>Ga0272446_1001969_pt1 | contig 28931 bp, 25 predicted proteins | sample YNPCB0061_FD_194587 | JGI IMG/M metagenome (GOLD analysis project Ga0272446, IMG submission 194587) | Hot spring microbial mat communities from Yellowstone National Park, WY, United States - YNP-CB-006-1 | ecosystem: Environmental > Aquatic > Thermal springs > Hot (42-90C) > Sediment | place...
GCTACGCGACCGGCTCCTTCGGCCCGACCACGGCGGGGCGGATGGATTCCTATGTCGAGGAGTTCCAGCGCGCCGGCGGCTCCCTCGTCATGCTGGCCAAGGGCAACCGCTCCAAGGCGGTGCGCGAGGCGTGCCACCGCTATGGCGGCTTCTACCTCGGCTCCGTTGGCGGGCCGGCGGCGCGGCTGGCGCAGGAGTGCATCCGCAAGGTCGAGGTGCTGGAATACCCGGAACTCGGCATGGAGGCGGTGTGGCGGATCGAGGTGGAGGACTTCCCGGCCTTCATCGTCATCGACGACAAGGGCCATGATTTCTACGAGGGGCTCGAGTGACGCGCCGCCTGATCTCCTCGGGCAGCCGCTTCGAGGCGGAGATCGGCTATTCCCGCGCGGTGGTGGACGGGGAGCATGTCTGGGTCTCCGGCACCACCGGCTATGACTACGCCACGATGACCATCGCGCCCGACGTCGTCGCGCAATGCGAGCAGGCCTTCGCCAACATCGCCGCCGCGCTGGAACAGGCCGGCTGCACGCTGGCCGACGTGGTGCGCGTGCTGTTCATCGTGCCGCGGCGGGAGGACTGGGAACCCTGCTGGCCGGTCATCCGCCGCCATTTCGGTGAGACCCGCCCCGCCAGCACGCTGCTCCACGCCGGGCTGCAGACTGAGGCGATGCGGATCGAGATCGAGGTGACGGCGCGGCTGCCGCGGCGCTGACCGGGCGCGCGGGCCGTTCCCCGCCGCGCCACCCTGCCCTACACAGCAGGCAACGCCGCCCCAAGCCGGAGACCCCGATGCGCTTCGCCGTGGACCGCCTCGACCACCTCGTCATCACCTGCCGCGACGTCGAGACCATGGCCGGCTGGTATCAGCGCGTGCTCGGCATGGAGCGGGAGGTGTTCGGCAAGCAGCGCCGCACCGCGCTGAAGTTCGGCGGCCAGAAGATCAACCTGCGCCCGGAGAGCGCGACGCAGGACGAATGGCCCTCCGGCCTCTGGCCCATGCCCGGCGGCCAGGACCTCTGCTTCATCGTCACCATCGGGCCGCAGGACGTGGTGGCGCACCTGCACTCCTGCGGCGTCGAGATCGTGGACGGCCCGGTGGAGAAGGCCGGCGCCCTCGGGCCCATCCTGTCGGTCTATTGCCGCGACCCGGACGGGAACCTGGTCGAGATCTCCTCCTATGGCCCGGCCTGAGACGCCGCGGCACCTCGCCAAGCGCTCGCTCAGCCTCGCCGGCCACCGCACCTCGATCGCGCTTGAGCCGGCCTTCTGGGCAGCGCTGGAGGCGGCGGCGGCGGAGCGGCGCACAAGCCTCGCCGCCCTCGTCGCCGCGCTGGATGCGGAGCGCCCGCCGGGCGTGCCGCTGGCCTCGGCGCTGCGGGTGTTCGCGCTCGGCGCGCGAAATCGCTAGAGCAGATCGCACATGGCTGGAAACAGCGGTGTGCGTGACGATGCGCATGCACAACGCCTGGAGCGGTTTCCGCTCGCGTGGAAACCGCTCTAGCGCCCGCCGCCCTCGCGCCGCCGGAGCGCCTCCGACACGTCGAGCAGCCGCTGCGGCGCCTCGGCCGCGCCGAACAGCCGCACCCCGAAGGGCACGCCCTCCGCTACCTGCGCCTCGACCCGCAGGTCGAGCAGCCGGCGCGACAGGTCGGCCCCGCCGAAGCCGCGCGCCGAGATGCCGCCCTCGGCCAGCAGCATGGCGGAGGCGAGGCGCGCCCGCCCGTTCTCGATGGCGACCGTCAGCGCCAGCCGCTCGAACGCCGTGGCGCCGGAGGACAGCGCGGCGCCGAGGCCGCTCGCCGCCTCCACCGGATCGGCCAGCCCGTAGGCGAGCGCGGCGGCGGGCAGGTCGAAGCCGGTCAGCACGCCATTCGCCGCCGACAGCTCGACCTCCCCGCCAAGCCCGGCCGCCAGCCCGGCGACGCTGTAGCCGGCGGAGGTCAACTCGGCCGCGACGTCGAACTGGCCAGCGGACAGATCGAGCGGCAGGCCGAACAGCGGCTGCGTCAGCGTCGCGCCCTCGACGCGGAGCGACAGCGCCAGGCGCGGCACCCAGCCCTCGATCCCGAAGGCGAGGCTGCCGGACAGGTTGCCGCCCGCGAGCCGCGCCGCCACCCGCTCCAACCGCAGCCGCCTCGGCTCCAGCGCCAGCCGCGCCGACGCCTCGGCCAGCTCCGGCCCGCCGCGCAGGACGAGCCGCCCGGCCGACACGTCAACCTCTGCCCGCCCGCCATCCAGCAGCGCGAAGGGCAGCGGCGTCGGGCTGCCGAGGGCGGGCAGCGGCAGCGGCAGCACCTCGGCGGCGATGCGCCCGCCGATCCCCTGCCCGTCGGGCCGCAACGCCAGCGCCCCGGACAGCCGCGCCTCGCCCGCCACCAGGTCGAAGGCGTCGGCCGACCAGCGGCCCGACGCCAGGGACCCGTTGGCCACCAGCGAGAAGGATCCCTCCCCGAGCCACTCCCAGCCCTGTTCTCCGGTGACGAGAGAGGCGAGCCGCGCCGCCCCGGGGTGCCGCAGCGTGACGGGGCCGGAGACGGCGCCGGCCAGCAGGTCGAGCCGCGGCGTGCCCTCGACGCGCAGCGCCTCGATCTCGCCCGAGAGCGTCAGCGCCAGCGCATCGGCGGGCCCGGCGCCGGACAGCCTGAGCGAGACCGGCGCATCGGCGATCGGCGTCAGCGCAGCGCCCGCCCGGCCGAATGCGGCCAGAAGCGCGCGCAGCGGCGGGGCGGCCGAGGGCGCCGTCGCCTCGGCGGCGAACTCGGCGACGCGCAGCGGCCCGCCTGGCCGCTCCGGCGGCAGCACCTGGCCGGTCAGCGTCGCCTGCGCCCCGCCGAGCGTCGCCGCCGCCCGCCGCAGCAGCAGCCGCCCCTCCGACAGCGCGGCGTCGAGGCTGACGCGCTCCAGCAGCAGCGCCCCGTCCGCCACGCGCTCGGCCGAGAGGCGAAGCTCGGCGTCGAACCCGGCGGCGAGCGCCAGCGCCTCCGCCGCGCCCAGCCCGCGCAAGCGGTAGAGGCCGAGGTCGAGCCGGTCGAAGGTGAGGCCGAGGCCGAGCGCCGGGCGCGCGCCGAGGCGGAACGTCGCCGCCCCGGACACCGCCGCGCCGTCGAGCCGCCCGGCGATCTCCGGCAGCGCCACCTGCCCCGCCTCCACCACCGCCCGCCAGTCGAGCCCGGCCCAGCGCAGCGCCCCGGGCGGCAGCCGCGCCAGCACCGCCTCCGGCGCGCCGGAGGCGGCGAGCAGCCCGCGCAGATCGGCCGTCACCAGCCGCCCCGCGAGCTCGAACCGCCCGTTCTGCCCGGCGCCCGAGGCGGTCAGCAGCGCATCGCCGGGCAGGAAGGCCGAGAAGGCGGAGATCGTGACGCGCCCGCCCTCCGCCGCCGACGCCTCGGCGCGCAGCCGCCGCAGCGCGACACCGCCGAGGCTCGCCGCCTCCGCCGAGACGGTCAGCGTCGCCGACCCGACGCCCTGCCGCACGCGCTCCACCAGGCCGAGCCAGGGCGCGAGATCGAGCCGCGCGGCATCGAGCGACACCGCAAGCCGCGGCGAGGCGCCGAGCCTGAGCGCGACCGACCCGCTCGCCGGCGCGCCGCCAAGGTCGAGCGACAGGCGCTCCGCCAGAATCTCCTCGCCCCGCAGGACGATCCGACCGAAGCCGCCAAGCCGCACCGCCGGCGCCGGCAGCAGGGCCGAAAGGTCGGGCAGCAGCGCGTCGGCCTCGCCCTCGACGCCGCCCTCCGGCAGCAGCGCCCCGCGCAGCCTGAGCCGCGCCTCGCCCACCGTCACGTCGAGGTCGAGCGGCGCCGAGAAATCCGGCGCCACCGGCGCGATGCGCGCGGCCAGCCGCGCCCGCTGCCCGCCCCAGGTGAAGGCAAGGTCGGCTGCCGCCCCGAGCCCGCCGCCCGCCGCGATCCGCCCGGCCAGCCCGGAGAGCGTCAGGCCGCCGAGGCGCAGCGAGGATTCCTCGATGCGGATGTCGAGCCGCCCGGCCCAGTCGGCCGGCAGGAACAGCGCGGCGAAGGGCGGCGGCGGCCAGGGCAGGCGTATGTCGGCGCCGATCAGCACGATCTCGCGCGGCTCGATCCGCCCGGCGAGCAGCGCGCCGAGGCCGAGGCGGATGCGCAGCGCCCGCGCGCCGAGGGCGATGTCCTCGCCGTCGCCGCCCAGCGTCACGCCCTGCGCCTCCAGCACCGGTTCCGGCAGCAGCGCGAGCCGCACCGGCCCGTCGAGCGTGACGGAGCGGCCGAGCCGCGCGGCCGACAGCGCGGCGATGTCGGCCTGCCGCGCCGTCCAGTCGGTGACGGCGGGCAGCAGCCAGGCGGCGGCGAGCAAGAGCACGACCAGCAGCGCCGCCCCGGCCGCGGCGAAGCGCAGCGCGCCGCGCCGCCGCGCGGGGCGCGCGGAGTGCTGCGGCACCACGGGGCTCGCTCTGTCGTGCATCCGGGCGGACCATGCCGCCCTGGCCGGGCGGCGGCAACCGTCCGGCCGCTGGTTCCGGCCTCGCGCCGGGGTTCCGGCCCCCTGCCGGGGTTGCGGCCCCCGGCCGGGGTTCCGGCCGCGCGTCGCCATGCTAGGGAAGCCGCATGCGGTCGGGACGCGGCGGGTGAGCATCTGGGGCAAGATCCTCGGCGGGGTGGCGGGCTTCGCCATGGGCGGGCCGCTCGGCGCGCTGGTCGGCGCGGCGCTAGGCCACGCGGCCGATTCCGGCGCGCTGAACGGCGCGCGGCCGCGGCTTGCCGGGCCCGCCGATCTTGCCGCCTTCCTCGGCAACAAGGAGACGCTGTTCGCGATCGGCGTCGTCGTGCTCTCGGCCAAGCTGTCGAAATGCGACGGGCCGGTGAAGCGCGCCGAGATAGACGCCTTCAAGCAGATGTTCCGTATCCCGCCCGAGAACCTCGGCGAGGTCGGCCGCCTGTTCGACGAGGCGCGCAGCACGCATGAGGGCTTCGAGCCCTTCGCCGACCGCATGGGCGAGGCCTTCGCCGACAACCGCGCGATGCTCGAGGAGGTGCTGGCCGCGCTGTTCTTCATCGCCCGCGCCGACGGGCCGGTGAACCGGGCGGAACAGGCCTTCCTCGGCAGCGTGCATCTGCGCTTCGGGCTGGATCGCGCGGCGTGGGACCGGGCGCGCGGCGCGAGCCCTCGCGTCGAGGCGGCGTCCGACCCCTATGCCGTGCTCGGGCTGACCCGCGCCGCGACCGACGAGGAGGTGCGCGCCACCTGGCGCCGCCTGATGCGCGAGAACCACCCGGACAGCCTGGCCGCCCGCGGCGTGCCGCCCGAGTTCGTGCAGAAGGCGACCGAGAAGGTGGCCGAGATCAACGCCGCCTGGGACCGCATCAAGCGCGAGCGGGGGCTGTGAGGATCCGCGACCTGCCCTCGCCCAACCACGACGCGCGGCCCGCGGGCGTGGCGGTGGACATGCTGGTGCTGCACTACACGGGGATGCCGGACGAGGCCTCGGCGCTCGCGCGTCTAACCGACCCGGCAGCGGAGGTCTCGGCGCACTACCTCGTCTCCGAGGACGGGGCGGTGACGCGGCTGGTGCCCGAGGAATGGCGCGCCTGGCACGCGGGCATGTCGCATTGGCGCGGACACTCGGCGCTGAACGGCCGGAGCATCGGCATCGAGGTGGTGAACCCCGGCCACGACTGGGGCTACCGCCCCTTCCCGGCCTTGCAGATGGGCGCGGTCTCGGCGCTCTGCCGCGACATCCTGGCCCGCCACCCGATCCCGGCGCGCAACGTCGTCGCGCATTCGGACATCGCGCCGGACCGGAAGCGCGACCCGGGCGAACTGTTCGACTGGGAGGGGCTGGCGCGCGATGGTGTCGGCCTGTGGCCCGGGCCGTGGCGGGGTGCCGTGCCGCAGGCGACGGAGGCGCCGTCGCTGCTCGCGCGCATCGGCTACCGCGCCGACCTGCCGCTGCCGGTGCTGCTGCCGGCCTTCCAGCGGCATTGGCGGCCGGCGCGGGTGGACGGCCTTGCCGATGCCGAGACGCTGGCGCGGCTGGCGGCGGTGGCGGAGGCCTGCGAGCAGACGGGCGAATGACGGCGCGGCCTGCCGGCGGGCAGAGGCCGAGGTCCGCGACCGCGGCGTTCCGCGCACCGCTTGACCCGCCGCCCCGCGCGGCCCCACACAGCCACCGGGTGCCGGGTGGCCGGGCGGCCGCTGGCGTCGGAGCGATCCGGCGCTGGAGGAAAGTCCGGGCTCCACGGGAACACGGTGCCGGCCAACGGCCGGCGGGCAGAGGCTTCGGCCAAGGCCCAGGGACAGTGCCACAGAAAGCAAACCGCCGGGACGCTTCGGCCTCCGGGCAAGGGTGAAAGGGTGCGGCAAGAGCGCACCGCGCCCCCGGCGACGGGGGCGGCACGGTAAACCCCACCGGGAGCAAGGCCGAATAGGGGCGGACGGCGAAGGGTCCGCAAGGGCCCCGACGCAGGGGCGTTCCCGCCCTTCCGCCCGGGTTGGCCGCGCGAAGCCCGCAGCGATGCGGGCTCCAGAGGAATGGCCGCCCGCGCCGGCGACGGCGCGACAGAACCCGGCTTACAGGCCGCCCGGCACCCAGCCGATCCCACTCGGACAGAGCGCATCGCCGCCGCCCCGGCGCGGGGCGGGCGTGTTCTTTGCGCAACGGAACCAGCGCATCCCAAGCAAATGCCTTTTCATCCCGTCTCAGCCCATGATATCCCATCGTCGTCCCGTGTGGCGCCGCCCGCTCGGGGGGGCTGGCGGCGGTGCGCGGGGCGGTCGGGCGAGCCGGCGGGGCACGCGCCCCGCCGGCCCGCTGCGATCGGCGCCCGCCCCCGCGGTGCCGCCGCGGCTGAAGGAGGTTCGACTGAAGGCGGATGACCCGCTTCCTCGGCACGCACCGGAACCGGCTGGACAGGAAGGGGCGCGTCTCCGTTCCTGCGGAATTCCGCGCCGTGCTGGAACGCCTCGGCTCCGAACAGGTCGTGCTGCTGCCCTCGCACCGCGCCCCCTGCCTCGACGCCTGGCCCGAGCCGGAGTTCGAGCGCCTCGCCGCCGGCCTCGACCGCTACGAGGCCTTCTCCGAGGAGCGCGACGACCTCTCCGCCTCGCTGTTCGCCGATGCCCACCCGATCCGCCCGGATGCCGAGGGCCGCGTGGTGCTGCCCGAGGATCTCGTGGTGCATGCCAATCTGACCGACTGGGTCGCCTTCGTCGGCTTCGGTTCGACCTTCCAGATCTGGGAGCCGGAGGCGGCGAAGCGCCGCATCGCCGAGGGCCGGGCGCGCGCCAGCGCCCGCGGCCTCACCCTCTCGCCGAGGCCCGCGCCATGAGCCATGTGCCGGTGATGCTGGCCGAAGTGCTCGACGCCCTCGGCCCCCGCGCGGGCGGCGTCTATGCCGACGGCACCTTCGGCGGCGGCGGCTATGCCGAGGCGATCCTGTCGGCCGCGCCCTGCGCGCTCTACGCCTTCGACCGCGACCCAGAGGCGATCGCCCGCGGCGCTGCGCTCGCCGCCCGCTTCCCCGGCCGCCTGCACCTGATCGAGGCGCGCTTCGGCGACATGCTCGACCGGCTGGCGGAGCGGGGGGTGACGGGACTCGACGGCGTCGTGCTGGATCTCGGCGTGTCGTCCTTCCAGATCGACGATCCGGCGCGCGGCTTCTCGCTGCGCTTCGACGGCCCGCTCGACATGCGGATGGAAAAGCGCGGCCCCTCGGCGGCCGACCTCGTCAACACGCTGCCGGAGCGCGAGCTGGCCGAGCTGCTGTGGACGCTCGGCGAGGAGCGCGCCTCCCGCCGCATCGCGCGCGCCATCGTCGCCGCCCGCGCCGAGGCGCCGATCGGCACCACCGGCCGCCTCGCGCAGATCATCCATTCCGTCATGCCGCGCGACCCCTCGGGGCAGGACAGCGCGACCCGCTCCTTCCAGGCGCTGCGCATCCGGGTGAACGACGAACTCGGCGAGATCGAGCGCGGGCTCGACGCCGCGGCGCGGCTGCTCTCGCCCGGCGGGCGGCTGGTCGTCGTCGCCTTCCATTCGCTCGAGGACAGGATCGTGAAGCGCTTCATGGCCGAGGCGGCGGGCCGCGCGCCCGGCGCGTCGCGCCACGATCCGGCGGCGCTGTCGCGCACCGCCCGCGCGCCGCGCTTCGTCCTCGTCACGCCGCGCGCCGTCGCGCCGAGCCCGGCCGAGGTCGCCGCCAACCCGCGTGCGCGCAGCGCCAAGCTGCGGGCATTGGCCCGCCTGCCGGAAGGAGCGGCCGCATGATCCGGCCCTTCACGCTGCTGACCTTCGGCATCGCCGCCCTGGCCGGGCTGCAGATGTTCCAGATCAAGGCGGGCGTCACCGCGCTCGAGCGGGAGATCCGCGAGGTCAACCGCCAGGTCGAGGCGGCGCGCAGCCGCGCCGAAGTGCTGCGCGCCGAATGGGCGCTGCTGAACGAACCCTCCCGCCTGCGCGCGCTGGCCGAGCGGCACCTGTCTCTCGAGCCGATCCGCCCGCAGCAGTTCGCCCGCCTGGCCGACCTGCCGCAGCGCGCGCCGCAGCCGGTCGCCTTCGCCGGGCCGGTCCTGCTGTTCCCCGAGGCGCGGGCGACGACGCCTCCCGCCGCGCCGGTCGAACGCAGCTTCGCGGCGCTGGCGCTGCGCGAGGCGCAGCAGGCGCCGCCCGCCGGCGCGGCGTTCGCGGCGATGCCGGTGGCCGCGCCGCCCTTGGCCGCACCGCCCGTCGCCGAAGCCGCGGCGCAGACACCGCCCGCCACGAGCGCCGAGTTGCCACCGCCGCCGCCGCCGCCGCCAGGCCTCGCCCTCGCCGCGGCGCGCCCCGAGGCGCCCGCCACGCTCGGCGCCATCCGCCTCGCCTCCGCGGGCGGCCTGCCGCCGCGACGGATCGAGGCGGAGACGCTCGCGCCGCCGCCCGGCGCGCGCAGCGCGGCACGGCCCGCGACGCCGCCACCCGCCGCCGCCCTGCCAGCCACGCCGCCGCGCGCCGCCGCGCCGCCGCCCGCGAGCCCGCCCGCCGCGGCCCGCCCCGCCCCGCCGCCCGCCGCCATCGCCGCGGCGCCGCCGCCAGGCGGCTCGCTGCTGGGGGGCGCCGGCAGCCTGCCGCCGCCCGTGCCGCGGAGCGCCGCGCGATGACCGGCCCGGCCGCGCCCGACCCGGAGTCGCGGCCCTGGCGCCGCCTGGCCGAGGACGCCCCGCCTGCCTCCGCCCGCGCGCTGGTGCCGGCCGGCGTGCCCGAGGCGCAGCGCCGCGCGGTGCTGGAGACCAGCCGCACCCGGCTGCTCATCGGCGCCCTCGCCTCCTCCGCCATGTTCGCCGCGCTCGCCGTCAAGCTCGTGGACGCGACGCTGATCGCCCCTGTGCCGCCGCGTCCGGCCCCGCCCCTCGCCGGCCCGCCGCCGGCCGAGCAGATCGCCGCCCGCGCCCCGATCCTCGACCGCAATGGCGAGGTGCTGGCGATCAGCCTTCCCGTCACCGCGCTTGCCGCCAACCCGCGCCTCGTCGAGAACGCGCCGGCGCTGGCCGACCGGCTGCTCGCCGTGCTGCCGCAGCTCGACCGCGAGCGGGTGATCGAGCGGCTCTCGCAGGACCGCTCCTTCGTCTATCTGACGCGCGCCATCACGCCGCGCGAGATGCAGGCGCTGAACGACATCGGCAGCCCGGCGCTGATCTTCGAGCCGGGGGAGCGCCGCTTCCACCCGCAGGGCCGCGCCGCGGTGCATGTGCTCGGCCATGCGGATGTGGACGGGCGCGGCATCTCCGGCGTCGAGGCCTGGTTCGACGAGCGGCTGCGCACCCTGCGCGGCGAAGCCTTGCGGCTGTCGCTCGACGTCCGCGTGCAGCTCGCGGTGCGCGACGCGGTGGCGTGGTCCATCCGCGAGTTCAACGCGATCGGCGGCGCGGGCGTCGTGCTCGACGTGACGACGGGCGAGGTGCTGGCGATGGTCAGCCTGCCCGACTACGACGCCGCCGACCCGGGCGGCGCCACCGAGGACCAGCGCTTCAACCGCATCACCGTCGGGCTCTACGAGCCGGGCTCGACCTTCAAGCTGATCACCGCCGCGGCGGCGCTCGAGGCGGGCACGGCGCAGATCTGGTCGGGCTGGGACGCGAGCCGCCCGATCACCCACGGCCGCTTCACCATCAGCGACTTCCGCGGCCGCAACCGCTGGCTCACCCTGCCGGAGACGATCGCCTACTCCTCCAACATCGCCACCGCGCGGATGGCGCTCGAGCTCGGGGTCGCGCGCCACCGCGAGGCGCTGGAGCGCGCCGGGCTCCTCTCCCGCCTGCCGATCGAACTGGCCGAGAACGCGGCGCCGCTCGCCCCCCGCGCCAACGCCTGGCGGGAGATCAACACCATCACCATCGCCTATGGGCACGGCATCTCTGTCACGCCGCTGCATGTGGCGACGATGGCGGCCACCGTCTCGAACGGCGGCATCCTCCGCACGCCCACCCTGCAGGCGGTGCCGCCGGGCGAGGCGCGGGAGGGGGTGCGGGTGTTCAGCGAACGCACCTCGGACATCATGCGGCGGCTGATGCGGGTGGCGGTGACCGAAGGCTCCGGCCGGGCGGCGGATGTGCCGGGCTATTTCGTCGGCGGCAAGACCGGCACGGCGCAGAAGGTGGGGCCGCGCGGCGGCTACCTGCGCGACCGGCGGATCTCCGCCTTCGTCGGCGCCTTCCCGATGCACGCGCCGCGCTACGCGATCTACGTGATGGTGGACGAGCCGCGGCCGAACGCGCGCAGCCAGGGCTACGCGACGGGCGGCTGGGTGGCGGCGCCGGCGGTCGGGCAGATCGTCGCGCGCATCGGGCCGATCCTCGGGCTGGTGCCGGAGGACCCGAACGACCGGCGCCTGGTCGCGCTCACCACCCTGCCCATGCAGCCGCGCCGCGGCGAGGCGCTGGCCGGCGCCGGCGCGCCGCTGCCGCCCGCCGGCCCGCGCCCGGCGGCGGCGCGGCAGGAGGCGCCGGCCGCCCGGCCCGAGACTCCCGCCGCGCCGCGCGCCGTCGCGCCCGCCGCCGCCCGCCCGCCGGCCGCCGAGGCGCCGCGCCCGCCCGCCGCCGAGACCCCGCGCGCCCCTGTCGCCGCGCCGCGCCCCGCCGCGCCGCCGCCGTCGCCGCCGCAGCCGGCCAGCCCGATGATCCGCGGGCCCGCAGCACCTGGCAGCCTGCCGCCGCCGGTGCCCCTGCGGCTGACCTCCCTCTCCGATCCGCCCGCGCCGGAGCGCACATCCCGTGAGGTTCGCTGACATGCTGGCACAGGCAGGCTTCCCCGAACCCCGAGAGGGCCCCGACATCCTCGGGCTTTCCGCCGACAGCCGCAGCATCCGCCCCGGCTTCCTGTTCGCCGCCCTGCCTGGCGCGAAGGCCGACGGCCGCGCCTTCATCGCCGAGGCGGTGGCGCGCGGCGCGGCCGCGGTGCTGGCGCCGGAAGGCACCGAATGGCCGCCCGGCGTGCCGCCGCGCCCGCTGCTGACGGACGCCGACCCGCGGGCGGCGCTCGCGCGCATGGCGGCCGCCTTCCATGGCGCGCAGCCCGAGCTGTGCGTCGGCGTCACCGGCACCAACGGCAAGACGAGCACGGTCGAGTTCCTCCGGCAGTTCTGGAGCGCCGCGGGGCGCAGCGCGGCGTCGCTCGGCACGCTCGGCCTGCGTGCCCCGGGCTTCCCGGCGGGCGCGTCGCTCACCACGCCAGATCCCGTCGCGCTGCACGCGACGCTGGCCTCGCTCGCCAAGGCCGGCGTGACGCATGCGGCGATGGAGGCGTCCTCCCACGGGCTCGACCAGCGGCGTGTCGAGGGCGTGCGCTTCCGCGCCGCCGGCTTCTCGAACCTGACGCGCGACCACCTCGACTACCACGGCACGATGGAGGCCTACCGCGCCGCCAAGCTGCGCCTTTTCGGCGCGCTGCTGCCGCCGGGCGCGGCGGCGGCGGCGAACGCGGACATGGATGCGGAGACGCTCTCCGCGATCCGCGCCACCGCGCGCGAGAGGCGCCTGAGGCTGCTGACCGCTGGCGAGGCGGGGGCGGATGTGCGGCTACTCGATTGGGCGCCGCTGCCGGAGGGCCAGGCGCTGCTGCTCGACGCCTTCGGCACGGTGGCGGAGGTGATGCTGCCGCTGCCCGGCCGCTTCCAGGCCGACAACGTGATGCTGGCGCTGGCGCTCGCGGTGGCGACCGGCGTCGCGCCGCCGCTCGCGCTCGCCGCGATCGAGCTGCTGGAAGGCGTGCGCGGGCGGATGGAACGCGTCGCCGTGCTGCCGAACGGCGCCGCAGTCTACGTGGACTACGCGCACACGCCGGATGCGCTCGCCCGGCTGCTCGCCGCACTCCGCCCGCATGTCGCCCCGGGCGCGCGGCTGCATGTGCTGTTCGGCGCGGGCGGCGACCGCGACCCGGGCAAGCGGCCGCTGATGGGCGAGGCCGCAGCGCAGGGCGCCGATACGGTGTGGATCACCGACGACAACCCGCGCGCCGAGGACCCGGCCGCGATCCGCGCCGCGGTGAAGGCCGGCGCGCCCGAGGCGTTCGAGATCGGCGGGGGGCGCGAAGCGGCGATCGCCGCGGCGCTGGCCGCGCTCGGCCCGGGCGATGTGCTGGCGGTGGCCGGCAAGGGACACGAGCCGGGCCAGGAGATCGCCGGCGTCGTGCATCCCTTCGACGACGCCGAGGTGGTGCGGCGGCTTGCGGGAGCCGCTGGATGACGCTGCTCTGGACGCCTGAGGAGCTGGCCGAGGCGACGGGCGCCGCCCCGCCGCCCGCCGGCGCGTCCGGCGTCTCGATCGACAGCCGCACGCTGGAGCCGGGCGAGCTGTTCGTCGCCCTTCGCGCGGCGCGCGACGGCCACGGCTTCGTCGCCGACGCGCTGGCGAAGGGCGCTGCCATCGCGATGGTGGACCATGTGCCGGAGGGCGTCGGCGCGGGCGCGCCGCTGCTGCTGGTGCCGGACACGCTCGCGGGTCTCGGCGCGCTCGGCAGCGCGGCGCGGGCGCGCAGCCGCGCGGGCTTCGTCGCCGTCACCGGCAGCGTCGGCAAGACGACGGTGAAGGAGATGCTGCGCCACGGGCTGTCGGCGATCGGCCCGACGCACGCCTCCGCCGCCTCCTACAACAACCAGTGGGGCGTGCCGCTGACGCTGGCGCGCACCCCGCGCGACGCCCGCTTCGCGGTCGTCGAGATCGGCATGAACCGGCGCGGCGAGATCGCGCCGCTGGCCCGCATGACGGCGCCGCAGGTGGCGGTGATCACCGCGGTCGCCGCGGTGCATCTCGGGCCGCTCGGCAGCCTTGAGGCGATCGCCGAGGAGAAGGGCGACATCCTCGAAGGCGCGCTGCCCGGCGGCGTCGCCGTGCTGCCGCAGGACAGCCCCTTCTTCCCGCGGCTGGCCGCGCGCGCCGAGGCGCGCGGGCTCGCCGTCGTCGGCTTCGGCGAGGGGCCCGGCGCCACGGCGCGGCTGCGCGACGTCGCGCTCGGCGCGGAGACCGTCTCGGCGATCGTCGAGCTGTCGGGCGCGCATCTGCCGCTGCGGCTTCCCGCGCCGGGGCGCCACATGGCGCTGAACGCGACGGCGGCGATCGCGGCCGCCTCCGCCCTCGGCGCCGATCCGGGGCGGGTCGCCGCGGCGCTCGCCTTCTTCCGCCCCGTCGAGGGGCGCGGGCGGCGCGTGCCGATCCGCGTCCCGGGCGGCGAGGCGCTGCTGCTGGACGAAAGCTACAACTGCTCGCCGGTCGCGCTGCGCGCGGCGCTCGCGGTGCTGGCCGCGGCGCCCGCGACGCGGCGGATCGCGGTGATCGGCGACATGCTGGAACTCGGCGAGGCCGGCCCCGCGCTCCATGTGGAGGCGGCGCGCGACGCCGCCCTGTCCGCCGACCTCGTGTTCACCTGCGGCCCCTTGACGCGGCTGCTGCATGAGGCTCTGCCGGAGGAGAAGCGCGGCGCGCATGCCGCGGATTCGGAGATGCTGGCCGCGCTGCTGCCGCCGCTGCTGAGGGCGGGCGATGCGGTGCTGGTGAAGGGTTCGCTCGGCATGCGCATGGCCCGCGTGGTGCAGGCGCTGAAGGAGACCGCCCGGTGATCCCGCTTCTCGTCCAGCCGCTTGCGAGCGAGTTCATCCTGTTCAACCTGGCGCGCTACACGACGTTCCGCGCCGGCGCGGCGTGCCTGACGGCGCTGCTCATCTGCCTCGTGTTCGGGCGGCCGATCATCGAATGGCTGCGCAGCTTCCAGCGGGGCGGCCAGCCGATCCGCGACGACGGGCCGGAGCGCCACCTGGTCGAGAAGAAGGGCACGCCGACGATGGGCGGCGTGATGATCCTCGGCGCGCTCGTGGTCGCGGTGCTGCTGTGGGCGGATCTGCGGTCGGGCCTCATCTGGGCGGTGCTGTTCGTCACCGTCGGCTACGGCGCGCTCGGCTTCATGGACGACTGGCTGAAGGTGACGAAGCGCAACACCAAGGGCGTGTCGGGTCGGATGAAGCTCGCGGTGCAGGCGGGCGTCGGGCTCGCGGGCGCGCTGTGGATCATCCTGCTGCTGCCGGCGGAGCTTCGCTTCCAGCTCGCCGTGCCGGTGTTCAAGGAGGTGCTGATCCCGCTCTCCGTGCTGTTCCCGCTGTTCGCCATGTTCGTCATCATGGGCGCGTCGAATGCGGTGAACCTGACGGACGGGCTGGACGGCCTCGCCATCGTGCCGGTGATGATCGCGGCGGCGGTGTTCGCGTTGATCGCGTATCTCGTCGGCAACCGCATCTTCGCCGACTACCTGCAGCTGCATGGCGTGCCGGGCGCGGGCGAGCTCGCGGTGCTCTGCTCGGCGCTGATCGGCGCCGGCCTCGGCTTCCTGTGGTTCAACGCGCCGCCGGCCGCCGTGTTCATGGGCGACACGGGCAGCCTCGCGCTCGGCGGCGCGCTCGGCGCCATCGCGGTGGCGACCAAGCACGAGATCGTGCTGGCGATCGTCGGCGGGCTGTTCGTGCTGGAGACGCTGTCGGTGATGATCCAGGTGTTCTGGTTCAAGCGCACCGGGCGGCGCGTGTTCCTGATGGCGCCGCTGCACCACCATTTCGAGAAGAAGGGCTGGTCGGAGCCGACCATCGTGATCCGCTTCTGGATCATCGCCATGATCCTGGCCCTCGTCGGCCTGTCCACGCTGAAGCTCCGATGAGCGCCGCCCTCGCCCCGCAGGCGTTCCGGCCCTTCGCGGGGATGCGGGTCGCCGTGCTCGGCCTCGGCCGCGCCGGGCTGCCGGCAGCGCGGGCGCTGCGCGGCTACGGCGCCGAGGTGGTGGCGTGGGACGACAGCGCCGCCGCGCGCGAGGGCGCGGACGTGCCGCTCGCCGACCTCGCCGCGGTGCCGTTCCGCTTCGACGCGCTGCTGCTCTCGCCCGGCATCCCGCATCGGCTGCCGGCGCCGCATCCGGTGGCGGCGCGCGCCCTGGCCGCGCATGTGCCGATCCTGACCGATGCGGAATTCCTGTTCCGCGCCGTGCGCGCCGCCGGCAGCCGCGCGCGCTTCGCCGGCATCACCGGCACCAACGGCAAGTCCACCACGACGGCGCTGCTCGCGCATCTGCTGGCGGCCGGCGGCGTGCCCGTCGCGGCCGGCGCCAATCTCGGCCCCGCCGCGCTGTCGCTGCCCATCCTGCCCGATGCGGGCGCCTACGCGCTCGAGATGTCCTCCTACATGCTGGAGCGTCTGGCGACGATGCGCTTCGACGTCGCGGCGCTGTTGAACCTCTCGCCGGACCATCTCGACCGCCACGGCGACATGGCGGGCTACCTGGTCGCGAAGAAGCACATCTTCGACCGGCAGCGCGCGGACGACGTGGCGATCCTCGGGCAGGACGATCCGTGGACGCGCGTCGCCGGCTGCGGGCTCGCAGCGAAGGTCGTGCCGGTCTCGGGCAATGCCCCGGCGCTCGGCGGCGTCTGGGCCGAAGGCACGCTGCTGCGCGATGACGCAGGCGCGATCGCCGACCTGGCCGCCTCTGCGTCGCTGCCGGGATCGCACAACGCGCAGAACGCCGCCGCGGCGGTTGCGGCGGCGCTGGCGCTTGGCGTTCCGCGCGAGGGTCTGGCGGCTGCGCTCGCCTCCTTCACCGGGCTGCCGCACCGGCAGTCCCTCGTCGCGACAGTCGGCGGCATCCGCTTCGTGGACGACAGCAAGGCGACCAACCCCGACGCCGCGGCGCGCGCGATGGGCTGCTACGAGCGGTTCGTGTGGATCGCCGGCGGCATCGGCAAGTCGGGCGGCATCGGGCCGCTGGCGCCGCTGTTTCCTCGCATCGCGCGCGCGATCCTGATCGGGCGCGACGCGCCGGATTTCGCAAGGACGCTTGCCGCGGCCGGGGTGCCGCACGAGGTGGCGGGAACGCTCGACGCCGCCGTGCCGCGCGCCTTCGAGGCGGCGCGGCGACACGGCGTGCCGCTCGTGCTGCTGTCGCCCGCCGCCGCATCCTTCGACCAGTTCAGCGGCTTCGAGGCACGGGGCCGGCGCTTCGCCGAACTCGCCCGCGCCCTGCCTGGAGCCGACGCATGAGCGACGCGATCCCGACGAGCGCGACCGCCGCCGGGCGCTGGTGGTGGGGTGTGGACCGCCTCACCCTGGCCGCCCTCATCGCGCTTCTGCTCGCCGGCTACGTGCTGGTTCTCGCCGCCTCGCCCGGCGTCGCGGAGCGGATCGGCGCCGGCTCCCGGGACCTGTTCATCCTGCGACAGGTGGTGTGGCTCGCGCTCGCCTTCGCCGTGCTGCTCGGCGTCTCGCTGCTGTCGGTGCGGCAGGTGAAGTGGCTTGCGATCCTGGGGCTTGCCGGCGCGCTCGCGGCGACGGCGGCGACGCTGGTCGTCGGCGTCGAGATCAAGGGGGCGCGGCGCTGGCTGTCGCTTCCGGGGATGAGCCTGCAGCCCTCGGAGTTCCTGAAGCCGACGCTGGCCATCGTCTGCGCCATCCTGCTCGCGCACGGCAAGCTGGCGGCGACGCGGCTGCAGCGCTGGTCGGCGACGGCCGGCGCGCTGGCGCTGGTCGCGCTCGGCGGCGCGCTGCTGAAGGCGCAGCCCGACATCGGCATGCTGGCGGTGCTCGCCGCCGTGCTGTTCGCGCAGTTCTTCGTCTCGGGCCTCAACCTGCTGCTCGTCGGCTTCGTCGGCCTGCTGGTCGCGGGCGCGCTCGGCGCCGCCTATGTCCTGCTGCCGCATGTGCAGTCGCGCGTGCACCGCTTCCTGTTCCCCGAGGGCACCGACAGCTACCAGGTGGACACGGCGCTGCGCGCCTTCGGCAATGGCGGGCTGTTCGGCGTCGGGCCGGGCGAGGGCCGCGTCAAGACGAGCCTGCCCGACGCGCATGCCGACTTCATCTTCGCCGTCGCCGGCGAGGAGTTCGGCATGATCGTATGCCTGCTGCTGATCCTGCTCTTCGCCGTCATCGTGGTGCGCGGCTTCCTTCGCCTGCTCGCCGAGCCCGACCTGTTCGTCGTGCTCGCCGCCACCGGCCTGCTCGCCGGCTTCGGGCTGCAGGCCTTCATCAACATGGGCTCGACCTTGAACCTGATCCCGACCAAGGGGATGACGCTGCCCTTCGTCTCCTATGGCGGCTCGTCGCTGCTGGCGATCGCGTTCGGCATGGGCGCGCTGCTCGCGATCACCCGCCGCCGCCCGCCGCGCGCCGAGGCGGCGTGATGCGCGCCGCCAGCGGCACGCCGATCGTGGTCGCGGCCGGCGGCACCGGCGGCCACCTCGCGCCCGCCGAGGCGGTGGCGGGCGCGCTGCTGGAGCGCGGCGCGCGCGTGCTGTTCATGACCGACCAGCGCGGCGCGGCCTGGAAGAGCCCGGTGTTCGACGCGACCGGCCGCACCGTCCTGCCGGGCGGCGGGCTTGCCCGCGTCGGCCCGCTCGGCGCGGCCAAGGGCGCGGCCGGTCTGCTGCACGGCGTGCTGCGCGCCCGCGCGATCCTGGGCGCCGAACGGCCCGCGGCGGTGATCGGCTTCGGCGGCTACCCATCCGTGCCGCCCGTGCTCGCCGCGCGGCTGCTGCCCGCCGCCGCGCGCCCCGCGCTGTTCGCGCATGAGCAGAACGCGGTGATGGGCCGCGCCAACCGCCTGCTCTCCCGTGCCGGCGCTCGGCTGCTGCTGTCGTTGCAAGACACGCGCGGCGTGCCCGCGCGGGCCGAGGCGGAGACCGTCGGCAATCCCGTCCGCCGCGCGATCGCGGACCTGGCCCGCGCGCCCTACGTGCCGCCCTTGGACGAAATCCGCGTGCTCGTGCTCGGCGGCTCGCTCGGCGCGCGCGTCTTCGCCGACCTGCTGCCCGAGGCGCTGTCCCTGCTGCCCGAGGCGCTCCGTGCGCGCCTCCGCCTCACGCTGCAATGCCGCGACGAGGACGCACACCGCGTCGCGGCGACTCTGGCCGCGGCGGGCGTGGCCGCGGAGCTCGCGCCGTTCTTCACCGATGTCGCCGAGCGCATGGCGGCGGCGCATCTCGTCATCGCCCGCTCCGGCGCCTCCACCGTCGCCGAGATCGCCTGCATCGGCCGCCCCGCGCTGCTGATCCCCTTCCCCTTCGCGGTGGACGACCACCAGGCGGCGAATGCCGCGTCGCTGCCCGGCGCCGTCGTGCTGCCGCAGCAGGGTCTCGACGCGGTGACGCTCGCCGCGCGCATCGGCGTGCTGCTGTCCGACCCCGCGGCGCTCGCCGCCGCCGCCGCCGCCGCCGCCGCCGCCGGGCGGCCCGAGGCGGCGGAGCGCATCGCCGACCTCGTCCACAGCGCCGCCCTGGCGCGCGGAGGCGACTGACCATGCGCGCGCTGCCCCTCTCGATCGGCGCCATCCATTTCGTCGGCATCGGCGGCATCGGCATGTCCGGCATCGCCGAGGTGCTGCACACGCTCGGCTACACCGTGCAGGGCAGCGACATCGCCGACGGCGCCAATGTGCAGCGGCTGCGCGCCGCCGGCATCCCGGTCGCGATCGGGCACGACGCGGCCAATCTCGGCGACGCCCAGGTCGTCGTCGTCTCGACGGCGGTGAAGCGCGACAACCCCGAGGTGGCGGCGGCGCGCAAGCGCTTCATCCCGGTGGTGCGGCGCGCGGAGATGCTCGCCGAACTCATGCGCCTCAAATGGTCCATCGCGGTCGGCGGCACTCACGGCAAGACCACGACGACAAGCCTCATCGCGGCGGTGCTGGAGGCGGCGCGGCTCGACCCCACCGTGATCAACGGCGGCATCATCAACGCGCTCGGCAGCAACACGCGCCTCGGCAGCGGCGAGTGGATGGTGGTGGAGGCCGACGAAAGCGACGGCTCCTTCCTGCGGCTTCCCTCCGTCGTCGCCGTCGTCACCAACATGGACCCGGAGCATCTCGACCACTGGGGCACCGAGGAGGCGATGCGCGAGGGCTACGCGCAGTTCGTCGCCAACATCCCCTTCTACGGCTTCGCAGTGCTGTGCCTCGATCATCCGAACGTGCAGGCGATGATCCCGCGCCTGTCGGACCGCCGGATCATCACCTACGGCCTCTCCCCGCAGGCGGATGTGCGGGCCGAGCGCATCGTGATGGACCGCCTCGGCATCACCTTCGAACCCGTCGTCACCGACCGCATCACCGGCCGGGTGCGCCCGATGAAGCCGATGCGCCTGCCGATGCTCGGCAGCCACAACCTGCAGAACGCGTTGGCCGCCGTCGCCGTCGCCGCCGAGATGGACATCCCCGAGGAGACGATCCGCTCCGCCCTCGCCGCCTTCAAGGGCGTGAAGCGCCGCTTCACCCGCACCGGCGAGGCGGGCGGCATCGTCGTGATCGACGACTACGGCCACCACCCGGTCGAGATCGCCGCCGTGCTGAAGGCCGCGCGCCAGGCCGGCGCGCGCGACGTGATCGCGGTGGTGCAGCCGCACCGCTACTCCCGCCTCGCCTCGCTGTTCGAGGACTTTTGTACCTGCATGAACGATGCGGGCACGGTGATCGTCGCGGATATCTACGCCGCCGGCGAAGCGCCGATCGAGGGCGTGGACCGCGACGCGCTGGTGGAGGGCCTGCGCGCGCGCGGCCACCGCAGCGTGGTGCCCCTGCCCTCGCCGGAGGCGCTGCCCGAGATGATCCACGCGATCGCCAGGCCCGGCGACTACGTGGTGTGCCTCGGCGCCGGCAGCATCACGCAGTGGGCCAACGCGCTGCCGGCACGGCTTGCCGAACTCCAGGCGGCAAGCATCCCGCGCCGCGGCGGAGCCGCAACATGACGCCGATCGCCGAGGCGGACGCCACGCTGCCGCCGCTGCGCGGCCGCGTGCAGCGGAACGCGCCGCTGGCGCCGCTCACCTGGTTCCGCGTCGGCGGGCCGGCGGAATGGCTGGTGCGCCCGGCCGACCTCGACGACCTGCTGCTGCTGCTGCGCGAGGCGCCGCCCGGCCTGCCCGTCACCGTCATCGGCGCCGCCTCCAACCTCATCGTCCGCGACGGCGGGGTGCGCGGCGTCGTCCTGCGCTTGGGGCGCGGCTTCGCGGGCATCGAACGCGATGGCGACGCGCTGGTCGCCGGCGCCGGCGCGCTCGACGCGACGGTCGCGGAACACGCGGCGCAGGCGGGCCTGTCCGGCCTCGAGTTCCTCTCCGGCATCCCTGGCACCATCGGCGGCGCGGTGGCGATGAACGCCGGCGCGTATGGCGCCGAGATCAAGGACGTGCTCGACTGGGCGGAGGTCGCGACACCCTCCGGCCTCCAGCGCCTGTCCAACGCCGATCTCGCGCTTGCCTACCGCCGCGCGACGCTGCCCGCGGGCGGCATCGTCACCCGTGCGCGGCTGCGCGCCGTGCCCGCCGATGCCGCCGCCATCGCCGCGCGCATGGCCGCGATCCGCGCGCGCCGCGAGGCGACGCAGCCCATACGCGCCCGCACCGGCGGCTCCACCTTCAAGAACCCGCCCGGCGCCAAGGCCTGGGAGCTGATCGACGCCGCCGGCTGCCGCGGCCTCGCGCGCGGGGCGGCGCAGGTCAGCGCGCAGCACTGCAACTTCCTGCTGAACACCGGCGGCGCGACGGCGGCCGAGCTCGAAGCGCTCGGCGAGGAGCTGCGCGCGCGCGTCCTCGCCCATTCCGGCGTCGCGCTGGAGTGGGAAATCAAGCGCATCGGGGAGGCGGCGCCATGATCCGCGTCGCCGTGCTGATGGGCGGCATCAGCGCGGAGCGGGAGGTCTCCCTCTCCTCCGGCGCCATGGTCGCCGCCGCGCTGGTCGAGGCCGGCTACGAGGCGGTGCCGGTCGAGGCGACGCGCGATTTGCCGGCGCTGCTCGACACGCTGCGCCGCGTGAACCCCGACATCGTGTTCAACGCCCTGCACGGCCGCTACGGCGAGGACGGCTGCATCCAGGGCGTGCTCGAGTGGATGGGGCTGCGCTACACTCATTCCGGCCCGCGCGCCTCGGCGCTTGCCATGGACAAGCCGGCCGCGAAGGCGATCTTCGCCGACGCCGGGCTTCCCGTGGCCGCGCATCGCCTCGTCACCGCGGGCGAGTTCGCCGCCGCCGATCCGCTGCCGCGCCCCTATGTGGTGAAGCCGGTCAACGAAGGCTCCTCGGTCGGCGTCGCCATCCTGGCCGAAGGCGACAACCGCCGCGCCGCGATCGCCGCCGCCTGGCCGCGGGGCGAGCCGGTGATGGCGGAAGCCTTCGTCCCGGGGCGCGAACTGACCGTCGCGGTGCTGGGCGAGGAGCCGCTGGCGGTGACCGAGATCACCACCTCGCGCGGCTTCTATGACTACGCGGCGAAATACGAGGAAGGCGGCTCGCGCCACGTCCTGCCTGCCGCGATCCCGCCCGAAGTGACGGAGGCCGCGCTCGCCACGGCGCTCGCCGCGCACCGGGCGCTCGGCTGCCGCGGCGCCTCCCGCGCCGATCTGCGCTGGGACGACAGCAAGCCCGGCGCCGCGGGCCTCGTGCTGCTCGAGATCAACACGCAGCCCGGCATGACGCCGACCTCGCTGCTGCCCGAACAGGCGGCGTTCCGCGGCATTCCCTTCCCCGCGCTGTGCGCGCGCATCCTGCGGGAGGCGCTGGATGCCGCGTGACGCCGCCCGCCCCTCGGCGCTCCGCCTCTGGCTGCGCCGCCGCCGCGCCATGCTGCGCCCGGCGCTGTTCGGGCTCGGCGCGCTGGCGCTCTTCGGCGCGGCCGCGCTCGGCGTTGCCGCGCTCGATCCCGCCGGGCGGCTGCGCGCGCTGGCCGAGGACGCCGCGCATCTCGCCGCGCGTGCGGGCCTCGCGGTGGACGAGGTGGTGGTCGAGGGCCGCGGCAACACGCCGCTCGACCTCCTGCGCGCGGCGCTCGGTGTCGAGCGCGGCGATCCGATCCTCGCAGTCTCGCTCGCGGCGGCGCGCGAGCGCCTCGAGGCCCTGCCCTGGGTGGAGAGCGCGCATGTCGAGCGCCGCCTGCCCGGCACGCTGCTGGTGCGCCTCACCGAACGCCGCCCATTCGCCATCTGGCAGAACGACGGGCAGTTCTCGGTGGTGGACCGCGCCGGCGTGGTGATCGCGACGGACCGGCTCGACGCCTACGGCAACCTGCCGCTGATCGTCGGCGCCGGCGCCGCGCGCCACGCCGCGCCGATGCTCGACCTGCTCGCCACCTTCCCCGCGGTGCGGGAGCGCACGCTCGCGCTCGTGCGCGTCGCCGACCGGCGGTGGAACCTCAGGCTCGCCAGCGGCGCCGACGTGCTGCTGCCCGAGGGGCACGAGGCGGCGGCGCTAGCGCGGCTCGTCGAGCTGCAGCGCAGCCACGCGCTGCTCGACCGGCCGCTGGCCGCGGTGGATCTCCGCCTGCCCGACCGCCTGGTGCTGCGCCCCGTGCCGGGCGCCGAGCCCGCCGCCACCACGCCCGCCGCCCGCGACAGAGGGAGCCGAAGGGGATGAACCAGATCGTCAGGGCGAATGCACCGGACCGCCTGCCGCCCGCCCCCGGCCGACGCCACCGCCGCGCCCGCAGCGGCAGCTTCGGCGTGCTCGACATCGGCTCGACCAAGATCGTCTGCCTCGTCGCCCGCATCGAGAGCGACGGCGCGCCGCGCGTGCTCGGCTTCGGCTGGCAGCGCGCGCGCGGCGTCAAGGGCGGCAACATCGTGGACATGGAGGCGGCCGAGGAGGCGATCCGCGCCGCCGTGGGCCAGGCCGAGAGCATGTCCGACACGCGGCTTTCCGGCGTCATCGTCAACCTCTCCTGCGGCCAGCCAGACAGCCGCGTCTCCGACCTGCGCTGGCCGATCGGCGGCCGCGCGGTGACGGAGGCCGATCTGCGTGCGGTGCGGGCGCATGCCCGCCGCCGCGCCGCCGAGGATGGCCGCGAGACGGTGCATGCGGTGCCGCTCGGCTTCCAGCTCGACGCGACGGGCGGGGTGAACGACCCGCGCGGGATGATCTGCGACCAGCTCGGCGCGAGGTTCCACCTGGTCGGCGCCGCCTCGGCCTCCTTGCGCAACCTCGGCGCCTGCCTGCTGCGCTGCGACCTGGAGGTGGAGGAGCTCGTCTCCTCCCCCTTCGCCGCGGCGCTGTCCACGCTCGTGCCGGACGAGCGCGAACTCGGCGCGACCGTGATCGACATGGGCGGCGGCACCACCTCGCTTGCCGTGGTGCAGGAGGACCATCTGCTGCACACGGCGCAGATCCCGGTCGGCGGCTGGCAGGTGACGAACGACATCGCGCGCGGCCTCGCCACCCCGATCGCGCAGGCGGAGCGGCTGAAGACGCTGCACGGCAGCGTCATGTCCTCGCCCGACGACGAGCGCGAGACGCTGATGGTGCCGCAGGTGGGCGAGGAGGAGGAGCAGCTCGTCCGCATCCCGAAGGCGATGCTGGTCAGCATCATCCGCCCGCGCATCGAGGAGACGCTGGAACTGGTGCGCGACCGGCTGGAGCATGCGGCGCTCGGCCCCGATGTCGGCGCGCGCGTGGTGCTGACCGGCGGCGCGAGCCAGCTGACCGGCATGCGCGAACTGGCGGCCGAGATCCTGAAGCGCCCGGTTCGCCTCGGCCGTCCGCATCCGGTGCGCGGGCTGCCGGAACACGCGCAGCAATCGGGCTTCGCCGCGACCCTCGGCCTCATCGCCTGGGGCGCCGGCGACGGCCGCCCGCCGCTTGACATTCCGGACGGCCCCGAGTCGCAGCGCGGCCTGTTCCAAAGGCTTGTGCGATGGCTGCGCGAGCGCGTGTGATGCGCCGAGCGCCCGATTCGATTCGCCCGATTCGCCTGCCATTCCAGGAGACGACGCCATGACGCTGAACCTCACCATCCCGCAGCAGGCGCACACCGATTTCACGCCGCGCATCACCGTCATCGGGGTCGGCGGCGGCGGCTGCAACGCGGTCAACAACATGATCTCGATGGGCCTCGACGGCGTGGAGTTCCTCGTCGCCAACACCGACGCGCAGGCGCTGTCGAACAGCCGCGCCGGCAAGCGCGTGCAGCTCGGGCCGCACCTGACGCAGGGCCTCGGCGCCGGCGCGAAGCCCGAGATCGGCCGCGCCGCGGCGGAGGAGGCGACGGAGGAGCTCGCCCGCCATCTGGAAGGCGTGCACATGGTGTTCGTCACCGCCGGCATGGGCGGCGGCACCGGCACGGGCGCGGCGCCGGTCGTCGCGCGCATGGCGCGCGAGAGGGGCATCCTCACCGTCGGCGTCGTCACCAAGCCCTTCGACTTCGAGGGCCGCAAGCGCCTGCGCCTGGCCGAGGGCGGCATCGAGGAGATGCAGCAGGTGGTGGACACGCTGATCATCATCCCGAACCAGAACCTGTTCAGGCTGGCCAACGAGCGCACCACCTTCCAGGAGGCCTTCAAGATGGCCGACAACGTGCTCTACATGGGCGTGCGCGGCGTCACCGACCTGATGGTGAACCCGGGCCTCGTGAACCTCGACTTCGCGGACATCCGCACCGTGATGGCGGAGATGGGCAAGGCGATGATGGGCACCGGCGAGGCCGAGGGCGAGGACCGCGCGGTGCGCGCCGCCGAATCCGCCATCAGCAACCCGCTGCTCGACGACATCTCGATGCGCGGCGCCAAGGCGCTGTTGATCAACATCACCGGCGGCAGCGACATGACGCTGTTCGAACTGGACGAGGCGACCAACCGCATCCGCAAGGAAGTGGACGAGGACGCGAACATCATCTTCGGCACCTCGCTGGACCCGTCGCTCGAAGGCCGCGTGCGCGTCTCGGTCGTCGCCACCGGCATTGACGCCGCGGCGCGGACGGAAGCGCCGCCCGTGCGCCTCGTCGCCAATGGCGGCCCGGTGGACGCGGTGGCGCGCAGCGAGATCCCGACGCTGCGCCCCGCCGCCGCCACGCCGACGCTGCGCCAGGCCGCGCCCGGCCCCGTGGTGTCGCCCGCGCCTGTCCGTCTCGGCCCCGCGCAGCCGACGCTCCGCCAGGCCGCCCCGGTCGAGCAGGCCCCGCGCGAAGTGCCCGATGCCCCTGCGGAGCCCGCCGCCTACGCCGCCCCGGCCGAACAGCCGCGCCCGGCCGCCGCCCCGGTGCTTCGCGGGCCCGCTCGCGCGCCGGAGATGCCGGCTGCGGCCGCCGCCCCCCGCCGCCCCAGCCTGTTCCACCGCATGACCGGCCTCGGCGAGGCGATGCGCCGCACCCTGCCGCCGGAGCGCCCGGCGCGGCCGGAGCCCACGCTCGCCCCCGCCCCGCGCGAGACGGCGCGGCAGCCGGAGGACAGCGGCCTCGACATCCCGACCTTCCTGCGGCGGCAGGGCAACTGACGACGCGCGGTGCGGGCCCCGCAGGCCCGCGCCATGATTGCCTTCCCACGGCCATAATTCCGCGTTCCAAGCAATTGAAAACACCGGCGAAACGCGGGAAATATGGCGAAACAAGCCTTGAGTGGCGCCCCCGCCGCCGCGGTGCAACACGCATCCTGAGGCCGCATCCCGCGGCGGACGAGGCTGATGGACGGTTCGCTTCCCCCCCCTGAGCAGACGCGCGGCGCGGCGCGGCGGCGAACACTGGCCTCCACGATCGGCTGCGTCGGCGTCGGGCTGCACAGCGGGGCGCGCGCGCGGCTCACCCTCGGCCCGGGCGAACCGGGCGCGGGCATCCGCTTCCGCCGCGCCGACCTCGGCATCGAGATCCCCGCGCTGGCGGACGCCGTGGTGGACACCCGCCTCAACACCACCATCGGCGCCCAGGGCGCGCGCATCTCCACGATCGAACACGTGATGGCGGCCCTCGCCGGCGCCGGGGTGGACGACGCGGTGGTCGAGGTGGATGGGCCCGAGGTGCCGATCCTGGATGGCAGCGCCGAGCCTTTCCTGTTCCTCATCGGCTGCGCCGGCACCGTCGTCACCCCCCTGCCCCGCGCGACGATCGAGGTGCTGAGGACCGTCCGCGTCGAGGATGGCGGGGCCTCCGCCGAACTCGCCCCCGCCGACCTGCCCGGCTTCGAGGCGGCGATGACCATCGAGTTCGACGCCGCGGCGATCGGCCGCCAGTGCCTGTCGCTCCGCGTCACCGAGGAGACCTTCCGCCGCCGCCTCGCCGACGCCCGCACCTTCACCACGGCAGAGGACGTCTCCCGCGCCCGCGCCGCCGGCCTCGCCAAGGGCGGCAGCCTTTCCAACGCCGTCGTGGTGGACGGCGCGATGGTGCTGAACCCGGGCGGGCTGCGCCACCCGGACGAGTTCGTGCGCCACAAGCTGCTCGACGCGGTGGGCGACCTCGCGCTCGCCGGCGCGCCGATCCGCGGCCGCTTCACCGGCCACCGCTCGGGCCACGCGCTGAATGTGCGGCTGGTGCGGGCGCTGCTGGCCGACGCCTCGGCCTGGCGCCTGTCGAAGCCGCGCGCCGCCGCGCCACGCGTCCTCGCCTCCGCCGCCAGCTGACGCGCCGCGCATCGCGACCGCGGCGGGGTTGCGCCGCGTCGCTCGCGCAGAGCATCATGGTGAAACAGCCGCGCATCCCCGTGCGGCGAAGCGCCGGGACGCCACCATGCCACGCCTGTTCGCCGCCGGCCTCGCCGCGCTCCTCCTCGCCGCCGCGCCCGCCGCCGCCCAGGCCCCGGCGCCGCCCGAGACCATCGTCATCCTCGACATGTCCGGCTCCATGTGGGGCCGCATCGGCGACCAGACGAAGCTCGAGATCGCGCGCGGCGCGGTGCGCGAGATGTTCAGCCGCTTCCCCGCCGGCAGCCGAGTCGGGTTGATGGCCTACGGCCACCGCCGCGTGGGCGACTGCGCCGACATCGAGACGCTGATTCCCCCCGGCCCGGTGGACGCCGCGCGCGTCGAGCAGACCCTCGCCCGCATCACCGCCCGCGGCCGGACGCCGCTGACCGACAGCGTGCGGCAGGCGGCGCAGGCACTGCGCGTGGCCGAACGCGGCGGCACCATCATCCTGGTGACGGACGGCATCGAGACCTGCGGCGGCGACCCCTGCGCGCTGGCCGCCGAACTCGAGGCCTCCAACGCCCGCTTCACCGCCCATGTCGTCGGCTTCGATCTGCGGACGCCCGTCGAGCGCGCGCGTGTCGCCTGCATCGCCGAGCGAACGGGCGGGCTGTTCGTCCCCGCCGGCAACGCCGCGGAACTGGCCGAGGCGCTCGCCCGCACGGTCGAGGCCCGCCCCGCCCCGCCGCCCGCCGCGCCGCCGCGCCTGACCGGGCTCGCCGCCACCCTCGGCCCGAACGGCCCGCGCGTGCCGGGCGCCGCCTTCACCCTGCTGCGCGAGGGCGAGGAGACGCCGCTGCACGACGGCCCCGCCGCGCGCCTGAACCTGCCGCCCGGGCGCTACGTCGTCACCGCCTCGACCGAGGACCGAATCGGCGCCGTCACCGCCGAGGTCACGGCGCGCGGCCCGGCCGAGATCGTCGTGCCGCTCGCCGACGCGCTGCCGCGCGCCACCGTGACCCCGGAGCGCGCGACGGCGATGGCGACCGAGGTTCTGCCCGTCGCCTTCCAGGGCCCGGACGAGGACGGCGACTACCTGGTGTTCGCCCCGCTCGGCGGCGCGGAGCTCGAGACCCGCCACTACGCCTGGGCGCGCGAGGGTTCGCCCGCGCAGCTGCGCGTGCCCGGCGTGCCCGGCGCCTATGAGGTGCGCTATGTGCTGGCCCGCGCCGGGCGCGTCATCGGCCGCGCGGCGGTGACGGTGACGCCCGCGGACGCCACCCTCTCGGCGGCGGCCGAAGCGCCGGCCGGCAGCCCGGTCGGGATCCGCTGGACCGGCCCGCGCGCGCCCGGCTCCTGGATCGGCATCGCGCCGCAGGGCTCCGCGCCCGGCGAGCATGTGACGTATGCCTGGATCGAAGGCGCGGACAGCCCGCTGACGCTGACCGCCCCCGGCGCCGTCGGCGCCTACGAGATCCGCTTCGTCGAGGGAACGGACGGCACGGTGCTGGCCAGCATCCCGCTGCGGGTGACGGAGGCGCGCGCGACGCTCGACGCCCCGGCCGAGGCCATGGCGGGGAGCATGGTGGCGGTCGGCTACACGCCGACGGCCGCAGCCGATGGCAGCTTCGTCGCCATCGTCGCGCCGGAGGCGGAGGCCGGCGCCTGGCTGTCCTTCGCCTACATCGCCGAGGAAGGCGCCGCCCGGCTGCACGCGCCGGGCACGGCGGGCCGCTACGAGATCCGCTACGTCCTGAACGCGCCCGGCGGCGCGCAGGTGCTGGCGCGCCAGCCCATCACGCTGACGCCCGCGGTCGGCACGCTAACGGCGCCCGACGCGGCGCAGCCGGGCGAAGCCCTGACGGTTCGCTTCACCGGCCCGCGCGGCGCGGGGGATTTCGTCACCATCGTCCCGGCCGGCGCCGCGGACGGCGCCTATGACGCCTACACGGGCGCGGAGGGCGACGCGACGGAGTGGGAGGTGAACGCCCCCGCCGCGCCCGGCGCCTACGAGATCCGCTACGTGCTGCGCGCCGAGCGCGAGGGCGGGCAGGTTCTCGCCCGCCACCCGCTCACGGTGCGCTGAACCCT
>Ga0272446_1001970_pt1 | contig 28910 bp, 24 predicted proteins | sample YNPCB0061_FD_194587 | JGI IMG/M metagenome (GOLD analysis project Ga0272446, IMG submission 194587) | Hot spring microbial mat communities from Yellowstone National Park, WY, United States - YNP-CB-006-1 | ecosystem: Environmental > Aquatic > Thermal springs > Hot (42-90C) > Sediment | place...
CTGCCCGGCCCGAGGTGATCACCGCGCGGATGCCGATCTTCTGCTCACCCGCCGCGCGCATCCGGTAGCGGACCAGTTGGCTTGAGACCACCAGGTCCCCGTCCGGAATGGAGCCCATGTAAATCTTGGGCTCGGCCTTCGAATAGGTGGGGATCAAAAGCTCGCCGCCGTGCGGCATCTGGACCAGGTTCCACAAACCCACCGGCCGAGCCTCCGCGCCGGTGAGCGCCAGGGCAGTGTGCTGGGTGTATCCGGCATACCCGACCGTCAGATCCGCCAGAGCGGCTTCGTAGCGCAACGGATTGGCGGCGGGCATCACCCACTTAGCCATCTCCAGATCAACCCGCCGCCCGGAACGGCTGAAGGTGAGGCTCAGGCGGTTGGTCAGCTTTACGATGCCGCCGGAACTGTCCACCTGATAGTCGCCGGGATCAAGTTCGCGCGGCTGCCAGTAGGTGCTCGGGTCGAGGTCGGGATAACGCGGAAAGAATATGTCCACCTCCGGCGCAAGCCAGGTCCGGTCCCCGCCCGAGTTCTGCCATTCCCCGCTGGAATAAAATGCGCGGGCCGATTCCACCGAAGCCAGCGCGGGATGGGTCCAGTAGAAGTTCTCGTCGTCGCCGGGCGCGAAAAGGCCGAGAACCCGGCCGCCGTACGGGAGCAGCAGGACGCGCGTGCCGTCAGGGCACTGGACGGTCCGGGCGGGCTTCCCTGCCGCAGCCAGCGTTTCCACCAGATGGGAGTATGTCATGGCGGCTTCAGACCCCTGGCACGTAGCCCAAACCAAAGCGGGCCGCCGATTCGTGGCGGAAATCCGAGATCAGCGACATTAGCGAAGTCGTCCCGCCATCGGCGACGATCGTCTGCCCGACGATGTACTCGGCCTCGTCCGAGCACAGGAAAAGCGCCAGCTTCGCAATGTCGCGCGGGAAGCCGGGCCGCCCCAGCGGGACAGAGTTCCTGGCGGCTTCCAGGGCGCCTTCTTCGGTGTAACCCGGGACGGTTTTCTTGTGATTCTCCACCATCACCCAGCCGGGCGCAATCGCGTTCACCCGGATGCCCTTGTGCGCCAGCTCAATGCCAAGTTCCCGCGTATAGGCGATGATGGCGCCCTTGGTGCCCGCATAGACGGAGTGCTCGGGCGCCCCCTGCAATCCATGAATCGAAGTCAGGTTGCAGACCGCGCCGCCGCCGTGCTCGAGCATGTGGCGGACCACGCGCTGGGTCAGGAAAAACTGGGCGCGAATGTTGACGTCAAACACCGTATCGAACTGCTCGAGGGTGATGTTCAGAAACGGCTTGTTGAAAGTGATGCCGGAGTTGTTCACCAGGCAATCGATGCCCCCCAAAAAGGCAAGGGCACGATCGGCCAGGTCCAGCACTTCAGCGATGTTCTGAAAATTCGCCTGAAAAGGCGCGGCCCTGGATCCCGCGCCGCGGATCTCTTCGGCGGCGCTGATCGCTCCCGCGCCGCTGTGCGCATAGTGCAGCGCCACGTCCGCGCCCTCCCGGCCGAATTCCAGGGCGATCTCTCTTCCGATGCCGGTCCCGGCGCCGGTCACCAGCACCTTCTTGCCCGCAAATCTGCCCGCCTTGGTCATGGAGTCTCCTGTCACCTTCAAATCCGCCAGAAAGCATATCAAAACCGGGAATATGGGAACTGTTACAATAATAGGAGCCTTCCCCCCAGCGATATGAAATTTGGCGTCATCGTCTTTCCTGGCAGTAATTGCGACCACGATGCGTGGTACGCAGTCTCCCGCAACCTGGGCCGGCCGGCCGAGTTCATCTGGCACGATTCGGCGTCGCTTGGCGACGTGGACGCCGTCATCCTGCCGGGCGGTTTCTCCTACGGCGATTACCTGCGTTGCGGCGCCATCGCCAAGTTCTCCCGCGTCATGGCGGCGGTGCGCAAGTTCGCCGCCGGCGGCGGTCTGGTGATCGGCATCTGCAACGGTTTCCAGATCCTGGTGGAGACAGGGCTGCTTCCGGGCGCGCTGGTGCGCAACCGCAGCCTGCGTTTCATCTGCAAGCCGGTGGCGCTGCGCGTCGAGACCGCCGACTCGCCCTTCACCTCCGCCGCTACCAAGGGTCAGATTCTGACCATGCCCATCGCCCACGGCGAGGGCTGCTACTACGCCGACGAGCGCACCCTCGACGAGCTCGAAGCCGAGGACCGGGTGGCGTTCCGCTACGTGGACAACCCCAACGGCTCGCTGCGGGACATCGCCGGCATCCTGAACCGTGAGCGCAACGTGCTCGGGATGATGCCCCATCCGGAGCGCGCCACCGAGCCGCTGATGGGATCGGCCGACGGACTGGCCGTCTTCCAATCCATGGCTGCGGCCCTGGCCACCAAATCATGAGCGTCATTACCCCCGAACTCATCCAGCAGCACCAGCTCAGCGAATCCGAATACCGCAAGATCGTCGAGTTGCTCGGCCGCGAGCCCACGTACACGGAGCTGGGCATATTCAGCGTGATGTGGAGCGAGCACTGTTCCTATAAGAGTTCGCGCCTGCACCTGAAGAAACTGCCCACGCGCAGCCGGCTCGTGCTGCAAGGGCCGGGCGAGAATGCGGGTATCATCGACATCGGCGGCGGCTATGCCATCGCCTTCAAGATCGAGTCGCACAATCACCCCAGCTTCATTGAGCCGTTCCAGGGCGCGGCCACCGGAGTGGGCGGCATCCTGCGCGATATCTTCACCATGGGCGCGCGGCCGCTCGCCGTGCTGGACTCGCTGCGCTTCGGCCCGCTCGACGACCCCGTGAACGGGTCCCGCAACGCCCGCATTCTCAAGGGTGTGGTTGAGGGCATCGCGCATTACGGCAACTGCTTCGGCGTGCCTACGGTAGGCGGCGAGTGCCTGTTCGAAAGCGGTTACGACGGCAACCCGCTGGTGAACGTCTTCGCCCTGGGGGTCTTCAAGAAAGACGAGATCTTCTATGCCCGGGCATCCGGCGTGGGCAACCCGGTGATCTATGTGGGCGCCAAGACCGGCCGGGACGGGATTCACGGGGCCTCCATGGCCTCCGCCGAATTCACCGAGGAATCCCAGCAGAAGCGGCCCAACGTGCAGGTAGGCGACCCGTTCATGGAAAAACTGCTGTTGGAGGCCTGCCTGGAAGCCATGCGCACCGGCGCCATTGTGGGGATTCAGGACATGGGCGCCGCCGGACTGACCTGCTCGACTTGCGAGATGGGCAGCCGGGGCGGCACGGGCATCGAGATCGAGCTCGACCTGGTGCCGCAGCGCGCCGCGGGCATGACGCCGTACGAAATCATGCTCTCCGAATCCCAGGAACGCATGCTGCTGGTGGCCGAAAAAGGCAGGGAGCAGGAGGTCTTCGCGGTCTTTCGCAAGTGGGGCCTGGACGCTGTCACCATCGGACACGTGACCGGCGACGGCCTGCTGCGCGTGCGCCATCACGGTGAAGTGGTCGCCGAAATCCCGAACCGGGATCTGGCCGACGAAGCGCCCCTCTATGACCGGCCGCACGTCCCACCCGGCCCGCCCGCACCCGCCCGGGAGATTCCGCCTGGGGATCCGGCCCGGGACCTGCGCGCGCTGCTGGCCTCCGGCGACATCTGTTCCAAGCGCTGGATCTGGGAGCAGTACGATTACATGGTCCGCACCAACACGGTGGCCGGGCCCGGAGGCGACGCCGCCATTATCCGCATCAAGGAGACGGGCACGTCGGTAGCCATGGCGCTGGACGGCAACGGCCGCTATACCCGGCTCGCTCCGCGGGAAGGGGCCAAACTCGCGGTGGCCGAGAACTGCCGCAACCTCGCCACGGTGGGCGCCTTGCCGGTGGCCGCCACCAACTGCCTGAACTTCGGAAACCCCGAGCGGCCTGAAATCATGGGCCAGCTCGTCGAGGCCATCGAGGGCATGGGCGAGGCCTGCCGCTTCTTCGAAACCCCGATCACCGGCGGCAACGTCAGCCTCTACAACGAGACGCTCGGCGAAGCGATCTTTCCCACCCCGGTGCTGGGCATCGTGGGCCTGCTCAAGACCGAAATGCCCATTACCCCCGACTTCAAGAAGCCCGGCCGCGCCGTGATGTTGCTGGGCGGGTTGGGGACAACCGATGCGCTGCACTTCGGGGGCACCGAATACGTCAAAGTGATTCTGAAGGATCTCTGGGGCCTGCCGCCCGCGCTCGATATGGAGTATGAGAAGCGCGTGCACGACGCCATGCGGGAGATCGCCGCCGAAGGGCTGGCCGAATCCGCGCACGACTTGAGCGACGGCGGGCTCGCGGTGGCCGCCGCGGAATCTTCCTTCGGTCCTTCCGGAACCGGGGCCGAACTGGATCTCGAGTCCGGCATGCGGGCGGAGTTCCTGCTGTTTCACGAGGGACCTTCGCGTATTTTGATTTCGACCGCCCGTCCGGAACGGGTCGCCGCCATCGCCGCCAGGCACGGCGTCGAGGCTCCGCGCATCGGGACCACCGTCGAGGGCCGGCTGAGAATTCGAAATTACGGGCAGACCCTCGCCGATCAGGCTATTATCGAGTTAAAGGATATCTGGGAGCACGCGCTCGAAGACCATCTTCGGGGTTAAGGCATGTTCGACAAGTTCCACGAGGAATGCGGAGTGATCGCCATTTTCGGGCATCCGGAAGCTTCCAAGCTGGCATACTTGGGGCTGTACGCCCTGCAACACCGGGGGCAGGAAAGCGCCGGCATCGCCTCGAGCGACGGTGAGGAGATCCACTGCGTGAAGGCGATGGGCCACGTGGCCGATATCTTCACCACCCCGGTCATCGCGACGCTGGCGGGGAGCATGGCGATCGGCCACACCCGCTATTCGACGGCCGGCGACACATCACTCACCAATGCGCAGCCTTTCTCGGTTGCCTGCAACAAGGGCCGCGTCGCGGTGGCCCACAACGGCAACATCACCAACGCCGCGGAGATCCGTCTGGAACTGGAGCGGCAGGGATCGATATTCCAGGCCTCCAGCGATACCGAGGTCATCCTGCACCTGATGGCCTGCTCGCGCGAGCGCACGCTCGCCGGAGCCCTGCGGGAAGCCCTGTTGCAGCTCGAGGGCGCCTTCTCGCTCGTGTTCATGGCCGAGGATCGGATCATCGTGGCGCGCGATCCCCAGGGCTTCCGGCCTCTGGCGATGGGCCGCGTCGAGCTTTCCGGCGGGGACATCTGCTACGCTTTCGCCTCGGAGACCTGCGCCTTCGACCTCATCGGCGCCGTCTACCTCGGCGAGGTCGAGCCCGGGGAGATGGTGATCGTGGGGCCCGAAGGAGTCACCCGGGAACGCTACGCGCCCGAGCGCCCGCGTTCGCAGTGCGTTTTCGAGCACGTCTATTTCTCCCGGCCGGATTCGATCGTGTTCGGCCGCCCGGTGCAGGAGTCGCGCGAGCAGCTCGGCCGCCTGCTGGCCCGCGAGCATCCCGTGGAAGCCGACCTGATTGTGCCCGTGCCCGACTCCGGCGTGGCGGCGGCGCTCGGGTACGCGGCCGAGTCCGGCATCCCTTTCCGCCAGGCCCTGATCCGCAACCACTACGTGGGCCGCACCTTCATCGAGCCTTCCCAGGCCATCCGCGATTTCGGAGTCAAGCTGAAGCTGAATCCGGTGCGTTACCTGCTCGAAGGAAAACGGGTGGTGCTGGTGGACGATTCCATTGTGCGCGGCACCACCAGCCGAAAGATCGTGCGCATGGTCCGGCACGCCGGCGCGCGCGAGGTGCATCTGCGCATCTCCTGCCCGCCTACCGTGTCTCCCTGCTTTTACGGTGTCGACACTCCCCTGAAAAGCGAACTCATCGCCTCGCATCACAGCGTGGAGGAAATCCGGCGCTTCGTCGAAGCCGATACGCTCGGCTACCTGTCGCTCGGCGCCCTGCGCAAGGCTGTGGCCGACGAGCGCGCCGAGTATTGTTATGCGTGCTACACTGGCGACTACCCGACCGAGCTCGTCAACATCGAAGAGTTGATGTCCGCTAAATCGCGTCGGCGCTAACGCCATGTGCAGACTGGTACTCTCAACCATCCTTCTTTCTCTGTTCCTTCCCGGCCTGGTGGCCCAAGTCGTTTACGAGGGCAAGAAAGGGCCGGGCAAAGGGAAGCACATCGTCTTCGTCGTGGGCGACCAGGAGTACCGCTCCGAGGAGTCCATGCCCCAACTCGCCAAGATCCTGGCCGTGCATCACGGTTTCAAGTGCACCGTGCTGTTGCCCATCAACCGGCAGACCGGCGAAATCGACCCCATGACCTCGGATCACATCCCCGGTCTGGAAGCCCTCGACCATGCCAACCTGATGGTGATCTTCACGCGCTTTCTGGAGCTGCCCGACGACCAGATGAAGCACATCATCGACTACACCGGTTCGGGCAGACCGATCGTCGGGTTGCGCACCGCCACCCATGCTTTCAACTACCAGACCCACAAGGACAGTCCCTACGCCAAATACAGTTTCCGCAGCAAGGATCCCGCGGGCGGCTGGGGCCGCCTGGTGCTGGGGGAGACATGGATCAACCATTACGGTGCGCACCAGAAGGAAAGCACGCGCGGCATACCCGCCGAGGGCATGGCCCAACACCCCATCCTGAAAGGCGTCGCGGACATCTGGGGTCCCTCGGATGTCTATGAACTGACCACCTTGAGCGGCGACTCGAAACCGCTCGTGATGGGGCAGGTCCTCCAAGGCATGGACCCGAAGGACCCGCCCAACCCCTCCAAGAAGCTGGTGCCGGTCGCCTGGATCAAGACCTACAATGGCGCGCGCGTCTTCACCACCACCATGGGACATGCGGGCGACCTCCAGAATGAAGGGGTGCGCCGCATGCTGGTGAACGCCTGCTACTGGGCGCTCGGAATGGAGAAGAAGATACCGGCCCGGAGCAAAGTGGACCTGGTGGGCCCGTATCAGCCCAACGACATCGGGATGAAGAAACACAAGACCGGCCTGAAGCCCGCCGATCTGAAGATGTAGCCCGCACCGGCCTGATAGACTCACGGTTTATGCGCACGCTGTTTTTGGCCTTGTGGATGGCGCTTCCCACGCTTGGGGCGGAGGCGGCCATTGAGATCAACGCCGCCCGGCCGGCCCCCTACAAGATCGCCCGCACTATCTACGGCACGTTTCTCGAACCCATCGGCCAGTCGCTGTATCCGGGACTCTGGGCGCAGATCCTGGAAAACCCGAGCTTCGAAGACAACCTGTGGAGCGCCGAAGGGATCCGGCGCCGCCTCGAGCGGCAGCCGGCGTTGGGAAGCTCGTCCCAGCTCGGCCTCCCCTTGCCCTGGGAGCCGCTTTACGACGGGCAGGGCATGCGCTACGAGCCGCGCTGGAACGACGCGGCCAACTCTTCCCGCTCGCTGCTGATCATGGCTCTGCCGGACCGGCAGACCGGCGTGCGGCAGGAGGTCTATTTGCCCGTACACCGGGTGCTCCGTTATACCGGCAGCGTCTGGGCGAAACACCTGAGCGGGCCGGCCGAAATCGAGGTCTCGATTCGGGCGCGGAATCGCCCTGAGACCACCTTCGCGCAAGCCCGCATCCCGCTGAGCGGGAGCGGCTGGCGGCGCTACGAATTCTCGCTCGAACTTCCCGGCGGGCGAATCCGGCGATTGGATCCGGCCGACTTCGCCATCGCTGTCTCCGGCGAGAGCCGCGTGCTGGTGGACCAGGCATTTCTCTATCCGGCGGACCACGTCGACGGCCTGGATCCCGACATGGTGGCCATGGCAAAAGCCCTGAAAACCCCGCTGGTTCGCTACGGCGGCAACTTCACCTCCGGCTACCACTGGCGCGACGGCATCGGCCCCCTGGACAAGCGCGTCACCATGCTGAACCAGTCCTGGGGGATGCCCGAATACAACCACTTCGGAACCGATGAGTTTTTGCGGTTCTGCGAGCTGATCGGCGCCGAACCCCAGATCGCCCTCAACCTGGGAAGCGGCACGCCGGAGGAGGCGGCCGGGTGGGTCCGCTATGTGAATGAGCGCTGGGGCGACCGCAAGGGCGGCCTGCTCTGGGAGCTTGGCAACGAGCTGTGGGGCGATTTCCAGATCGGCTACCCCACGCTCTCCCGTGTGGCGGCCCGCACCAAGGCGTTCAGCGACGCCGTCCGGCAGGCGGACCCGCGCGCGCGCCTGATCGCCACCGGCCAGGACCCCGACCATTTTCGCGAGTGGAACGCAAGGCAGCTCACCAACCCGGCGGGCTCCTTCGAATACCTCTCCACGCATTTCGTGGTGGGCAACGGTAACGTCGAGCGGCGCAATGCTTCGCTCGATTTCATCGCCGAATCGGCCTTCGCGCTTCCGGTGGGCCTCGAGCGGCGGTTGCGTGAAATGAAGGCCCAGATCGACTCCGATCCGAACTGGCGCGGGCGCTTGAAGATCGCGTTCACCGAGTGGCTGTTCCACGCCGGCGATTACCGGGTTCCGAGCTTTGCCAATATGGGCGGGGCCATCTGCGCCGCCGGCTTCCTGAACACGCTGATCCGGGTCGCCGACTTCACCCCCATCTCCGACATGACCGGACTCATCGAATTCGGCGGCATCTGGAAGAAGCGCAGCCAGGTTTACGGGGCGCCCGCCTACTGGGCATTCCGGATGTACTCGACCTCGGAGGCCGCGCAGCCGGTCGAAACCGCGACCTCGGTGGAGAAGTACAGCATCACCCAGGGCAACCACCGCATTCCGGAAATCGCCGATGTGCCGTACCTGGACGTGGTGGCCGCGCTGGACGATACCGGCGGGAAACTGACTCTGTTCTGTGTGAACCGAAACCTGCAACGCGACATCACCGCCCGCATCCGCGTGGCCGGGTTCACTCCAAGGGGCGACGCTCAGGTATCCACGCTCGCGGGAACCTCGATCTATCAGCCGAACGACGAGATGCGGCCCGAGGCGGTCCGCCCGGTCGAGAGCCTGCTGAAATCCCCGCAGCCCGAGTTCGACTACCGCTTCCCCCGCGCGAGCGTCACTCGCATGGATCTGCGCAAGTAGCCTATGCTGCTCGAACTCAGTATCGAGAATTACGCCGTGATCGACCGCTTGCGGGTGCGATTTCACCCCGGCCTCAACCTGCTGACCGGCGAGACGGGCAGCGGCAAATCGATCGTGGTGGACGCCCTCGGACTCCTGCTGGGAGGGCGGGCTTCGGCCGATATGATCCGCTCCGGCGAGGAGCGGGCGCGCATTTCCGGACGGTTCACCGTCCCTGCGGAGCGCCAGGCATGGCTCGAATCGGCGGGCTTTGCGGTCGAGGACGGCGAGGTGCTGATCGAACGTGAGATCCTGGCCGAGGGCAAGTCCCGGGCCTATGTCGGCTCCCGTCCGGCCGCCGTGGCTGTGCTGAAGGAGCTGGCGCCCTGCCTGGGGGACATCCACGGCCAGCACGATCAGCAGGTATTGTTCTCGCCGGAAGCGCAACTGGCCATTCTGGACGCTTTCGGCGGACACGCCGAACTGCTCGGTGAGGTCGCCTCTCTCTATCGCCGCTGGCGCGCGGCCGGAGCGGAGCTGGAAGAACTGGAGCGCTCCGAGCAGGAAAAATTGCGCCTGCTTGACCTCTGGACGTTCCAGCGCAAGGAAATCGAAAGCGCCGCTCCCCGGCCGGGCGAAGACGCGCAATTGGAAAACGAACGGCGCGTATTGCAGAACCTGGAGCGGCTCATGGAAGGCGCCGGCGCGGCCTATGCGGCGCTCTACGATTCGCCCGAAGCGGCCCACGGGCTGCTGCGGGTGGCCGTAAAGCGCCTCGAAGAACTGGCGAAGGTCGACAAGTCGCTGGGCGAAATCGCCGAAGCGCTGAAACCCGCCGGGCTGGCGGTGCAGGAAGCTTCCTATGCGCTGCGCGATTACATCTCGCGCCTGGAGGCGAATCCGGGGCGGTTGGAAGAGATCGAGTCGCGCCTGGCCACGCTCGACAAGCTGAAGCGCAAATATGGCGCGAGCCTGGACGAAGTGCTCGCCTTCCTCGAGGGTGTGCGGGCCAGAATCGAAGCCGTCGAAACGGCCGGAGAGCGCATGGAGTCGCTGCGCAAACAGCGCGCCGGGCTGGCCGCGCAGTTTGAGGCCTCCGCCGCGAAGCTGACCGCACGGCGCCAGGAGGCCGCCCGCCGGCTCAAGCGGCAGGTTGAGGCCGAACTGGCGTCGCTCGCCATGGAGCGCACCGTCTTCGAGATCGACATCGCTCCCCAGGCATGGAGCGCGGCCGGCGCCGACGCGGTCCGGTTTCTGGTCTCGCCGAACCTGGGCGAGGAACCGCGCCCCCTGGAACGGGTGGCCTCCGGCGGCGAGATCTCGCGCATCGCCCTGGCGCTGAAAACCTGCGTGGCCGCGCCGGATGACGGAAGCCGCCGCACGCTGGTGTTCGACGAAGTGGATGCCGGCGTGGGCGGCAGCGCCGCCGAGGGCGTCGGCCGCCGCCTCAAGCGCCTGGCAGCCGCCAGCCAGGTGCTCTGCGTGACCCACCTGCCGCAGATTGCGTGTTTCGCCGACCATCACTACGCGGTCGAGAAGCGCGAGGTGAAAGGCCGGACTGTGGCGGCCGTCAACGAATTGGACCAGGCGGAGCGCGTCCGCGAAATCGGGCGCATGCTTTCGGGACAGAAACTGACGCCCGAAGCTCTCCGCCAGGCCGAACAACTCATCAAGATGGCGAGGTAAACATGCGAGTCATTCCGGTTCTGACCATCCTGGCTTTCTCTCTCGCTGCCCAGCGCAAGCCCGGCAGCCCGCTTGATCACCTGCCCGGAAACATCGAGCAACTGACCTGCTTCGGCGAGCGCGCCGATATCTCGCCCGACAATCAGCGCGTGGCCTTTATGAACAAGAGTTTCGGGGACGCTTTTGTCGCCGACCTGAAGACGCGCGCCATCCGGTGCCTGACCTGCAACGTTCCCGGAGCGGCGTTTCTGCGTGTCATGCATATCATCACCGGGGATTACATCCTGATTGGTCCGGAGCGGTTCAAGGATATCCGCACCAGCCGCCACGCCGACAACGAGCTCTGGTTCTTGAGCAAAGAGCGGGGCTCGAAGCCGGTTCGTCTCGGCCGCAAGATGAGCGAAGGCGCGGCGGTATCGAAGCAATCCCTCAAAATCGCCTATTCCGAGACTTCCGCGCAGAACCCCAGCCTGCCGAAAGGCGCCTCCCGTCTGTTTATCGCCGAGGTGGATCCGGCGAATCGAAAACTGGTGAACGAGAAGATGGTTCACCAGAGCAACGATCCGGCGTGCACGCTCGAGGCCCAGGACTTCTACGCCAACGATACGAAGATGACCTTCACCTGTTACGAGCCGGGAGACCGCGCCTCGGTGATGAGCATGGACCTGAATACCGGCAGGATCGAAAACATGTCCAAGTCCCCGGGCACTTACAACGAAGCCGAGGGAATCTTTCCGGACGGCCGGCACACCTGCGTCGAGGCGGACCGGCAGATTCAAACCCTCGGCGGCCCGGGGGGCTCGCGCCAGATCGACATCTGGAAACTGAAACTGGACGGAACAGGCAAGGACTTCACGCGGCTCACTCACTTCAATGACTACGAAGGCTTCAAGGCCTCCAACCCGGTGGTGGCCACCGACGGCCGGTTCATGGCCTTTCAAGTAGCCCGCAGCGCAGACGAGGCCGGCGTAGGTTACGGAATCCTGCTGTACTGGTTCCGCTGACGCGCCTTGGGGAGGCCTCGCGGTTACACTAGAAGCATGGGCCTCCGAGTGCTCGCGCCGGCTCTCCTGTTAACCTGGCTTCCCGCCGCGGCGCAGACCTGTGCGCCGCCGCCATCCACGTATTCACCCTGCGAGATGACTTTTGAGCTGACCGAGGCCGAAGCCGCGGCGCATCCCAACCCGTATGTAAGCGTGCAACTGCACGTGGAGTTTCGTTCCCCTCGCTACCGCACCTTTCTGATGCCCGCATTCTGGGACGGCGGGCGGCGCATGGTGGTGCGCTTTTCGCCCACCGAAGCGGGCGACTGGACCTTCCGCGTCACCAGCAACATCCAGCGCTTCGAGGGGCGGATGGGAAAGTTCGCGGCCACCGATTCCGGCTCCCCGGGTTTCATCAAGGCGGCCAACGTCCACCATTTCTCCTACCTCGAGGATTTCAAGCCCCACTTCTGGATGGGTGAGACCGTGGAACGCTTCCCGTTTCTCGACCAGGCGCAATTCCGCCAGTTGGTGGATTCGCGCGCCGCGGCGGGAGTGAACCATCTGAGCGGCATCGTGATTGGAGAACTGGAAGACTCGCCCGGGATCTTCCCCGCGCCGGACCGCGTGAATCCGGAGTTTTTCCGCTCCCTGGACGAACGCATCCTGTATATGAACCGCAAAGGCATCGTCGCGGACCTGGCCCTGGCCGGGGGACACAATCACCTGGTGAAACTCTTCCCCGCCTGGCAGGACCGCGAGCGCTACCTGCGCTATCTGGTGGCGCGTTACTCGGCGATGAACATCACCTGGCAGGGCGTGAAGAACTTCGAGGAGTATGAGAACGGCCGCGAGTTGTTGAAGGAGGCCGGCGCGCTGCTCAAGAAGATGGACCCGTACCAACACCTGCGTTCGACGCTGGCCGTGAAGACCTCGGCGCCCCTGTTGAGCGACGGGTGGATGGATTACGTGCTGTACGGCGCCCAGGATGATCAACTGGGCGCCGTTGAGCACCAGTTGTATCCGGCGCCGTTCGTGCAGCAGGGCGTCGCGGGAAGCGATGCCGGGGAGTTCCGGCGGCGGCTCTGGAACACGGTGATGAACGGACAGTACCCCGCCTCGGCGGGGCGCAACCGGGACGCGGATTCGCTCCAGCAAATGAAGATCCTGGCGGACTTTTTCGGCCAGACCCGGCACTGGGACCTGGAGCCGTTTTTCGACGTGGACGGCGGGCGGGCGGTGGCGCTCGAGTCCGTCGAGTACATCGTCTATGCCGAGAAGCCGGGCCCGGTCGAGGTGCTTACCGAGAAACACAACTACGATATCCGCTGGTTCAACCCGTCCACGGGTGAGTGGATCAAGCAGAAGGACTACAAGGGCGAGCGTTACACAGGGGAGCCGCCCGGCCGGTCGCAGGACTGGGTGCTCCACATTTCGCGCGAGGGCAAGAAGGAATCCATGCTCCGTTCCTACAAATTCGAGTCGCGGCCGGTCTTGATGCAGGAGATCGAAGTGATTCCTCAGAAGACCCCCTTCGAGATCCAGGAGCCGTCCGCGGATCCTCTGCCTTTCGGTAAGAGTGTGCCGTACGCGGCCAGAATCAGGCGCGAGACCCGGGCCACCCGGTCGATGATGTGGTTGTGGACCGGCGAGGTCTCTGCCGGCGGGCAGGGGTACCGGGTGCTGGGCACCGGCCCGAACGGAAATTTCACCATTCCGGAGAATGTTGTAAAGACCTTTCCCGCTGTGTTCACCCTGCGGCTATATGGTATGAACGCCAACGGGAAAATCTACGCCCTGGACAAGACCTACCGGATAACGAAGTGAAGGTTCTGGCAATCGACACCACCCGCGAGTTCGGAAGCCTTGCCTTGGTGGAATCCGGTGAAGTGGTCGAGGAGGTGCTGCTGCACTCGCCCGATGGCTTCAGCGCGATTCTGTTCGACCGCTTGCGGCGCCTGCTCGAAAAGCATGGCTGGACGGTGGACGGGGTGGACTGTTTCGCCGCCGCGGCCGGACCGGGTTCGTTCACGGGAGTGCGGGTCGGTTTGGCGGCGGCAAAAGGGCTGGCCGAGGCGGCCCGGAAACCGGTGGTGGCGGTCTCCAACCTTCAGGCCCTGGCGCTGTTCGGCTCGCGCGAATTCCGGGCCACCCTGCTGGACGCGCGCCGCGGGGAAATCTACGGCGCGGTCTACGACCCGAATCTCGAACCGGTTCTGGCCGAGTGCGTGACCCCCTTTCCGGCGTGGCTGGAACGCTTGCCGGAAGGCGATCTGGAACTCATCGCGACAGACTTCGCGCCCTTCCGGCCCGCCCTGGCCGGGACACGTTTCGCGAACGCGCCGGTCACCGAAGCTCCCCGCGCCCAGGCGGGAGCCGTGGGCCGCATCGCCCACCGGCGCTGCCTCGCCGGCCTGGCCCAGGATCCGGCCGGGGTGGATGCCAACTACGTGCGCCGCTCCGACGCCGAGCTGTTCTGGACCGAGTGACCCCTAACGCGCGTCCACTTTGATGATCATGTAGGTGAACTGGCGCGCGCCGTCGAAAACCACCTGGTGCGGCGTCATCGCCGGGATATTCACCACGTCGCCTGGACCGAGCTTGTGCTTCTCGCCGCCCTCGATGGCGCTGCCGCGAATCTCCCCGGGAGCTGTGGTTTTGCCGTTCACCACCTTGCCCCCCACCACCAGCGTCGCCGCGCCGCTCTGCACGATGAAAATGTCGTCCTGCTTTTCATGCACCTCGGCCTCGCCGCTGGCCTGCCGGCAGGTGACCTGGAAGGAGTGGTTGCCGAACCGGCCCAACTGCTCGCTCGCGAACTTCTGGGCGTTGATCCTGGGCGGCAGGGTCTTTTCGTAGCTTTTCAACTGCGCGCTGCTAAAGCGGGCGAATCCCTGCGGCGCTTCGGCGCAGGCGGGCAGCGCCAGCAGGATGAGTGTCAGAGCGAAGGGTTTCATGCGGTTCTCCGTTTATGCCGGTTTGGGGCTTCCCGGCCCGCCCGCCGAGCGCATCTCCGGAATGCGCTGCTCGACGGCCGGCAGCGCGGGGAAGTCCGTGAACGGCTCGGTCTGGTACCAGTAGCACACCGAGTAGAAATTGTCGGCGCGGTGATTGGCATGGCCGTGCTCCATGGTGTGCTTCATGTACTTCGTAAATGTGACCGGGTTGTCGGCGTGCCAGCGATAGAGGCAGTAGCGCCCCCCGGTCCGTTCGGGGGTGGTGATAAAGTGCGCGCCGTTGTACAGGTGGGCGAACGGGATGGCCGCGTCGCGCCCGCCGAAATCCCAGGCGCCGCAGAAGTAGTCCTCCGACCCGGTGCCGATGATGATGGGCTTCGATTCGTCGTCGATGAAGATCATCTCGTCACCCTCGCCCATCCAGAACTCCTGGTTCTGCAACACACCCAGCGTGACTCCCATCAGGTGGCCCCGCCCGCGGGTCTCCGCGTACACGTAGTTCTCCTGGCCGGCGGGGTTCTTCAGGCGGTTGGCGTCGCCGTTGTTCTTCCAGTCATTCGTCACCGCCCGGCACGGCTGCGCCTGGCGGTACTGCGCGTGGAAGTACAGAACGTCATCCGGCAGCGAAGGAACCAGTTGGTAGTCGATGTTCGAGTAATACGAGTTCACCGGCAACCTGCCTTCGTTGGTGACGGTGATCCGCGCCGACCGCCGGAACGGCATGGCGAAGTACGAGTTCAGCGCCCGGATGGGCGAGCAGTTCAGAAAAGCCGACTGGTAGATGTTGTACTGCCCCAGGTTGAGGCCGAAGAAATCCCCCACCGGCGTTTCGACGCTGGGTTTGGCGTTGCCATCCCAGTACATCCGCAGCACGATCTCTTTCAGGTGATCGCCGCTCTGAGCCGCGATGGTGAACCAGATGTGGGTGATGACGCCGGGGCCCTGGGAGTTGAACACCTCCAGCGTTTCGCCCGGCTTCACCGGCCACCGGTCCGAGTTGCCGCCGGTACGGTCGTAGCTGGACTGTTTGAGTGACTTGTAGTTCTGCGCCTGGGCGTAAGCGGGCAGAAACCGGTAATCGCCAGACTGAGGGGCGGCGGCGCTGGCGGGCACTCCGGCCATGGCTGCCGCCATCCCCTGCAAGAATCCTCTCCGTCCTGATTGGTCCAACATAAACGCAAATGATACTACGTTTCCCGGTTACTCGAATTGAATGGAGGTGACGTCTCCCGCCGTGCCGAGGCGGGCGTCGGGGCGGGTGATGTACTCGATGGAAACCCGGCGCGGCTGCTGCACGCCGCAGGTGAACTGAAAGGTGAGCGACGAGGCGTTGCGCAACAGGACCTCGCCGGGGTTGCGGATGTAGACCGAGAGATGCCGCCCCGCGGTTTCGACAAATACGCGTGCGCCCTGGCTGAAGCAGTCGATGCGCCGCAGCACGCCCTCGACCCGCGCGTCCCCTTTGGGCATCTCCCAACTCGGGGGCGTGCTCGCAGCGGGCTTGGCGGGCGGGACCGGTTGCGCCGCGCCGGACATGCGAATTGCCGCTTGCGCCATGGACGCTTCCTGCTCGGTGGCGGCGTTGTCCAGAGCGCGATACGCGGCGCGGCGGGCGGCGCCGGAATCACCCAGTTCGTGATACGCCACGGCCAGTGCGTGCCAGAAGTAGGACTGGCGCGGCAGTATCGACACGGCGCGATTCAGATGCTCGACGGCCTCGGCGTATTTCTTTTCTCCGGACGCCATCAGGCCCAGCAGGAAATGCGCCTCGGCGTAGTTTGGATTCAACTCGATGGTCTTGCGCAAGTGCGCCGCCACGTCCGCGGCCGCGCCGCCGGATTCCCGCAACAGCATCGCATACTCGAAGTGCGTCGAGGCTTCGCGGCTGCCCAGCTCGAGCGCGCGCCCGAGCCGCCGCCGCGCCTCATCGTAATTGCCCCTGCGCAGGGCGAGGGCGCCGAGCGCACTCTGGACCCCGGCCGATTCGGGCTGCCGGCGTTCGAGCTTGAGGTATGCCTTTTCGGCGTCCTTCTCCTTGCCCACCGCCAGGTAGAGCTCCGCAAGAAGGAGCGCGGCGCCGGTTTCATCCACCTTCTCGACGCCGGTGGGAGGGACTTCCCCGGCGCTCACCGCGGCCAGGTCGGCATAAGGCAGATTCCCGGACGAAAGATAGCGACGGAGGTCGGCGACGGCATCGTCCCGGGTCCTGCCGAAAGCCTCCAAGAAGGTGGCCCCCTCGGTGAAACGGGGCATTCCGGCGCGGTACTCGGGTGAGAGGTTGAGCATGTGCACCATGGCCCAGCTCTGCGCGTAAAAGATGCCCACCTTCGAGCGCTCATTGTAGTAAGGCGAGCCGCGGTCCACGCTGAAGAAGACCGGCGCCGGAAGCCAGGGCGCGGTGGCCAGGGTGCGCAGGTGCGCGGGAATGGCCCGCCCGACCCGCAGGCGGCCGGCGGCGCTCTCCAGAGTGGAATAGAACTCCGCGGTGCCTTCTTCGAACCAGCGCGGGAGGCGCGCGCTCGAATGGTTCAGCACCAGGTGAACATACTCGTGGAAGGCAACCCGGGGCGTCTCGACACCGGTATCCTGAATCACAATGAAGTCCCGTTCCGGCCCGCCCTGAAAGAAACTGATCGTGGCCTCGGAAGGCCGGAACGGCCGCATGTCGGACTCCGATCCGAACAGGTAGATCCGGACCGGCAGCGCCGGGCCGGCGGGACGGAACACCCTCCGGATTTGTTCGAAGCGGGTGAGCGTCCGGCGTCCCGCTGCCTCGCCCGCGTTCGTATACAGCTCGAAATTTGGCGAGATCAGTCTCAGCCAAACCAGCAGGGCAACTATCACACCAGGTCCATTGTAGCCGCATCACGCCGATAGAAATTTCTGATTGGACCGTGGGAAAGCCCGCTCTTACACTGAGGATGTGAACACGCCGGCATCCCACGTCAGCCTGTTGCACCGGATCAGCGGCATTGTCAGTTCGAGCCTCACCCTCGAAAAGATGCTCCAGGAACTCGTGGAACTCGCGGTCCAGAGCACGAACTGCGACGCCTGCCTGGTGTACCTGACGGACCAGGCCAGCGGAGAAATCGTCTTGCGCGCCTCCCAGTTGCCGCACGCCTCTGAAATCGGGAATATCCGGCTGAAGATCGGCGAAGGCATCACGGGCTGGGTGGCGCAGCACCGCTCGGTGGTTGCCCTGGACGCCGACGCGCGGTCGGACCCGCGCTTCAAGGTGTTCCACGCGCTGCCCGAGGATAGCTACCAGGCGTTCGTTTCCGTGCCGCTGGTCAGCGGAGGCGACCTCATCGGCGTCATCAACGTGCATCACAAGGAGAAGCACAATCACACGCCGGACGAGATCGCGTTGCTCACCTTCATCGGCGAGCAGATGGGGGGAGTGATTGCCAAAGCCCGCCTGGCCGAACAGTCGCTGGGCGCCGTCAGGCGCATGGAAGCGCTGGCGGCGGTGGCCCAGGTGATCTCCGGGGAAAGCTACCTGGACCGTATCCTGCAAGCCATCTCGGAGATGGTTGCCGAAACCCTGGATTCGCCGGCCTGCGTTCTCATGCTGGTGGACGAAGAGCGGCGCGAGCTGGTGATCACCGCGGCGCGGTGCTCGTCGCCGGACTACCTGCACAAGATGCCGCTGAAGATCGAGGATTCGCTCATCGGACGGGTCGTGCGGGAAGCACGCCCGATTTATGTGCCGAATGTGCTCGACGAAAAGCAGTACCGCTATCCGGAACTGGCCCGCAAGTCCGGCCTGGCATCGTTGCTGTCGGTGCCCCTGATGGCGCGTGAAAAGGTAATCGGGACCATCAACATCTATACCCGCGAGGAACGGGTTTTCAGCGAAGACGAAGCCGGGTTCGTCAAGGTTGTGGCCGGCCAGGCGGCCATCGCCATCGAGAATGCGCGGCTGATGTCGGAAACGCTGGCGATGAAGCGGGCGCTCGAGACGCGCAAGGTGGTCGAGCGGGCCAAGGGCATTTTGCAAAGCCAGCAGAACCTGACTGAAGAAGAGGCCTATCTGCGCCTGCGCAATGAGAGCCGCAGGCTGCGCCGTCCGATGAAGGAACTGGCCGAGGCGGTGATCCTGGCCGAAGATTTGAACCGCAAAGGGGAGCGGAAGAAATCCCCCGAGAACGAACTCGGCGTGTAGCCCTCAGCCCCTTCCGGGAGGCCGGCCCGGCAGCATGCGAACCAGCGGGCGCGGCAGCCACTCCAGCAGGGCCACGATGGCCCGGTATCGGGCGCGAGGCGTCACCAACAGCTTGCCGCGTTCCAGCCCTCGCAGCGAAGCCTCGACCACCGGCTCGACCGGACCCCACCAGCTTGCCGGAACAAGGCCGCGGTCCGAATGCATCACGTCATGAAACTCCGTGTAGGTAAAGCCGGGGCAGAGGGCTTGCACCCGTACCGGCGAGCCGGCGCTTCGCAATTCATTGCGCAGACCGGTGGTAAAGCTGTTCATCCACGCCTTGGTGGCACAGTAGCTGATATTCCCCGTGCTTGGCAGGAAGGCCGCCACCGAGGATACGTTCACGATGTTGCCTTTCCCGGCCGGAACCATGATTTTCAGCGCGGCGTGGGACAGGCGCAGGGTGGCCAGCACGTGGAGCCGGTGCATACGGTCCTGACTTTCGAGGTCGGTTTCGAAGAACAGTCCGCGCGTGCCGAACCCGGCGTTATTGACCAGGAACTCAAGCTTCGGTGTGGCGGCGATACGCTCTTCGACGCGGCGGAGATCCTGGTCGGCGGCGAGGTCGGCGGGAAGAGCCGCCACCCGCACAGGGTACCTGCTTTCGAGTTCGCGGCCCAGGGCTTCCAGGCGGTCGGCGCGGCGAGCCACCAGAATCAGATCGTAGTTCCGGCCGGCCAGCCGGCGTGCGAACTCCGCTCCAATGCCGCTGGAGGCGCCGGTGATGAGCGCGGAGGGCCGAGGTTCACTCATGAACCGATCCTACTGCATGTGCATGTGGTGATGCGCGCCGGCGGCGAAGAAGCCCCGATAGAGGGTGATGGCTGCCATGACGAGCATGAGCACGCCGGTCACCCAGGGGAGCCGCCAGCCCACCCGGCGTCCCGCGAACACGCATAGCGCGAGCGGGATGGCGCTGGTAAGGGAAAGGACAGCCATGACGGCGGCGCCCCACAGCGCGGAGCCTGTGGCTGCGGCCATGGCGGCGAAGGCATAGGTGAGCGGGCAAGGCAGCAGGCCGTTGGCGAAGCCGAGCACCAGGGGCGCCGAGGCAAGACCGGCCACAAAATCCGACACCGCGCGCACCCAGCCGCCGCCGGCCGACGGAAATCGCAGAAGACCCAGGGCATCCAGGCCGAGGGCAAGCAGCAGCAGGCCCGCCGCCAGCGCGAGCACCCGCGATCCGATGCCGAAAGGCGCGGACCGCATCACCAGCTCGCCGAATGCTCCGGCCAGGGCCCCCAGAAACAGGTAGGCGCAGGACTTGCCGGCCAGGTACAGCCACAGCCCCAGCCGGCCCGCGCCGCCGCTCAGCACGGCGAGGCCTCCACACATGCCCGCGCAGTGCACGGCGCCGGCCAAACCCATCCCAAACAGAAGCGGACAAGTGCGTAAGAACTCAGACATAGACAGTGCCTCTAGTGATGCCGGGCCGGCGGCAGCGTGGACAGCGCGGCGACGGGAAGCCGCCGGTTGTGGGCGATCCAGCCCCAGCCGAAGCCTCCGGCGAATCCGGCGGTGACCAGCAATTCGATCAGCAGAGGAGCGCCCGGGCCCCTCGATATAGCCGGGACAATCCACACGTAGCGCTCCAGCCACAGCATGACCAGGATCCAAACCGCCACTCCCATCAGCGCCCGGGGCTTGCGCTTCAGCGCCTTGCTGAGCAACACCACCAGCGGCACAATAAAAGCGCCGTAAGTCGCCAGCCAGGCGAAGGGCGCGAAGGGCATTTCGTAAAAGCGGCGGATCACCCACCCGATTTCCTCGGGCAGATTCCCGTACCAGAACACCAGCCACTGGGCCCAAAACAATCCGCCCGTCAGCAGGCAGATGCCAAAAAGCAGCCGGCCGAGGTCATGACTCTGATCCGCCTGGATGTGCCGCTCCAGGCCCCAGTGTTTCCGGAACAGCGCGGAAGCAATGGCGAGTACAGCCAGCATGGCGTAAAAGGCGCCCACGTAGTAATACCAGCCGAGCAGCGTGTTGGCATAGTGAGGCTGGAGGGTCATGATCAGGTCGAAACCGATCAGCGAGAAACCAACCGCGAAGGCGATGATCAGCACCGGAGCGAGCGTGCGGGCGCGCCCGTCCGAGCGGGCCAGGTCGCCGGGATTGCCGGCGCCTTCGATCCAGCCTGCCAGCCAGCGGGGACGCAGCACCAGACCTTGTTTGACCGCCGAGTGCAGGGCGGTGCGCTGCGAGTAATACACATACAGCAGGCTGAGCCCAAATACAACCAGGAAGACGAAAGTATCCCGCAGGGTGACCGCCGGAACATTGAGCCAGGCTTCCAGACCGTGGTAGGGCTGATGCGTCCAAGGGTAGATGCTCCCGGCGCCGAACAGCATCATGGCCAGAAACAGAACCAGCGACACGGGAAGGAAGAAGGCCAGACTTTCGCCCATGCGCCGGAACACATCGCCCCATTGCCCTTTGGTGACGGCATACGCGGCCGAGAAGATCACGCCGCACTGCGCAATGCCCGTCCAAAAAAGGAAATTCAGCAGGTACGCCTGCCAGGCCCGCTGCGCCTGCCCGGCCAGAAGCGCTGCCACGAAGGTCACTACGCCCAGGGCCAGCAGGCCGCGGCAGGCGTTGACCCAGCTATTGGGTACTCGGGGTGCGGCGCTCATTTTCGTTGCAGTGTCCGAAGGTAATTGACCACGTGCCAGCGCTCGCCGGGCGCCAGGCTTTCGGCGTAGCCGGGCATCAGCCCGCTGCCGGCCCGGATCACGCCATAGAAGAAGCCGTCGGTCGCGGCTGCATACTTTGCCGAGGTCAGGTCGGCGGGTTTCACCATCTTGGCGGCTACCGTCCCGTCACCCCGGCCGGAGACGCCGTGGCACGGAGTGCAGTAGATGCCCATGAGCACGCGCCCCTGCTCGACCGACCCGGCGGTCGCCGGAACGGGATTCTTTAGTCTTGCCGCCGCATCCAGGGTAAGCGGGGGTTCCCAGTCCCGCGTGGGAACCGCTCCTTCCGGTAACGGGCGGGGATTCTCCTGCGCGCGGAAGGAGGGCTGATCGACCATGTCGAGATGCAGCCGCGCGCTTCCGCCGGTGGGGTATTCCACGCACGCGGCCATCGGCAGCAACAACCCCAGCAGGAGGCTAGACTTCCACATACTTCACCTCCTCGGCCCCGTAGTCGAGCAGCCTCCGCTTGATGGCCTCGACCTCCTGTTCACTGCAAATCACCTGGAGGCCGAAGCGATTGCCGGTGAGACGGGGGTCATAGCCGCGGCCCACCTGGATTCTTGGCAGGCGCGCGTTGAGCAGCATCCCCGCCACGGTGAAGAGCGAACCGAACAGAATGGTGCAAATGTACGCGACCACCCCGAAGGGTGTGAGCGACAGGAGCGGTTTGCCTCCGACAATGATCGGGTAGTGCTGGGCCGAGCCGATGGTCAGCGCCCATCCAACCAGAAAGCCGGTCAGCGCGCCTGCCAGGGTAAAGCGCCGCACGGGACTCGGCCTGGCGCCGAGCAATTCGTTTACCTCCGGCAGCGGGATGGGCGAGATCGTGCGGATCTCCCCGCAGCGGCCCTCCAGCGCCCCTTTGACGGCGGCCACCAGAGATTCGTAGCCGGCAAAGAATCCAATGACACTATGACCCGTCATGCGCGATGCTCCTTGGAAGGCAGCGGCAGCAGTTCCTTGACCTCCCACATCGACACCACCGGAAACACCTTCGCGAACAAGAGGAACAACAGAAAGAAGAAAGCCAGGCTCCCCGCCAGAATGGAGACCTCGGGCCAGCGGGGCACGTACACGGACCACATGAAGGGATCGAAGCTGCGGCCCAGCGAGGTCACGATGATAACGAACCGCTCATAGAACATGCCCACGTTGACCAGCAGCGAGATGCCGATCAGCCAGGGCGTCGAGTACCGCACGCGCTGGATGAAGAACAGGCTGGGGGCCAGCACGTTGCACCCGACCAGCAGCCAGAGCGCCCAGGCGTAGTCGCCGAAAGCGCGGTAGAAGAACAAGTCGCGCTCGTAGGGATTGTTGCTGTACCAGGCGATGAAGAACTCCACGCAGTATGAATAGCCCAGCACCATGCCGGTCATGATCATGAACTTGGCCATGCTGGCCAAATGCTCCCGGGTGATGAAGGTCTCCAGCCCGAACAGCCGGCGCATGGGGATCACGATCGTGGCGACCATGGCGAGGCCGGAGTGAATCGCCCCGGCAACGAAATAGGGCGGAAAGATCGCGGTGTGCCATCCCGGGTTGATGGACATGGCGAAATCCCACGACACGATGCTGTGCACCGAAATGACCAGGGGAGTAGCCAGGCCGGCCAGGAAGACGTAGGCCGCCGTGTAATGCTTCCATTGCAGGTTGGTGCCCTGCCAGCCCTGCGCCAGAAAGCCGTAGACTTTTTCACGCCAGCCCTGGCTGCGGTCGCGCACGATGGCCAGGTCAGGCACCATGCCGGTGAAAAAGAACAGCGCGCTCACGGTGAAGTAGGTGGAGACCGCGAACACGTCCCACACCAGAGGTGAGCGGAAGTTCGGAAACAGTCCGCCCATCTGCTTATAGGGCATGAGCCAGTAGGCAACCCAGGGCCGGCCCAGGTGTATGAGCGGGAACAGGCCGGCGGTCATGACCGCGAAAACCGTAACCGCCTCCGCGCTCCGATAGATGGCGGCCCGCCAGCGCACGCGAAACAGAAACAGGACCGCCGAGATCAGAGTGCCGGAGTGCGCGATTCCCACCCAGAAGACGAACGTGGTGATGTAGAAACCCCACCCCACGGGCGACGAAATGCCGGCCACGCCCAGTCCGGTGCGCAACTGCACGCTCCAGGCATACCCGCCCCAGGCGGCAACCGCCGCCAGGCAGAGGAGTGCAAGGTAGTAGGGGCGCCGGGCGGGCCGCATCGTCTTGACCAGGTCGGCATCGACAGTCGTGTAAGTCGGCAGGCGCCTGCGTAAGGTGGCCGAGTTACCCATCAGACCCTCCGCCTTTCCCGCTCGAGATACGTGACCGCCGGGCGCGTATTCAATTCTTCAAAAACGCGGTATGCGCGTTCCTGTCGAGCCGCGCGCGCGACCCGGCTTGCAGGATCGTCCAGGTTGCCAAAGACGATTGCCTGGGCCGGACAGGACTGCGCGCAAGCCGGCGTCACGTCGCCATCCGCCAGCCTGCGATTCTCGCGGCGGGCGCGGTCTTTGGCCTCGACGATGCGCTGGATGCAGAAGGTGCACTTCTCCATCACTCCTTTGGTGCGCACCGTCACATCCGGGTTGAGTTGCCAGTCTTCCGGCGCCGGCCGCTCATACTGAAACCAATTGAAGCGCCGCGCCCGGTAAGGACAGTTGTTGGCGCAATACCGGGTGCCCACGCAGCGGTTGTAAATCTGGCCGTTGAGACCTTCCTTGTTGTGATACGCCGCATAAACAGGGCACACCGCCTCGCAGGGAGCGTTATCGCACTGCTGGCACAGCATGAGAGTCCAGTCCATCTGAAGTGGTTCGGCCGGCCGGGAGCCCTGGCCGAAGAAACGCTCCAGGCGAATCCAGGACATAATGCGTCCCGCGGCTACCCGCTCTTTGCCGGCCACGGGAATGTTGTTTTCCGCATAGCACGCCACGATGCAGGCGCCGCAAGCGGTGCAGGCGTCAAGATCGATCGCCATGCCCCATCGGTACTGATCGTGGGAATGGGGCGGGTAAAGCGAAAGCTCTTCCTGTTTCTCCGGCGGAGGAGAACCGCCGGATGGCGGCCTGGTGGTGGCGCGGGCGATCTCCCGGCCGTGCTGGAGATCGCTGCCGCCTACGGCCACCAGGTCCCGGGTCCGGGACAGCAGTTGGATCGCGGCGGGGCCTTGAGCAAGCCCAAAGGCGTTTGCCCCGACTCCGCTTGCGTAGCGGCCGTAATGGGTGTGGCCCTGGCCCAGCGGGATGGCGATGTTGCCCGGCTGAATCCCCCGGTACACGTAGGCCGCGGTCTCGATTGAACCGCTTCCGGTGGTAACCCGGACCCGGTTGCCGGTCCGGATTCCGTGCCTGGCTGCGTCCTCCGGATGGATCTCCACCCAGCTATCCCAGACCACCTGGGTGACCGGGTCGGGCAGTTCCTGCAACCAGGCGCGGTTGGCGCTTCTGCCATCGAAATGGCTCAGCGAGGGGTAGGTGATCAGCCGGAGGCCCGGTTCGGCCGGCGCCGCAACCGGCTCCGGCGGCCTGAGAACCTGAGCCGCCTTCCTCTCCGGCACTTCCCTCCACCAGCCGCCCCTCATCAGCGACTCGGCCCAGAAGGCGTCGAAGTCCTGGGGATGCAGCTTCCGCCAGCGCTCCTTCAGGTACTCGCGGAAAACAGGCGCCTTGAGGTTGCCCAGCCTGATGATCACGTCGCCTGCCTCGCGCGTGTCGAAGACCGGAGTCATGGCGGGCTGCTGCAAACAGTGAATGCCCGTCCAGGGCTCGTAATCGCCCCAGGATTCCAGAGGCGTGTGGATGGGAAACACCACGTGGGCCGCTTCGGTGGTTTCCGTTTGGAAGGGGGAAAGGCAGACTACAAACCGGGCTTGGTCAAGCGAATGGGGTGCGGAGTACGCCGGATTGGTATCCACCACCACGACGGCTCCGCTTACTTCCAGGCGCGAGGTGGCGCCGTCGAGCGCGGACTCCCGGTCGAAGCGCACGGTGCGGTTGATGGCGCCGGCTCTCTGATTCAGGAGGTTTACAGCCTGGGCCGTGACCGGATCGTTGCCGGCCACGGCGAGGAATCCCTCCTGCGCCGGCGGCTGGTAAGTTCGGGCGATCTGGCGCTCATCGCCGGGGATCCACTCGTCGGCCCGCGCCGCGGTCAGCGAGAGGCGGGGGCCCGCGTACACCAGTCTGGCTCCCTTGCGGCGGGCCTCGGCGATCCCCCGCGCGTAACCCACCGGGGAAATGTAAGTCTCCAGAACATCGGCTCCAAACAGGACGATCAGCTTCGCTTCCGCAAAGCGCAGCACGGGCAACGAACCGATGCCGAACACCCGGCGGTTCGCTTCACGAATCGCCTCGTAGGCGACAGGCTCGTAAGTAATGTGACGCGCCGGTCCCACCCAGGTTCGGATCAGGTCCTCCAGCGCGCCGCGAACAGCGCCGCTGACCACGGTCACAGCCCCGGCGCGCGCCAGGCCCTCCTGCGCGGCTTTCTCGGCTTCCTCCCACGAGGCCGGCTGGAGCTTCCCGCCCTTGTCGCGTACCAGGGGCGTGCGCAGGCGGTCGGGATTGTACAGGCCTTGCACCGCAGCCTGGCCCCGGGCGCACACGCCTCCGCCGTTGACCGGGTGCTCGGGATTGCCTTCCACCTTGTGCACGCGGCCCTCCCGAACCCGGGCTTCCAGGCCGCATCCGGCCGGACATTCGCGGCAGGTGGTCCGGAACCACAGCGCATTGCCGCGCACCATCTCTTCCGGTGGGACGACATAAGGCACCAGCGCATCCGGCGCGCTCTTCGAGCACCCTGCCATGCCGGCGGCTGAGCCGATACCGAGAATCTTCAAAAAATCGCGGCGGTTCTTATCCATGGTTTCTCACCGGTGGCAGACGTAGCAATCCACGGAAACCTGGCGGCTCCGGTGGCAGGAGACGCAGCGGTCCATGTTCAGGTTGTGGTCCAGCCGGACCTTGACCATGGTTTCGACCGGACCATGGCACTCCTGGCAGCGGATGCCTTTCTTCACGTGCGGGTAATGATTGAAAAAGACGAAATCCGGTTCCTTCACCACCTTGGTCCAGCGGATCGGTGTCTTGCGCTCCCAGTACTGGCGCAACTTCACAATCTCCGGTTTGCTCGCGGCCACTTGCCGGTGACAGCCCATGCAGAACTGCACGCTGGGGATGCCGGAAACCGGCGAACGCCGCGCCCCGCTATGGCAATAGAGGCACTGGATCCGGTAGTCGCCGGCGTGAATCTTGTGACTGAAAGCGATGGGCTGATCGGGCGAGAACGCCTGTGCGAAGGCGGCCGCGGCGGCCATGAGGATCCCCAACCAATATCTCATCTGGCCGCCCCCGTGAGAGTCTGGACAGTCCACGGCCCCTGATTCGGGAATTTCTGGCGCGCCTCAGTTACCACCTTCACGTCGACCGGCGGAAATTGGTTGCCGAAGTTACTCCGCACGTAAGTCAGCACCGCTGCGATCTCCGCGTCGCTGAGTTGATTGCCCAGAGCGGGCATCTCGTTGTTATAGGACTTACCCTTCACCTGGATAGGACCGTGGAGGCCATGGAGCACAATCCGCACCGGGATTTCCGGATCCTTGGCCAGCCACTCCGACCCGGCCAGCGGTGGATACTTGCCCTCGACCCCTGTGCCTCCGGCTTGATGACAGGGCATGCAGATGCCGCCGAAAATCAGACTGCCGTCGGGCGGCGGTTCCGCCTCCGTGTCCGCACCGCCGGCTGCGGCTCTCTCGTAGAGCACGTGCGGATCGGCATTGAACGCGCCACCATAGCGGCCCAGGTAGAAACCCATGGCAAAGATCACGACCACGCTGACCACCCAGACCCACCAGGGCGCAGGCTCCATACCCTCGGCGGGCTCTTTCGGCTCGCGCTCGAGAATAGCCTGGTGAATCTGGTGGATCTCGGCTCTCTCCGGCTCTCCCAGGATCGGGGGCAGCGAGTTATCGTCCGGTTTGGTGGGTTCCATCGCTATTTCGCGCCCCCGCGAACCGGATAGGTTCGGTTCATACCCAAAAGATACGCATACAGGTCGAGCGCCTCGCGGGTAGCCACAATCCGGCTGCCCGGCGCCAGCGGCACGTCCAGGGGGTCCACGCTCTCCTTCTCTTCGAACAGCCAGGGGAAGCGCGGCATGATCGAGCCGGGCACCACGGCTCGCGGATTATAGAGGTGGGCCAGGTGCCAGTCCCGGCTGGGCTGGCGGGCGCCGATGTTCAACAGGTCGGGACCGGTCCGGCTGGTGCCGAGCAGGTGAGGCTGGTCGTACACGTAGTCGCCGGGAACCGAAGGACGCCCCCACAGCCGCTTCTGGTCCGCGCCGAAACCCTGCGGGCGGGTTTGCTGGCTGTGGCAATACACGCAGCCCTCGCGGATATAGATTTCGCGGCCGTGAGCCTCTTCGTAGGTGTATGGCCGCAACCCCGGTTGGGCAGGCACGGCGGCCAGTTGCACGCCCGGCACGCCCACCAGCGCGGCCCAGCCCAGAAACAACGTAGCCAGAACCCCGGCGAAGAACATCCAGAGACGTATGAAGATCATACGGGAGTGGCCTCCGTCCACGGAGCGGTTTCACGCCTGGGGCCGGTGTGGTAAATCATCTGAGCGAACAGGTACGCGAATACCAGGTGCCCGGCCAGAATCATCATCCCGCTCACCGACCGCATTCCCAGCCAGGGCCGCGTCAGACGAATGACCTCGACAAAGGGCCGCGCGGGGTCGTTCATCGCATAGCCCTGTAACACTCCTCCGGTGCACATGGCCACCACATAGATGCCGATGCCCGCGGCCGTCAGCCAGAAGTGCAGCTTGATCAGCTTCGGTTGCGGCCAGTTCCATTTGGCGACCCGCGGGGTAATGTAGTACATGGCGCCGAACAGGATCATGGTGAGGAAAGCGTAGACGCCCAGGTGCGCGTGTCCGATCGTGTAGTGGGTGAAGTGCACTACTTCCTGCATGTCGCGCAGGGCTTCCAGCGAGCCTTGAAAACTCACCGCCGTATAGCACATGGCTCCCACGACGGTGAAACGCAGCGTGGGGCTGGTCCTCAGGTAGCGAAAGTTGCCGGCCGTGGTGAGGTGGTGGTTGACCGCCACCGCCATCACCGGAATCACCATCAGGACGCTGGCAATGATTGAGATAGTCTGTAGCCAGGTGGGCACGGGCCCGCCGACTAAGTGGTGTATGCCATTCCAGTTGTAAAACAGCGCGAATGACCAGAAACCAAGCAGCGAAAGATAGTAACTGTAGATCGGCCGGCCGATAACCTTGGGAATAAAGTAATAGGCCAGGGCGAGCCCGATTGGCGTGAACCAGACAGCCAGCGCATTGTGCCCGTACCACCAGTTGACTGCGGCGTGAGTAACTCCCGAGTAAACCGGCAAATTGGCCACCACGTAAAGAAACGGAAACCAGACCACGG
>Ga0272446_1001971_pt1 | contig 28902 bp, 23 predicted proteins | sample YNPCB0061_FD_194587 | JGI IMG/M metagenome (GOLD analysis project Ga0272446, IMG submission 194587) | Hot spring microbial mat communities from Yellowstone National Park, WY, United States - YNP-CB-006-1 | ecosystem: Environmental > Aquatic > Thermal springs > Hot (42-90C) > Sediment | place...
AACGCAGCTCTGGCTGAAGGCCGCGTCCGGCGCGTCGGCGTGGCCGAACGGAACGCGGGTCTGGCCGGGGCACCTGTCCGAAATGTCGGCCGAGGCGGACAGAACGAGGGTCCAGCGCCGTGGCGAGGCCGTTCTGTTCGCTGACGGCGACGCGGGGAGCACGCCAAGCCGCCGAGGCGCCGTGATGTTCGCTGACGGCGACGCGGGCCGCTCGCTCGACTGCCAGAGGCCCGTTCTGTTCGCTGACGGCGACGCGGGCTGCTCGCTCGACTGCCAGAGGCCCGTTCTGTTCGCTGACGGCGACGCCGACGCCCGCACCCGCCCCACCAGGGCGGTTCCGTCCCTTCAGGACGACGCCGCACCCCGGCCGCCGGGTGGAGCCTCGGACGCTCGGGCGGACCCCTCGGCCCTCTGGAGCCAGCCGTACCAAAAGATCCCGACGAGCGACTTCGCGTCGACGATCTCGCCGCCCAGGGCAGCCCGAAGCGCGTCGGGGTAGGAGAGCCAGACGAGCTCGAGGCGCTCGTCCTCGTCCGGACCCGCGCGGTCGGTCGCCGCCACCAGGTCGGTGGCGAGGTAGAGGTGCATCAACTCCGTCGCGAAGCCGGGTGCCGTCCAGAACGCCCCGAGCCGGCGCCAGGTCCCCGCGCGGAAGCCCGTCTCCTCCTCGAGCTCGCGCCGGGCCGCGACGTCCGGGTCCTCGGGTCGACCGTCGACGACATCGAGGGTCCCGGCCGGGATCTCCAGGAGGACGTCCCCGGCGGCGAGGCGGAACTGACGGACGAAGGCGATCCGCTCCGCGCGATCGACGGCGACGACGGCGACCGCCCCGGGGTGGCCGACGATCTCCCGCTCGCCCCGACTCCCGTCCGCCCGCTCGATGGTGTCGACGCGGAGCGAAAGGTAGCGGCCGCGGTGGAGGACGCGGCTGGCAACGACCCGCTCCGTGAGCGGATCCGGCGGATCGGGTGGGTCCTCGCCGGTCGGGCCGCCGCTCACCCCGACCGCCGCGTCAGGCGGCCGCGGCACGGGCTTCGGGCGCCAGCGAGAGGCCGGTCTCCGGGTCGAAGAGGTGGATCTTGCCGCCGACGACGGTGAGCGTGAGCCGGTCGCCCGGCCGAACCCGCTGGTCGGCCGAGAGCATCGCCAAGAGATCGATCCCGGCCACGTTGAAGTGGACGAGCTCTTCGTTGCCGAGGTACTCGACGACGTCGGCCACGGCATCGATCGCCCCGGTCTGGGTCCCGTCGCGGGCGATGTCGAGGTGTTCCGGACGGATGCCGAGGACGAGCCGCCGTCCGGTGGCCGGGCCGACCGTCTCCCGGAAGCGAGCCGGGAGCGGGATCCGGATGTTCGGCGCCTCGAGGGTCGCGCCCTCGCCGGATCCGGTAAGGGTGACGTCGATGAAGTTCATCGCCGGACTGCCGATGAAGCCGGCGACGAAGCGGTTCTGCGGGTGGTCGTAGAGCTCCTGGGGCGTCCCGACTTGCTGGAGCCGGGCTTCGCTCATGACCGCGATCCGCTGGCCCATCGTCATCGCCTCCACCTGGTCGTGGGTCACGTAGACCGTCGTCGTCTGGAGGCGCTGGTGGAGCCGCGCGATCTCGGCTCGCGTCTGGACCCGGAGCTTCGCGTCGAGGTTGCTGAGCGGCTCGTCCATGAGGAAGACCTTCGGCTCCCGGACGATCGCTCGGCCGAGGGCGACGCGCTGGCGCTGCCCGCCGGAGAGCTCCTTCGGCTTGCGGTTCAGGAGGTTCTCGAGGGAGAGGATGGCGGCCGCTTCGCGGACCCGGCGGTCGATCTCCGCCTTCGGGACCTTCCGGAGCTTGAGGCCGAAGGCGAGGTTGTCGTAGACGCTCATGTGCGGGTAGAGGGCGTAACTCTGGAAGACCATGGCGATGTCGCGGTCCTTCGGCGGGACGTCGTTGACGACCCGGTCGCCGATCTTGAGCGTGCCCTCGGTGATCTCCTCGAGGCCGGCGATCATCCGGAGACTCGTCGTCTTCCCGCAGCCCGAGGGGCCGACCAGGACCATGAACTCACCGTCCCGGATCTCGAGGTTGAGATCGTGGACGGCGACCACGTCGCCGAAGCGCTTCGTGACGTGGTCGAAGGTGACCGTCGCCATGCCAGCATCCTCCTTCTCCCGGCAGAGCGCGGGCCCTTGCATCTGGTCGCCGTCGATGCGGCGCCTGGACGGGCCCCGTACGCGACATCCGGGTGGCGCTTCATCGTAGCAAGGCGCGGCGCGGCCGTCGGCGAGAAACGAACGACGCCCCGCCGGGGGCGGGGCGTCGCCTGGGAGGAGGGGAGGAGGATCCCGTCGGGGTCGGCCGCTAGCTCGACGAGGAGGACGAGCTCCCGCTGCTGGGCGACGGGCTCGGGCTCGCCCCAGGGCCGAACCAGGGGCCGAAACCGAAGCCAAACCCACGACCGTGTCGGCCGAAGCCGCCGACTCCCGGTCCGAAGCCCGGCCCGACCTTCGGCCCGAGGTTCCCAGCCCAGACCTCGACGGCGTCGATCGAGCCGTCGGAGCGCTGCCGACCGACGACCACGATCCCCATGCCGACCTGGACGTCGGCGAGGCTGGCCGTGTCGACGCCCCGGACGTGGTACGTCGTGGCGCTGCTGACGTGGACGACCACCGTCGTCCCGTTCGGGCGCTCGACCGCGATGGAGTCGTTCGTCTTGGCCGAGACCGTGCCGCCGACGTGGGGGAGACGGACGACGACCGTCGTCGCGGTGAGGGTGCCGTCGCTGCCGCGCTCGCCGGCGGCGACGACGACCGCACCGATGGTGACGTCGGACCGCGAGCCGGCCGCGTCACCGACCTTGTACGACGTCGAGGCGGTGGTTCGGATCGTCTGGCTCGTCCCGTCGCGGGCCGTGACGGTGATCGTCGTGTCCGTGACGCTCGTCACGACCCCGGCCACCGTCGGCACGACGACGACGATCCGGGTGACCGTGTACGAACCGTCACTGTTCCGCCGCTGGGCGAACCGGATCTCGTCGCCGACCCGGAGATCGGAGACCGAGATGGTCTGGCCGGCCTTGGTGATGGTCGTCTCCGCGGTGACGGTGATCGTCCGCGTCCAGCCGTCGTCGGTCCGGAGCGAGATGGTCGACCCGTTGATGGCGGTGATCGTGATCGACCGGGCCGCGAAGTGGCCGAAGCCGCGGCCGAGGCCGAGGCCGAACGGCCGCGTCGGAGCGCCGTCCCGGACCCAGCCGGCCGCCGGGATCGGGGCGGAGACCAGCGCGTCGTCGGTGCCCGCCCCGCTCAGCGCAGCGGCGAGATCCGAGCCGTCGAGGGGCGCTCCGGTCCCGCTTCCTGGGACGGCGCCCATGGCGACGACCGCGCCGAGGAAGACGGTCAGGGTGACCCCGGCGACGATGCCGATCCGCAGTGATCGATCCCGGCTCGGCCGCAGGGGGCCCCGGAACTCCACCTCGTTCCTGTCGGGCATGGTGGCCTCCTTTCTGCTCGACCGCCGCGCCCGGGCGGAGGTTCGCGCGGCCGGGCGGCAGACGATGGGCGACTCGTTTGGTTCGACCGTGGACCGACGGGCCTCGGTGGCTCCCGTCGGCAGATAGGGCCGGGCGTTGCTCGGCCACCGTGGCCATCTTCGTCGCCCTTCCTTGGAGGATCATGAGAACGCGCCCTGGATCCGGGGCGCGTCGAGGACCGGCAGGCCGGCTCAGGTCCGGAGGACCGCCTCGACGAAGCGGCGCCAGGTCGCCCGGGCCCGCTGCCGCTCGGCCGCCGGGAGGGACGGCTCGAACCGAGCCCGAGCCGGGTTCGCCCGGTGGATCGCCTCGGCGTCGAGGAGCCCAGCCCCGATGCCGGCGAGGCCGGCGATGCCGAGGGCCGTCGACTCCTCGGCGGCCGCCACCTCGACCGGCAGACCCAGCAGATCCGCCTGGCGGGCGACGAGGTACCCGTTCGCCGTGAGGCCGCCGTCGACCCGGAGTCGCTCCGGTTCGGTTCCGAGGGCGGGGATCATCGCCTCGACGAGATCGGCGACGAGGTGGGCGAGCCCGTCGAGGGCCGCCCGGACGACGTGAGCTCGGCCGGTCCCCGCCGAGAGGCCCCGGACGACCGCCCTCGCGTCCGGACGCCACCAGGGCGGTCCGAGACCGGCCAGGGCCGGCAGGACCTCGACCCCGCCGGTGTCCGGAACGGCCCGGGCGAGGCGTTCGGTCTCGTCCGGGTTGTCGATGAGGCGAAGGTCGTCCCGGAGCCAGTCGACGAAGGCGCCGGCCGTGAAGACGCCGCCCTGGAGGATCGTCGCCAGGGTGCCGTCGGCGAGGCGCCAGCCAACCGACGTCTCGAGGCTGGGGTCGGCTGTCCGCCGATCGCCGGCGTTGCCGAGGACGAAGACCCCGGTCCCGTACGTCGCCTTGAGCGCGCCGGGCTCGAAGCCACCGTGTCCGGCGAGGGCCGCCTGCTGGTCGCAGGCGAGGGCGCGGAGGGGGAGGGGTCCGCCCCAGCGCGGATGGGCGACGAAGCCGAGCTCGCCGGCCGTCGGGACGAGGGTCGGCAGCGCCTCGGGCGGCACGCCGAAGCGAGCGGCGAGGACCGGATCCCAGTCGAGGTCCTGGAGCGAGTAGAGCTGCGTTCGGGAGGCCGTGGACGGGTCGGTCCGCGCCCGCCCCCCGTCGAGCCGGGCCGTCAACCAGGCGTCGACGGTCCCGACTCGGAGCGTGCCCCGGCGGGCCGCTGCGGCGACGGGCTCGACGTGCTCGAGGAGCCAGCGGATCTTGCCGGCCGAGTAGTAGGGATCGAGAGGGAGCCCGGTCCGGGCCCGGATCTCCGGCTCGGCCCCCGCGGCTCGGAGCCGCTCGACGATGGGCAGCGAGCGCCGGCAGTGCCAGACGACGACCGGCGAGAGGGGGGCGAGGGTCTCGGCGTCCCAGGCGACGACGCTCTCGCCCTGGTTGTCGAGCCCGACGGCGACGACGCGCTCGCGGCCACCGATGGCCTCGAGGACGCGAGCGACGGTCTCGACGACCGAACCGAGGATCTCGAGTGGATCCTGTTCGGCCCAGTCGGGCTGCGGGTGGCGGGTCTCGATGGGGACGGCGGCGTGGGCGACGGCCGAGAGGGTCCGGTCGTAGGCGATGACCCGGGTCGAGGTCGTCCCCTGGTCGATGGCGAGGAGCAACCCGTCGGACCTCATCGCCCGGCCTCCCGGCGGCGGCGATGCTCGGCCTCGAGGTTGGCGACGAGGGCCGCCACCTGGCGGCGGAAGGTGTCCCGGAGGAGGGGTGCGCCGAAGGCGGCGAGCCGGCCGGCGAGGGCCACCTCGACGCTGTAGGCCACCTCGCTCGTCGGTTCCTCGTCGCCGGCGGCGGGGACCAGGGTGACCTCGAAGGGGATCTCGGCGGTGAACGAGCCGACGAGGCCCCGCGGTCGACCGACGAGCCGGAGGCGGGCGCGAGACGGCGGCGTGACGGCGAGGGTCGCCTCGACGTCGGCCCGGATGGTGAGGAACTGGATCTTCGCCGCCAGGGTCGCCCGGAACGCCCCGGGTCCGGTGGCGGCGATCGACTCGACGCCGGGCAGGACCCGACCGAGGGCGTCGACGTCGTCGACGACGGCCCAGACGGTGCTCGGCGGGACGGCGATGGCGACCCGGTCGCGCAGGAGCTCGTTCATCGGAGGGGTCGCGGCCCCGACGGCCCCGACGGCACCCCGACGTCGGGCCGAAGGGCCAGGGCGAGCCGCTCGCCGAGGGCGGCCCCGTCGGCGCGGCAGCTCGCGTGGGTCGGGTCGGGTCGAACGCAGCAGCCGGTCGCCCAGAGGCCCTCGAGCGGGAGGCGGCCGCGGGCGTCGACGGGAGCCGGGCGACCGGGACGACCGTCGGCCAGGCCGACGCTCCGCAGGAGGAAGGTCTGGGGGACGAGGCGGTCGGCGAGGACGAGGGTGTCGGCGCTGATCCAGCGGCCCCCGACCCGAACGGCCGACAGGCGAGCGTCGCCCGCCACGGCCTCCGGGGGCGCCGCCAGCCGGAGGACCCGCGCGCCCGCCGCCGCGAGGGCCTCGGCGAGCCCCTCGGCGTGGGCCGACCCGACGAGGGCCACCGTCTCGCCGGGGAGGAGGCCGGCGGCGAGGATGCGCTGGGCCAGGTCGCTCGTCATGATCCCGGCCGGCCGGGGTCCGGCGATGGTGCGGTGCTCACGCGGCTCCACGTAGGCGCCGGTGGCGAGGACGACGGCCCGGGCCTCGATGGTCGTCGACCCGGCGTCGACCTCGGCGGCGAGCTGCCAGCCACTCGGTCCCGGCGCCAGCCCGACGACCGTCGCCCGCGCCGCAGCGAAGGCGCCGGCCGGCGGTCGATCGGGCGATCCCGGCCCCTCCCGGTCGACGAGGAGGACGGCGAGGCCGGCGGCCGCCGCTGCCGTCGCCGCCGCCCGACCGGCCGCCCCGGCCCCGACGACGACGGCGTCCCAGGGACCGACCAACGAGGCCGGGGGCGTCGGCCCGTCGGCCCCGATCTCGCCGACGCCCACCGGTTCGCCGAGGGTGCCCGCCCGGGCGCGCCAGAGCCAGGAGCCCCGCCGGTGCTTGTCGATCGCCTCGATGGGGATCCGCCGTTCGCGGGCGAGGATCCGGGCCACCTCGACGGCGCAGAGGTTGCCCTGGCAGTCGCCGAAGGTGGCCCCGCAGCGCCGCTTCAGTGCGTCGAGGGTCCGGGGCGCGGTCGGGCGCCGAGCGGCGGCGACGATCTCGCCCTCGCTGATGGAGCGGCAGAGGCAGACGACCCGGCCCGGCGGGTCAGGCAGGGCGAGGGGCGGTGGCACGAGGAGGCGGCGCGGCCGCGGCCCCCAACCGCGGAGGCCGACGACGGCGTCGACGACGAACTCGGCGACGGCCGGCGAGGTCGAGATCCCGGTCGAGCGGATCCCGGCGGCGAGGAAGAGGCGGTCGCCGACGGTGGCCGGGCGGAGGATGAAATCGCCCTCCGAGCTCACGTGCCGGAGCCCGGCGAACTGCCGGATCGGGACCGCCTCGGCCAGGGCCGGCACCATCGCCCGGCAGGCGGCGAGGATCCGCTCCCGGTCCAGCTCGTCGATCCCGAGATCGTCCTTCGCCGCGACGTCCACCGCCGTCGGCCCGAGGAGGAGGCCGCCGAAGACGATCGGCGTGACGAGCATCCCCTTGCCCATCGGCCCCGGGACCGGTAGGACGATCCGATCCACCCCGAAGGTCTCCTCCGAGACGAGGAACTGGCCCTTCCGCGGCCGGATCGAGAAGCTCCGCTCGCCGGCCAGGGCGGCGACGGTGTCCGCCTCGATCCCGGCGGCATCGACGACCTGATCGGCGACGATGACGCCCCCGTCGTCGAGGAGGACGCGAGCCTGCCGCGGCTCGATCTCGAGGCCGACGACGGCCCGGCCGAGGCGGAGTTCGGCCCCGCCCTCGACGGCGGCCTCGGCGTAGGCGCGGGTCAGCCAGAAGGGGTCGATGACCCCCTCGCCGGGGACCGACAGGGCGGCGAGGACGTCGTCGGCGACGTACGGGGCGAGGGCGCGCACCTCGCTTCGGTCGAGGATGGCGACCTCGACCCCCTGGCGCCTCGCGTTCGGTTCGATGACCCCCCGGAGGGCGTCGACGGCCTCGGCCGTCCGGGCGAGCATGATCGCGCCGACGGGGAGGAAGGGAACCCCGAGCCGGTCGATGACCGACGGCCAGAGGGCCGCCGAGCGGCGCAACATCGTCGCCTCGATCGTCCCCGGCCGGGCGTCGAAGCCGGTGTGGACGATGGCGCTGTTCGCCTTCGACGTCCCCTCGCAGACGTCGGGCTCGGCCTCGACGAGGACGGCGGCGATGCCGCGCTCGGTGAGCGCCCAGAGGATGGCGCAGCCGACGACCCCGCCGCCGACGACGACGACCGCCGTCCGTTCTGGGTTCCGACGGGGCGCGCCGCCGGGGCCCGTCCGCCTGCGCGCGGCGGACCGCGGCGCGGCTCCCATCAGAGCACCTCCTCGACGACGCGGTACCAGCGGACCCGGCGCCCGACGCGCTCCCGGGCCCGCCACCGGAACGACTTCGGGGCGGCATCGATGGCGGTCGCCAGCTGGCGGAGCCGGTCGCCGATGCGGGCCTGCGCGGCGGCCGCGAAACCGAGCCCGGGAAGGCTCGCCTCCAGGACGTCGAGGAAGTCGCGGGCGGTCGTGTAGAAGCCCCAGTCGTCGGCGGTGATGGAGAGGATCCGGTCGAGCTCGATGGCCGAGGGATCGGCCGGCACGAGGTCGTGGTTCAGGAGGAGGAGGGCCGCGTCGACGAGGTCCTTCCGGTTCCGCTCGACGATCTGGAGCTTGGCCAGGAGGAGGTCGGCCGGAGCGAGGGTCGTCGGGTGGAGGTCGAGCCGCCCGTCCAGCTCGATCCGGTGGCAGAACTCGAGGCGGTCGAGGAAGACGTCGACGTGGAAGCCGCTCGGGTGGTGGTAGACCCGACGGATGGTCCCGAACTGGGCGTTGACGGCCCGGTCTGGCTCGAACCCCAGGCCGCCAAAGAGGCGGTCCTGGCCCCGGACGTCGCGGAGTCGACCGACGAGGTCGATGTCGTGGAAGGGCCGGGCCGTCACGTCGAGGCCGCCGAGGTCCCGGCTCCGGACGAGGACCCCGAGGCCGCCCGTCAGGCGAAGGAGGACGCCGGCCGCTGCGCCGGCTTCGATGACCTGCCGGGCGTGGCCGGCGAGGACGTCGGCCGGGACGCTCGTTTCACCGCTCACCTTGCACGCCCTCCATCGGCCCGGGGCTCCATGCCCTGGGCGTCCGTTCCGTTAGCCGCTGATGAGGATGTAGCCCTTGACCCGGGTCGGCTCGAGGTTGACGATCGAGGCCTTCATGATCCCCTCGGCGTACTCGGAGCCGGGATTGAGGCAGAGCGTCCGGCCGATCCGATGGACCCCCCGGGCCTCGTGGATGTGGCCGTGGAGGGAGAGGACCGGCTGGAGCTGCTCGAGGCCCCGGCGGATGGCCGCCGAGCCGGCCGAGGTCATGATGACCTGGCCGGCCTCGTACTCGATCCGGAGGTCCTTCGTCAGGGCCGGGCACTGGTCGATCTTCGTGTCCCGCGGCGGACAGTGCATGTTCACGATGGCCCCGGCCGGGTTGCGGACCCGGGCGAAGAGCTCGGCGACGGCACGCTCCATGTGGTCCTCCGGATAGTCGCGGGGACAGGCCCAGGGCGTCATCGAGGTGTCGCCCATGCTGACGAGCTCGTGGTGCTCGTCGAGCTCGACGACCTGATGGTCGACGTTCCGGGCGTACTCGCTTTCGGCGAGCACGGGGTCGACCGAGGGATCGTCGTCGTTGCCGGGGATGACCCAGAGGGGGATGCCCGCCGGCGCGAGGACCTCGGCGGCACGGACGAGCCACTCACGGAGGCGAGCGTTCATCTTCTCGACGAAGAGGGCATGGAGGCGGTCCGGGTCCGCCTCGATGGCGCGCGCCTCCTCGGGGTCGCAGACGTGGTCGTACAGCCCGACGTCGCCGACTCGGGCCCGAAAGCGCTCCAGCTCCGCCTCGGTCTCGAGGACCTCGCGGTTGTCGAAGAGCCACGCCTCGTAGCGGCCGTTCTGGCGGATGATCGGGACGATGGCCTTGCCGGTCAGGTCGCCGGTGACGATGGCGTGGTTCGCTCCGTGCTGCCGGGCGGCCGCCAGGAACTTGCGGAAGGCGGCGTTCGAGCCGTGAAGGTCGGCGGTCTGGATGAGGCGGATGGAGCCGCTCGGTCCGGGCCGGTCGGCGCGGCGGAAGAGGGATGGCATCGGTCGGGCGCTGCTCCGTGTCGCAGGCTCAATGGACGGTGGGGAGCGGGCCGGGAGCGGCGCTGCGGCGCCACCCCCGGCCCGAACGGTTCGGTCGCTACGCGGGCGGGATCTCCTGGAAGGTGGCCATGATGTCGATCCCCTCGCGGCTCCGGCGGTACCACCGCGCCGCGGCGAAGATGAGGAGTCCGATGACGACGATGGTGCCGAAGATCGCCAGCGCCTGGCCCTGCTGGTCGCCGAAGCCGACGGCCGGCCAGAGGAAGGGCGAGGCGACGAGGAGGAGGATGAAGGCGAGGGTCCCGATCCCGACGACGGTCATCGAGGGGAGACCGAAGATCATCGAGCGGACGTGGCCGGCACCCTGCTCCCAGAGGTGGCGCTTCCGGTACGGGTAGACGATGGCGGCCACGATCGGGACGATCATCGTGATCGCCGCGTAGAAGACGAAGTTGAGCTGGACGAAGAGGGCCGAATAGTAGGCCGAGGCGAGGACGCCGAGCTCGGCCAGGATGGCGATGAGGAGGACGGCGTTCCGCGGGCTGCCGGTCTCGGCGTGGACGTTCGAGATCCACTCGGGGACGATCCGATCGAACGACCAGGCGAACATGATCCGGCTGGCGTAGAAGAAGTACGTCTGGGCGAGGTTGATGAGGGTGTAGATGAAGCCGACCGCCATGATGAGGAAGAAGATGACGTTCGGCTGGAGGACCGAGGCGTAGAAGGTCACGAAGGGATTCGAGTCGAAGCCCTCGACGCCGCTGATGAAGAGATAGCCTTCGGCAGCCATCCAGTCCTGGGGGACGAAGCGCGTGAAGAGCCAGACCCCGCCGGCGAAGATCGCCCAGGTCACGGCCAGCGATCCCCACGCCCCCCAGAGCAGGGTCCGCGGTGCCTCCTTCACCTCACCGGCGAAGAAGGTGGGGATGTAGTAGCCGTAGAAGATCCAGAAGCCCATGATGAGCCCGGCGACGGCCGTGTTCTGGAAGCTCCGGTCGAAGACGAGGCCGTTCGCCTCGGCGGTCGGGATGACCTGGGCGTAGGGCCCGCCGGGGACGTACTTGTCCCAGTTCGCCTGGAAGGTCTCGGCCGACCCGGTCGCGAAGGCGAAGAGGATGACGGCCCAGGCGGCGAGCCCGAGGACGAAGCCGATGCCCATGAAGCGGACGACGGTCCGGGTCGGGAAGAAGAGGCTGATCAGGGTGATGAGCACCCCCGCCGTGCCAAAGACGAGGATGCCGGTCTGGCTCTGCGAGAAGGTCGCCAGGTCCGTCGCCCAGGACTGTTGGTAGAGGATGCCGGTGGCCCGCAAGAACGCGGGCAGGGCCACGGTCGGGATCCAGGCGATGAGGCTCCCGGCGACGAGGCCGCTGAAGAGGACGAGGGCGAAGCTCGCCGGGAAGGCGAGCCACGGACTCAGGGTCCGACTGGCGAGCGTGTAGTCGGCCCCGGCCCGCGGTGCCGCGGCCCCGATCTGGCTGAAGGTGTAGCCGTGCATGGCGCAGAGGATCGCCGACAGGGTCAGCACGACGAGGATGTTCGCGCCGGGCCAGAGACCCGGCACGGAGTAGAAGGTCAGGATCCCCGACGACGAGAGGCTGATGCAGTGGACGCCGAAGACGATGGCCCCTCCGACACCGATGGTCCGGATGAGCCCCGACGTCTTGCGGACGAAGAGCCGCGGGGTTGGCGTGGTGATGGCGGTCACGATATCTCCCTCCTCGAACCCTCATCGATGACGCTGGCGCTGAAGCGCCGGCGGGACGCGGGTCGCTGCTAGCTCGTCATCGCACCTCCCGTCCGATCGCGGATCACAACGTCAGCTCGCCGACGAAGCGGCTCCGGTCACCGCGGTACAGGTCGCGGGCGTGCTCGACCGCTCGGCCCGTGGCATCCCAGGCCGTCCGCTCGACGAGCATGAGGGGGCTCCCGACGACGACGCCGAGGAGGCCGGCCTCGAGCTCGCCGGCGGCCACCGGCTCCAGAGTCTGGCGCGCCCGGACCGGTCGGGCGCGGTAGTGCTGGTCCATGAGCCGGTAGATGGACGAGCCCTCGAGGTCGAGCTCGAGGAGGCCCGGCACGATCCGGGCCGGGAAGAACGAGGTCTCCAGAACGACCGGCGAACCGGCCACCGATCGAACCCGGACGACCTTGTAGACGGCCTCGCCGACCCGGAGTGCCAGCTCTTGGGCGAGGTGTCGGGTGGCGAGGATCTCCGCCCGCTCGATGACCGTGCTGGCGGGCACGAGCCCCTGGCCGAGCGAGGCCTCGAAGAAGGAGCGGAGGTGGCTCGTGTCCTGGCGGAGCTTCGGCTCGGCGACGAAGGTTCCGCTCCCCTGGAGGCGATAGATGAGGCCGCGCTGCTCGAGTCGGGCGAGGGCAGCTCGGACGGTCATCCGGCTCACCCCGAGGCTCTCGGCCAGGACGCGCTCGGTCGGCAGTCGGGAGCCCGGACGGAGTTCGCCGGCCTCGATCCGCTCGGCGAGCTCCTCCTCGATCTGAAGGTAGACGGGCAGGGTCCGGGCGAGCCGCGGCGACGGCGGGCTCGGTCGATGGCCGGCGAGCTCCTCGGGCGACGGTCGAACGCGCGACGACACGTACCTCCTCCGACTCGGTCCGCCGAGCGGCCCGTGCCGCCCGGATCCGGAAGAATGGCGCGATTGTATAGACCAATCGGGGAGCGTCAAGGGGTACCGCCGGCGCGATTCATCCGCGTGAAACACTGGTACAGTGATGCGTGTCCACTGTAGCAGTCAAGGCGTAGAATGACGAGCGGCCATCGACTTCGGAGGAAGACCATGCCTCGCCGCCACACGACCCTCGACCTCGACGCGACACTCCTGGAGGAGGCTGCCGCCGTCCTCGGAACGAAACGAACGACGGAGACGGTCCACGCCGCCCTTCGTGAGGTCGTCGCCAGACGGCGGCGGGCATGGCTCGTTCGCCGAGACTACCGGGAGCTCGAAGCGCTCCTTCCTGAGCTGCGCGCCCCGCGCTCGCTCCGGTCATGAGCGGCGTCGGGTCGATGGTGGAGCTGGCCGACACGTCGGTCTGGGCCCGGCTCGGCAAGCCCGGGCTCGAGTGGTTCGGTCTCGCCGTCGAGGACGGTCGGATCGCCGTCTGCGACCAGGTCGCTCTCGAGATCCTCTTCAGCGCCCGCGATGCCGCCGACTTCGAGGCGACCGAACGCGCCCTCCTCGCCTGCCCGTGGTACCCGGTCGAGGCCGTCGACTGGGTGGAGGCGCGGCGGATCTTCCGCGAGCTCGCCCGGCTGGGTCCGCTCCATCACCGGCAGGTGAAGATCCCGGATGTCGTCATCGCCGCGGTGGCGGCCCGCAACGGGCTCACCGTGGTGCACTACGACGAGGACTACGACGTCATCGCCGCGGTGACGGGCCAGCCGACACGGTGGGCGGCGCCCCGAGGCTCGCTCTGAGGCGGCGTCGAGCAGGAAGGGCTGGGGTGGCCTAGGGGGGTCGAACCCCTAACCTTCGGAGCCACAATCCGATGCTCTGCCGATTGAGCTAAGGCCACCGCGGACGGGCGGGACCGCTAGCGACGATCGAGCCCCGTCGGCGCCCCTGTGGCAGCGGGGCGGGCTCGATCCGCGGCGTCGGACAGTCTACCGGCAAGGCCGGCGGACGTGCAGCGGAGGGAGCGACCCGAGCAGAAAGGTCAGCTCCTGGTCGGTTTGCAGGAGTCGCCCTGGTACCCCAGGCCCGGCCTCCCGGGACGATCGCGCGGGCTGACGCCGAGGGGTCGGCCGCCTAGGCTCGGGAGCAGCACGAGTCCCCGCGTGCAGCACCGCCGAAAGGATCCATGGCCACCACGACGATCGCCCGCCTCGACCTCGCGCCAACCGATCCCGGCCCGCGGCGGCCGACCGAACGCCTCGCTCGCCGCGTCGCCCTCGTCGTCGCGGTCGCCCTCGTCCTCACGACGGCCGGGCTCGGCGCCTCCCCGGCGCGGGCTCTGGACTGGGCCGAGAACTCCTTCAGCGCCGAGTCGGAGAGCCAGCTCATCGCCCTGACGAACCAGGCCCGGGCGGCAGCCGGCCTGCCGGCGCTCAAGAAGGACTCGGTCTTGACCGACGTCGCCCGCTGGCGGAGCAAGGACATGATCGTCCGCGACTACTTCAGCCACACGATCCCGCCGACCGGCGACGGCGTCGACTCCGTCTTCGACGAGCTCTCGCGGCGCGGCTACTGCTTCAAGCTCGCCGGCGAAAACATCGGCTGGAACAACTACCCCGACGACGTGGCCACGGCAGCGATCCACGAGGCCTTCATGAACTCCTCGGGCCACCGGGCGAACATCCTCGGCAAGAGCTGGGACGTCATCGGTGTCGGCGCCTACAAGGGGCCCGGCGGCAAGAAGATGTGGACGGTCCTCTTCGCGGACAAGTGCGGGACCGCGACCCCGACGGCCACCCCGAAGCCGACCCCGACGGCCACCCCGAAGCCGGTGGCGACCCCGAAGCCGACCGCCAAGCCCGTGGCGACCCCGAAGCCGACACCGCGGCCGACGCCCGTCGCGACCGCGACCCCGAGCCCCACCCCGACCCCCATCCCGAGCCCGACCGCCACGCCGGACGACGTCCTGCGGCCGAGCCCCCGCCCCGCATCGCCGTCCGCTCCGCCGAGCGCCGCCCCGGCGGCCGTCCGGCCTCCGGCCCTGGGTGTCGTGGAGCCGTGGCGGCCACCGGGGCTCGTCGAGACCATCGTCGCCGGCGTCGCCGGGACCTTCTTCGGCTGGTAGCGGCCTCCGTTCGCGGCCACCCGAGCATCCTCCGCCGCCGGCGAGCGTCGCCGCCCCCCGGAGCCCAGCCGACCATCTCCAGGTGACGGGAGGGGGCGTCGGCGTGTATCGTCAGGGACCGTGGCCCCGATCCTCGAAGCCCGCGACCTGACGAAGCGCTACGCCATCGGTCCGCAGGTCGTCGACGCCCTGCGGGGCGTATCGCTCTCCGTCGACCCGGGCGAGTTCGTCGCCATCATGGGGCCGTCCGGGTCCGGCAAGAGCACTCTCCTCCACCTCCTCGGTGGCCTCGATCGCCCGACGAGCGGGGAGGTCGTCCTCGACGGCATCCCGATCCACCGCCTCTCCGACGACGAGGCGACCCGCCTTCGCCGCGAGAAGACCGGCTTCGTCTTCCAGGCCTTCAACCTCATCCCCCTCCTGACCGTCTACGAGAACGTCGCGTTGCCCCTCACCATCGCCGGCACGAGCCTCCGTCGCCGCGATGTCGCCGAGCGGATCGCGGCGGTCATCGAGCTCGTCGACCTCGCCGACCGGCTTCGGGCGCGGCCGGACCAACTCTCGGCCGGCGAGCAGCAGCGGGTCGCCGTCGCCCGGGCCCTCGTCACTCGCCCGGCGATCCTCCTCGCCGACGAGCCGACCGGCAACCTCGACTACGCGAGCGGGAGCGAGCTCCTCGGGGCCCTCTGGCGCTCCTGCGAGGAGGAGGGGCAGACCATCGTCCTCGTTACCCATGACGCGAAGGCGGCCGCCTATGCGGACCGCGTCTGCGTCGTCGAGGACGGTCGGATCGTCGACGAGATCCTTCTCGGCCGGCGGGCCGACCATTCTGCGGCGCCGCTCATCGGCCGGCTTGCCGAGCTCGGTCTCTAGCCGCCGGTCGAGATGATGCCGGGCCTCGTCGGCTACGCCGTCCGGAGCCTCGTCGCCCGGCCGCTCCGGAGCGCCCTGACGGCCGTCGGGATCGCCCTCGGGGTGGGGACCCTCTACGCCACCCTCGCCACGAACGCGAGCATCGAGACCGGCGTCGAGCGGACCGTCGACGCCATCCTCGGCCGGGCCGAGATCCGGATCGCCGGGCTCCGGGGGATCGGCCTGTCGGAGGCGACCCTCGCCGTCGTCGCCTCCACCGACGGGGTCGCCGTCGCCGCCCCCGCCATCGAGCAGCGGACGTACCTCGGCGTCTCGGTCGGTGCCGGCGGCGTGGAGCTCCCGGCCTCCGTCACGCTCTTGGGCATCGATCCGCAGCGGGACCGCCTCGTTCGGGATTGGCCGATCGCGGCGGGGACGGACCTCGCCTCGGCCGTCGGGAGCGGCGACGCAGTGGCGCTCGTGAGCGCCGAGCTCGCCGCCGCCGACGGGCTCCGGGTGGGGGACACGATCGCCGTCCTCGGTGCTCCTGAGGCGCCGCCGGAGGCCGGCCGGGTTCGGATCGTCGGCGTCCTGGCCGGGCCGGGGCCGGTCGTCGACGCCTTCGGACGGGTCGTCGTCGTGCCCATCGACCGAGCGCGGGCGATCCTCGGCCGCTCGGGCGCCGACCGGGTCGACGTCGTCCTCGGCCAGGGCGTCGATCCGGCCGTCGTCCGCCGCCGGCTCGCCGATCGGCTCACCGCCGAGCCGTACGTCGTCTCCTCGCCGGCCGACCTGGCCGAGGGCCTCCAGGCCTCGACGGCGGACCTGCGGGCGATGACGGCCCTCGTCGCCGCCCTCGCCCTCTTCGTCGCCGCCTTCCTCATCTTCAACACCCTCTCGATGACCCTCGTCGAGCGGGTCCGCGAGCTCGGGCTCCTCCGGGCCGCCGGGGCGAGCCGGCGGCAGATCGGTCGCCTCGTCTTCGTCCAGGCCGTCGGCCTCGGCCTCGTCGGTTCGGCCCTCGGGCTGGCCTGGGGCGTCGGACTCGGCGAGATCGTCGTCGCCTGGCTGCGCCTGCTCACCCCCGTCCGCCTGGACGCCCTCACCGTCGATCCGCTCGTCATCGGGACGGCCGTCGTCGTCGGCCTCCTCGTCACCGTCGTCGCCGGCCTCGAGCCGTCCCTCCGCGCGGGCCGGGTGTCGCCCATCGAAGCCCTCGCCGCCCGTGGCCAACAGGCCCTCGGACCGGCTCGCCTCCGCTGGCTGGTGGTCGTCTTCGGCGTCGTGGCGATCGTCGGCTGGCTCCTCTGGCCGGCCGGACCGCTCGACCCCGACGCCCTTCGCGCGCTCCTCGTCTACGGTCTCCTGCTCGTGGTCACCCTGGCCGTGCCCTTCCTCGCGGGGCCCCTCGGCCGGCTCGCCGGGCTCCCCTTTGCCCTGGCCGTCCGCCTGGAGGAGCGACTGGCCCGGGTGGCCCTCCTCCGGGACCGGAGTCGGACGGCGGTGACGGTGGGGGCCCTCGTCGTCGGGCTGGCGATGATCGTCGCCCTCGGCGTCGTCGCCGCCGAAGCGCGTCGGGCGGCGGCGGCGTGGATCGAGGGGGTCGTGCCGGGCGACCTCGTCCTCACCTCGGTCCGCCCGGTCGCCCTCGACGAGCCGGCCGTCGAGGAGCTCCGGGCGCTGCCCGCCGTCGCCCGGCTCAGTCCGATCGCCAGCTTCGACGTCGCCGCCTTCGGGTATCGCCTCGACGCCGCCGCGGTCGTGGGCTCGGACTTCCTCGCCGACGGTCGGCTGCGGGTCGTCGCCGGGCCGGATCGGGCGGAGGCGCTGCCGGCCATCGACACCGGACCGGTCGTTCTCGTGCCGCGGGCGGTGGCCGATCGGCTCGGCCTCCGGCCGGGGAGCGAGCTGCCGGTCGGGCTCGGATCCGGTCGGAGCGTCGTGCTCCGGGTGGCGGCGATCGTCGAGCGCTCCCTGCCGGGGCGGGCGGGCGAGGCGATCCTGGTGGGCTGGTCGACGGCCCGCGCCGAGTTCGGGATCGAGGGCGCGGACGCCTTCGCCGTCCGGCTCGTCCCCGGGGTGACGGAGGCGGACCGGGCCGCCGTGGAGCGGACGGCCCGCGAGGTCGCCCTCGAGCCGAGCTCCATCGAACGGGTCCACGGGGCGATCGCCGACGCCCTCGACCGGGTCTTCGGGCTCTTCGACGGCCTGGCCGTCGTCGCCGTCGTCGTGGCCGGGCTCGGGATCGTCAACACCCTGGCCATGAGCGTCTTCGAGCGGACCCGCGAGCTCGGCATCCTCCGGGCCCTCGGGATGACCCGCCGTCGTCTCTGGCGGACGGTGCTCGTCGAGGCCGGGATCCTGGGGTTGGTGGGCTCGCTCCTCGGGGTCGCGGCGGGGCTCGCCGCGGGCTTCCTCATGGTCGAGCTGGCGCGGGGTCCCGGGGACGGTGGTTGGGCGCCGGCCGTGCCGTGGCTCGTCGTGGTCCTGGCGGGCTGCTTCGGCGTCCTCGTCGCGGTCCTCGCCGCTGCCTATCCGGCCCGACTGGCGAGCCGGACGTCGATCGTGGCGGCGCTAGCCCACGAGTGACGTTGGCGGCCGCGGTCCGGTCGCCGGAGCTGGCCAGATTCTCACCGGGTGAACGCTCCGGGCCTGCTGGGCGCGCCGGAGCCCCGATCGCCCAGTGCTTCACGCTCGGGGGTGCCGCCGTCTGGCCCCGCCCCGGCCGCCACGAACCGAGGTCCGGATTCGACGGCGGCCTCCGCCGCCGCCGAGCTGGCCAGATTCTCACCGGGTGAACGCTCCGGGCTGGCTGGGCGCGTCCGGGTCCCGATCGACCGGCTCGCCACGCTCGGGAGCGGCCGGCTCGTTCCCTCGCCCTGGGCACGATCCGGCCACTTGCATCGCCAGGCGTTCGACTGGCCGGGATCCCGCCATCCCGGCCCGCTCGGAACGGCCCGACCCTCGCCGTTGCGTGCACCTGGTGACGCATTGACGCGTCAGGCAGCGGTAACGTTCACCGGGTGAACGCGGCTCGCTACGGCAAGCCGCCCGGCCCGGCCAAACACCCCCGCGAGCGCTCACCGGGTGAACATCTGACACCGTTCCGCCACCACGGTGTGGCCGGAGCAGCGGTGTCGCGAGTGGCCACTGCTCAGCCGGTGGCCTCCCAGCTCGGCGGCCTTGCGCGGCTCGGGGACCGGTCCCAAGCTCCGAGCCGCCTCCTTTCCGTCCGTGCCAGCTCGAGCCGAGCCCCCGATCGACCGGGCGCTCGAGGCGGTCGGTACGGAGCCGTCCGTCCACAGGTCGAGCACGGGGCTGGTCAGCCCGCGTAAGGTCGACGATCCCGCACGCCATCGCGATCGATGCGGGATCAGCAAGTGCGACGCCTCCCGCACCTCCGCCAAGCTCGTCCCGGTCGTGACCACGTTCCGAGAGCAGTGGCTCGACCACGCCGCCTTCCCGTTGGGCGAGCCACGGATGCTTCCTCGGGGGAGGCTGCCTGGAGCGACCTGACCACTCCCTACCGAAGCGACGCGTGCGGTGGCCTGCGAGCGGCCGATGCCGGCGGCTCGCCTGCGGGTCGAGCTCTTCCGGATCGGTGCCTTCGCCTCGTCCCGGTCCTCGTGCTCGCCCTAGCTTGCCATCGGGCTCGTCGCTCCGTGGCGATCCTCGAACCGAAGAGCGAGTAGCAAACCGCCGATCAGGGCGACTGCGGGTGACAACGACGCCGCAGCTGGGCTGCCGGGGGCGGGGCGCCGCGTGTGGCCGGGAGCGGCGCTCCTTCCGGGCTCAGGCTCAGCTTGGCTCGAATCCGTCGTCGGGCATCGGAGTGGGGAGCTCCGCCGCAGGGCTCCCCCCGTGTAGCGTTCCAAGGTCGCGGGCCCATGGGCCGCTGCCGGCGGTGGCCGGAGCCGGCCGTCGTCCGCCAAGGATCCCACGGACCATCGCCCAGGAGAGCTCCTGCTGGCCCATGATCCCGCCGGGGCGAAAGATGATGACGAGGATGAAGAAGACAGCCAGGAGGATCCCGCTCATCCCGTACAGGAGGGTGGCGTCCTCGATCCGCCGCAGGGCCTCGGCGACGGCGACGACGACCATGGTCCCCAGGACCGAGCCGCTCACCGAGCCCATCCCGCCGACCACCAGCATGGTGATGACCCGGAACGCGAGATCGAAGTAGAAGACCGTGGGTGAGAAGGAGGTGATGAAATGGGCGTACAAGGAGCCAGCGACGGCGGTGAAGAAGGCGCTGACGACGAACGCGACGAGGCGGGGTCGGGTGATCGTCACCCCGACTGCCTGTGCGGCCCAGCGGTCGGCTCGCTGGGCGAACATCTCCCGGCCGATCGCCGAGTGCTTGAGGCGCCAGGTCACCAGGACCGTCAGGGCGGCCCAGCCCCAGGCCCACCACAGGTTGGTATACGGTGTCACGTTCGAGAAGGTCCGCGAGCCGCGCGTGAAGTCGTCGGCGTTGAACAAGACGACCCGCACGATGACCAAAAAACCGAGAGTGGCCACGGCGACAAAGTGGCCCGACAGGCGGAGAAGGACGCTCCCCACCACGAGGGCAAGGAGGGCGACGAGGATGCCGGCCAGGATCGTGGCCGCCAGCCAGCCCACCGGCAGGGGCCCCACCAGCTGGTCGAAGTGAACTCCCGCCAGCCAGGCCGGGAGGCGGGGGAGGTAATCGGCCTTCTCCCGCAAGGGGAGGGTGAGGATGGCTGAGATGTAGGCCCCCAAGGCCATAAAGCCGATGTGGCCGAGGGAGAAGACGCCGGTGAACCCCGAGGCAAGGTTCAAGCTCACCACAAGGATCAGGAAGATGGCGAGGTTGATGGCTAGCCCCTGCCAGAAGGCGAGCCCTGAGGCGTCGAGAAGGGCGAGACCAACGACCACCAGGGTGGCCAGGAGAAGGTTCGGGCGGCGGAGTCCGACCCAGGCCCGAACCCGGCTGGGGGCGGTCACGGCGTCTCCTCCCTGGTAGCGCGAAGGATCCCGTTGGGCCGGAAGAGGAGCATGAGGATGAGGAAGACGAAGACGAAGGCGTCCCGGTAGCTGGCGAGGCCCGCTGGGAAGAGGGTAGCGAGAAGGTCGTGGACAGCAGGCGAAACCGACCCCGGCGGGAGGATGTCGGCGATCCCGGCCAGGGCGGTGGGGATGACCTCGAGAAGGCCGAGAGCGTAGCCGCCCGCCACCGCTCCGGTGAGGCTGCCGAACCCGCCGATGACCGCGGCGATGAACGCCTTCAGGACGGGGGTGAACCCCAGGTACGGGTTGATCTGCCCGGCCTGGGACGCGTACAGGAAACCGGCCACGGCGGCCAGCCCCGAGGCGATGACGAAGGCAGTGGCCACGACTCGGTTGACCCGGATCCCCATGAGTTGGGCGGCGGTCAGATCGTCGGCGGCCGCCTGCATCGATAGCCCCAGGCGGGTCCGGGTGACGAAAAGGCTGAGGAGGACGAGGAGGACGATCCCGCTCCCAAAGCTGGCGACGTTGACTCGGGGAACGGTGAGGGACCCCAGCGCCACGACCCCGTCGAGCCCGGGGGGAGCTGGGAAGGCGATCTGGATCGGCTGACCAGCGAGCCGGCTGGTGAGGAGGACCCCGTTCTCGAGGATCTGGCCCACGGCAAAGGAGGTAAGGAGGGTGGCGACATCGGGGGCGCCCCGGATGGGACGGTAGGCGATTCGCTCCATCGCCAGGCCGACCAGGATGGTCCCCACCGTCATGACCAGGACCGCGGCCGGGAGGGGGAGCCCGGCGAACAGGGCAAAGGTGGCGAAGTAGGCAGCGACCATCATGATGTCGCCGTGGGCGAAGTTGATGAGGCGGAGGATGCCAAAGATCATCGCCAGGCCGACGGCCATGAGGGCGTAGAGGCTCCCGGCGCTGACCCCGTTGACGATCTGCTGGAGGACGTAGAGGGCCATCGTCACCGTCCCAGATAGGACTGCTCGATACGAGGGTCGTGACGGAGCTCGCTTGCCGGACCGCTGAGGGTCACCCGTCCGGTTTCCAGGACGTAGACCCGGTCGGCGACGTCGAGGGCGTGATGGACGTTCTGCTCCACCAGGAGGATGGTGAGCCCCTCGCCCTTGAGCTCGGCGATGGTGCGGAAGACCTGCTCGACCACGAGGGGGGCGAGGCCGAGCGAGGGCTCGTCCAGGATGAGGAGGCGTGGTCGACTCATGAGGGCCCGAGCGATGGCGAGCATCTGCTGCTCCCCGCCCGACAGGGTCCCTGCCGCCTGGTTCAGCCGCTCCCGGAGGATGGGAAAGAGGGTCTCCATCCGGTCGATATCCCGGCGGACCTCGGGCCACGGTCGCTGGATCCCGCCCAGAACGAGGTTTTGCCGGACGGTCAGTCGGCCGAAGATCCGTCTCCCTTCCGGGCAGTGGCTGATCCCCAGGGCAACGATCTCCTCGGGGGCAGCGCGGGTGATGGTCCGGCCAAGGAAGCGGATGGAGCCGGCCCGGGGGCGGACGAGGCCAGAGATGGCCCGCAGGGTCGTGGATTTGCCAGCGCCGTTCGAGCCGAGGATGGCGACCAGCTCCCCGTGGCCCACGTCCAGGGAGACTCCGTGGAGGGCCCGGATGCTCCCGTAGGCGACTTCGAGAGCGCGGACCTCAAGCACTGCGGGCCTGCCCGATGTAGGCGGCGATGACGTCGGGGTCATTGCGGACGGTGGCCGGATCACCGTCGGCAATGAGAACCCCGTGGTCGAGGACCTGGATGCGCTGGCAGAGGTTCATCACGAGGGGGATGTCATGGGCGACGAGGATGATGGTCAGGTCGAGGCGGTCGCGGAGCTGGCGGATGAGGCTCAGGAGCTCGGCCGTCTCGGTGGGATGCATTCCGGCGTTGGGTTCGTCGAGGAGCAGAAGGCGGGGTTGGGCGGCCACGGCACGGGCGATCTCGAGCCGCCGCTGGTCGCCGTAGGACAGGCTGTGGGCCGGGCGGTGGGCGAGGTGGCGGAGGCCCACGAGGTCGAGGAGCTGGAGGGCCTCGTGGTGGATCCCCTCCTCCTGGCGACGGTAGGACGACATCGCCAGGATGGCCGACCAGAGGGGATAGGCGTACCGCCGTTGGACGGCGACCTTGACGTTGTCGATGGCTGACAGGTCGCCGAACAGGCGGATGTTCTGGAAGGTGCGGGCAACCCCCAGACGGGCGACGGCGGCGGGAGGGCGATGGGTGATCTCGATGCCATCGAGGTAGATCTCTCCACTCGTCGGGCGGACCATTCCCGACAAGAGATTGAAGAGGGTCGTCTTTCCGGCGCCGTTGGGACCGATGACCCCATGAATCAACCCTGCCGGAAGGCGAAGGTTGTAATCGGAGAGGGCGAGGAGGCCGCTGTAGCGCTTGGTGAGGTGGCGGACCTCGAGAAGCGGCGGACGATCGGTTTCGGGCAGGGCGGTCACCCGGTCCTCCTGGGGCTGGGGCTCCCGAACCGGGCTCGACGTTCCCTCGCCCGTCCTCAGCCGGGGTGACACCGACCGAGCCTAGCTCGCCCCTCCGAGGACGGGCTGCCTGCGGTCGGGAGCAGGATGGGGGCAACTATCGCACAGGGACTGGCGAGCGTCAAACGAATCTGCCGTCGGTGAGCAGCGTATTGGGTCGGCGTCCACCGCTGTCCGAGCCGAGCTACCATCGGCGATGCCGCTGACTGGTCGGTGGAAACCGTGGTGAGAGCGGCGGCCCAGCATCAGCTGCCCCGCCGGGGCGGGAGGTGAGGATGCCTGCCACCATTGAAGACGTCGTCGCTAGGGCCCGTCAGGACGGGATCCGCCTCGTTCGGTTCCTCTATTGCGACCCTTCGGGGGTCATCCGCGGCAAGAACGTCCACATCGAGTTCCTGGCAAGGCGAATGCGAGGCGGCGTCGGGTTGACTCGCGCCCAAAACGCCATCAACCTCCTGGAGCAGCTGGTCCCGGTGGAGGGCATGGAACCGGTGGGGGAGATCCGGATCGTCCCGGACCCGGAGACCTATTCCCGCCTCCTTTGGGTTCCCCGGACGGCGAGCCTCATCTGCGATCAGCTGGACCACGACTGGCGGGACTGGGGAGCCTGCTCGAGGAGCTTTCTCAAGCGGGCCATCGCCGCCGCAGCCGAGGCGGGAATCGCCGTCATGGCGGCCTTCGAGAACGAGTTCTACCTGGCCCAGGAGGTGGATGGGGAGATCCGGCCCTACGGGAACGGGCCGGTCTACTCGTCGGCGGGGATGGATCGGGTGGCTCACGTCGTCGACGACATCGTCGCCGCACTGGAGGTCCAGGGCATCGCCGTCGAGCAGGCGATCAACGAGTACGGGGCTGGCCAGCAGGAGATTGCCGTCCGCTACAGCGACGCCCTCCGCGCCGCCGACACCCAGATCAAGCTACGGGACACCGTCCGCGGGGTCGCCGAGGTCCAGCACGGCCTCATCGCTTCTTTCGCGGCCAAACCCTTCGCCGACCAGATCGGATCGGGCGCCCACATCCACTTCAGCCTCTGGTCCCGCGACGGTAGCCGCAACCTCCTCTTCGATGCCCAGGCCGGCCCGCGACTGGTCTCCACCCTCGGACGGCAGTTCATTGCCGGCGTCCTCGACCACCTCCCGGCCCTGGTGGCCCTCACCTGCCCCAGCTTCAACTCCTACGAGCGACTCCGACCCCAGGCCTGGGCTGGCTCCACCGTCTCCTGGGGGCCCGACAACCGCGAGGCGGCTCTCCGGGTGGTTTCTCCCCTCCGCGGCCGGGAGATGGAATCGACGAACCTGGAGCTCAAGACGTGCGATCCAAGCTGCAATCCCTACCTGGCCCTCGGCGGGCTGATCTATGCCGGCCTGGACGGGATCCGCCGCCAGCTGGAGCCCCCCGAACCGGCTCTCCACGATCCCGCCCTCCTTGCGGATGAGGAACGGCAGCGTTGCGGAATTCGACCCCTGCCAGCCTCGCTCCGGGAGGCCCTCGCCGCCCTCCAGGCCGACCCGGTCCTTTTCCCGGCCCTCGGCGACCTCCTCGGCCGCTGCCTCGTGGCCGTTCGGACGGCGGAGGCGACGGCCATGGAGGCGATGACCCCCGAGGCGGCCCGACTGGCCCATCTGCGGGTCTTCTGAGGTCCCTCCGTGCGCCGCCGCTGCGGCCGCTGGCTCCCCGCGCCGACGGCTGCCGGCGGCGATGGCAGCCTGGTTGCCGGCGCCGGTCGTCGTGCCCGATGATTGGCGCCTCGGTCCGAACCCGCCGGGCTCCCAGAAGCGGGCTCCCAGAAGAAGTTGTGCTTCGGATAGAGGGGGAGCGATGATTGGGACCCGGCCGGCCCGGACCGGCCGGGCGCTCCCCTGGTTTGCCGTACGCAGGAGGACGAGATGTTCGCCAACGTCCGCGTCGTCGATCTCACCCAGACCCTCCACTCGGAGATCGTCATGTGGCCGGGGGCCCCGGCACCCACGGCCGAGACGCTTCTGACTGTGGCCCACGACGGCTTCTACAACCGCCGCCTCAGCTTCATGGAGCACAGCGGGACCCACTTCGATGCCCCGTGCCACATGGTGGAGGGGGCCGAGGCGGTGGACCAGATTGGCCCCGAGCGGCTCTTCTGTCCCGTGGCGGTCATCGACATCTCCGCCCGCTGCGTCGGCGACCCTGACGCCGTGCTGACCCTGGACGAGGTGCAGGCCTTTGAGACGAGCCACGGCCGGGTCCCCGACGGGGCGGCCGTCTTCTTGCGGACCGGCTGGGAGTCGTTCAACACCGACCCGGCCCGCTACGCTGGGGCGCCGGGTCCGCTTCGCTTCCCCGGCTTCGGCCCCGAGGCGGCCCGGTTCCTCGTGGAGGAGCGTCACGTCGTTGGCCTGGGGATCGACACCCTGGGGATCGATCCCGGCTGGGACACCGACTTTGTCGTCCACCGGCAGATCAGCCATCCGCGAGGGGTCTGGCACCTGGAGGGCCTCCAGAACCTGGCCCAGCTTCCGCCTCTGGGAGCTTGGGTCGTGGTGGGGGTCCTCAAGACCAAGGACGGCTCTGGTGGTCCGGCCCGGGTACTGGCCCTCATTCCGTGACCCAGGACAAGGCCATGGGCGGGCCGCCTGGAGGCGGCTCGGATTCGCCCGGCTCGGATGGCGACCGGGGCCCGGGTGAGGGCTCGCCGGTGGGGCCGCTGACCGACGGTCCCCATCCGGGGGTCAACGAGCTCCTCGCTGAGGCCCGCTTCCTTGACCACCACGTCCACACCATTCTGGCCGGCCGCCTCCCCGCCCATCGCCTCCTGGAGATCCTCAGCGAATCCAACCGGCCTCAGGCGGCTCACAGGGCGGGGATGGAGACCCAGCTCGGAGTCGCCCTCCGGCGGTGGTGCGCCCCCTTTCTGGGCCTTCCGGCAGGCGTCCCGAGTGGCGTCTACCTGGCCCAGCGGGCCAACCTCGACAACGGCGAGGTCGCCGCCCGCCTCCTCCCCGCCGCCGGGCTCGCGGGCCTCCTCGTCGACACCGGCTATCCCCTGGCCGACGTGGTCCCCCTCGAGCAGTTGGCGGTCCTGGCGGGAGCCCCAGTTCGCGCCGTCCTGCGACTGGAAGAGCTGGCCGAGCGGGTGATCGCCCGTGTCGATCGGGCCGAGGCCTTTCCCGCTGCCTTCCAGGAGGCGTTGGCCGAAGAGGGGCAACGGGCGATCGGGGTGAAATCCATCGTCGCGTATCGGGTTGGGCTCGATCTTGACCTCCGGCCGCCCCAGCCGGCCGAGGTGGTGAAGGCGACCGGGGCGTGGCTCGCCTCCCGGGCGGCCGGGAACCTTCGGCTCGCGAATCCGGTCATCGAGGCCTTCCTGCTCTGGAGCGCCGTCGAGCTAGGGAAGCCCCTTCAGCTCCACACCGGGTTCGGAGATCCCGACCTCGATCTCCAGCGGGCCAACCCCCTCCTCCTCACCGACTTCCTGCGTCGGACAGAGGGGCGCCTCTGGGTTCTCCTTCTCCACACTTACCCCTTCCACCGCGAGGCGGCCTATCTGGCTCACGTCTTCCCCCATGTGGCCTTCGACGTTGGGTTGGCTGTCCACCACAGTGGGGTCGGGAGCGAGGCGATCCTGGCCGAGGCCCTGGAGATCGCTCCCTGGGCCAAAGTCCTCTACTCGTCGGATGCCTGGGGGATCCCAGAGCTCCACCTCTTGGGGAGCTGGCTCGTTCGACGGGGGTTGGCGCGCATCCTCGGGCGGTGGGTCGCGGCCGGTGACTGGGACCTCTCCGACGTCAAACGGTTCGTCGAGGCCTTCGGTGTCGGCAACGCCCGGGAGATCTACGGCCTTGCCGATGCTGACCTCCGGACGGCCTAGCCCGGCGGGGAGTGGAGGCGCCGCCTCTCAGTACCTCTCGGCCACGTGGCGGGCGGACTCGCCCGCTCGCTGCCCCCACGCCGGCCGCCGGGTCGTCCCTCGTCACGTGGGTCGTGCCGTCAAGCCCGGGGCTCGGAGCCGCTGCGTCGGTGCCTTGGCCGCCGACGCCGACATGCGCCCCGATCGCGGTGCATCAGCTGCGTATCGGGATGCTACCCTAGCCTTCTCGTCGACCCCAGAACCCTAGCGGAGGAGCGTAGGAGGAATAGATGTTCCGTCGCCTTGTTTTTCTGGGCCTGCTGGTGGCTCTCGCCGCCGCGTCCTGCGCGGGAACGGGCGGGGGGAACACCATCAAGATCGGCGGCGGCTTCGCGTTGACCGGCGATGAGTCGTCGCTCGATCTGCCCGCCGCGAACGGAGCCAAGCTCGCCGTCAAGGAGATCAACGCCGCCGGTGGCGTCCTTGGCAAGCAGATCGACTTCATCGTCCACGACAGCCAGTACAAGATGGACGTCACCGCGCAGACGGCCAAGCAGTTCGTCGAGCAGGACAAGATCCAGGCGATGGTCGGCTACACCGATACGGACTCTGTCCTGGCTTCCGGACCGACCTTCCAGCAGGCCGGCATTCCCTTCATCACCGTCGGTGCCACGTCGCCCAAGATCCCATCCCAGGTAGGCGACATGATGTTCCTCGCCTGCTTCGGAGACAACGTCCAGGCTGCTGCCGGCGCCGAGTTCGCGTTCAAGAACTTTGGCAAGACGGCCTATCTCCTGTGGGACAAAGGTGTGGAGTACACCACCCTGCTGGGCGCGTACTTCAAGGCGCGCTTCACGGAGCTGGGCGGGACCATCGTTCTGGAGGACTCGTACGACGACAAGGCGACCGACTTCGCGGCCCAGATCGCCAAGGTCAAGGCCCTGCCCCAGCAGCCCGACTTCTACTACATCGCGGCCATGCCGTACAACGTCGGCCCAGTGGTGAAGCAGTTCCGGGACGCGGGGATCACGGGCCCCATCGTCGGCGGTGACGGCTATGACACCCCCGACCTGGTGAGCGTCGCCGGCGCGGCCTCGAACAACGTCTACTTCTCCACCCACGCCCTGATGGATGCCACGAACGGCACCGACGGGATCAAGAAGTTCATCGCGGCCTACAACAAGGAATACGGCCACGATCCGGAGAACGCCTTTGCAGCGTTGGGCTACGACACGGTCTACCTGCTGGTGGACGCGATCAAGCGGGCGGGGTCGACGGATCCCCAGGCGCTGAAGGCGGCCATCGAAGCGACCAAGGACTTCCCGGGGATCACGGGGTCGATCAGCTTCACGGCCGGCAGCCACGTGCCCCAGAAGGGCGTGACGATCATCGCCGTGAAGGACGGGAAGTTCACCCTGGGCGCGGAGGTGGTCCCGGAGAAGGTCCCGGCCCCGTAATCGAGCGGTTCGCCTCGCCGGATCTGTCCGAGTGACGCTGAGGGAGCCGACGAACATCGGCTCCCTCAGTTATCTCGACCATCTCGACCGGCGTCACGGGCACGCTGGTCCATCGGTTACGGGATCTGGATCACCCGCGGGCTCCTCGCGGTCCCGGTGGCGTTGCTCACGCCGGCGCTCCGGCGGTCGCCCTCAATCACGAGCCGGCCTGACTCTCACCGTCCGGCTCGGACAGCCACCCCGCCTCCGTCCCCGCCCGCCCCGAACCGAGCGGGCCAGATTCTCACGGGGTGATCGCTGCGGGCCGGGCGAGGGCTCGGGCAGCGGCCCAGCCGCCCCGAACGCGGACCCGGACCCAATCCAGACCCACCGCGCGGCTCGCCGGGCCGCCCCCGCCCCGAGCTGGCCAGATTCTCACCGGGTGAACGCTCCGGGCTGGCTGGGCGCGTCCGGGTCCCGGTCGGGCGGCTCGCCACGCTCGGGAGCAGCCGGCTCGTTCCCTCGCCCCGGGCACGATCTGGCCAGTTGCATCGCCAGGCGTTCGACTGGCCGGGATCCCGCCATCCCGGCCCGCTCGGAACGGCCCGACCCTCGCCGTTGCGCGCATCTGGTGACGCATTGACGCGTCAGGCAGCGGTAACGTTCACCGGGTGAACGCGGCTCGCCACGGCCCGCCGCCCGGCCCGGCCAAACACCCCCGCGAGCGCTCACCAGGTGAACATCTGACATGGTTCGGTGGTGGGGCGGGGCGCGGGGTCCCGGGG
>Ga0272446_1001972_pt1 | contig 28887 bp, 18 predicted proteins | sample YNPCB0061_FD_194587 | JGI IMG/M metagenome (GOLD analysis project Ga0272446, IMG submission 194587) | Hot spring microbial mat communities from Yellowstone National Park, WY, United States - YNP-CB-006-1 | ecosystem: Environmental > Aquatic > Thermal springs > Hot (42-90C) > Sediment | place...
CGAGTACGCCACCCTGACAACCACCCAGGACGGCGACCAGCTCTCGATCAACGAAGCGGGCTGGCAGGTGATCGAGCAGCAGGACGCGCCGAGCGCCAGGCTCTCCTTTGTCAAGCTGGCCAAAGAGGGCAAAGAAACCTGGTGGCTGGTCGTGGAGAAAGACGGCGCCATCGAACTGCATGAGACGCAATCCGTAGTCAACACCCGCGACGGACAGCAACTGATCAATGGGGCGCCGGCTTCCGCCGACAACCACTTGCGACAAGTGAGCAACATTGCCCGGCTGCGCGGCGAAGCGCCGGCATCTACCGGCAGCGTCTCCCCCTTCGAATTGCTGTCGGCCTTGTCTGACCCGCGAACCGAGATCAACCTGTGGAAAGACGCCACCTTCATCGACAAAGACGGCGCGAAGGTGGTGGTGTATTACGCCAAACCCACCGCCGGCAATCTGGTCATGCGGCCCGGCCTGAAGTTCAAAGTGCAGGGCACGCCACTCGAACGCCTGGATTTCCTCTCGCTGATGCTGGCGCTGTTCCTGGGCACCGCCGCCCTGCCCCATATTCTGATCCGCTACTACACCGTGCCCAACCCGGCCAGCGCGCGCAAGTCCACCATCGTGGCCATCGCCGGCATCGGCTTTTTCTATGTGCTCACGCTATTCATGGGCCTCGGCGCCATGATTAACGGCGTGCTCAATCCCGCCGACAGCAACATGGCCGCGCCGCTGCTGGCCCGCTCATTCGGCGACCTTCTCTTCGCCGTCATCTCGGCCATCGCGTTTGCCACGGTGCTGGGCACGGTGAGCGGACTAATCGTGGCCGCTTCGGGCGCAGTGGCGCACGACCTGTTCGACCGCTTCCTCAATCTGCGCATGAACGACCAGACGAAAGTGCGCGCCGGCAAGATCTCGGCCTTCGTCATCGGCGCTATCGCCATCGTGCTGGGCATTCTCTTCAAGGGCATGAATGTGACCTTCCTGGTCGGCCTGGCGTTTGCCGTGGCCGCCTCGGCCAACCTGCCTTCCATCGTCATGCTGCTGTTCTGGAAGCGGACAACGGCCAAAGGCATCACCGCCTCGATCATCACCGGCATCGTTTCCTCGCTCGTGCTGATCGCCCTCTCGCCGGATCTGTTCAAGCTGTACGGCCTGAACCCCGCGACTGCGCCCATTCCATTCAGCAACCCCGGCATCGTGTCCATCCCGCTCAGCTTCGTCATGTTGATCGTGGTGTCGCTGCTCACACCGCGCAAAGCGCAGCCGGCCGACGCCCGACTGGCAACGCAAGGCTAGACAGGACAATCGTCCCGCAGGCTGTCGAGCCTGCGGGACGATCGAGGAACGCCTACAATCGAGTGCATGGACGCCGTCACCCGCGTCAACCTGCACTGCCACTCGCTATTCAGCCACGACGGCGCGCTCACGCCCGAGGCGCTGGCCGATAATCTGGCAGCTGCCGGCGTGCGCTATGCCGCGCTGACCGACCATGACACGCTCGAGGGGTTGCCGCGCTTTCAGGAGGCGCTCAAGCGCCGGGGCATCGGCTACATCCCCGGCGTTGAGATCACCGCCCGGTGTGATGGCCGGGAGATGCACCTGCTGGGGTTGGGCTTCGACGCCGACCATTCTGAACTGAAAGCCACCCTGCTCTCGCTGCGGCAAGCGCGCGACTCCGGCCTGCACAGCATTGCCGGCGCATTGCGCAACGCCGGCACACACCCTCCTGACAACGACGACGACGACCCGCCCGCATCCAACGCCGCGCCAGACGGCCAACTGGACATCGGCGCGGCAATCGATCTGGTGCATCGCGCCGGTGGACGCGCTTTTCTCGCCCATCCCTTCACACACGAGGCCAGCGCCGGCGCGCTGGACACACTGTTGCCCCAGCTGAAGGCGCTTGGACTGGACGGCATCGAAGCCATCTACGAGCCGTTCACCGAGGCCCAGCGCGCCGCGCTCGTCGATCTGGCCAGGCGCCACAATTTGCTCGTGTCTGCCGGCACCGACGTGCATGCCGCCGGAGCGGCAGGCAGGCCGGTGTACGGCATCGACATGCCCGTCGGCTTGTGAAACAACTGCGCGATGCGATCTATGCCGGCCCCGCGTTTGCCGATCAACCCGCTGGACGATCTGCCGCGCGGAAAGCGCCGCGCCATCAGCCAATCCGTCTGCCGCATGCCATCCGCCGCAACGAGTTTGCATTGCGCATTCTGTTGCCTGCGCTGCTTGCCATCGCCCTGTTCGTGGCTGCCATCTGGGGCTTCATCATTCCATCGTTCGAGCGGGCGCTGCTTGAACGCAAACGCGAGATGATCCACGAACTGACCAACTCGGCATGGAGCATTCTCGACTCCTATGCCCGCGACGAGCGCGCCGGCCAGCTCACCCGGCAAGAGGCGCAAGACCTGGCCAAAGCCCGCGTTGCCGCGCTGCGCTACGGGCCGGATGGCAAGGACTACTTCTGGCTGCAAGACATGCATCCGCGCATTCTCATGCACCCCTATCGCCCGGACCTGGTCGGCCAGGATGTGTCGGAATTCACCGACCCGCGCGGGGTGCGCATCTTCGTCGAGTTCGCTGATCTGGCGCGTCGCAAGCAGGCCGGCTACATTGAGTATGTCTGGCAATGGCTGGACGACCCCGACCGGCTCGTGCCGAAAGAATCCTACGTCAAAGCGTTCGAGCCGTGGGGCTGGGTGATTGGCACCGGCCTGCACATAGATGATGTGAAAAACGAGATTGCGCGCATCGAGCAAAGCCTGATCGCAGTGTCGCTCGCCATTTCCGCCGGCGTGGCGCTGCTGGTGTTGTTCGTCGTGCAACAGAGCCTGCGCATCGAGCGCGAGCGGCGCGACGCCGAAGCTAGCCTGCGCGAGTCGACTGAACGCTATCGCTCGCTGGTCGAGGCGACCACCGAGGGCGCGCTGCTGGCGCTGGACGGGCGCTGCCGGTATGCCAACCCCACCCTGCTGCAAATGCTGGGCTACACCGCGCGCCAGCTCGAACTCATGGATCTGTCCGATGTGCTGCCGCAGGAGGAGGCCAATGCCGCCGCCTGGGCGCGCATCGAGCAGCCGGCCGGCGAAACAGGCGGCTCGGAAGGCTTCGAGGGCGTGTTGCAGCGCGCCGATGGCCGGCGCATCGAGTGCGTGATGGCGCTGAATCCCATTTCATTCGGCGGCGCAGCCGGCTTCATTTTGCTGGCGAAGGATGTCGCGCCCCGCGCCGGTCACCATGGCGCGTTGACAGCCGGGGCGTCGGGGGACATGGCTGCGGTCGCGCAGACAACGCCGATCGGCCTGTTTCGCGCCCGCGCCGCCCGCCGGGGCGTGTTCGTGGAGTTGAACGCGGCGGCGCAGGCGCTGCTGCAGGAAGCCGGCCCAACCGAAGACGCCCAGCCCGCGCTGGCAGACTTGTTTGACGATGCCGCCGCCTACGAGGAATTCACCGCCCGTCTCAACGAGGCCGGCGCAGTCGAGGACTTCATCGCTCATTTGAAGACCGTGAACGCCCGGACGCGCATTCTGTCCATCTCGGCCACGCTGGCGCGCGACGAGCACGGCCGGCCCGCGCACATCGACGGCGCCATCCACGACATCACCGAAGCGCGCAAGCGCGAGGCGGAGCGCGAGGCGCTGATCGAGCGGCTGCAAACCTCGCTGCTCTTCTTGCACGAGCCGGTTGGCCGGCTGGGGCGGGACGTGGTGGCCTGCGACCTGGAGACGCCCATCCACCAGCTTGCCGCGCTGATGACGGCCAGCAATTCAACCGCTGCGTTGATCGAGACCGGATCGGGCGCAGCCGTTGGCATCGTCACCGACCGCGACTTGCGCCAGCGTGTGGTGGCCGAGAAGCTGGATGCGCGCACGCCGGCGCGCGCCATCATGAGCGCGCCGCTGGTGAGCGTGTCCGAGCACGCCCTCATCTACGAGGCGCTCATGCGCATGGAAGAGCGCAACGTGCAGCATCTGGCCATCGCCGACGAGAACGGGCGCATCGTGGGCGTGGTGCACAACAAAGACCTGATCCAGTTTCAACGCTACGGCGCGACTGTCATCACGCGCGAGATATCGAGGGCGGCCGGGCCTGAAGATGTGGCGCGCAACTGCCAGCGCGCGCCGGAGGTGGTGAAGGCGCTGGTCGATTCGGGCGCGCGGCCGCGCAACATCACGCGCATGATCTCGTCCATCTGTGACGCGGCGGCAGAGCGATTCATCTTCGGCGAGGTCGTCCGCGAATGCCGCCGGCGCGACATCCATCCACTGGCCTACTTCAGCGTCATCCACGACAACTGGCACTACGAGCATCATCCCGACTGGCGCATCGAGCGCGCCGACGGCGTGGAGAATCGACTGAACAGCCGCTATGGCGTGTGCTGCCCAAACTCGCCATACCGCGACTATGTCGCGGCCTGCGTGCGCGAGATCGTGTCTGCATACGACATCGACGGCCTGTTTTTCGACATGACCTTCTGGCCGGAGGTGTGCTACTGCCCCCACTGTGTGGCGCGCTTCCGCGCTGAAGCCGGCCATGAACCGCCGCGCATTGTGGACTGGGACAACCCGATCTGGCGCGCATGGCAGGCGGCCCGCCAGCGCTGGCTGCGCGAGTTTGCGCTCGACACAACAAACGCCGCCAAATCCGTGAAGCCCATCACCGTCAATCACCAGTTCTCCACCATCTTCCACAACTGGACGCTGGGCGTGCCGCTGCAAATGACCGACGCCTGCGACTATGTGGGCGGCGATTTCTACGGCGGGCCGGCCCAGCACGCGCTGGCCTGCAAGGTGTACGACGGCATCACCCGCAGCAAACCCTTCGAGTTTCACACCTCGCGCACGCGCCTGTTCACCGACCACGTCACGATGAAGCCGATGGAAGAAATTCGCGCCGAGGCGTTCGTGTCCACGCTGCACCATGCCGCGCTGATGCTGGTGGACTACATCAACATCGACGGCGCGCTGAACCCGCAGGTGTACGCGTTCCTGGGCCGGCTGAGCGAACAACGCGCGGCATACGAGCCGTTTCTCGGCGGCGAGTTGATGGCCGATGTGGCGATCTACTTCGACAAAGAGTCGCTGTACAACCCGGACGAAAACGGCGTTCACGTGTTGAAGCTGCAAGCGCCCGATCGCTGCCCGCACCGCGACGCCGTGGCGGGTCTGGCGCGCATTCTGCAACAGGCCCACATGCCCTTTGGCGTGGTAACCAATGCCAACCTGACGCTCGAACGGCTCTGCAAATATCGTCTGGTCGCGCTGCCGAACGCGCTGGAACTCACACCCGATCAGGCCGGCATCTTCCGGCAGTACGTGGCCGGGGGCGGCAACCTGTATGCCAGCGGACCATCATCGCTCGACCGCGCCGGCGGCCGCCTTCTGCTGGAAGATGTGTTGGGCGCGCGCTACCAGGGCAAACTGGGATCGCGCATCACGTATCTGACCCCGCAAGATTCGCAGCTGGGCGAAGCCATCTGGCCGCAGGATCACCTCAGCGTCGCCGGGCCGATGCTCCAGGTCGAGGCCTTGCCCGGCGCAAGCGTCCTCGCGCGCATCACCCTGCCGTTCGTCGATCCGGAAACAGGCACGACCATCGGCAGTCGTTTTGGCGCGATCCACAGCAACCCGCCGGCGCTCGCGCCATCGCCACATCCCGCCATTGTGATCAATCGCCATGCACAGGGGCAAAGCGTGTGGGCAGCCGCGCCGGTCGAGAGCGCTCATGAGCAGGTCAATCACAAACTGGTCGCAGCATTACTGAGCTTGATTTGCCCGCCGCCCTATCGTCTGGAAGTCGAGGCGCACCCGGCGGTGGAAGCCACCTTGTTCTATCAGGCAGAGCGCCGGCGCTATGTGGTGAGCCTGCTGAACCTGCAACAGGAATTGCCTCAGTTGCCGGTGGGGGCGACCGTCAGACTGACCCTGGACGCGGGCCAACGCGCGCGACAGGTTGCGCGTTTGCCGGATGAAGCGCCGGTCCTCTTTCGCGCTGCCGGCGAACACATCGCGTTCGATGTGCCGCCGTTCGACACCTTCACCATGCTGGCAATCGACCTGTGACTGTCCGCGTCCCCTTCCGGCGGCGCCGCAGCGATCCCGGTCAACGTCAACGTCAACGTCAACCAGCGGCTTCGTCCAACCGGCTCATCTGTTCGTCTGTCAGCGCCACATCCAGCGCGCCCAGGTTTTCCCGCAACTGCTCGTCGGTGCTGGCGGCAAACACCGGGAGGGCGACGGGATTGCTGCGCAACATCCATGCCAGCACAACCTGATTCGGCGTGGCATTCACCTCGCGCGCGACAGCGCGCAGCGCCGCCAGCCGCGCGTCGGTGTCCGGCCCGGCATATTGCGCCGGGATGGGCCGGTCGGGCCGGGTGTAGGCGCCATTAAGCAACGGCGAGTAGGCCAACAGCGTGACGCCCCGCGCCCGGCAATAATCGAACAGGTCGGTGTTGGCAACCATCTGCGGGCTGAAGGTCGCGCCAGGCCTGGGCCGCAGATAGGTATGGCGCTGCTGCACGCACACATATTCAGCCCAGCCATGTGCGCGGCTGACCCAGCGCGATTCCTCCAGCCGCCAGGCCGCGAAGTTGCTCGCGCCGATGAAGCGCGCCTTGCCGGCTTTCACCAGCCGGTCGAACGCCGCCATCGTTTCCTCCATCGGCGTGTTCGGATCATCGACATGGCTGTAGTGCAGGTCGATCGTGTCGATGCCCATGCGGCGCAGGCTCTTGTCGCACTCGGCCTCGATCCGCGCGCGCGTCAGGCCGCGCTCGACGCCGGGATACTGGAAGCCAACCTTGCCGGCAATGAACACCTGCGAGCGGTTGCGCCGTTCGCGCATCCACTCGCCCAGTATCGTTTCGCATTCGCCGCCGGCGCAGCCCGGCAGCCACCACGAGTAGATGTTGGCCGTGTCAAAGAACGACCCGCCGGCATCGACGTATCGGTCCATCAGCCGGTAAGAGGTCGCCCGGTCTTCGCGCGCGCCGAGATAGATCGTGCCCATGCACATGGCGCTCACCTGAACGCCGGTGTTGCCCAGTGGAAGTGTTTTCATGGCGGGTCCAGCATACCCGATTTCGCCGGTCTGTCTTACACTATGGCAGGCCAGCCCGCTGGCACATTCGCAAACTTGCGCGCCACATACCCTCAGGCAAACCATGACCACACCCAAAACCAAAACCATCACGCCGTGCCGGCCCAGGTGGAAAGGCACACTGACCGACCGAGAGCGGTTCGTCCGCCAGATGCACTATGCGCCCATCGACCGTTGCTTCAACATGGAGTTCGGCTACTGGGACGAGAACTTTAGAGAATGGCCGATCTTCTATGAAAACGGCGTCACCAACAACGAGGAGGCGGATATCTTCTTCAACTTCGACCGCACCGCGACCATCGGCGGCAACATCTGGCTGCATCCAACATTCGAGAACACTGTTGTCGAGGAGCGCGACACCACCAAAATCATCATGAACGCCGATGGCTTGCTGGCCGAGGTGCCGAAGGATGGTCACGACACCATCCCGCACTACATCAAGTCGTCCATCGTCACGCCAGATGACTGGGCCAAAGTGAAAGAGGAGCGCTTCCGGCGCGACGACCCGGCCCGCGTCGTGGATATCGCGGCGCTGAAGGCGCAGCACCCCGCCAACCGCGATTACCCGCTCGGCATCTGGTGCGGCTCGATGATCGGCAAGATCCGCGACATGCTCACCTTCGAAGGGCTGGCCTACGCTATCGCCGACTACCCGGAAATGGTCGAAGACATGGTCGAAACAGCCTGCCTGCTGGTCGAAGATGCGCTGGATCAAATCCTGCCGCACTTCGACTTCGAGTTTGCCGCCGGCTGGGAGGACATCTGCTTCAAGAACGGCCCCATCGTCTCGCCGCGCTTCTTCCGCAATGTCGTCACGCCGCGCTACAAGCGCATCCACAACAAGCTGATCGCGCACGGCATCGACTTCTGGTGGATCGACTGCGACGGCGACGTGCGACCCATCCTGCCGGCCATGATGGAGGGCGGCGTCAACTGCCTGTTCCCCTTCGAGGTCAATGGTTGCGCCCACCCCGGCGAGTTGCTCCGCCAATACGGCACAGACTTGCGCATCATGGGCGGCTTCGACAAGATCGAGATGGGCAAGGGCCGCGCCGCCATCGACGCCTACATGAAGACGCTCATCCCGCTGGTCGAGCGCGGCGGCTACATCCCGTTCTGCGATCATCGCTGCCCGCCCAACGTCAATCCCGACGACTACCTGTACTACCTCGACCTGAAAGAAGCCACCTTCGGCCTGAAAACGTAGCATCCACCCCACCCAATACGCAATACGCAATACGCAGCACGCAATACGCAATACGCACGAGGTTCCCCCATGCACATCGGAGTCGATTACTACCCTGAACACCGCTCCCGCGACCTGTGGGAGACGGACGCCAAACTCATGCAAGACGCCGGCTTCAACACCGTGCGCATGGCCGAATTCGCCTGGGTCTTCCTGGAGCCGGAGGAGGGCCGCTTCGAGTTCGGCTGGCTGGATGACGCGCTGGAGGTTCTGGGCCGGCACGGCATCCAGGCTATCCTCGGCACGCCGACCGCCGCCATGCCGGCCTGGGTAGCGCGCAAGTACCCGGAGGCGCTGGCTCTGCAAGCCAACGGCCAACGCATCACCTGGGGCGTGCGCAAGAACAACTGCTTCACCAGCGGCGCATACCGCCTGCTGTCCGAGCGCATCACGCGCGCCATGGCCGAGCACTACAAGGACGCCCCCGGCGTCATCGGGTGGCAAACCGACAACGAGTTCGGCCATCCCTATGGCTGCTATTGCGACTCGTGCCGCGCCGATTTTCAGGACTGGCTGCGCGCCCGCTACGGCGCGCTCGACGCGCTCAATGCCGCGTGGGGCGCGCAGTTCTGGGGCCAGCTCTACAAGACGTGGGGCGAGATCGCGCTGCCCACCGATGTGGCGACGTATAACCCCGGCCTGTGCCTCGACTGGCGGCGCTGGAACTCATGGCTGAACGTGCGTTTCCAGCGCGACCAGGTGCGCATCCTGCGCCAGGTGTGCCCCAATCACTTCGTCACCCACAACTTCATGGGCCTGTTCAAGGACTTGAACTACTACGACCTGGCCGCAGACCTCGATTTCGTCACCTGGGACAACTACCCCGTGTGGGGCGCGCCAGAATTTCACTTCGACGCCGGCGCAGCCGCCGACGTGATGCGTGGTCTGAAGCGGCAGAACTTCTGGATCATGGAGCAGACCGCCGGCCCCGGCGGCTGGGGCGCGATGGGCCGCAACCCGCGCCCTGGCGAAATCCGCCAGATTGCCTGGCAACAACTGGCGCACGGCGCAGACGGCATGATCTGGTTCCGCTGGGACGCCTGCAACGTGGGCCGCGAACAATACTGGCACGGCCTGATCGGCCACGACAACAAACCCTTGCGCCGTTACCAGGAAGCCGCGCAGGTGGCCGGCGAGTGCCATCGGCTGGCGCCTCATCTGGAGGGCACGACCGTGCAGACCCCGATCGCCATGATCTACGACTATGAAACGATCTGGGCGTTCGACATCCAGCCGGCCTATGGCGGCGGGCCGTTCTCACCCGCGCAGGCCAACAACTTCCACAACGCCATGCGCCGCTATTACCGCGCCCTCACCCGCGCCGGCCTGAACGTGGACATGATCCCCCCCGGACAGGATTTGAGCTCCTATAAAGTGGTCTTCGCCCCGCACCTGTACATCCTGCCAGATGCGCTGGCCCACAGGCTGACTGCGTTCGTCGAAACCGGCGGCATCCTCATCACCGACGGACGCGCCGGCGTCAAGGACGAGTTCAGCCGTTGCCACAATCGCACCCTGCCCGGCCTGCTCAGCGACGCATTGGGCATCGCCATCGAAGAGTATGAGGCCCTTTCACCGGACATGAAGTACGGCGTGCGCGGTCGAAACGAACTGGCCGGCGCATACACGGCCGTCGAATGGGCCGATTGGGTGACGCCGGCGACGGCTGAAACGCTGGCCGACTTCGAGCCATGGCACATGGCCTCATTTGCCGCTTTGACCCGCAACCGCTTCGGTCGCGGGCTGGGCTACTACGTCGGCGCGAACATGGCCGAAGACGCCTTCTACGACGCGCTGATCGCCGAGGTGATGCGACAGGCCGGCATCGCGCCGACGGTCGCGCCGCCCGCCGGCGTCGAAGCGTGCGTCCGCGCGCATGTGCGCAACGGCGACAGCAAGCGCCTGCTCTTCCTCATCAACCACACCGAGGAACAGCGAACGATCAATGTGCCAGCCGGCAAGCCAGAGCTGCTGACCGGCGCAACCACACAGCCGACGCTCACCCTCGATCGCTACGGCGTGGCAGTCATCCAGCTTTGAAAAACCATGTCCGAGATCACCGGCCTGCTCTACTCACAGATCGGCTACGACCTGGGCGACCCCATGCGCGCCCTGGTGCGCAGCACCGACCCGGTTCGCGTGCCACCCGACGCCGCCTTTGAAATCCAGGACGCTCAGACCGGGGCCGTGGCATTGGCCGGCCCCGTGACGCGCTGGGGCGAATTGTGGCAAAGCGCCTGGTGGGTGGCCGACTTTTCATCCCTGCGCGCCCCCGGCGACTACCGCATCCTCATCCGCGCCGGCGACACCGTTCTGTTCGCCAGCGATTCTTTTAAGGTTGACCACGACTTGCTGTGGCGCGAGACAGTTGTTCCGGTTGCGCTCGATCAACTGGAAGAGCGCGCCCGGCTGGCCCGCTATCACAAAGGCTGGAAGGATTGCGGCTGGGACTGGCGCGAGGTGAACAGCCATGCCACCACGCTCATCGGCCTGTGCGACCTGCTCAACGCCAGCTATGAACATCTCTCCGACCACGACCTTAACCGGCTGATCGCCCAGATCGTTCACGGCTGCGACTACCTGGCCGCGTGCCAGGATCAGGCCGAAGTCGCCGGCTACCCCAAAGGCGCCATCGTCCACGAGATGCCGCACCACATGCTGGTCATCCCCGGCGATGTCGCTCAAAGCGCAGTGGCATTCGCGCGCGCGTCGCGCCTGCTGGCCGATATGCGGCCCGACAAGAGCGCCGGCTATCTGGCCCGCGCCATCGGCGCGCTGGACTATCTCTTGACGCGCGCCCGGCCCTTCGGCAGCGCCGGCTTCTCGCACAGCAATCACGGCGCGCCGCCCGGCTTCGTCGTGCCCGATCAATTCATGACCCGCGACCTGTTCATGATGATGTGGGCCGCCGTGGAGTTGTGGGCCGCCGGCCAGTTGCGCTATCAGGACGACGCCGTGCGCCTCGCGCGCCAGGTCGCGCAGCGACAGGTGTCACCCGATTCGCCCGAAGGCCCATTCTTTGGCCACTTCCACACTTTCGACGGCAGCCCCTTTACCGAGAAGGCCAACATCCATCATCACGTCGGGCATGACACCGGCGGCACATTCCCCCACTACATCCTGCCGCTCATCGACATGCAGCGCCGCTGGTATGACCATCCCGACGCCAATTTGTGGCGCGAGGCGCTGCGCCGCTTCGCCTATGGCTATTTCCTGCCGGCCTGCCGCATGAACCCCTTTTACCTGTTGCCGGAGGGTTACTTCACCGGCGAGGGGTTGCTGGTGTTCTGCGGGCCGTGGCACGGCATCAACACATCATACGGATTCGCCTCGGCGCTGGCGACGTGGCTCGAGCAGCATTTTGGCGACCGCGCCTTCCGCGACATCGCCACCGGCAATCTGCAATGGATCGCCGGGCTGAACGCCGGCGTCACGCGCGAGTCGTTTGCCGGCTGCCTGAAGTATCACGAAGACCTGCCCGAAGGCGCAGCCGAGCCGCGCAGCCAGATCGTTGGCATTGGCCGGCGCACGGTGGGAAACTGGACCGGCATTCGCGGCACGATCCCCAACGGCTTCAGCGCCAACCCGCAGTTCCAGCTTGTCGTGCCACCCACGGTTGCCAACGACGGCCCCTGGCGCTACTGTGACGAGGATTGGATACCGCACGCCGCCGGCTGGATCAGCGCGCTGTCGGCGCAGCGCGAGCGGCGCTTCTTCCGGCCCTGAAAGCGCGCTACCAGCGCGCTACCAGCGCGCTACCAGCGCGATGTCACGCGACTTGTGTCTGGCGTGACATCGTTCTGTTTTCTGTCGCGCATCACGGCCGGCTGCGGCGCGAGGTGGCGCGCTTGCGAGGTCGTGCGGCAGGACGCCTGCGCGGTCGCGCCGGCGCCATCGCGGGCAACCCCATCGCCACCGGCAATGCCAGCGACTTGGACGCCGGCAGGGTCAGGAAGGCGTCGCGCACAGCGCGTATCAAGCCGGCGTAGAAATCAGCCTGGCCGGGGCCGTTGTAGCCTTTGGCAAACGTGACGAAGTCACCCTGCTGCAACGCAGCCGGCAGCGCCGGGTTGGCGACGATGAACGCGAACATGCCCAGCAGTTGCCAGCGTTCGTCCGCGCTGAAGGCGTCGAACATCGCCTCCACCGTGTCATAGCCGATGCGCTTGTGATTGAAGCCCATGATCTGCGGCAGGCCCATGCTGATCGAGCGTTTGGCCGCATTGGCGTCGAGCGCAGCGGCGACATGGAAGGCGTCCCATTCGCTCGACTGGCTGCCGGTGTGAACATCCTGCCAGGGCGCATTCACGTTGGCGCGGAACTTGTGGCCCTGCCAGGTCACATCCGAGTTGAACGCAAACAAAGCATTGAACGCATTCGGATTGTTGCGACCCCACAAACTCCAGAACACATGATTCTCGAAGCGGATAATCATGCGCCCATCCGCGCCGAACCCGCGCCCGCCCGACTCGACCGCCACCACTGCGACCGCCACCGCCGGCTCGATGCCAATGCTTGCGGCCAGCGGCTCCAGCAAACCGCCATATTGATTCCAGATGCGCGCGGCGCGGATCTGGTGCTGGTTCAACCCCGGCGGCGCCTCGCGCAAGGCAGCCGGCGTCAGCGGCAGCGCGCGCACCTGATCGGGGGTGAGCAGGCCGGACGGGGCGGGCGGCTTCGGCGGTTTCGGCTCGCTCCCGCTGTCTATGACCACGTCGCTGAACTGGGCGGACACATAGGCGCGCGCCAGCAGCCAGTCGCCCACCCGTTGAATCAGCTCCAGCCGCTGGCCGGCGTTCAGATCGCCCACATCGGTCGCATCGCTCAGCACCGGCGCCGAGCGCACGTTCACACTGATCGCGCCGGGCCGCAGCGTGACAAAGGCATCCCCGATTGCCTGAGCGAATTGTGTTGAAACGTAGACACGCCCGGCGTGCCAGTCTGTGCCGGCCTCCTCCAGGACCAGCCGGGCGCCTTCGGGCAGAAAGCCGATGCGCGTGATTGGATCGATAAACGGTTGGCTGCGCAGATTCACGCCGCCCGAGCCAGCCTTCGGGGTCACGTATGCATTGGTGTCGCTCGCCATCATGTGCCTCCAGTTTCCATCGCCGGTGAGAATCATACGCCGGCATATCGCCGCGCCAACCCGGCCGGCGGGTGTAACGATACCCGATTATCGCGCGCGTTTATTCCGCGCGTTGCAGAGCTTAAAACCTGACGGCCTGGCAACCATCAACACAACCAATTGCCGCCGGCGGGCAGGTTTATCATTCCCGACACAACCCAATCACACACGGAGCATCGCCATGAGCGAACCTGCGCTTGGAACAAACATCGTCACCCAGGTCGGTATTGTTGTGCGCGATATCGAAGCAAAGGCCAGGGCCTGGTCGCAGATTCTCGGCCTGCCCATGCCGAACATCATCATCACCGATCAATACGACAAGGCGCGCACGGAATACAACGGCCGCCCCACCCCGGCCCGCGCCAAACTGGCCTTCTTCAATATGGGGCAGGTGTCGGTCGAACTGATCGAGCCGATCGACGGGCCGAGCACGTGGAAGGATCAACTCGACGCGCACGGCGAGAGCATCCATCACATCGCCTTCGTCATCAAAGGGATGGGGGACAAGATCGCCTATCTGACGGGCAAGGGCGTGCCGCTGGTTCAACGCGGCGAATACACCGGCGGCCGCTACGCCTACATGGATGGCGCGGCGCAGTTGGGCGCGGTGCTGGAACTGCTGGAGAACGATTGACGGGAGCGCCCTCCCGCAGGGCGCGCCTGAGCGCGTTTCACCTGCGGGAGGGTGAGTGGTTGAGTTGGACTAGCGGCGACGGAGCGCCAGGGCCAGGCCGGCGGCGCCGATCACCAGCGCAGCCAGGCCGGCGGCCGCCGTGGCCACGGTTTTCGGCTCCATGCCGGGCATGACCACGCGGCCGTCACCGTACTGCCGGAACAACTGGCCCCATTTCGTTTGCAGCGCCGCCTCCACGCGCGGCCGGCCCACAAACGGATACCAGTACACGTTGTGATAGAAGTTGCTGGCAAAGTACGACCACGGCACCAGCGGCGTGCGCAACAGCAGGTTTTCCATCGGCTTCAGCGGGCCGTGATAGATCATCTTCTGGCCCTTGCTGGCGAAGGTGTCTTCCTGGACGAAATGCCACGCCGGCTCCTGATTGATGTCGTAGCCCACCACTTCGATCTCCTTGGGATCGCCTACGCCCAGGCCCAGTTCGTGCGCCTTGCGGATGAAGCGAATCGACATGGGGTCGAAGCCCTGTAATTTCGCGGAGATGGCGTCAATCGCCACCTGGTCGGCTGAGGCCAGGATGATGTCCTTCTCGTGCCAGCGCATCGCGCGCGGGCCGGGGCCGTCGCCGGCGAATGTGCCGTCCATCACCGCAAACACGCCGGGGTGAATCTCCTGCTGGATCATCAACAGATCGACCAGCGTGTCGTGAATCACGGAGTGCGTCCAGTGCCGGTTGCGATGCAGCAACCCGCCAAAGGCGTTCTTCATCGCTCCGGTGATGGTGGTGAACACGTGCGTCTTGACCGTGGGCAGATGCACGATGTTCTTGCCGACCAGCGCCTTGGGAATAAACACGCCGTCGGGGTACACCTTGTCCAACACCAGGAACGGCCGCTTCGGTTTGTACTCGAACCACTCGAACTGCTCTTCATAGAGGTAGATGCAGGGGATGCCGAGCTGGTCGGTGACAAAGCGGTGCTTGTTGTTGAACTCGCCGTCGCGGGCGTCGACCACCACGGTGTCGTTGTGGACGCCAACGAGGTCGGTGTAGCCGGCGCTTTGCAGGGCGCGCGCCACGCCTTCCAGTTGCCACGGCGCAGTCGAGCAGGCCGGGTACCACGTCTGCCACGAGATGTTGATTTTGAGGGCCGTCGTCTTGTCTTTGGGCAGCGCGTCGCGGAAGCCGGCCAGTTCCATCACCTGCGCGTAGTCTTGCAGCACAGTCTGCGGCGTCGTCTTCAGGACCGCGACTTTGCCTTTGCCTGGAAAATCAGCCATGTTTTGAGCCACCTTCCTTGCGGAGTGGAATATGCAGGCGGCGAGAATACCATACCAGGTCTGGCAGGTTGGCTGCCTGTTGTGCCATCTGCTGAACAGGCGCAAGACTGTGAGGCGTGCGGTTTGACACGACTTTTCAAGCGCGTATAATCCACACGCTGTTTCTTCGGCGCGTCACCCAAACGTCGCAGCCCAGGTCACAGACATCGGCGGCGCAAAGCCGCTATCACTCGCCCGCAGGAAGTCGCGCCCGGCGCGCCATGCGCCGCCGACGAGCCGAGGGGCGTCCAAGAGGTGAACCAGATATGTTTGCAGTAGTGAAGGTGGGCGGCCGGCAATACCGCGTGTCGCCCGGCGACGACTTTGTCGTCGAAAAGTTGAACGCAGAACCCGGCGCGGCATTGCAGTTGCCGGTGCTGTTGTGGTGTGATGAGTCCGGCGTCAAAGTCGGGCGGCCCCTGGTCGAGGGCGTCACCATGCCGGCCCAGGTCGTCGGCAACGTCAAGGGCGACAAGATCGACGTCTTCCGCTATCAACCCAAAAAGCGCTATCGCAAGAAGACTGGCCATCGCCAGACCTACACCCGCATCAAAATCATGGGCGACGGCGAAGCGCCTGCGTCAACGGCCCCTGCCGGGACAGCCGCAGCCGGAGAACCCCCAACCGAGACATCTGGGATTCAGGTGGAGACTCAGGCTCAGAACGAGGAGTGATCGAGACATGGCACACAAGAAAGGCGGCAGCTCGAGCAGCAATGGCCGCGACAGCAATGCTCAGCGACTGGGCGTCAAGATTTACGGCGGCCAGACCGTGCGCGCCGGCAACATCATCGTGCGCCAGCGCGGCACGAAGATCAAGCCGGGCGAAAATGTGCGCGCCGGCAAGGACTATACCCTCTTCGCCACTGCAGATGGCGTCGTGACGTTCGAGACGCTGCCCACCGGCCGCAAACTGGTGCGCGTCGAGGCGCTGCCTGTTTCAAAGGCGCAGCCCGAACAAGCGCCGGCTGCCACAACCGAGGCGGCATAACGACCCAGGAGGCAAGCGCATGAAGAAAGACATTCATCCCAAATACTATCCGCAGGCGAAGGTGTACGTCGGCGGCGAGTACGTTGGCACAGTCGGGTCAACCAAGCCCGAGTTGCATCTCGACGTGTGGTCTGGCACGCACCCGTTCTACACCGGCCAGCAGCGCATTATCGACACCGAAGGCCAGGTGGATCGCTTCCAGCGCCGGCTCGAACGGCGCTCTGAAGAGGTGGTTGCCAAAGCCGAGAAACAGCGCCGGCGTCGCGCCAAACGGCAAATCGCCGAAATTGCGGAAGAGACAGAAGAAACCACGCCAGAACCCGAACCGCAGCAGTAGACAGGTTGCCCTGCCCTCAGCGCAGGGTTTGCCTGTCCTGGCGCGGCCAGTGGCCGCAGCGCACATCGGTCGCAGCGCGCGTCACCGGCGCGGCCTGCGGCCCATACCTCCCAGTGAGACCCACCCACGCGGTGGGTCTCACCGTTTTCCCGCCCGCCGGCGTGCGCTATACTCTTTTCGATGCATGACCCCGGCCTCATCGCACTCGCGCTCGTTGGCGCCGTGATCGGCGCTGTCCTGGCGCTGGCGCCCGGCCTGCACATCTACAATGTGGCCGGGCTGGCATTCCTCCTCGCCGCGCAACAGACGCTTCCGCTTTCCGGCCAGGCGATGGCTATGCTCATGATCGGGCTGGTCGTAGGATGGTCAGTCGTGAACGTCATCCCCTCGGTGTTCCTGTTTGCGCCCGACGACGCCAGCGCCTTCATCGTGTTGCCGGCGACCAAAATGCTGTTGCGCGGGCGCGGTCTCGACGCAGCCCTGCTGGTCGGCGCCGGCAGCCTGGGCGGGCTGCTGGCCCTCGTTCTGGCTGCGCCGCTGCTCGACGAGGCGCTGCGCCCCGTGCGGCAGATCATTGCGCCGCACATGCCCTGGATGCTGACAGCCATCGTCGCATTCCTCCTTATCGGCGAGTGGCCGCGCCACGACGCGCTGGCGCCAACGCCGCTGCGCCGGCTCTTGTCGGCGTGGGCTTATCTGGGCGCGGGATTGCTGACATTCATCCTCAGCGGCATCCTGGGGTTTGTGTTGTTGTATCGCAGCCCTGTGCCCATCGAAGCGTCTTTCCAGAATCTGCTGCCGGCATTCGTGGGCCTGTTTGCGGCGCCCGGGTTGCTGCAAATGCTGGTGTTTGGCGTGCGACCGCCGAAACAGGACACAGGGCTGCGCCTGGAGGTCACACCTTATCAACTGGCGCGCGGCACGCTCACGGGCGTGGCGGGCGGGCTGTTCGCCGGCGTGTTGCCGGTGATCAGCGGCGGCATCGGCGGCCTGCTGGCTGGCCACGCCACCGCGCAACGCGATGACCGCATCTTCCTGGTGTCACAAGGCGCCTCGAAGATTGCCTATTACGCCGGCGGGTTGATGCTGCTGTTCGTGCCCGGGCTGGCGCTGACGCGCGGCGGAATGGCATGGATGCTCACCACCATCTATGTGCCGTATGGCTGGCAATCGTACTGGCTGGCCGTGGCCGCCGTGGCGCTGGCCGGCGCCCTGTCTTTCGCGCTGCTGGTGGCGCTGGCGCGCGGCGCGGCAGCATTAACCGGCCGCATTGATCCAAAGCTCGTTTCGGCGCTGGCGCTGGCAATGTCGCTGGCAATCACCATCGGCTTCACCGGACTGGGCGGACTGGGCGTGATGCTCGTGGCGACATGCATCGGACTGATCCCCGTGCTGGTGGGCGGCCGGCGCATGAACTGCCTGGGGGTGCTGCTGGCGCCGATCACACTGAATGTCATCGGCGTGGGGCCGGACGTGGCGCGCGCGCTGGGGTTGTTGTAGGCCGCGCCGGTTTTGCGCTAGGATTGGGCTGAATCATGAACAAGGCATTGTTTGAAGGACTGGTGTCGGACGAAGCCGGCAACGCGCTGCCAGTGGCATACGTGGGCGAGGAGCCGACGTATGTGTACACCGAGGCAGGATTCAAATACCACGTGGACGCGCGGCGCGTGGATCAACAGGTGCTCGACGCGCTCACCGAACAGATCAGCCAAAACAAGGACCTTGTGTCACAGGGCATGCTCAAGTTTCTGGGCAAAGACGACTTGTTCACCAAAGTGGCCATAGACAACTCGATCCGCAACATGGACAAGAACCTGCCCACGCTGTTCGAACAGGGCATCCCGGAGCAGACACGCGCCTACCTGGGTATGCTTGGCTTCCGCGTTGTCATCAACCGGCAGGGTGATGTCATCGACCTCGACATGCCGGCGGCAGCCATCGACGAGGGCGAAGCGTAGCGCGTCCAGCTCATAACCGCTCTACCCTGTCCCCTCGCGCGCCCTCACCCCTTGCAACCGGCTGCCTCTGGAAAGGCATAGCCGCGTTGCGGGAATCATAGCCTCATGCGCCCTCGCCAGACTGTGCCACGCCACAGTCCATTTTTCAGGGCACGCCCGTATAGTTTTCGGGTCGGCCAGCGCGGCGCGCCTTATGCGTTGCGCACTGCTGACGTTCGGGCTGGAATTGTCATTTGTTTGGCGTTCCGCAGCGCGAGATCGGCAGTTTGCGGGTCTCGGGGAGACATATGAAACGCATCAATCAACGCAGGATTGGCCTGTCCTTGGGCGCCGCGATCGGTTGCGCCATCTTGTTCCTGGCGGCATCCCAGTCTGCCGGCGCCGCCACCATCACGGTGCAATCCCTGTCCGGCGGCAGCGACGGCGCCGTATGCACCTTGCGCGACGCCATCACGGCAGCCAATCTTGACCTGGCTGCTGGCGGGTGCCCGGCCGGCAACGGCGACGACGTGATCGTGCTGGCTGTCGAGGGGACGATCAACCTGACCAGCGCGCTGCCGTTCATCACAACGACGATGAACATCCTGGGGCCGGGGCCGGCCGCGCTCACCCTCCAGCGCAATCCGCTGGCGGCCCAATTCCGCCTGCTCGACATCAACGCAGTCGGAGGAGTCATTCCAAGCGTGACCGTGTCGGGCATGCGGATGGTCAATGGCATCCCCAGCAGCGGAAACGGCGGCGCCATCCAGGCCCGCAACTATTCCAGGCTGACTGTGCTGAACACCGTGTTCGAGAACAACACGGCCCAGAATGGCGGGGCGATCCACATTCGCGGACCATTGACAGTAGAGAACAGTCTCTTTGTGAACAACAGCGCCACAAACGCCGGCGGCGCGGCTTTCACCGATCTCGACACGGTGATCATCAACAGCGTTTTCATCGGCAACGCGGCCTACGGCAGCGGCAGCAGCAGCCTGGGCGGCGGCGGCGCGGTGCGCCTCAACATCGGGCCAAACTGGGTCTACAACAGCGTGTTCGCTCGCAACACCGTCGCGCCGGCGGCAGTGGGCGGCGCCGCCATTCGCATCTCGGCGCTGAACCCGACGACCATCATGAACAGCACCATTGTCGGCGGCGACGGCCTCAATCCGCAATCGGCCATCTACTCCACCAGCGGCGGCGGCAATCACATTTACATCACCAACACCATCATCACCAGCCACACCATCGGCATTCACCGCGGCGGCACGATTCCCATCACCCAGGACTACACCCTGTTCTTCGGCAACACGACCAACGTGCAGGGGATCGTGGGTGGCGGCGCCAACAGCTTCACCGGCAACCCGTTGTTTGTGGACCCTGTGGCAAACAACTACCGGCTGGCGCAGGGCAGCCCGGCGATCGACGCCGGCACAACCGCCGTTGTGCTTTACGACCTGGATGGCGTGAGCCGGCCGCAGGGCGCCGGTTTTGACATCGGCGCATACGAGCACGTGACGCCGCCCCCAAGCGGTCAGACTATCGCCAAGTGGGCGCTGCCGGAAACAGGCAGCGTGGTGCTGGCCGGCGCGCGCATTACCTACACCATCGCAGTCAATGCGCCCACGGAAACAGCGCTCACGAATCTGCTGATCATGGACCCGATTCCCGCCAACACGACCCTTGTGCCCGGCAGCGCGCATGGAACCGGCGCCATTATCGAAGGCAACCCGATCGTGATGAGCCAGCCATCGGTGCAGGCCGGCGGCGCGGCGACCCTGACGTTCAGCGTCGTGGTGAACGGCAATCTGGCGCAGAGCGCGCTGATTTCGAACGCCGCGCTGGCGCAGGCCGAGCAGATCACAGCCACCAATACAAACGCGGTGACACATGAGGCGCGCGTGCCGGCAGCCATCATTGTGACCGTGACGCCTGGCGAAATGAGCGTGGATGGCGCGCCCGGCGCGGCAATCACAGCCACTGTAGTCGATGGATCCGGCAAGCCGGTGCCGGGCATCACCACCAATGGCGAGATCGGGCCGGCCAGCCTCGGCGTTGTGAGCGGATTCGGTGTGACCGACGCAGAGGGACGAGCCTATGGTGTGTGGACAGCCGGCACAGTTGCCGGCAGCGGGGCGATCACGGTGGCAGGGGCCGGGCTAACTGGCTCGACAGCGATCACGCTCCAGCCTGGGGCGCTGACGACGATCACCGTGTCGCCGGCTGTCGTGACCGCGCAGGCCCTGACCTCTGTGCAATTCACAGCAACGGGGACCGACCAGCACGGTAACGTTGTAGTCATCAATCCGGTGTGGCGCGTGAACCGGGATGCCATCGGCGTGATCGACGCGAATGGATTGTTCACGGCGCCGGCCGGCCTGCAAATCGTGGCCACCCACGGCTCGGTGAGCGGCAGCGCAACGGTGTACATCACGCCATAGCGGCTGGACGATAGGGACTAACCCTGCCGCAGGTTTGGGACCTGCGGCAGGACGATTTCTAAGCCTGTATTTCCTCGGCTTCGGCCACCAGATCGCGCTGACGCTGGGCGTCGAGGCGCTCCAGGTGCTTGCGATACTGCCGCCGGGCGTAAACGCCGATCAGAAGCGCGCTGGGCAAAAACACCAGGAAAGCAAGATATGGGCCGGCTGAGATCAGCGGCGTCGTCTGCGCCCGGTCCAGATTGAACAAGATCAATGTGAGCGCCAGCCAGACAGTGACCAGGTTCGGAATGGTGTCGCCAGAGTGCAGCAGTTTGAGGCCATCCGTGCGACTGCGTGTGAACGGTGCAAACAAGTTAGACCCCATGAACCCCAGTTGATCCTCGAAGATGTGGACAGAATAGCCCAACGCCGCCACGATGCCGGCGCGCGGCTCGATGAACAGACCCAGCAGCAACCCAAGCGCCAGGGCAATAACGAGCGAGTGCGACCACTCGCGGTGCCAGGGCAGAAATTCGATGCGCACGCCGCTGTCGGTTGGAACCAGCTTTAACGAAGGCCCGCCCAACTCCTCGATGTGTAACGGGCCATCGTAGGTGTAGTCCAGGCTTCCCACATGCGCCCGGCGCTCCACACCGTCACGGTCCAGTGACACCACGACATCACCCCGCGCAACATCGAACCGCACCGTGTACAAAATCCACTCCGCCACCGTGACCCTCACGGGGTGAAGCTGGACAATGCGCGGACGCCCCTCGCGCGCGGCCAGCCAGATCTGCATGGCGAGATCGTCGGCAATGCGTTGCGCATCGGGATCATCGCGCGCCGGCATCACATCGGCATCTCGCTTCTCCAGGAATTTGGCCAGCTTGAAGTCGAGCGTGTCCGGCAGCATGGCGCATGCGCCGCCCAGCGCGATGAGCAGCGAGCCATTGGCGGCATCCTCCACAACGCCGGGCACGAATGTGGCAAGACACAGCCCACTGGCAAAATGAGATATTCCTTTCATTGCCTGTCAGAGAGCTGATATTCTACAACCTGCTCCCCCCTCTGAAAAAAGACAGTCACTGCTGCGAAAATCCCAGGGGTCCCAAACTGTTGATGTCCCCAGTGCATTCCACGCGCAGTCCTTGTAAAGTTTCACTTTAAGCAAAGCTTAAATATCGTCCACATCAAACGGACCATCCATAGAAATGACCCGCATGGTCAATCAAGCGTCCACTGGCCAACCTGAAGATGCAATGAGGCATCGATCCTCTGCGCGGTTGGGCATGGCCCGACTGGGCCGCCTGGTCTGGTTGCTATGCAGCGCAACCACTGCTATGCTGATGACAGTGTTCATAGCACGGCATTCAGCCTCCGCCGGCTCAATCACCGTGCAATCCCTGTCGGGCGGGAGCAGCGTCGCGCAGTGCACGCTGCGAGACGCCATCAGAGCCGCCAACCTTGACCAGCCCATCGGGGCGTGCAGCGCCGGCAGCGGCGCTGACACGATCATCATCGCAGTCACAGGCACACTCGTGCTCACAGATATGCTGCCGGTCATCAACACCAACGTGTCGATTGTGGGGCCGGGGCCGGCTTCTCTCAGCCTGTGGCGCAATCCAACCGGCCCTCAGTTTCGCTTCCTCGACATTACGTCGACGGCGGGCTTGACGCCCTCCATCGTGATCTCCGGCCTGCGCATGGTCAACGGCGCGGCTGGGGGCGGCAACGGTGGCGCCATCCAGGCGCGCAATTACGCGCGTCTGACGGTCGTGAACGTCGCTTTTGAAAACAACACAGCCGGCAATGGCGGCGCGATCCATATTCGCGGCCCGCTCACCATCGCCCAAAGCGTGTTCACCAACAATGTGGCGACCAATGCCGGCGGCGCTGTGTTCTCGGACCTGGACAGCGTCATCAGCGCCAGCGTCTTTATCAGCAACGCCGCGCTGGGCGCCGGCAGCCCCAGCCTGGGCGGAGGCGGAGCGATGCGGCTCAACATCGGGCCGAACTGGGTCATCAATTCCATCTTCGCCCGCAACTGGGCGCCGGCCAACGCGCCCGGCGGCGCGGTGTTTCGCATCTCGTCGCTGAACGACACGCATATTCTGCACTGCACGATCGTGGGCCAGGACAGCGTGACGCCCAACTCGGCCATTTACACCACCAGCGGCGGCGGCATATACAGCACGGAAGTGCGCAACACCATCATTGCCAGCCACACGATCGCGTTGCACCGCAGCGGCTCGATCGTGCTGACCGAGGATTACAACCTGTTCGATGGCAACATCACCAACACATTGGGCGGCAGCTTTGGGCCGGTGCTCAGCGGCGGGCACAGCGTCTCCGCAACACCGAAATTCGTCAATGCCGGCCAGAACAACTTCCGGCTGATGGGCGACAGCCCGGCCATCGATGCCGGCGCTGACACGGGCATCCGCGCAGACCTGGATGGCGTCGCGCGCCCGCTCGGTTTGCAGCCGGACATTGGCGCATTCGAGCACGGGGTTGACCTCAAGTTGCGCAAGACAGTTGTGCCTAGCGTCCGGCGCTCCGGAGGAAATGTCAACTTCACCCTGTCATTCAGCAACGCTGGCGCGCATGGCGCGTCGGGTGTTGTCGTCACCGACGCGCTGCCACATGGCCTGATCAACATCAGCACCAGCGCCACGCTGCCGGTCACGGTAACGCCGGGCGCAGTCTACCAATTCCACCTGGTGAATCCGCTTGCGCCGGGCGCTGCCGGCATCATCACACTGAGCGGAATTCTGTCGCCTGACCTGCCGGCTGGCCCTGTCACGAACACCGCCACTATCGGCAGCCAGAACTGGGAGATGAACACCCTCGACAACACCGGCGCCGCCGTAGTCACCGTCAGTGATGGTGAACGGATCTCGAAGCGGGCAATTCCGACACAGCAAATCCTGCTGCCCGGCCAACGCATCACCTATACCGTCGTGGTGTCCGCTCCAGAAACGAGCGCGATGGGCTACATGACTCTCACCGATGCCATTCCCGAAAATACGCGCCTGCTGACGGACAGCGTGACCGGAACCGGCGGGGTGGCAATCGGCGCCAGCATCGTGATGACACAGACCAACATCCCGGCCGGCGGGGTGGCCAGCCTCACTTTTGCCGTAGAGATCGATCCGGCTCTGGCATCCAGCGCCATCGTAACCAATGTGGCTCAGGTTCGATCGGATGCTGTGCCGCAGATGAGCAGCAATGTCGTCACACGCGAAGTGCGTGTGCCGGCCAGCATTGCGCTGGCAGTCGCGCCGGCCACATTGCCGGCCGACAATGTGTCCAGCGCGCAGGTCACGGTGACCGTTGCAGACGCTCAGGGGCGCCCGGCGCCGGGCCTGGCAGTCATCGGTCAAATTGTGCCCGGAGGCAGAGGCGGCCTGTCCCTGTTCGATCCGACCAATGCAGCCGGCCAATCGTTTGCCAGCTGGTATGCCGGCACGCGCGCCGGGCCGGCCACCATCACCGTGTCGGCGGGGTTGCTGACTGCTTCCACACAGGTCACGTTGACGCCGGGCGCGTTGACCACGATCACGGTTCAGCCCAATCCGGCAACGGTCGCAGCCGGCGCAACGCTGGTTTTCAGCGCCACAGGCGTTGATCGTTACAACAATGCGACGCCCGTGTTGCCCGTTTGGACAACCGATGGCGGCGTGATAGACGCCGGCGGCGTCTTCACCGCGCAGACCAGAGCGGCCTCCAGCCGACTGGTCACCGCCACACAGGGCGCCGCGCGCGGCGCAGCAATCGTTCACATCATTCCGGGCGCGCCTTATACGCTCGCTGTGAGCGCGTCGCCCGGTCTGCTGCTTGCCAACGGCATGAGCGTCAGCCAGATCACGCTGTTTGTGTTTGACCCGTATGGCAACGCCGCGCCGAATGAACCGGTGACTCTGAGCACATCGCTCGGTCAATTGCGCGACACCGCTGGCGCGACCAATCTGGAGGGGCGCTTCACGACTGCGCTTACTTCGGGCGTCGACCCAGGCCTCGCAACGATCAGCGCGCGCGCCAGCAATGGTCGATCTGGCGCAGCCGTGGTGACATTCCAGTCGGCTAACACACCCGGGCGCACACTCACCGGCACATACACCGTGAACGCACTGACAGCGCGCCCCGGCGACACGCTGACCTTCACGCTGATCGTCACCAACGTTGGCGTGAGCACTGCGCAAGGCATCACCCTGTCAGCCAGCGTGCCCGATAGCGCCACATTGCCACAAGAGGCAGAGTTAACGCCACTCACCAGGGAGATTATCTGGACCGGCAACCTGGCGCCCGGCGCGCAGCAGACAGTGTCGTTCAGCGTCGTCGCGCAGGCAACGGTTGGCCGGCTGAGCAGCGTGGCCAGAGGCGACGACGGCCAGGCTGTCAATTTCGAGTTGCCGGTTCAGATCGAGATCGAGCCGGCAGTGAGGGTTTTTCTGCCGATTGGTTACAGACTGACTGAGTAGATGCGTAGCGCGCAGCCGCTACGCCGGCTGCGTGTTTACGGGGGACAACATGTTCAGAGGATTCAAACGCCGATTCGCACGCACAAACACCAGGCAGATGAAACGCCATTCTGACAGCAGGCTGCCGGCAGACACCTGCGGCGCCGCGCGAGAACTGCCCTGGCGGATGATCGCCGGACGCGTCGTCCTGGCAGTTGCAGCCTGGATACTGACATCACAGGCGTTCCCGCCATTGGCGGCCCGCGCGAGCGGCTACATCATCGTGCAGTCGCTGTCGGGCTGGAGCGATCCCGCTGCCTGCTCGTTGCGGGATGGAATCCTGGCGGCCAATCTCGACATGCCGGTCGGCGCATGTCCCGCCGGGGATGGGGACGACACGATCCTCATCAACGTGGCCGGCACGATCCAACTGACTTCAACCCTGCCAACCATCGTCGCTTCGGTGGCGATTCGCGGGCCTGGGCCGACCGCATTGGCGATCCAGCGCGATCCGGGCGCGCCGCCATTCCGGCTGATCGAGATCAGCGGCACAAATGGCTCGCCATTCAGCGTCACGATCACTGGTGTGCGTCTCAGCAACGGCTACGCGCCGGGGCTGAACGGCGGCGCCGTGCTGGTCAACGATCCCAGCACGCTGGCTATGAAGAACGTGGTGTTTGAGAACAATATCGCCGCCAACGGCGGCGCGATCTTTGCTCAGGGGCCGCTCGAAGTGACGCGCGGCGTTTTTCGCGGCAACGTCGCCCAGACCGGCGGCGGCGGCGCAGCCTACACCACCGGCGGGGCAGTCATCAGCGCCAGTTTGTTCATCAGCAACGCGGCCCTGGGCGGGACGGTCATCTCGCCCAGCATCGGCGGCGGCGGCGCGCTGCGCCTGAACACAGCCCCAGACAGTCCGCGCCAGAACTGGGTGGTGAACAGCGTATTTGCGCGCAACACCATCATCAGCTCCGCTGTTGGCGGCGCGGCGATCCGCGTTTCATCGGCCTATGCGTCACACCTGCTCCACAACACCATTGTCGGCGGCGACGCGATTGATCCACAGTCAGCAATTTACACCAGCGGCTCTGGTGACACGATCGCCGGCATCACCAACACTATCATCGCCAGCCATACAGTCGGCATTCATCGCGGCACGCAGGTGTCGGTCACGCAGGATTTCAACCTGTTCTACGGCGTGATCACCCATGTGGTCGGTCAAGTGGCCGGTGGCGCAAACACCCGCAGCGGCGCGCCAGTGTTTGTCGATCCCGCCGCAGACAACTACCGGTTGCAGGCCGGCAGCCCCGCCGTGGACAGCGGCGCCGATGCCAGCATCCCAGACGACTACGACGGTCAGCCGCGGCCGCTGGGGTTTGGGCCGGATATCGGCGCGTTTGAGTTCAATCCCGGCTGGGAACTGCGCCGCGTGTATCTGCCGGTCTCCAACCGTTGACCGGCGCAGCCGCACTAGCGATAGACCGGAATCAACCAGCGCCGGTGCGCGTAGACCAGGGTGGCGACTGGCTCGGCTGAGATCTGGCGCTGCGCAGTCAGGCCAAAGTAACTCACGCCATGACGCGCAAAGACCACCTGGTGTGGTTGAGCCACGGAGATCGCCAGCGTGCGGGACAATGCGGCCTGTGGAGGCAACACGACTGCCGGCCACGTCACAACATCGCCGGCCACCAGCGGCGAATCAGACGCCCAAAGCAGCGCGGTTGAAAGCGGCAGGCCCGCTGTAAGCACGGCGCCTGTGCGCGTCAGCGCCGTCTGATTGGTAATCCAAATCGTGTAGGTCAACGGTTCCAGAACAAATTGCATCGCCGGCGCGGCGATGCTGGTTGTCACAGCCTGAGCTTCACTCACCGCCGCGCGCGCGTCGATGAGGCCATAGCCATAGGTGTTGTTGGGCACAGCGCCCGCCGGCAGGGATCCGCAGGTCTGGCTGGTGGTCAGCGGTTGCGCCGTGCTGCGCAGGATGGCCTCTGTCTCGCTGATCTGGCCGCGCAACCACGGCGCAGCCGACCACAGCAGCGCCGCCACGCCGGCCACATGCGGTGTGGCCATGCTGGTGCCGCTCAAGTAACTGTACCCATTTTGGGGAACCGCTGAGCGCACCCACACCCCCGGCGCCACGACATCCGGCTTGAGATGGCCGGTGAAGCTCGACGGCCCCCGGCTGCTGAAGCCGGCAATATTGTTGGCGCTATCGGTGGCGCCCACGCTGAAGGCCTGGTCCAGCGTGCCGGGCGCGTGAATGACGGACGAGCACCCGCTGCCACTGTTGCCGGCAGCCGCCACGGTCAGGATGCCGGCGTCGCGCAGCACCTGCGTCACCGTCACCAGCGCCGAGGGCACGTCGCAACCGATCTCGCCATAGCCCGGATCACAGCCCCATGAGTTGCTGGTGATGTCGGCGGCTTTGGATGGATCGGGGTTGTTGCCATTCAGGTCGGTGGGCGCGAGTGAAAATTGAAAACACAGCGTATAGCGCGCCACGCTGCCGATGCCAAAGCGCATGTTGCGGCAGGCGATCCACTGCGCGCCCGGCGCCACCCCGATCTGGTTGCTCCCCCCATCGTCGCCCAGGATCGTGCCCACCGTGTGCGTGCCGTGGCCGTTGTCGTCATGGGGAAACGGCGAGCGCGTGTCGCCCGTCAGGTCATAGGCGGCGTCGTACCAGTTGAAGTTGTGGTCGGCGCTGCTGCCGTTCCAGCCGCGATACTGGCCGATCAACGCCGGGTGATTCCACTGCACGCCGGTGTCGAGGTCGGCTACCACGATGCCCTGGCCGGTGAAACCCAGCGCCCACACGTCTGGCGCGCGCACCCGCGACACGCCCCACTCTATCGATTGTGGACTTTGGATTTTCGATTTTGGATTTTGGATTTTGGATTCGGCGGCCGGCCAGCCGGCCTGCACGCCGCGCATCTGCACATCCAGATCAACGCTCGCCACGTCGGGCCGCGCGCTCAGCCAGCGCACGGTGGCGCGGTCGGCAGCGGGGATGAAAAGGCTGTTGTTGATCCACAACACCTGGTAGCGCACGCTGCGCGCGTCCAGATCGCGGCGCAAGCCGGCCTGTGACTGCGCAGCATGGCGCAACAACGTCTCGACCACAAAGCGGGTTTTGGCTTCTTTGGTGGGCAATGCGCGCGCCGGCGAGAGATCAGGGAAGCCGGCTGCCGTGACGATCAGGCCGGCCCGCTGCGCGTTGCGGGTCGCGGTCCAGGCGCGCGGTGTCACTTTGCCGGGCGGCGCATCCGGTTCGGGCGGAGCAGACGGAACCGGAAACGGCTGAACAAACATCGCAAGC
>Ga0272446_1001973_pt1 | contig 28873 bp, 35 predicted proteins | sample YNPCB0061_FD_194587 | JGI IMG/M metagenome (GOLD analysis project Ga0272446, IMG submission 194587) | Hot spring microbial mat communities from Yellowstone National Park, WY, United States - YNP-CB-006-1 | ecosystem: Environmental > Aquatic > Thermal springs > Hot (42-90C) > Sediment | place...
TAACCCTAAACTGGCTAAAGAGAAATTAGCTTATGCGTTATTAGCTTTTTATCATGGCGAAAAATCGGCTAAAGCTGCCGCTGAGCAGTTTGATCAGGTTCATCGGCAAAAAAAATCGCCTAAACAAATACCGACTTATTCTTGGCCAGTGGGGGTAGTGAAGTTGGCCGATTTATTAGTGTATTGTCAGTTAGCGTCTTCTAAGAGTGAAGCCAGGCGGTTAGTTGAGCAGGGTGGTGTTAAACTTAATCAAACGGTTAGTGTTAGCCCACAACAAACAGTAAATAAACAAAAGTCTTTGCTTATTCAGGTTGGTAAACGACGTTTTGCCCAAATAGTTGGCTAGTCACTCGGTTTTTGGTTGGTGGTGTTTTATTTTTGTAAAAATTTAGGTTGCACCAAAACGGCCAAAGCAATAGCCAGCGCGTCAGCGGCATCATCTAGTTTGGGCAGGGTGGTTAGATGAAAAGTAAGTTTTAACATTTTTTGCACTTGCCGTTTGTCAGCCCCACCTTGGCCGGTGGCGGCTATTTTAACTTCTTGAGGAGACAATTCCAACACCCGACAGCCAGATTCAGTTAATAATAAGTTAATTACCCCGCGCGCTTCGGCCACGCTTAAGGCTGTTTTGACATTTTTGGAAAAAAATAACCGTTCTAATCCAGCCGCGTCTGGCTGATAGTGTTGCAATAATTTTTTAGTCTGTTGGGCAATAGTAAGTAAGCGTTGGTTGTGGGATAGATTTTGGCTGGTTTCAATACAACCCAAAGCCAGTATTTGTGGTCGCTGGATTGGTCCGCGTAAAACAGCATAACCTAAACGACCGATGCCTGGGTCAAAACCAATTACACAAGGATTAGTTGGCGTTGTCATAAGTATCAGTTACGTCATCCTCATTTTGTAAATCTTCTCTTAGGCTATCTAGTTTTTGGTTCAGTTCATCATCTACCGTGACCAGTGTTTTAGCTACCGGTTCCACGGCCGAATAAGTAATTTTGAGTTGAGCTTGCTCAGCTGTCCGTTTGATATTTTCCAGTTGATTAGCCTCGGCTATCACTACCAGTTGTTCTGTTTCGTCTTTTAGATCGCTGGCCCCCGCTTCAATTAGCAACAATTCTGCCTCTGGCCGGTTGGCCGGTTGGTCAATGATTAATACTGCCTGGTTGGCGAAGAGCCAGGCTACACTGCCTGTGTCGGCCAGTGTGCCACCATGTTGGTTTAGAATATGTCTTAGATTGGCAGTGGTGCGATTGCGGTTATCAGTTAAGGTTTTAATTAAAAAAGCCACGCCGCCCGGCCCGTAACCTTCGTAGGTAATTTCTTCCAAATTAAGCCCTTCAGCCGTACCGGTGCCGCGTTTAATGGCTCGTTCAATATTGTCCTTGGGCATGCTGGCTTGGCGTGCTCGTTCTATAGCTAACCGTAATTTAAAATTCATTTCCGGGTCGGCGCCTTGTCGAGCGGCTACAGTAATAGCATTGGCCAATTTGGTAAAAATTTGGCTGCGTTTGGCGTCAGCCACCCCTTTTTGTCGTTTGATGGTGGACCATTTAGAATGACCGGACATAAGGTTTAAATTGAGAAACAAGAATTACTAATTAAGAATCATTCATTATTTTACCAGTGTTTTGGGGTTCTGGTTCATAATTCTTGGTTTATTTTATGTTATACTGCCTAACATACTTTAGCACTGTTAAATAAAATTACCAACCAAAGTATGATTAGCAATTTATTAAGTTCGGTTCGGCGGTGTTTTAATTTTGTCAGCCAGTCATATTGGTTGGTTTTGTGGTTAACGGTGATTTGGGTCGGTTTGTTAGCTATTTTGCAGGCAAGCCCAGTTTTGGCCGACCCAGATTCCTTTTATCACCTTCGAGCTGCTACCCTAATTAGAGACAGCGGTTTATTACGCAGTTTCCCTTGGACACAGTTTTCTTTATATAAAAACCTTTATATTGATCATCACTTAGGTTACCATCTTTTACTTATCCCTTTTGTCAGTTACTGGTCGGAAATAGTTGGCCTTAAAATAGCCACCGTGTTTTTTGCTGGTCTTACTGGCCTTGCTCTATTTGGGCTGCTTAAGAAATGGCAGGTACCTAACTGGGGGTGGAGTTTGTTATTGCTAGCAGGCACGGCGCCTTTTTTAGTTAGGCAGTCTTTGGGCAAAGCGCCGGCGCTGGCCGTCGCTTTAACTTTGTTAGGTTATTATTTAATAAGTGAACGCCGATTATGGTGGTGGGCCGCTTTAAGTTGGTTGTTTGTTTGGTTTTATAGCGCTTGGCCGTTGCTGTTGGTAATAGTAGTGGTAGAAACGCTTGTTCTATCCGCTAATGATTTTTTTACCAAACGCCGCCGAGGGTTGGCTTGTTTGTTAAATGGGAATAATTATAAGTTGTGGCTGGCCACCTTGGGCGGGCTAGCGGCAGGTTTGTTGACCAACCCTTATTTCCCTCAAAATATTTTTTATCTAGAGCGTTTGTTTAACATGGCTATACGGCCTTATCATGATTGGTTGGCTATTGGGGCTGAGTGGTATCCCTATCCAATAACTGAATTGTTGGCTAATGCGGCTCTGCCCCTAGGTTTATGGATAATGTTTAGTCTGGGTGGTGTGGTAGCCTATCGACAATTGACTAAACGGACGGTAACAACTTGGTTGCTGTCTTTAATTTTTTTAATTTATACTGGGCGGGCGCGGCGGCAGGTGGAGTATTTGGTGCCATTTTTAGTATTATCATCCGGTTTATTATGGCGTGATTGCCGTATGGTTTGGCGGCAATTAATAAACAGACGGCAGGAGTTTTTACCACGGTTATTAAGCGGTAGAATTTTTATGTTTGGGTTAATTGGTTATTTAATGTTGGCCACAGCGGCAGGGGCGATTATTGGTTATGGTTCGGCTTATTATTATTTACGATCAGGGTTTACTTCGGTTACCCTGCAACCAGCGGTTAACTGGTTAAGCCAGAATACTCCAGCGAATAGTTTGGTTTGGCAAACTGACTGGGGAACCTTTCCGGTGTTGTGGTATCACAGTCGCCATAATTATTATTTAACCGGTTTGGATCAAACTTTTATGTATGCTTATAATCCAGAACTTTATCGAGCTTGGTACGATTTAGTAACAGCTAAAAGGCATGATGATTATCAAGTGATACATGATTTGTTTAAGGCCGATTATGTACTGCTGGAAAAAAGAAAGGCGGCTATGCTTTATGATTTAAACCGTGATGGGCGTTTTAAACAATTTTATCAAGATAAAGAAGTGATAATCTTTAAGGTGGAATATGATTAATTCTATTGATCGGTTATGGGTGGTGGTGCCCACCCTTAATGAGGCGGCTAATATTAGACAACTGATAGTGGAACTTAGTCGATTAGATTTGATGCCACATATTTTAGTGGTAGACGATAATTCTAAGGATGGCACATCGGAAATAGTGCGCGGTCTACAAAATGACTATAACCAGTTACATCTATTAGTTAGGACACAACGCTTGGGTTTGGGCAGCGCCTATCGGGAGGGTTTTGTTTATGCCCTGGCGCGCGGAGCGCGGGCAGTAGGGCAAATGGATGCTGATTTATCGCATCAACCAAATGATTTACCCAAGCTGGTCGCTGCTTTGTCCAGGGGTGCGGACGTGGCTATAGGTTCCCGTCGGGTGGCAGAAGGATTAATATTGGATTGGAGTTATTGGCGGCATTTTATCAGTTGGGCTGCTGCCGGTTTTAGCCGTCATTTGCTGGGTTTACATACCCAAGATATAACAGCCGGTTTTCGGTTATATTCTCGGGCGGCGGCGGAACAGCTGCTTAATTTAAAATTAAAAAGTAACGGTTATGCTTGGCAAGAGGAGTCTTTGTTTTGGTTGGAACGCTTGGGGTTTTCCATAGCGGAGGTGCCGGTGACTTTTGTGGACAGGCGACAAGGTTTATCCAAATTAGGGTTAAAACAGGTAATGGAATTTTTTTTAACAGTGGTTAAATTGGCTAAATTAAGAATTAAAAATAATTTTAAGTAGAGCTAGAATAGTTATTCATTTTCGTTTAAAATAATGTTTTAAAAACAACCGGCTGTTAAGACGGTTGTTTTTAAGTAGAAAAGTGCGGTAATTTTTAAGGGTTTGGCAAGACTAGGCAGCAGACATCGTTTAGGGTTGGACAGAAGAAGGAGGTGCTGGGTAAAGCGGCGCCCTTAAGAGTGGTACACGATGATTGAGACATGCAGGTTTGATTGGCAACACTGGCACAGTCGGGAATGGTCGGTGTATTGGTGTTAGAGCTGCTGCCGGTTGATTTGACAATTGTGTTAAGGACAAAGGAAGCTAGGGCGTAGGAGGCCAGAATAATAAATAAACCAATGACAGCTCCGCTAAGTATTTTTTTGGCTTTGGTGATTTTTTCTTCGTTACCCGAAGAAGTAAGCCAAGTGAAACCGGCGTAGATAATTATTATTACAGCCGCCACCCCGATTACCCCCAAGACAGTATTAATAACCGTACTGGCCACAGCAATTGGATCGGCGCTGCCTACTGGTAAGCCGGCCGCTGTGGCAGTATTTTTTAGACCGTAGTCGCTAGGTGAAGTGGTGGATTGCGCATTAACGGCCAGCGCGCTGGTCATAAAGACTAACAAGCTGGCCGTTAGAAGGGCAGATCCGAACCACCGTAAGGCGTTCGAATGAGTCATAAGGCAAAACGATAATTAACCGACAGAACCAGTGGCGTTGGAGAGGTTGTTGATGATAAAGGAAGCTATGGCGAAAGCGGCTAAGATAATAACCAAGCCGACCACACCGGCGCCTAACAACTTTTTAGCTTCGCCAACCTTTTCCTCATTGCCGGCCGCAGTCATCCACTTGAAACCACCCATTAAAATAATAATAACAGCAACTACACCCAAGAAGCCCAAAATTACATTGATAATTTGGGCGATGGTGGTTATTAGATCGCGGTTGCCCAGGTTAACGTTCTGTTGTAGGTTGTCCAGTCCAAAGTTGGTCTGCGCAAAAACAACTGCTGGCAAACCGTAAGCCAGGGTAGTGACGGCTGAAGTGATAATTTTTTTCATACTGTCACCTCCTTTCGTGGTTTAAGGACATGCTACTTAAATCGTAGAGTCTGTTGCTTTAAGTATAAACACTTTTTAGACTGTCAGTCAATAGTTTTTGTTTAATTAATAGTCAAGCTATTTTGTCTTGTTAGCAAGAGAATTATTAGAGTCTTTTAGTTTGAATTAAATAAATTAGAGACAAGTTTTACCAGCGGAGAATTTTAAGTGTTCGGTTGGTACATAACAAGAACCGTCAATCAAGGCATAGGAACCGCCAATATAATTGCAGCCCCAAGGTGGAGTGGGAGCAGCTACGGCCGGGAAAAGTTTGGGTTGACACATTTCTTTAGTAACACCGTCTCGGCACTGATGACCGACCGTATCTTGTTGACAGCTGCCTACGTCAGCGCAGGTTAAATTTTGATACCATTGGCCGGACAAGTAGTTAGTTTGAGCCTTTTTGCAATTAACAGCTGTTTCCATATTGCAGACAGAAGTACGGACTTGGTTGGGCGTCGCTTTAGAATTTCTAAAACAAGCCCACACTTCATCGGCCTCATTACTTTCCGAGGCATCAGGGTAATCGCGGCCGGGTAAGAATTCCACGGCAGCATAGCAGCCACCATTTTTGTCGCCATCGCCTGGGCTAGTATTAGCAAAAGGACAGCTGCCGTCTTGGAGTGTGGTGCTGATGGGACGAAAACTTTCCTTAACGCAGTCCGGTTCTATTTTTTCGTACTTTGGGGTGGTGGAATTATAAATGGTTTTGGAGGTGCCGGGGGCTGGCATACGGTTGGTTACAAAGTTGCCCGGGGCTAATTGACGGCAAGCGCCCAAATTGGCGCAACTGGGTTGGTTGCCATATGGTGTACCGGCTTGGTAGGCGGCGGTGGTCTTGCGGCAGTCCCTGGGTAACTCTACAGTGCACACTCCGCCAAAGTTTTTGCCTAGCGGTAATCTAAAACAGGCCGTAGGCATAGCCGCTTGATCGGGTGGCAAACTATATTGGTTGGCAGCTGGGGCTTGGCCGGATTGTAGCAGTTTAATGACGGGTTGGTAAACGAAATTAATAATACTATAAGAAGCCAGTACTATAACTAAACCCAGTACGGCGTAGCTTAAAGTTTTTTTGGCTTTGGTGATTTTTTCCTCGTTACCGGCGGCTAGCAACCAACTAGCTCCACCATAAATGCCCATTAATAAAGTTAGCGCGCCCAAGCCGCTTAACAAAAATCCTAAAACTCGTTGACCGTAAAATTGTCCAGGACCCTGGGTTACTTTAAGTGGATCAAACAAAGTTAATGTACTGCTAAAATTGCCCGGCGTGCCACCCGTAACTACCCCAATAACCGTGTTAAGAATAAGATAGCTGGCTGAGGTAACCACCAGTCCGAGCAGGGAATAAATCACTATTTTTTTACCCCTAGCAAAATGTTCAGCATTACCGGCCGCAGTTAAAATAATGTAGCCCCCAATAACAATTAAGACCAAGGTTAAGGTGCCGGTCACCATCATTAATCCGCCAGCCACCCGGGCAAGCAGTTCGTTGGGATCTACATAACCGCCGCTGGTGGCTAAGGGATTTTGCAGAACAGTGTCAGCCCAGACCAATTGTGGCGGCCACCACCCAAAGGAGAAAAGAGAGACTGGTAAAATTGTTTTCCAATTTAGTTTCATAGATTTGGGAGTGGGGCTGTCAATTTAAGGGGTGACGCATTTTTGGTTTTGGCAGGTACCAATTTTTTTAGCTTTGTCATAGCAGGTTGTGCCATCGGGTTGTTTAAGACAGAAGTCAGAATCGGTGGGTATTTTACAACCTAGTTTGCTGCGCCACCAATCGTCTGACAGTGGGTTATAGGGCGGGGTGGATTGTCTAGTCGGGGTAATTAAGATCATCAATAGGATAGATACTAAAAAGTAAGCCGCCAGTATAATAAAAACGCCAATTAAGGTAGAAGTAATAAGCTTACGGCTAGCGGTAATTTTTTCCTGATTGCCGGCGGCCATTATTAAGCCCTGCCCACCCCAAATGAGCATAATAATAGCCAGTCCACCAAACAAGGATAGGATTATTTTTTGTAGTATCACAAACAAACCGACAAAGTCGCAAAAAGAGCAGTCGCCGTTATTTTGGCAAGCGGCTGGCAAGTTGCCGACGATACCTTTAGACAAATCAAAACTTTGGGCCTGGCCCAACTGCGGCCACAGTCCAATAACTAGCAGCAGAACAGCTATAATCGGCCAGTAACCTAAGTATTTTTTCATATAATTAATATTAGCAAAGCGGCTAGAGTCAACCAAGTTTATTTTTTGTTTTGTAAAGTTTGCGTAATCTGGGTGGCGGCGTAGCGCAGGTTTTGGATCATATCCGTTCCACTGACAGTTTGTTCAATTAAATTTTTAAAAACGCTGTCCACTAAGTCCGGCTTAAGGCCGTGATACCAGCTTTGGGCATTAAGGGACTGGGTGGCCGGTATAGCCACATCCAAATTTTTCAGTTGATCGGCCACTAGAGAACGCTGGGCCGCTGGTTGTTTGGTATTTTTTAGATAGTCGGACAAGTGGCTGGGTTGGGCTAAATATTGCAGGAGATCCCAAGCCTCGCTGATATGCTGGGATTGTTTGGGTACGGTTTCCAAATAGTAGCTGGCTAGATAGACCGGCCGGCCAGTAGCGCTGATCTGTGGAAAATTAGCCACCCCTAAATTAATTTTAGGTGCTAATTGTTTTAGTTTGGCAAAGTCGCGCCAGTAGCCAAAAATAAAACCCACCTTGCCGCTGGCAAACTGTTGCCAGGCCTCGCCCTCAGCTGCTGACCAAGTGTAAGTTTCTTTGGTTGGATTGGCAAAGTCGGTATAAAACCTAAGTGCGTCCTGACCAGGCACAAAAGATTGGTCACCCGATTTAACAGCTTGGGCAAAAGTAGCCACGCTGGATGTGCTGTTGGTCATGGGTGTACCGTTTTGTAGCATCAAGGCAGTTAAAATATCAGCGGCATAGGGCACGTTGTTGCCTTCGCCTAAAGCGGCGCCATATTGCAGGAATTTTCCGTTTTTATCCAGTTGCGTAATTTTTTGTACGGCCGTTTTAAAACTTTCCCAATCGGCTGGGACGGTGGCTATTTGAGCGCCATTTAACAAATCGCGGTTATAATAAAGTAGCAAACTGTCCAGGGCGATAGGTAGCCCATAAATTTGATTATTAATTATAGCGTCTTTTACCACCGTATCCACGTATAGTTGAGGCATTGCCTTGGGATTTAAAGTGGCATTGGTTTGCATTACCCAGGTGGGTTCTTTTTTAATTAAACCTCGCATTTCTTGAAAAGGGAGGGTAATGGTGGCGGGCAAGGGTTGCAATTTGTCTTGCCAGGAACCTAAGTGACTATTAAGCAAGGAAACTAAATCTGGACCCCGGCCGGCGGCCAAAGCCTCCAGCAACCGTTGTTCCAATTGGTCGCCGGGAATTACCGTTACTTTAATTGAAATATTAGGATGGATCTGTTGATAAGCTTTAATCACTTCAGCGAAGTCCTGAGTGCTGCCTTGGGTGCGCCACCAGTTTAGGATGATTTTGGTTTCGGCCTGTTTTTGCGCAGCCGGGTCGCCGCCTTTGCAGCCTAAACCGAGCAGGCTGAGTGAAGAGGTTAGTAAAATTATTGCCAACCAGGTGGAGTGGGTTTTGATCATAGTTGGGTGGTCAGATAATTTTTAAAAGTTTGTTTAAGTTCGGGATGCTGTAGGGCTAGTGAGACATTAGCTTGGAGCCAGCCCAGTTTGGAACCGACGTCGTAATAAGTGCCGCTGACTTTTTTGGCGTAAATCGGACGCTGCTGGCGCAGCCGTTCAATGCCATCGACCAGCCACAGTTCGTTGTCGCGACCTAGTTTGGTTTGTTCTAGTGCGGTAAAGATATCAGGTGTTAGTATGTAGCCGCCCAAGGAAGCCAAGTGGGAGGGGGATTTTTGTGGTCCGGGTTTTTCGACAATACCTTGCACCTCAAACACACTGTCGCTTAGCGTTTTAGTTTTGAGCATGCCATATTTTTTAGTGCCCTCGTCGTTCACCTCATAACCAGTAACTACTGGTCCGCCATACTGTTGGTAAACCTCAATTAGCTGTTTAAGTCGGGGTGGTTCGCCTACGATTAGGTCATCGCCCCAAATTACAGCAAACGGTTCTTGGCCAATCACATGTTTGGCGCATAAAATTGGCGTGCCGTTGCCGTAGGGGCCTTTTTGGCGGATATAGATGAAGTTGGCCAGTTCGGCAATGCGGCTTACTTCTTGCAGGGCGCGCGTTTTACCTTGTTTAAGTAGCCAATTTTCTAGTTCGGGTAAATGGTCAAAATGGTCTTCAGCCGCCCGCTTGTTAAAGTTGGTGACAATAATTACATCTTCAATGCCGCTGGCCACCGCCTCTTCCACAATGTATTGCAGAATGGGTTTGTCCACTACCGGCAGCATTTCTTTGGGTTGCGCTTTGGTGGCCGGTAAAAACCTAGTACCAAAGCCGGCTACCGGAATAACTACTTTTTTAATGGTTGAACCCATAATCAGTTAATAAATTATGTTTGCTTTTAACTACAAAACCACTTTTACCCTAGCATAAACTGGGCTAAAATAAAAGATTTTATAGGCTAAATAAACATGAGCTAGCTAACCCAGCGCCAAGTGACAAAACGGATAATAGCTAGCGCCAACAAAGGTAAACTCAAGCTTAGATAAAGCCAGCGCCAAGGTTTGGTGACTTGGGCCATAATAACGAACAGTGGTGGTAAAGCTAAAACAAAACGGGGTAAGCTGCCTAAGGTGCCGCTGAACAAAGCTGGTAGTAAACTAGTTACGATAAATATTAAATAGCCCTTGTTCAATCGCCACACCGCCGGTAATAGCAGAGACACAAATAATAGGGCCGCGGCTTCGCTTAGATGCGTTAACCATAAATCACCGCGGTTAACTATATTAAAAAAGTAGGCAGTTAGGGTGTGCCAGGGCCAGGTAAAAATTCGTCCAGCCAGTTGTTGGTTTACCGCCCAAGCCCATGGCTCATTAAGTTGCCACCACAAATAGCCGGAGAAAGCCGCCAGCCCTATTGGTGGTAGCAGCCAGACCGCTAGTTGATTTTTTAGATTGACCAATTGGTTAGTCTGAGATGATTGGGTTGTATAGTATAAATAAATTAAAGTAGGCCACAGGCTCAAGCCCACTGGCCGAGCGGCGCTGGCTAAACCCGCCACTAGGGCAGCTTCAGCCCATTGTTTTTTATCAGCCAGTAAAAAAACTATTACCACCAGTAGCATAAATAAAGATTCGCTGTAGGCGGAGATTAAAAAGAAAGAGGTAGGAAAGGCCAGCAAAATGATTAGGGCTTTTTGGGCTTGGGCGGTGTGGTAGCGGTTTTGTACCCAGTGGAAAAAGATCAGACTAAAACTCAAGGCGGCTAAGTTAGCTGTTAACACACCGCTGGCAAAACGAGACCAAGGGCTAAGCCACCACACTAGTTTCCACAGGAGTGGATAAAGCGGGAAAAAAGTGACGTTGGACATAGCATAATTTTTTAGGCTATAACCAGCTGCCACAATAGCGGAATACCAACCGCTGTCCCAGCGCGCCCACAAGGGTGGCTGAGGGTCTAAGGGCCAGGGGTTTAGGGCCGGTGTTAAATAGTGCAGGGCTAGACGGCCGATAATTTCTACCAACAGTCGCCAGGTAACAAAAATTAACAGTGGGTTGAACCACCATTGTTGTTTTGGCGAATGGATTAGTTTGGTCCAGGTGGCGGGCATTTATTTTAAATTAATCGGATAGTGTAGGCGGGCCGCCAGTTTCGGGTCGCCCGACGGATTGTCGTTTTGCAAAATTAGCCAGCCTTGGCTGGTAGTAGTTTGGTCAGCAGCAAACTTAAGACTGGCTTTAAAGGTGACGGAGTTAGCAGTGGTCCAGTCGTCCTGGGCCTGGGCGGTTGTTTGGCCCAACTTAGTACCATTAGCGTCGGTTATGATTATGGGAAAGGAGCCCTCAAAAAACCAATTGCCTTTGGCTTGGCCTATAATATCTAGCGGACTAGTAACGGTGGAGTTAAGGGCGGGTAGGTTTAGGCTAATATCTTGGTTGGAGCAATTGGAATATTCAATAACGGCCGGTGGGTTGGAGCTAGATTGTTGGTTATCATTAATTATTGAGTTGTTGTTTTTGCCAACGATCAGGCGGCCGATAGTTAAGGCTAAGACTAATAAGAGTATTAAAAAACCTAGCGTCTGAAATATTTTTTGTAAAATTTTTTCCATAAGTCGGTGGTTTATTTTTTAAGTCCGATATATAATCCGCGTTTATCGGTTAGGCTATTTTTTAAAAAGCGGGCTTGTAAACCAGCTTGGCGTATAAGTTTTAGGGTATTAGCTTGACTAAACAACCCCATAACGTGACGATCAACAAAGTATTTAACCGGCTGGTTTGGTTCGGCTACCAAATAGTGTATATCCATTAAGGAAAGTTGCCCTTGTTTTTTAGACACAACCAATCGGGCAATTTTTATGTCCGAGCTGTGATAAGTGGTTAAGTGGGTAGTGCCCACGCGGTAGTTAGTTGGGCTAATCCATGGTTCAATTATTACTACCCCGCCCGGTTTAAGGTGAGCACTGAAATTTTGTAAGGTTTGTTTAAGACCGCTTAAGGTTTTGGCACAACCCAGGGAGCTGAACAGGCACAAAATAACATCAAACTGTTGGTTCAGTTTAAGCCGGGTCATGTCAGCTTGTTTAAACGGAACACCCGGATTTTTGCGTCGGGCCAACTTTAGCATACCGGGACTGATGTCTGTGCCTAAAATGGAAAAATCTTTTTTCAGGTATTTTATATGCTGGCCTGTGCCGCAAGCTACCTCCAACAAATCTTGACCCGGGGACTTTTTATATTTTTTGATCAGTTGTTTAAGTTTGGTTGCTTCAGCGCGGTAGTTTTTCCAGGCATAAATTAAATCGTAGTATTTGGTCCGGCCTTGATAAATGGTGGGGAGGAGCATGTTATTCAAATTTTAACAGTTTAGTATTTTTACTACATTATATTTAAAAATATCGTCGTTTATATACGAGCGAACAAACAAATTAAGATTTTTAAACAAAACCGCAGGAGCCTGGATTAAAAGGAGTGTAAGTATAATTTTTGGTTATCAGACCGCTATTAGTTAATTTATAAATTAATCATACTATCTAATTTAATCACTTACAATTTTTAAATATAAAAGCCCGGCTGAGGGAGGTGGGCGGGGGTATTAGTTGTAAAAAAGTTATTTACAATTCTTGGTTTTGGTATCAATGCACCAAAGATTTTGGATACCACACTTATTATTTTAGTAGTGGTCATTACCCGGGCGTAACCTTAGTAATGGCTAGTGGAGGGGAAATCAGAGCCGACAGCGGGTGACCGGTTGTTGTTTCTTTGGCAACCTATTGCGCCGGTGGATTCGGTATCCGACTTTGTGTCTGTTGACAAAATAAAAAGAGGAGTATATTATATGAATATATGTTCATATATAAACGATGTCGCTGTAGAGAGTGCCAGGTTAATAGTTATTTCCCTAGCCAGCGGTTTAAACCCTTGGCGGGTCTGCTTAAACTGGTTATGGTGCCCTCCCGGCTTAATATTCTACTATTGCTCAAACAATCGCCTCATTGCGTTTGCGATATAGCGGCTCATACTAAACTATCTCAGACCTTAATTTCGCATCATTTAGCAGATTTGGTGGCCGGTGGTTTGGTAGAAAGTAAGAAGGACGGCCGGTTTATTGAATATAGACTGACTGATCAGGGTAAAAAAATTATTAACAATTTAGTTAAATTATTTTAAACCATTAACACATTTAACAACTATGAAGATTCAAGTTTTAGGATCGGGTTGTCCGACCTGTAAAAAGCTGTTTGAAATAACCAGAACAGCGGTAAAAGACCTGGGGTTAACTGAGGAGGTAGAATATATTACCGACATCCAACAGATTTTGGATATGGGTCTTATGTCTAGTCCGGTGTTGGCCGTGGATGGCAAGCCAGCTCTTATTGGTTTTGTCCCCGATGTTGAAGAAATAAAAAAAGCCATTCAAAAAATAATTACCAAGTAGCCTTATGGATATTTTTGTGCCCTTGCAATGGTTTGCTGATTGGCTGACTTACCGCGTGTTTTTTATAACGCCCAAGACTTTACTGGCCGGAGCAGTTAACTTTTTTATTTTTGATACTTTAAAGATATTTATTCTGCTGGCAGTTATTATTTTTGTCGTATCCATTATTCGTTCCTATCTGCCGCCGGAAAAAATTCGTAATATTTTAGCCCACAAAAATAAATACACAGGGAACATAGCGGCTTCTTTGCTTGGTATTATTACGCCTTTTTGTTCTTGCTCCGCTATCCCTTTATTTTTAGGCTTTGTTCAGGCGGGCGTGCCCCTGGGAACGACTTTTTCTTTTTTAGTAGCTTCGCCGATGATTAATGAGGTGGCACTAATTTTACTTTTAGGATTGTTTGGTTGGAAAATAGCCTTAATTTATATAATCAGCGGAGTGGTTATAGCCGCTTTCTCCGGCATTATTATCGGTCGGTTGAAAGTGGAAAGCCTGGTGGAGCCGTTTGTTTATCAGAGCGTGGCGCAGGGAAGTGTTGAATTTCCGCAAATGACCAAAAAGGAAAGAATAGCTTATGCTAAAATTTATACTTTGGATATCTTAAAAAAAGTCTGGCCATATGTCTTAATTGGCATAGGTGTAGGAGCGTGGATTCATGGCTACGTGCCAACTGATTTTTTAGCCAAATACGCTGGCAGCGGTAAGTGGTATGGAGTGCCGTTGGCGGTGCTCATTGGTATTCCGCTTTATTCCAACGCCGCCGGGGTTATCCCGCTGGTTTCTGCTCTTACTGAAAAAGGTGTAAGTATGGGAACCACGTTAGCTTTTATGATGTCGGTGACCGCCCTGTCTCTGCCAGAGTTTATGATTTTAAAAAAGGTCATGAAGACCAAACTAATATTAATTTTTGCTGGTATAGTGGGAATAGGAATTATGTTTACCGGGTATTTATTTAATGTAATTTTAAGATGATAAATTATGTCTGAACACAACCACCCCGCGACTTCAAAAAATCTCGTCTGGTCAATCGGCATTAATGTGATCATCGTTATTGCCGAAGTTATTTTTGGTATTGTGGCTAGAAGCATGGCTTTAATATCGGAAGCTTTGCATAACTTTACTGACATCGGTTCCATGACTCTTTCTTGGTGGGGAGAAAAAGTGACTAAGCGTCCTAATACCAGTCAAAAAACTTTCGGCTACAAGCGGGCTGAGGTAATTATTGCTTTTGTAAACGGCGGTGTGTTATTGGGGGTAAGTGGCTGGGTATTGGTGGAATCGGTAATCAGGATATTTCATCCCGAAGCGGTTGCCGGGTTTACCATGCTTATGGTGGCGCTTGTTTCGCTCGTGGGCAACGGTCTGGCCACCTACTTATTGCAAGCGGGAGCTGATAAAAATTTGAATTTGAAAAGCGCATGGCTTCATTCTTTGCAGGACGCTTTATTCTCATTAGGCGTTGTTATAGCTGCCATTATTATTTATTACACCGGCTGGAATTGGGTTGATCCGGTTGTCTCCATCGCGGTTTCTATATTTTTACTGAAAGAAGTATATGAAATATTGTCCGAGTCAGTGAATATGCTGCTTGATTCCGTGCCGGAAGATTTGGATTTTGAGGAAATTAAAAAGGTTTTAGTTGGTTTTGACGGTGTTATTGGTGTAAGTGATTTGCATATTTGGCAAACTGGTTCTCATGATCGTTTTTTGAGCGCGCACATGATCATCAACGAAATGGAAAAACCGGAACGGGTAAAAGTTTTGGCTAAAATAATTACCTTGTTGAAAGAAAAATATAATATTCATCACACTACCATTCAGATGGTTTCTGAACAGGAGGTTAAAGATATTGGTTTAGAGTGCGAGCACTGTAATTAACATAAACATGAAATTAACTTCAAAAATTACTTGTCCATATTGTAATTTTTCAAAAGAAGAAAAAATGCCAATAAATAATTGTCAGATTTTTTATAAATGTCAAAAATGTGGAAAAGTAATAACCAATAAAAAAGGAGATTGTTGTATATATTGTTCCTACGGAGATACTCCATGTCCACCAATGCAAAATTATTAATAATTATAAATTTATATGAATATCCTCATACCTATCATAGTATCTGCAATCGTTGGTTTTGTGACCGCCGGATTAAAAATCCAGTTTGACCGTTTTTTTGCGATTATCCTTTTAGTTTCATTGATGGGGTTATCTGTGGCTGGGGCAGTAAATACATTTCTGTGGATTGTATTTCTAAGCTCCGGTTACATGCTATGGAAAAACAGAGAAAAGATTAAGGGAATGCCGCCAGAAAATAAAAAGAAATTTACTACGCTTGTTCCCGTTCTCGCCTTTATTGGAGTTTATGCCGGTTCAATATTGTTTTCTCATTCTTCAAATTTTGTTTTGTCGGTTACTCTTGGTGTGCTAGCAGTGCTTTATGGGCTAAGGCTCGCCCTTATCCATTTCAAGCCCTATGAATTTGAATATAAAAATGAAAAGCCGATCTATCAAAAAATCTGCGGTTTGTTCGGCCCGATAGTTAGCGGATTTTTTGCTGGATTTATCGGCACCACGCTTAAACCTCTCAAAATTCCCTTTGCCGTTAAAATTGGCAAAATGAATATGGGTCAGGTATATCTGGGCAATACCATTACCGCCTTTTATTCCTCAATCTTTGCTATTATTTTGCATAATTTTTACACAACTTCCAGCATGGCAATGACCGCGAACAATGTTTTATTGGGAATTTCTTTGTGGTTGGCTATTCATATTGTGTTTGAATTAACTCAGAAGTTTTTTAAGGACAAGTGGAGAAAATCGTTCCAAATTTTTATTGGCCTGGTTTTAATCATTGTGGCTTTTAAATTCTTTTAGTGTTTGTATGAGAAAACCAACCTTATTTGAATTATTAAAAACCACTTTTTACATCGGTGTTATCGGCTATGGCGGGCCAGCAATTTTGGCGTTGATGAAAAAAACTTTTGTTCACGAAAAAGAGTGGGTATCGGAAAAGGAATTTATGAATGCGTTAAGTTTGGCGCAGATCTTACCCGGCGCAACCGGCGTTTCTGTAATGGGTTATGTTGGATTTAAATTGCATAAATTGTGGGGTGGAATTTTGGCGCCGCTTTTTTATATTTTGCCGGCCACCATCGCCATGATTGCTTTGGCTTGGGCTTATTTTACTTTTGGCAATCTGACATTTGTGCGGGCACTGTTTGCGGGACTCGGCGCTTTGGTCGTGGCGCTTTTAGTAAACGCTACCTTGATTTTAGGCAAGTCAGTTTTCAAAAAGATAACCATAAGAGATTGGAAGGGTTTTACGATAAGTTTAGTGACTTTTATTGGCATCTTTTTCCTACAAATTAATATTATCTGGCTCATCTTGCTGGCAGGAGTTTTGGGTTTTATTTTCTTTTATTTCACCCATGAATTTGAAGATGAAAAAGCAAAAAAGGGAGAAGTTTTGCTCACAGAGCCAAATATTCTAAAACGCGGACCATTATCTACAAAAGATTGGACCCCGGTTATTCTAGTGGCGGTGGTTTTCCTGTTTGGGTTACTTTTGCCATACACACGTAGTCTTATCACGACATTTTTAGGGATCGGCGCTTTCGCTTTTGGCGGAGGCTTTACCACTATTCCGCTTATCCAGCATCAGGTGGTTAATGTGCATAACTGGCTAACTGTTAAACAATTTGTTGATGGTATCGCGCTCGGACAAATTACACCAGGACCGGTGTTTATTACCGCTACATTTATCGGTTATCGTGTGGCCGCTAGCTTGGGCGCGTTTATGGCCACTTTGGCTATTTTTACCCCCTCTTTGACCGCAATGATTCTTTTGGCTGATATACACGGACGAGTTCAGAATCTAAAAATAGTCAGAGTGGTTATTAAAGGATTTTTATCCGGTTTTATTGGGCTTTTGTTGGCCATCACTTTGCAATTTGCCTTTAAGACGCTCATTAGTTGGCAGGCTTGGTTAATTTTTACACTAGTTATTGGTTGGTTGATGGTTCTGAAGAAAAATTCCGTCTGGGCAATTTTAGGGACAGTTGTATTATCGTTATTGATATTTTAATCATAGAAATAATAAATTTTTGAGGTCGACAAAAATTTATTATTTTAGAAAAGAAAAAATAACTATTAATTAATCAAATAAAAATATGACCTACATCATTTATCTTGTCACCGGTCTTTTGGCCGGCGTGATCGGCGGGCTTTTGGGCACCGGCGGTTGCGCTCTGATGATGCCGGTGATTCGGTTTGGTTTTCATTTTGATCCAGCCATTGCGGTTGGTACAACTCTAACCGCGGTTGTTTTCACGGCCGCTTCCGGCGCTTACCAGCACATTAAAATGAAAAATGTGGATAAAAACACCGCTTGGATAGTTGGTACAAGCGGTGTATTAGGAGTCATTATTGGTTCCATCGTTTTTGGCTACATCAAAAACTATGGGACGCTTCTTGACCTCATTTTGGGGTTTGTTTTCTTGGTAGTATCATTTCGAATGTTGTATGAAGGAGTATTGGGTCGCGGTCCGAAAAATCCCAACGAAACTCAAATGCCCGGAACAATGGCAACTAAAAGTTTTTTGGGTTCATCGATTGGTTTTCTAACTGGAATTATCGGTTTGGGGGGAGGATATGCCTTGGTTCCTTCATTTATTTATTTTCTCAGCGCCCCGGTGAAGTTGGCGATTGGCACTTCCATGGCGTCATTTGTTTGGATCGCCTTAGTTGGAGCTTTTTTCAAGATATATCAGGGCGTCGTCAATATACCTGTCGCCATTACCTTGGGAGTCGGCGCTTTGATTGGCGCGATTTATGGTGCCAAGTTAGTCGCCAAATTCAAACCCAACGCGCTGAAAGCTCTTTTTGGTTTGCTCTTTCTCTACGTCTCGCTTAAATATATTCTGATTTATTTTGGAATAGCTATCTAGGTTGTTGTTTGGGTTATGGTAGTTGACCGTTAATAGTTATGGGTATATACTCATAATAATGAAAGGTCGAAAATTGTTATTATAAATAACCTAACTATAAAATATATGCCAAGAATGGATGGAACAGGTCCGATGGGGCAAGGCGCTGGAACTGGTGAAGGAAGGGGCCTTTGCGGCGCTGGTGTTGGAATGGGACGAGGATGTTGTGGGGGGTATGGTTTTGGTCGTAGGAGATTTATCTCCCCTAAAAACGAGTTGTCTGCCCTAGAGAACGAGGAGAAGATACTTAGGGAGGAGTTGGAAATTATCAAGGCCGAGAAAGAAGCTTTGGTATCCCAAAAATAAAAGAAGGCGCGGGGAGCGGCCTCTTTGAAAAAAGAGGCCGAGGCGCTTCCTCTTACAAAGAGAGAATATCAAATTTGTTATAACTTTTTAATATTTATGCCAAGACCGTCGTTATGCTTTTGTAAGGGAATAAAATTTGAACCAAATGTTCGGTATTTTAAGCCTCAAGGTGTTCCGATGCGGGGGTTACAGGTCGTGGAACTTTTTTTGGAAGAAGTAGAAGCATATCGTTTGCGACATATAAATAATTTGGAGCAAAAAGAGGCTGGAGAAAAAATGCATACATCCACTAGTACTTACCAAAGAATATTAAATTCTGCCTATACCAAAATTGCCGACGCTTTAATCAATGGTAAGGCCATTAAAATCATTAAACATGAGTAATATGTTATTAGAAGTTAAAAATTTAGATGTCAGTTTGGACGGAGAAAAGATTTTAGGCCAGCTGTTTTTTCAGATTAAGCAGAGTGAATTTTTAAATATTTCATAAAAGGATTTTTTAAATCTATGAATAAAAAACTAACATTAGTTTCAATATTTTTTATTATAATCACAATTTTAGCGGTTGTTGTGTTAATAAATAATAAAAAAGAGTCTTTAAATCAGGCGGTAGATATCAAGGGTCCTGATCAGAATGACATTCTAAAAAAAGATGAAATAATTTTGTTTTATGGCGACGGTTGTCCGCATTGCGCTTTGGTGGAAAATTATATAAGAGATAATAAGCTTGAAACAAAAATTGTGTTTGAACAGAAAGAGGTATATTACAATAAACAAAATGCCAGCGAATTAGGTGAAAAAGCTAAAGCTTGTCATCTGTCAACAGATTCTATTGGCGTCCCGTTCTTATGGGATGGTTCTAGGTGTATTATTGGTGATCAGCCGATCATTAATTTTTTCAAATTAAAGTTGAATCAAAAATAATATGAAAAAAATTATTATTTTTTTATTTTCAATACTAGGGTTAAGTTTATTATCGGCTAAGCAGGCTTTAGCGGTTTGCCCGCTATGCACCATCGCCGTGGGAGCTGGCATTGGGTTTTCTCGGTGGCTTGGAATAGATGATTCCATTACTGGTCTATGGATTGGTGGCTTAATAGTTTCAGTGATTACGTGGACAATTTCATGGTTTAATAAGAAAAATATTAATTTTAGAGGCAAATCTATCGTCACGATTGTTGGTTATTATCTTCTCATGATTGTACCGCTTTATTTTATGGGAATGCTGGCTAATCCGGTTAATGCCGTTTTATTTACATGGCTTGATAAAATTTTTCTGGGAATTATAGTCGGTAGTATAGGGTTTTGGTTTGGAGCCGAGTGGTATTACATGATAAAAGAAAAAAATGGCGGTCATGCTTATTTCCCATTCCAAAAAGTCGTGATGCCTGTTTCGCCCCTTATTATTTTAAGCGTAATATTTTATTTTTTAACAAAATAAATACATAAAAATATGAGTAATCAAAATCCTATAAAAAATTTAAATGAATTCATTGAGAAAGTTGACCAGATGAAAAAACAAGAAAAAATGGATTTGTCGTCTGATCAAGATTTAACAATTGCCATTATGAATTTGGTTAGTATTGAAGAGCATTTTTTCTTTACTGGAGCCAAGCTCGGCAAAACCGAATACTACGATATGATCAAAGATGTGCGTGAGATGAGAAAAGAATTGCTTAAAAAGATTATTAAAGAATACGAGGGTGAAGTCTGGTGTATTTCTAAGCATTTGCTCGCAGCTAGCTATCGCTTGATGGAAGTTGGCACAAAACAACTTGGAATGGATAGAAAAGAGGAGGCCTATGATTTGTTTAATAAAGCCTATAATTTGTATTCATTATTCTGGGGATTGAACATGAAATTATTTAATGTTGGTGATATCAAAAAAATAGATGAGGGCGCCCTAAATAAGTATGACGAAGAAAAAAAAGGATTTATGGGTAAGCTTGGCGCGTTAGTGAAAAAGGCGATTGATTGTTGTATTGAGTAGGCTAAAGTTATAAACCAACAGAAGGCAAGGGGCTGTCTGTTGGTTGGGCAATTTGAGTCTCGCTGATTATACTTAATACTAAAAAGTTCTGGTGGAGGATAAGATATTTAAATTATGCGGGTCGCTTTTAGTGCTTCGCTCTGGTTTTATTGCCTTTTTTAACTTAGCTACAGAGACAGTAGGATTCGGACGGATAACTATAACCAGAATTTAGAGTCGTAACCCTGTTCATAAATAAAACTATAATATATAATTAACTTGGCGATGAAGTTCGCCTTTAACCGTCCCGAGCCAAGTCAAGGGATTAATGACTTCTACCCACTTTTTAGCAGGTAGATTTTTTGTTTACAATCATGAATAATTTTATACAGCTTCTGTATATCGGTGTTGGGGGTTTTTGTGGGGCTATCTCGCGGTGGTTAGTATCCAAATCTACCAGTAACTGGTTAGGCGCCTTCCCTTTGGGAACACTCTTAGTTAACACCAGTGGTAGTCTTATTTTGGGGTTTATTATGTACAGTGTAGCTTATGGTAAAAATATTTCTCCAGAGTCCCGTAATTTTATAGCAGTGGGTTTTATTGGAGCCTTTACTACCATGTCCACTTTCAGCTATGAAACAGTTAGACTTCTTGAATTAAAGGATTACACTTTATTTAGTATTAACTTTTTAAGTAACATCATTTTGTGTTTGGCCGCTATAGTAGTGGGTCGCTATTTAGCGATGGCTTTATTTGAATAACCAATAATCATATGAAAGAAGAATCAATAGCCAACTTGCTCCGCATCTTTATTGGTGAGAGCGATCATTTTAACGGTAGGCACCTTTACGAATATATTGTTGAATATCTAAAAACCAATAAATACTCGGGAGTTACTGTTCTCAGAGGCATTGAAGGCTTCGGTCATGCCAGTGTAATACACAAGTCGGATATTTTGGATTTGTCTTCCGATTTGCCGATAATTATAGAAGTCGTGGACACAGAAGAAAAAGTTAAGGCGTTAAAGGATATTATAGATAAAGAAAATTGGATTGGCAGCGGGCTGATTACGGAAGAAAAAGTTAAAATCGTCCGCTATGGTAAGAATAATAAAAATAACAAATAGAATAGGAAGAAATAACTCGCCAAGGAAAGCCTTCACCTGGGGATTGGCGGTTTCTATTTAAAAAGGGAAACTGTTTATTCATCATTATGCTCGATAAGTATTCAGAATATAAAGACATTGTTATTAGCAGTTTAACGAAGCTGGGAGAGATAGCTACCAGTAAGCATGTAAGGACTGTGGCGGAGTCAATCTGCGCAAAGTTGGTGACTGGTACTTTTTTTCTGGTGGTAGTAGGTCAGTTTAAACGAGGTAAGACGACTTTTATCAATGCCTTACTTGGTAAGGAACTTTTGCCGGTTGCCATTATTCCACTGACTTCCATAATTACTGTATTGAATTATGGAGAGAATTTAAGGATCAAAGTTTTTTTTGAAAGCGGCTCAAACAAAGAAATTTTTCTTGATGAATTGCCACTTTACATAACGGAAAAGCATAACCCCAAAAATAAGAAGGGGGTGGATCGGGTTGAAATAGCGTATCCCTCTCCATATCTTAAAAACGGCGTACAAATTATTGATACACCAGGCGTGGCTTCGGTGTATGAACATAACACCAAAACCACTTATGAATACTTGCCTCGGGCTGATGCGGCCATATTTTTAGTGAGCGTTGATCCACCACTGACTCAGGCTGAACTTTATTTCCTGCGTGATTTAAAAAAAATGGTAACCAAGGTATTTTTCATCCAAAACAAGATTGATATGGTAAATAAGGCTGATCGCGAAGAATCGCTCTCCTTCAGTAAGGAAATGATTGAAAAAGAAGCAGGCTTTGACAACGCGGAAATTTATCCGTTATCTGCCAAGCAGGCCATGGAGGGTAAGATCTCCAATGATCAGGAGAAAATCGAGCAGAGTGGACTTAGGGAATTTGAGTGTTCTTTGGATAGGTTTCTCATGCAGGAAAAAGGAGTTGTGCTCCTTAACTCGGCAATTAATAAGACAGACAATCTAATTAACGAAGAGTTATTGTTGGTTGAATTGGAAGAAAAATCCATTCAACTTCCTTTGAGCCAACTAGAGGAGAATATTAAAAAATTTAAAATTTTTATCCGTGATATTAATCAGGAAAAAATTGACAGCAGTCGTCTCCTCGCTGCGGAAATCAAAGCGCTGCAAACAGATATATTGGCGGAGGATTTAGAAAGATTGAAGCAGGAAAAGATTAAGTGGTTGGTAGGGGAAGTGAAAAAATTCGCCGTCCTTCACAAAGCAGATAGCAACGGGCAGTTTGTTGAAGCGATTGATAAGTTCATTGATCAACAAATTAGAGATATTTTTATTAACTGGCGTAAAGAAGAGGAAAGAGTTCTAAACGACCAGCTTGTAAATGTTCTTAAACGTTTTACTGATAGGATGAATAATATTCTCGATCAAATCGTTCAATCCACTGCGGAGCTTTTTGGGGTTTTTCGTCGGCAGCTTCGGGTGCAGGAGACGCTGCCACCGGAAATAGAATTTATATTCCAAACAACGGATGAATCTGATATGTTAGGCATTACGCTTGATTTCATCAAGAAAATTTTGCCCAAAATACTAGCTCATAGATTAATTCTTAAAGAGGCACAAGAAAAAGCGGTGATGATGATCGACCGGCATTGCGGCAAAACTCAGTATGATTTTTCGCAACGTATGGATCGGTTGGTGCAGAATTATCGCTTAAGCATCACTGAAACGATTAAATCAATGCAAGAGGATGTTCTAAGAGCAGTGGAGGCTGGGATTTCTTCTAAACAAAAAATTACCGTTGAGGTGGCAACTCGGGAAACTCGTCTCCGTGATAAAATTAGGGCTTTAAATGAGATAAAAGAATCTTTGAAAAATTTAAGGTATGATTAAAGTATTGGTGTGTCGTTTTTTGAGATTTATAATTTGTCTAGCCATTCGTGGCTGACTGATTTTTGATTGTTTTTTGGGTCCGGCTACCAAAAATAAATTATAAATATGCGAAACCCACTTTATAATTTATTCTTAGGTTTGGGTGGTGTTTTTGGTCTTATTGCTGGATTTATGGCATATTTGATTACCCTCAATGAATGGATACACCACTACCCAATAAAAAAAAATCCGAGAATGATGGCGTTAGAGATGGCTTTAATTGCTTTCATTTTCTTTTTTTTACTCTCATTAGTAGGAGGATATTTAATAACTAAAATCGTATGACAAAACAAACAATTAAAATCACATCTTTGTTTGCCCGCGAGATTCTTGATTCGGTCGGTCAGCTTAGTGTTGGAACACACATTGAACTTAACAACAGCCTACCAGCAGGTGCGGCAGTAGCCTTGGATGCCAGCGCCGGGAAGCAGGAAGCGGCGCTAGTTTAAGTAAAATTCTAGTTAAGCCTTTGGATACTTATGGTACGACGGTATAGTCACTATCATATATTTCATTCGCCGACTGAGGTATTCAGGCGTGTTAGACAGTTTGTGGCCACTCGCGCTTGTCGGGATGGCGGGTACACATTTGCCAAGAACGCGCCAGCAACTTTGGCTGATACCTATTTTGCCATTAAGACACTTAATTTGTTGGGTTATCGGAGATTTTCTGCCATTCACGCTAGGTTCGTGATTAATGAGTATTATAGAGCTCGAGAGAGGTTGACTATGGAGAACTATTTTCGTGTTTTGTGGCTGCTGCGATTGTTTGGCAAAAAAATTCCAAAGTTGACCTTACAGCGGCAGATTGGGCGGTTGGAAGATGATTACTGGTACGCCAGATGTCAGGATATGGTTCGTGGTCGTATTATTATGCCACGCGCGTTTATTGTCGGCATTAGACACAAAAACTTACAACGATTTAAGTACCTCCCTTCAGCCGTTAAGCTTGTTTGGTTTAAACAAAAATTTGGTTCTATGAAACGGTCTGAGTTTATAGAAGCTATTCATTTTTTTCAGTCTTTTCAAAATGGCGATGGTGGTTTTGGTTTGCGCCAAAATACAACGTCATATCTTGATTGGGTGTATCAGGGTATTGTGGGGTTAAGCAGCCTCCAGAGTTACCCGGCTGACGTTCGTGGTTGTATTAATTTTATACTCGGCAGCCAAGTGAATAACGGTGGTTTCGGCAGGAACTACGCCACTGTTCCTAGCCTTGAGAATACATATCAAGCCGTTGCCTGTCTTAAATATATTTTAAATCGAACTAATTACAACAGCTTATTTATATAATTAATAGCTGGCAAGGGGCTGTCTGTTGGTTGGGCTATTATTGAGCTTTATAGTTTGAATTCCACTTGGTTTTGAACAGGGGGTTGGAAACAAAACCCAGCAAAAGCTGGGCATTCGGGTCAAACCGATACTAAATTGTCTTGGCGGTGATGTATTAACCTTTGCGCGAACCCACTTCGCACGCGCGGAGCGCGTGGTGGCTTGAAACTGCCTCGTACGCTCCGATTGCGTGGTGGAGCGATGCAATGCGCCTCGGACACGCTCCAGGGAGAGCGTGTGCAAAAACCAAAAAATTTCCTTGCATTTTTCTCGCGTCTCCTCCCCCCACCCCTCCACCGCGAAGCGGAAAAAGAAATGGAAAGGAAATTTTTGGTTTTGCTTCGCCGTCACCAAATTCATATATTGTAATATATCACATTATTGATATACGGCACAACAAACTGCTACAATGTGAACTGTGGATATGAAAACATCATCAGTAAAACTAGGAAAAAATATAAAACGCATCCGCGAGCGAAAGAAAATGTCGCAAGGCGACATTTGTCGTGCGCTCGGCTTTGACCGTGCTCAAATGAGTAATATTGAAGGTGGTAAAGGAAACCCAACACTTGCGACGATTGAGAAAATTGCCCAAGCATTAGGAGTCGCGAGCGATGAACTTTTGAAATAAATTTATGAAGTCAAAAACACAAGATATTTTAATATTACTTTGTATTAACATCTTTGCGATAGTTGTATCTTTTGCATTCCATACAAATTTTTTGACTTCAACAATTTTATTTTTAGGCCTTCCGTCTCTCTACTTGCTCTATAAGGAAAAAAGTTATTTTAAGAAAATATTTTTAGCCTCGGTATCTTTCGGAGTATTTTTTGGATTCATCTTTGATTTTATAGCCGAACTCAACAAAGCATGGGACTGGAATGGAGGACTACTCTTTGGAAAGATTTTAGGCGTAGTGCAAATAGATGTGATGGTCTGGTTCTTTTTGTGGATTTTCCATATTTTTCTTTTCTACGAGCATTTTATAGATCGGAAAAAATTAAAATCAAAAATTTCATTACGACAAATTGAGGTTTTCGCGATTAGCGTTTTAAGTGTCGTCCTCCTTATTGGGGTGTATAAATTTTTTCCGTCTGTTTTATATTTCGGCAAAGCATATTTAACTCTGTGTCTTGTAGTTACAATTCCATTTGGAATTATTTTGCTCAAAAAACCGAGATTAGTTTGGCACACAGTGCCAATGATTGCGTATTTCTTTTTTGTTTATCTAACACATGAAATATCAGCCTTGCATTTAGACCAATGGAGATTCCCTGGCGATTATATCGGTTTGGTACATATGTTTGGTGTAAGTTTTCCTATTGAGGAATTTGTGTTTTGGATAATTTTAAGCAGTTTAATCGGCTCGATATATTACGAGTTGAGTTTTGATAATCAGAAAAATTAAAGGGAGCCATCCCCGCCGTTTTATAATTTTTCCTAAAACGGCGGGGATGATGTGTGCGCACGGGAGGGAGGGGCAAACACATACAAGATTTGCGCCTTGCCATTCCTTAAAGAATTTTGTATGGCGAGACTCCACTTGGATGAGTTGTCACTGTCCGCCGTCGAAGGCACAGAGTTTAGAGCTACCACCAAACGCGGATACGGGAGCGCCTCGGTCGCCGTGAGGGCGGAGATTTGAAAATCTGTATTCACAATACCGGTAAACAAAATTACTCTCCCCACACTCTCGCCAAAATTTCCTCAATTCGCTTTTCGGCTTCGGATTTAAGCAGTCGCACACCTTCCAGCGCCTGCATTTGCTTGTCCAACTTTTCTACGATTTGGCGTTGGGTTTCGAGGGATGGGAGATTATATGAAATATTATAAACTAACTCTCTATTTAAACCTGGAACAGCAGTCGAAATTATCATTGAAGGAATATTCAATTTTTCTAAAAGATAATATAAATATCTCAAAATAACTTTATCTTTTTTTGCAACCACATAATATGTTGTGTCAATAGGGAAAAAGTCTACATCGCTCCAATTTATAACACCAGCAGATCCTTTTCTCCCGACTATTATTCCCGGACCTTTTACATGATAATCTTTATGATAACCAACTATGCCATTTGAACCATAAACAGGATAATTTTTGCCAATTCTAACCTTTTCAGGTAACGCTACACCATACTCTAAAGATAGAATGTCTTTCAATAATATTTTTACACCATCGGACTCTAGAATTTCAAAAATAACTTCTCGACTCTCTCTCTCTGCCTTGATAATTTGTTCCGCTCCCTCAATAATCTGCTTTTGCTTTTCGATTTTTTCCACGATTTCGTTTTGGACTTCAAGAGGCGGGAGAGGGATTTGCCAATCTTGCATATATTCAATCTTAAAATCCATTCGTACACCACCGTTCGCTTTTTCATTAACAAAATCCAAAAACTTTTTTGTTTTGAAAAGCGCGTCAAGATATTTCGGATTCAATTCACTTTCCTTACAACCAAAAATATTATATGCGCCACTAATTATTTGATTTTCGATATCAAATTCACAAAAACCTATTGAGCCAACGTTAATTCTGTATGGGTTATAACAAAATTCGTTTTTATGAACTCTATAATATCCTTGCTTTATAAATTCACCCTTTAATTTTTCATTGATAAATACGCCAGTTTGATTTGACACACCCAAAATCGTGAATTCTTTATCTGGAAAATCGGCAGGTTTTATTTTGTCCGTATTTACAATAATCAAATCTTTTAATGGAACAATCGGATATTGAAAACCCTTTCTTAAAATCTCTTCAAGTTTTTTTAATTTTTCTTCTTTCTCTAGAACCTCTTTATCCAGCTTACTCAAAAACTCCCGTGCAATATCCATTTGCAAAGCATCTTTGGGATCAAAAGAAGCAAGGATGTGCAAAGCAACTTTTGGCTCCGCTTTTTGTAATTCAAAGTATCGTTTATCATTTTTTGATCCGTTTTTGATTTCCACACCTTTCAAAACTTCTTGCCAATCCTTGATCTGCTCCGCGCTCAAATTACTGCGATAGTTTTGCAAATTAAGATGGTAGGTGTGCGCTTTTTCTATTGCTTTGGCGACTTCGTTGTCAATTTGACCTTCCACGATATTATCAAACTGCCACAACTTTTCGTCATACATTTCCTTGCTGATTTTTTTGCTTTCCAGTTTTTTATCTAATTCTTCAATAAGTTTTTCTCGTTTTTGGGCGTTTTTCTCCTTGGTTTTTTCGCTGACCTCTTTTTTAATTCGCTCGGCAATGCGTGGATCAAGGGTTTCAATCTGCTCTTTGGAAATACAGAAACTGTGTTTGGTGTCCTCTGGTCTTTTACCTTGCTTAACTTCGTCAAAAAGTTTGAGAAGTTCCGGAATTTGACTGCCTTCAATCGGTTTTCTGTTGGTTCCCATTGAGAAGCCGTCATTTTCAATTTTGTAAAACCAGACAAAATCAGTTGGCAAACCTTTTTCAAAGTAGAGAATAGACGTTTTGGCACCTTGTCCGCTCTTGCTCACGAATACACCTTGCGGAAGGGAAATAACCGCTCGTAAATTTGTTTCGTTCAAAAGTATTTTTCGTAAAGCGCAGGCGCTGTTTTGTCCCCAAGTCAAAAAACCCTCGGAAACAACAACCGCGCATCGCCCTTTGTCTTTGAGTAAATCAAACATTAATTTTACAAACAAAATCGTGGTTTCCGATTCTTTAGAATATTCTTCCCACACATTCGGATATGCCGGCTGGTCGCGCTCGGCTCCAAAAGGCGGATTGGCAATCACTACGTTTTTACTTCCGCCATCTCGTGAAGGGTCATACATCTTGAGGCTGTCGCCTTGATCAATATTGTGCGGATTAAGTCCACGAATATACATATTCACCGCCGCCATTTTGCGGATTCTGCCTTGATACTCTATTCCGCCAATTCCGGCGCGATAAAACATATTGGCGATATGCTCGGCTGGAAATTGCCTTGTTTGACGTGCTTTTTCTATTACATACTCATAAGCGTCAAAAAGAAAACCAGCCGTGCCACAAGCAGGATCAAAAATAGTGTCTGTAAAATCAGGATCAACCATTTCTACCATCATTTTGCGTATATGATCTGGTGTTCGATATAGTCCTAAATCTTTTGTTCCTCCT
>Ga0272446_1001974_pt1 | contig 28861 bp, 24 predicted proteins | sample YNPCB0061_FD_194587 | JGI IMG/M metagenome (GOLD analysis project Ga0272446, IMG submission 194587) | Hot spring microbial mat communities from Yellowstone National Park, WY, United States - YNP-CB-006-1 | ecosystem: Environmental > Aquatic > Thermal springs > Hot (42-90C) > Sediment | place...
CATTCAAATCTGCCGTCACCAAACGCATCAATGAATTACGCGGCACACCAGGCGATTCACTCTGGCAACGCAACTACTACGAACACATCATCCGTAACGATGACGACTTGGCGCGCATCCGTGAATACATCGTCAACAATCCGCTGCAATGGGCGCTGGATCGCGAGAATCCGATTAATTCAGGCCAGGCAAGAGGAGAACGGTAATGGCGTTTTTATCGGAGGCCGCCGTGGAGCAAGCGCTGCTGGATCAGCTGCGCACGCTCGATTACAGCATCGAACGTGAGGAGGACATCGGCCCGGATGGACACCGACCAGAGCGCGAAAGTCACGATGAGGTCGTGCTCAAGAAGCGGTTTGAAGACGCTGTCGCGCGGCTAAACCCCGGCCTGCCGTTGGAGGCGCGTCAGGATGCCGTGCGGCGGGTGATGCAATCCGAACTGCCATCGCTGCTTGAAGAGAACCGCCGCCTCCACAAGCTGATGACGGAAGGCGTGGACGTCGAATACGACGCGGACGACGGCACGCTGACGGCAGGCAAGGTCGCGCTCATCGACTTCGAGCGCCCAGAGCGCAACGATTGGTTGGCGGTGAGCCAGTTCGTGGTGATCAACGGCCAGCACAACCGGCGGCCCGATGTGGTGGTGTTCGTCAACGGCCTGCCGCTTGCAGTGATCGAGCTCAAAGCGCCGGGCAGCGCGGGCGCGCATCTGCTGGGTGCCTTCAACCAACTGCAGACCTACAAGAAGCAGATTCCGGCGCTGTTCAACACCAACGCGCTGCTGGTGACATCGGATGGCATTGCCGCCCGAGTAGGGTCACTGTCGGCAGACCTCGAGCGCTTCATGCCGTGGCGCACCACCGACGGCACGGACCTTGCCCCGAAGGGGGCGCCGGAACTTTCGACGTTGATCGAGGGCGTGTTCGAGCATCGCCGCCTGCTTGATCTGCTCTGTCATTTCACGGTCTTCGGCGAAACCGGTTCGGGCCTTGTCAAGATCATCGCGGGCTACCACCAGTTCCATGCGGTCAAGAAGGCGGTGGAGCAAACCATCCGCGCGATGCCGCCCGCGAACCTCGTGCGGGAAGACCCGGCCCGCTATGGCCTGCCTTCGGTCAAGGACCAACGCCCGGGCGACCGCCGCGTCGGTGTCATCTGGCACACCCAAGGCTCCGGCAAAAGCCTGTTGATGGCGTTCTATGCGGGGCAGTTGGTCAAACACCCGGCACTGGAAAACCCCACGCTGGTGGTGCTGACCGATCGCAACGATCTGGACGACCAACTCTTTTCGACCTTCTCGATGTGCCGTGACCTGATCCGGCAAACGCCGGTGCAGGCCGAGGGGCGCGAACATTTGAAGGAACTGCTCAATCGCGCCTCGGGTGGGGTGATCTTCACGACCCTGCAGAAGTTCGGTGAGATCGACGGGCCGCTCACCACGCGCCGCAACGTGGTCGTGATCGCGGATGAAGCGCACCGCAGCCAATACGGCTTCAAAGCCAAGGTAGACGCCAAGACCGGGGGAATCTCCTACGGCTTTGCCAAATACCTGCGCGATGCCCTGCCGAACGCATCCTTCATCGGCTTTACCGGCACGCCCATCGAGGCGGATGACGTCAACACCCCGGCGGTGTTCGGCCACTACATCGATGTCTACGACATCAGCCGTGCGGTCGAGGATGGCGCGACGGTGCCGATTTATTACGAATCGCGGCTCGCGCGCATCGAACTCGCCGAGGACGAAAAGCCGAAGATCGATGCGGAAATCGAGGAACTGCTCGAAGACGAGGAAGAGCCGACCCGCGAGCGCGTCAAGCAAAAATGGGCCACGGTGGAAGCGCTGGTGGGGTCGGACAAGCGCCTGCGGCTGGTGGCCGAGGACATCGTGCGCCACTTCGAAGACCGCGTCGCCGCGCTCGATGGTAAGGCGATGATCGTCTGCATGAGCCGGCGCATCTGTGTGAAGCTCTACGATGAGATCGTCAAGCTGCGCCCGCACTGGCACAGCCCTGATGACAACACGGGCGCGGTCAAGATCGTGATGACCGGCGCCGCGAGCGACCCGCAAGAATGGCAGCAGCACATCGGCAACAAGGCCCGGCGTGATCTGCTGGCCAAGCGTGCCCGGAATCCCGATGATCCGCTCAAACTCGTCATCGTGCGTGACATGTGGCTCACGGGCTTCGATGCGCCCTGCATGCACACGATGTACATCGATAAGCCGATGCGCGGCCACGGGCTGATGCAGGCGATTGCGCGGGTGAACCGGGTGTTTCGCGACAAGCCCGCCGGGCTGATCGTGGACTACATTGGTATCGCGCAAAACCTGAAGTCGGCGCTGCAGCAGTACTCCAAGAACGATCAGGAAAACACGGGCGTCGACGAAGCGCAAGCCATTGCGGTGATGATGGAGAAGTACGAGGTCGTGCGGGACATGTTCCACGGCTTCGAGTACCGCTCGGCGCTCACCGGTACGCCCCAGGAGCGGCTGGCGATGATGGCGGGGGCCATCGAGTGGATTCTCAAGCTGCAACAGAAGCTGGCAGCGAAAGAGAAGACCAAAGAAGGCAAGAAGAACGCGCACCGTCGATACCAGGACGCGGTGCTGGCCTTGTCCAAGGCGTTCGCACTGGCTTCCGCTTCCGACGAGGCCCGCGCCATTCGGGAGGAAGTCGGCTTCTTCCAGGCGATCCGTGCCGCGCTGGTCAAGAGCAGCACGGGGTCCGGCGTTACCCAGCAAGAACGCGAGCTGGCGATCCAGCAAATCGTCAGCCGTGCGGTGGTCTCGACCGAGATCGTGGACATTCTGGCCGCTGCGGGCATCAAGAGCCCCGATATCTCCATCCTCTCGGACGAATTCCTCGCCGAAGTGCAGCAGATGGAGAAGAAGAACCTGGCGCTGGAAGCCTTGCGCAAGCTGATCAACGACGGCATTCGCTCGAGAGCCAAGGTCAACGTGGTTGAGACCCGCGCGTTCTCCGAACGATTGGAGGACGCGGTGGCGCGCTACCACGCCAACGCCATCACCACGGCCGAGGTGCTGCAGGAGTTGATCGAGCTCGCCAAGGACATCCGTGCAGCGCGCCAGCGTGGCGAAGAGTCCGGGCTGTCAGACGAGGAGGTCGCCTTCTACGACGCCCTGGCCGAGAACGAGAGTGCCGTGCAGATGATGGGCGACGACAAGCTCAAGCTGATTGCCCACGAATTGCTGATGAGCCTGCGCGAGAACGTGTCGGTCGACTGGGCTCATCGGGACTCTGCTCGTGCACGGATGCGGGTGCTGGTGAAGCGCATCCTGCGCAAGTACGGCTACCCGCCCGATCTCCAAGACAACGCTGTGCAAACGGTTCTGCAGCAGGCCGAGGCGTTGTCGTCGGGGTGGTCGGTTTCGCGTGGAGGGACTGTTTGAAATGCAGCCGTTTTCAATCACGCTATTTGCCACGGCTGGTGACCCCGAAGGCATTCGTCACCTCGACAAGTCGAACTGGTCGGGCTACGGGGTCGTCTTCAACAAGGAGCTTTTCCATCTGTTGAAGCAGGAGCCGGGCTTCTCGCAAGCCGGCATCTACATCCTTGTCGGCAACGCCTCTGTCAGTGTTTCCCTAACGCCTGTTGACATCCTCCATGGCCCAAAGGCCAGGGGTTTCTGCCGCATTACGCATGGATCGCTGGCTGACACAGGCAGACCATCTGCCTTCCCCCGCCCTCAACGGCGGGCTTGCCGGGCATCTGGTCAGAAGACTTGTGCCATACCGTTGGGAACACTCGGGGGACAACAAGCGGGGACAATACAGGGACCAACCGGGGACAATTTCGGGACACTGATTGTCCCAAAAGCCCCAAAACCGGGGTCTTTGGTTAGTGGACACTATCGCGGAAATGCTTGATTTTACTGGTGCCCGGAACCGGAATCGAACCGGTACGGCCTTGCGGCCGAGGGATTTTAAGTCCCTTGTGTCTACCAATTTCACCACCCGGGCGGAATGAGTTCAGCGCTTGCCGCCTTTGTTCTTGAGTTCCATGTCGATCAGGTCGTCCAATGCCTCGAACAGCTTGGCGTGGCTACCGGTCATGTAGGCGGAGGTGGTGTACTTGCCGTTGACGGCGAAGGCGGGGACGCCCGTGAGCTTGTAGGCCTGGGTCAGCTGTTTGGCGCGCATGACCTTGCTGTTGACGCCAAAGGAGTTGTAGGCGGCGGCCAGCTTTTGACGGTCCACACCCTTGGTGGCAGCCCAGTCGAAGAAAGTCTCGGGGTTGTTCAGGTCCAGGCCCTGAACGTGGATGGCCTTGAATACGTCGCCATGGAGTTGCTTCACCAATCCAAGTGCCTCCAGGGCATAGAATGCGCGGGCCAGTGGGATCCAGGCATCGCTGAGGATGCCAGGGACTCGCTTCAGCTCCACGTTCTTGGGCAATTTACTGGCCCAGGCCTGGAGCTCGGGTTCCAGGTTAAAGCAGTGGGGGCATCGGTACCAAAAGAACTCCAGCACTTCCACCTGACCGGGTTTTACGTCGGTGCGCTGAGGTGTGGCCAGGACGGCGTAGTCGATGCCGGCATCAGCGGCCCGGGCGACGGGTACGGTCGTGGATAGGGGCAGGGCCAGGATCAGGGTGGCGATGAGTTTGTTCATGAAGGCTCCTACTTGGGGTTCACGGGGTCTTTGAGCAGTCGTGCGTTGAAATCGTTCTGGGTGAGGATGTCCAGATCGCCAAAGGCGTCGTCCTCGCGCTTATAGGGGCCAACGCGGATGCGATAGAGGGGTTGACCATTGTTGTCGATTTTCTGGGTGCTGGCGCGCAGGTTGAGGAGTACGAGTTTCGCCCGAATCTGATCGGCCTTCTTGGCGTCGCTGAGGGCGGCGATCTGGAGCCACCAAGTGTCCTTGACGTCGGCCGGTTCCACGGGGCGGGCAGGTTTGTCGCCGGGCAGGATGCCATAAAACGTGTAGTTGACCTGGGGCCGGGGGGCGGGGACTGCCTTGGGCGAGGGGTGTGGTTTCGCGGCAGGAAGCGGCGGGGGAGCGGCGGGCTCGACCGGTGTCGTGGGAGGCGGGGGCGCGGGTTGGGTATCGGCCTTGGCGACACCGGTTTCCGGCTTCTTCTGGGGGGCCGGTGAGGGCACGGAGTCAGCGGCCTTCATGGGTGTGGCGGTCATGTTGAGATACCAGGCCACGCCCGCCGCAAGGATGAGCCCCATGGTCAGGCCGATCATCAGACCAGTAAACAGTCCCCCCGCCTTGCGGGGGGCCTTCTGGCCCTCGTCACGCCTGGGGTTTCGACCCTCCCGTCTTGCCATCGGCTTACATCTTCTCCGGCGCGGATACGCCCAGGATGGACAGGCCGCTGCGAAGCACCTGGCGGGTGGCGGCGATGAGCAGCAGGCGGGCATGCTTGAGTGCCTCGTCTTCCACCAGGAACTGGCAGGCCACGTATAGGCCGTGCAGGTCCGCCGCCACGTCCTTCAGGTAGTAGGCGATGACATGGGGGGAGAATTCCCGGGCGGCATTGACCATGACCTCGGGAAATTCTGCCAGGCGCCGCAACAGGGCGATTTCCTGAGGGTGTTCCAGGCGGGTGATGTCGGCGTCCAACAGGTCCGACTCAAGGCCGCCCCAGGCATTGAGTACGCTGGAGATGCGTGCGTGGGCATACTGGATGTAGTACACCGGGTTGTCATTGCTCTGGCTCTTGGCCAAGTCCAGGTCGAAGTCCAGGTGCTGGTCCGACTTGCGCAGCACGTAGAAGAAGCGGGCGGCGTCGTTGCCTACCTCGGCGCGCAGGTCCCGCAGGGTGACGTATTCCCCGGCCCGGGTGGACATGGAGGCCTTCTGGCCGTTGCGGTAGAGCACGGCGAACTGCACCAGGGCCACCAGCAGGCGGTCCGCATCCACGCCGGCGGCGGTCAACGCGCCCTTCACGCGAGGGATGTAGCCGTGGTGGTCCGCGCCCCACACGTCGATGACCCGGGAGAACCCCCGCTCGAATTTGTTCAGATGGTAGGCGATGTCGGCGGCGAAGTAGGTGTAGATGCCGTTGTCACGGCGCACCACCCGGTCCTTCTCGTCGCCGAAGGCAGTGGAGCGGAACCACAGGGCCCCATCCTGTTCGTACAGGTGACCGTGCTTGCGCAGGGCCTCCACGGCCTTATCGATGAGGCCCGATTCGTGCAGGGTCTTTTCCGAGAACCAGGTGTCGAAGGTGACACCGAATTCGGTCAGGTCGTTGCGCCCGTCCCCCAGTTGCTCTTCCAGGGCAAAGCCGTGGATGTAGCCATAATCCGCCCCCAGCAGGCGCTTGGCGTTGGCGATGAGGGCATCCAGGTGGGCTTCCGCGTCCTCCGCAGCATTTGGCGCCTTGGCCAGCACATCGGCCGCGGCGCGCTTGTAACGGTCGCCGTGGAGGGCAAAGATGCTGTCCGCCATGACCCGCACATAGCTGCCCTGGTAGGCATTGGCCGGGAAGGGCACGAATTCGCCGCACAGCTCCAGGTAGCGCAGCCAGGTGGAGAGGGCCAGAATGTCCATTTGCCGGCCGGCATCGTTGACATAGTACTCCCGGTGCACCTGGTAGCCGGCGAAGGCCAGCACGTTGGCCAGGCTGGCGCCGAAGGCCGCACCTCGCCCGTGGCCCACGTGAAGGGGACCGGTAGGGTTGGCGGAAACGAACTCCACCTGGATCTTTTCTCCCTTGCCCAGGTCGCTGCGGCCGTAATCACCGCCCAGACGCAGCACCTGGGGTGCCAAGCCCTGCCAAACGGCGGGCTTGAGGAACACATTGATGAAGCCGGGGCCAGCGATCTCCGTTTTTTCCAGCAGCTCCGAGGCGGGTAGGGCGGCCAGCACCGCCTGGGCCACTTCCCGGGGATTGCGCTTCAGGGGTTTGGCCAGCTGCATGGCCACATTGCAGGCGAAATCACCATGGCTGGCCTGCTTGGGGCGATCAAGCGTCACCTCCACTGGCAGGTCCGGCGCCACCTGCTGGATGGCGGTTTGAAACAGTGCAACGAGCTGGGTCTTGGGGGAGGTGTAGGAGGTCATGGTGCGTGCATCGAAATATCCCTGAAATTATACCGGGCGCCCCCATCCACCTGTCTTCCCAGGGATAGTGCGTTCGACCTCATCCGTGACCACTTGACCCGCGCCCCGGACTGACCCGGGTTGCGAGGGAAGCCCTGTGCGCCCGGTGGATGCAAAAATGAGAAACCCCCGCCTGGGCGAGGGTTTCCTGTCGTGCTCTGCCAGACCGTTGCTGGCCTGGCCATGGGATGGGTCAGAAGCCCATGTCGCCCATGCCACCCATGCCAGGGGTCATGTCGGGCGCGCCGCCCTTCTTGTCCTCAGGCAGTTCGGTGACCATGCAGTCGGTGGTGAGCATCAGGCCGGCGACGGAAGCGGCGTTCTGCAGAGCGGTGCGGGTGACCTTGGTGGGGTCCAGCACGCCCATTTCCATCATGTCGCCATACTCACCGGTGGCAGCGTTGTAGCCGTAGTTGCCTTTGCCGTTGAGCACCTTGTTGACCACCACGGAGGGCTCCTCGCCGCAGTTGGCGACGATCTCACGCAGGGGTTGTTCCACGGCCCGCAGCACGATCTTGATGCCGGCATCCTGGTCGTGGTTGTCACCCTTGAGCTTGGAGATCTTGGCGCGGGCGCGCAGCAGGGCTACGCCGCCGCCGGGGACGATCCCTTCCTCGACCGCCGCGCGGGTGGCGTGCAGGGCGTCTTCCACGCGGGCCTTCTTCTCCTTCATCTCCACCTCGGTGGCAGCCCCTACCTTGATCACGGCCACGCCGCCAGCCAGCTTGGCCTTGCGCTCCTGCAGCTTTTCCTTGTCGTAGTCGGAGGTGACGGTTTCGATCTGCTTGTTGATCTGGGTGATGCGATCCTTGATGGCGTCGGGAGATCCAGCGCCGTCGATGATGGTGGAGTTTTCCTTGCCTACTTCCACACGCTTGGCGCGGCCCAGATCGTTCAGGGTGGCCTTCTCGAGGGACAGCCCCACTTCCTCGGCGATGACGGTGCCGCCGGTGAGGATGGCCATGTCTTCCAGCATGGCCTTGCGGCGATCACCGAAGCCGGGGGCCTTCACGGCGCAGGTCTTCAGGATGCCGCGGATGTTGTTCACCACCAGGGTGGCCAGGGCTTCGCCCTCGATGTCCTCAGCGATGATCAAGAGGGGTTTGCCGGCCTTGGCCACCTGCTCCAGCACGGGCAGCAGATCGCGGATGTTGGAGATCTTCTTGTCGTGCAGCAGGATGAAGGGATCTTCCAGCACCGCCATCTGCTTCTCGGCGTTATTGATGAAGTAAGGAGACAGGTAGCCACGGTCGAACTGCATGCCTTCCACCACGTCCAGCTCGTTTTCCAGGCCGGAACCATCTTCGACGGTGATCACGCCTTCCTTGCCCACCTTGTCCATGGCGCTGGCGATGATGTCGCCGATGCTGGCGTCGGAGTTGGCGGAGATGGAGCCTACCTGGGCGATTTCCTTGCTGGTGGTGCAGGGCTTGGAGATCGTCTTGAGCTCTTCGGTCAGGGCGGCGACGGCCTTGTCGATGCCGCGCTTCAGGTCCATGGGGTTCATGCCGGCGGCCACGAACTTCATGCCTTCACCGAGGATGGATTGAGCCAGCACGGTGGCGGTGGTGGTGCCGTCACCGGCCACGTCGGAGGTCTTGGAGGCGACTTCCTTCACCATCTGGGCGCCCATGTTCTCGAACTTGTCCTTCAGTTCGATTTCCTTGGCGACGGAAACACCGTCCTTGGTCACCGTGGGGGCGCCGAAGGAGCGGTCCAGTACCACGTTGCGGCCCTTGGGGCCCAGGGTGACCTTGACGGCGTTGGCCAGGATGTTGACGCCGGCCACCATGCGATGACGGGCGGCGTCGCCGAAACGTACGTCTTTAGCTGCCATTATTGATAACTCCTAATCTTGTTGGTCATGCCGGCGCAGGCCGGAATCCAGAAAGCGGGTGGTTTGAAACCGGATCCCGGCGTGTACCGGGATGATGTGCTCGTCATCGCGCCGAGGCGCGCACGGGCTCGTCACTGCTCAATCACACCCATGATGTCTTCTTCACGCATGACGAGGAGTTCCTCGCCGGATACCTTCACGGTCTGCCCCGCGTACTTGCCGAACAGCACCCGGTCGCCCACCTTCACATCCATGGCGATGAGCTTGCCGCTGTCGTCGCGCTTGCCGGGGCCCACGGCCACGATTTCGCCCTGGTCGGGTTTCTCCGCGGCGGTGTCGGGGATGACGATGCCGGAAGCGGTCTTGCGCTCTTCTTCCATGCGCTTGACGATGACGCGGTCATGCAACGGACGGATTTTCATTGTTTTCCTCCATAAGAAATCCGTGTGGAAACAGGGGATCGAATGGGATGCTGTGTTAGCACTCATCCCAGGCGAGTGCCAATGGTAGGGATGGCCTCGCGGGTTTTCAAGTGCGGAAAAAGAAAAAAGCCCGCTGGCGCGGGCTTTTAGTGAAGATTTTGGAGGCGCGTGCCGGAGTCGAACCGACCTAAACGGATTTGCAATCCGCTGCATAACCGCTTTGCTAACGCGCCATGCGTTGAAACCGGTGTCTTGAAAGCATTTGGGGAAAGCTTTTGGCTTTCCCCAAGTATCTGGAGCGGGAAACGAGGCTCGAACTCGCGACCTCAACCTTGGCAAGGTTGCGCTCTACCAACTGAGCTATTCCCGCGTCGAAGTGGGGGCGGATTATGACCAGCCCCCCAAGGCATGTCAACTGCCGGCGGGTCGATGCCGGAGGGATTTCCAGGCCATCAGCAGGTAATGGGCCATGGACCACAGGGTCAGGAAGGCGGCGATGTCGAGCAGCCAGCGCCCCAGCCACTGGGTCGGCAGCCCGGCCAAGGGGTCATGGTAGAGCAGCAGGGTGATGGCGATCATCTGGGCCGTGGTCTTGAGCTTGCCAATGTAGGATACCGCCACGCTCTTGGACTGACCTTCCTTGGCCATCCACTCCCGCAGGGCCGAGATGGCGATCTCCCGGCCGATGATGATCAGCGAGGCGGCGATGCCCGCCCGGTCCAGATCCACCAATACGATGAGGGCCGCCACCACCATGAGCTTGTCCGCCACCGGGTCCAGAAAGGCGCCGAAGGCGGACATCTGGTTGAGACGCCGGGCCAGCCAGCCGTCCAGCCAGTCGGTGACCGACGCCAGCAAGAACAGGATGGCGGCTGTGAGGTTGATGGCATGTTTGGGCACCCAACCGTCGGGCAGATAGAACACCGCCACGAACAACGGGATCAGGGCGATGCGCAGCCAGGTGAGGGTGTTGGGCAGGTTGAAGGGCATGGACGATGAAGCGGTGGGATGCGGCGGCAGTTGCAGGCATTCTAGCGCCGCTGGCCGTCAATGCAGTTCCCGGTAGATGCGTTCCGCCAGTTCCCGGCTGATGCCTTCTACCTGGACCAGTTCCTCCACCCCCGCGCCCATCACGCCGCGCAGACCGCCGAAGGCCTGGAGTAGCCGCTGCCGACGCTTGGCACCCACGCCGGGGATGTCTTCCAGGCTGGACTGGGTGCGGGCCTTGCCCCGTTTTGCCCGGTGGCCGGTGATGGCGAAGCGGTGGGCCTCGTCCCGTACCTGCTGGATCAGGTGCAGGGCCGGATTGTCCGGCGTCAGGCGCAGGGGCTCCACCTCACCGGGCAGGAACAGCTGCTCCAGCCCCGGCTTGCGCTCCACCCCCTTGGCCACCCCCACCATGGGCAGGTTCCCCAGGCCCAGTTCCGAGAGCACATCCACGGCCATGTGCAGCTGGCCCTTGCCGCCGTCGATGAGCAGCAGGTCGGGCAGTTTGCCCTCCCCCGCCGCCAGCTTGCCGTAGCGGCGGGACAGGGCCTCTTTCATGGCGGCGTAGTCGTCGCCGGGGGTGATGCCGGAGACGTTGTAACGGCGGTATTCCCCGGGCTGCATGGCGCCCTGGTCGAATACCACGCAGGACACCACGGTGGCCTCCCCCAGGGTGTGGCTCACGTCGAAGCACTCGATGCGGGCAATGCCTTCCTCCCCCAGGGCTTCGTTCAGGGCCGCCAGGCGGGCGTGCTGGTTCTCCCGCTGGCCCGCGTGGACGGCCAGGGCCAGCCGCGCGTTCTTGACCGCCATTTCCAGCCACATGCGGCGTTCGCCCTGGGGGCGGGTGAGGACCTGCACCTTGCGTCCGGCCTGATGCGACAGCCAGTCCGCCAGGCCTTCCACCGCCTCGCTCATGATCAGGGTGGAGGGGATGGGCCGGCCTTCGTAGTGTTGGCTCGTGAAGGCCTCCAGCAGGCTGGCGGCGTCGGCGCCTTCCGCGTGGCTGGGAAAGAAGGCCCGTCCCCCCAGATTGCGCCCGCCCCGCACCATGACCAGGTAAACACACGCCACCCCGCCGGCCAGCTCGGCGGCGATGATGTCCGTGTCCCGGGACGAACGGCTTTCCACGAATTGCTGGGCCCGCACCGTGGAGAGGGCGTTGATCTGGTCCCGCCAGAAGGCCGCTTCCTCGAATTTCCAGGCCTCGGCAGCGGCGTTCATGCGGGCGGTGAGGGCGTCGATGACCTCGCTGTCCTTGCCTTGCAGGAACAGCAGGGCGTCCTCCACGTCCCGGGCGTAGTCCTCGGCGCTCACCAAGCCCACGCAGGGGCCGCTGCAACGCTTGATCTGGTGCAGCAGGCAGGGACGGGAGCGGTTGGCGAACACCGTGTCCTCGCAGGTGCGCAGGCGGAACACCTTCTGCAGGATCTGGATGCTCTCCCGCACCGCCAGGGAATTGGGGAAGGGGCCAAAGACGCGGTGCTTTTTGTCCGGCGTGCCCCGGAAGAAGCCCAGGCGCGGATAGGCATGGCCCGACAGCAGCAGGTAGGGGTAGGACTTGTCGTCCCGGAACAGGATGTTGTACCTGGGGGCCAGCCCCTTGATGAGGTTGTTCTCCAGCAGCAGGGCCTCGGCCTCGGTGCGGGTGACCGTGGTCTGGATGTCCCGCACGCGGGCCACCATGTGGCGGATGCGGGGGGAAAGGTCGGTTTTTTGGAAGTAGCTGGAAACCCGCTTTTTCAGGTCCCGGGCCTTGCCCACGTAAAGCACCGTGCCGTCCTCTCCCACCATGCGGTACACGCCGGGCAGGTTGGGCAAGGTGGCCAGGATGGCCCGGGCATCCAATGCCGGCTCCCCCATGGGGTGGTCAGTCTTCCTCGTCCAGCAGCTGGCCGGCGATGGCCCAGTTCTCGTCCGGCAGTTCCTCGAAGGCGATGTAGGTGTAGCGCCTGGGCTTGAGGGCGTGGCGCTCCAGGGTGTCGGTGATCTCCTCGGCGATTCGCTTTTTCTGGTCCCGGGTGAGGGTGCCGGCCAGCTTGATGGTGACGACGGGCATGTCAGTTCCGCACGGCCGTTCCGAAGGAACTGACCTCCCCCTCGGGGGGAAACGAGCGCAGCGAGTAAGGGGGCTGTTTCATCCTAGGATTCCTCTCGAATACGTTGAAACACGGCGTGGAACATCGCCTGGGTGAGGCGGTTGGTCTGGGTGTTGTAACGGGAACAATGGTAGCTGTCGAACAGCCGGTGGCCGCAGGGCAGTCGATGCACCGCGCCGTGTCCGAATGGGTAGGCGCTCTGTTTCAGGCCCAGGGCCATGAGCACGGCCTTGTGGGCGATGAGGCCCAGGGCCAGGATGGTCGTCGCCGGGGGGAGGGCGGTAAGTTCCGCCCGCAGATGGGCGTTGCATTGGCGGATTTCGGCGGTTTCCGGTTTGTTTTCCGGCGGCACGCACTTCACGGCATTGGTGATACGACAGCCCGTCAGCTCCAGGCCGTCATCCACGGCTTCGGATACGGGGCGGCTGGCGTAGCCGAAGGCATGCAGGGTCTCGTACAGCAGTATGCCGGCGTAGTCGCCGGTGAAAGGCCGGCCTGTGCGGTTGGCACCGTGGAAGCCGGGGGCCAGGCCGACGATGAGCAGTCGGGGATCGGGGGCACCGAAGGGGGGGACAGGGCGGCAGTGGTAGCCGGGATGGGTGATGCGGGCCCGGGCCAGGAAGCCGGCCAGGCGGGGACAGGCGGCACAGTCGGAAAGATTCACCGGGTGTCTTGCATCCGTCGGTTCAACCTAAAAACCTCAGTTGAACGCGTCCGAAGGCCGGACCAGGCGGGTGTCTGGCGCGAAGCGACGACGCCGCAGGGTCGTTCCCTGCAAGGAGGAGTGACCAGCCCGTAGGGCGCAGGACAGCACGCAGTGCTGGTCCCGAGCGAAGCGAGGGATGGGCCCCAGGCCCACACAAAGCCAGGCGCCTGCCTGGGCCGGACCAGCCCGAAGGGCACAGGACAGCACGTAGTGCTGGTCCCGAGCGCAGCGAGGGATGGGCCGCAGGACCACAAAGCGGGCGCGTAGCGGGCTCACCTTCCGGGTGAGCGTGAACACAGCCACAAACGTCACAATCCATGCGCCTTCTCAATGACCACCCAGCGGTCAACTGAGGTTTTTAGGATAATACGTGCTGCCGTGAGGCAGGGGCATGAATCCGCGGAATGCGGTGCCCGCGCCACGGTGGTTGCCAATGCCGAATCTTGATCGAACCGAGACTTGACCATGCCCACGTTCAGGCATATCCGCACCCGCGTGATGGTGGTGTTGCTGCTGCTCCTGGCCGTGGTGCTGGGGGCGGTGCTTTTCGCGGCGAACCGTGCCAGCCTGGTCAATGCCCGGTCCCAGGCGGAGGCCCAGTTCGACACGGCCGGCCGGGTCTTCACCCGCTTGCAGGCCCAGCGGGCGGTCCTCCTGCGCCAGGGCGCGGAGATGCTGGCGGGGGATGCGGTCTTCCGCCAGGCCCTGCGCGACGCCGACCCGGACGCCATGGGGGCGGCCCTGTCCGCCCAGGCACGTCGCCTGGGGACCGACATGGCCATGCTGATCTCGGTGGATGGCCGCGTGTTGGTCAACACCCGCCTCCCCGGCGCTTTCGGCAGCCCCTTCCCTTGCCCGCGCATGATCCAGGTGGCGGAGGAAAAGGGCGGCAGCCTCGGCTATGCGCGCATCGGGGACCTGGCCTACCAGCTGGTGCTGGTCCCTGTCATGGTTCCTAAGGAAGTGCTGAATAACTCCCCTCCCCCTCGGGGGGAGGGGTGGGGGAGAGGGGGCGTATCCGCGAAAAATCAATCAGTTACCCTCTCCCCACCCCCTCTCCCCGCGGGAGAGGGGGAAATAAATCAGCGTTTCCCTAAGCGGGTGGCCTGGCTGGCGCTGGGTTTTCCCGTGAGCGACGACACGGCGCGGGAATTCCGCGACCTCACCGGGGCGGCGTTGCACTTCCTGAGCGTGGGAGACGCGGGCGCCCACGTCCTGGCCAGCTCCCTGGAGGGTCCCCTTCGCCAGGAGGCCGTGGCCTGGTTGGCCGGGTTCCGGGGCGACGACTACCGCATGCGTCTTGTCCGGCTGGGGGGGGCCGAGTACTGGGCCGGTTTCGTGAAGCTGGAATCCGCCTCGGCCGTGGATTACGTGGCGGCCCTGACCCTGCCGGCGGGCGAGGCGCTGGTTCCTTACAAACGATTGCGGGGGGACTTGCTGCTGATTTCAGCCCTGGCCCTGCTGGCCTTTTTGTATGGCGCGTCTTTCCTGGCCAAGCGCCTGACGCTCCCCCTCCAGGACCTGGCGGCGGCCCTGCGCCGGGTGGGACGGGGGCATTACGATACCCGCGTCACCCTCAAGAACAGGGATGAGCTGGGCGCCCTGGCGGATGGCCTGAACCGCATGGCGGGCGAGCTTTCCGCCCGGGAGCGCCAGATTGCCTACCTGGCCTACCATGATGCCCTGACAGGCCTGCCCAACCGGGCCAGCTTCGTCACCCGCGTCAATGAGGGCAAGCGGCGGCCGGGGGTGATGCTGGTGGCCTGCCTGGCGCGCCTGCGGGAGGTCGGCGTGAGCCTGGGCCAGGGGGTGGCGGACGGCTTGGTCCAGGCCGTGGCCCAGCGCATCCAGGGCCGTGATGACTGGCAGGTGGCCAGCCTGGGAGACGAGCGGTTTGCGTTCTTCTGCCCCCTGGCCGGGGGGCTCACCCGGGACGACTGGGAGGTGCGGGTGCGCGCCGTGCTGGACGTGCCCGTGGAATGGCAGGGCCAGCGCTATGACCTGGGCCTGCATCTGGGCAGCGCCCTGTGCCCCGAGGACGGCACGGACGCGGAGACCTTGCTGCGCCGGGCGGAGCAGGCCATGCGCCACGGCATCCGCGCCGCCGGGACCCACGTGGCCTGGCGGCCGGAGTTCGAAAGCGATGGCGTCCATCGCCTGGCCCTGCTCAACGACCTGCGGGACGGCATCGAGGCAGGCCAGCTTCTGGCCTGCTACCAGCCCAAGGCGCGCCTGTCGGATGGCCGCGTCACGGCCTGCGAGCTGTTGGTCCGCTGGCGGCGCCCGGCGCACGGGCAGGTGTTTCCGGATGCTTTCATCCCGGCGGCGGCGCAATCCACCCTGATCCGGCCCCTGACCGGATGGGTCATCGATACCGCCGCCGCCCAGGCGGCCCAGTGGCGGGCGGCGGGACGCGAGATGGCCGTCAGCGTAAACCTGTCGGACCGCAACCTGGAGGACCACGAGGTGGTGGAGCAGATCGCCAACGCCCTGGCGCGGCACGATCTGCCGCCCTCGGCCCTGGCGGTGGAAATTACGGAGGGTGCCCTGATGGACGACCCGGAGACCGCCGCGGGGGTGGTCAACGCCATCGCCGCCCTGGGGGTGAAGCTGTCCATCGACGACTTCGGCGCCGGCTATTCCAGCCTGGCCCAGCTTGCCCGCCTGCCCGCGCATGAACTGAAGATCGACAGGGCCTTCGTGGCCCGCATGCTGGATTCGGGCCAGGATGCGGCCATCGTCAAATCCACCATCGACCTGGCCCACACCCTGGGCCTGGTCGTGGTAGCCGAAGGGGTGGAATCTGCCGAGCAGTGGCAGCGCCTGGTGGCCTACGGCTGCGACGAGGCCCAGGGCTATTACCTGACCCGGCCCCTGGAGGCGGCCGACCTGGAGGCCTGGCTGGTGGAGCAGGAAGCATGATCCTAAAAACCTCAGTTGACCGCTGGGTGGCCATTGAGAAGGCGCAAGGATTGTGACGTTTGTGGCTGTGTTCACGCTCACCCGGAAGGTGAGCCCGCTACGCGCCCGCTTTCCGGCCCAGGCAGGCGCCTGGCTTTGTCGCTCCTCCTTGCAGGGAACGGCCCTGCGGCGTCGTCGCTTCGCGCCAGACACCTGCCTGGTCCGGCCTTCGGACGCGTTCAACTGAGGTTTTTAGGATGATTTTCCGCCGCCGGGAACGGCGTGCCACCCATGCCCAGGTGCAGATCAGCGAGAAGCGCGGCGTGCGCTTCCTGCACTTGGGTGGTCCGGCGGTGCAGAGCGCCATGCGTATCCGCGATCCCTGGGCCCTGGAGCTGGAATACACCCGGGCCATGATGGCCTTCCTGCTGTTCCGGCCCGCGCCCCGGGACATTGCCCTCATTGGCCTGGGAGGGGGGTCCCTCGCCAAATTCATCCACCGCCACCTGCCGGACGTCAGGCTCACGGCCCTGGAGGTGAACCCGGAAGTGGTGGATGCGGCCCGTTCCTTTTTCATGCTGCCCCCGGACGACGCCCGCCTGTCCGTGCGGGTGGGGGACGGCGCCGCCTTCGTGTATGAGCATCCGGGCAGCCGGGATGTGCTGCTGGTGGATGGCTACGACGCCCTGCGCATCGTGGAGGACCTGGCCAGCGAGGACTTCTACCTGGCCTGCGCGGCCATGCTGCGGCCGGGCGGGGTGGCGGTGTTCAACCTGTGGGGCTCGGACAAATTCTTCCCCATCTATTTCGAGCGCCTGGCCAGGGTGTTTGGCGAGCGCCTGTTGCGCCTGCCCTCTGAGCGCAAGGGCAATATCATCGTCTTTGCCTTCCGACCGCCTCTGCCGGACATGTCCCTGGCCGTACTCACCCGCCGGGCCCAGCAGTTGGGCGCCGACCTGGGGCTGGAAATGGAGGATTTCCTGATCCGGCTGCGCAACTGGAATCCCACTTCCGACAGCGCGTTTCCGCTTTGAGGTCCGGATTGGAGGGAGATCCGATTGGAGGGGGCCGGCTTTCCATCCTCGGGCGAGGGTGGGAAAATCATTCCCAGTTGAGCATTTAATCGAGGCGGCCATGATCGATCGAGACGGTTACCGGCCGAACGTGGGCATCATCCTGTGCAATGTGCGCAACCAGGTGTTCTGGGGCAAGCGGGTGCGGCAGGATGCGTGGCAGTTTCCCCAGGGCGGGATCAAGCATGGGGAATCTCCGGAAGAGGCCATGTACCGGGAACTGATGGAAGAGGTGGGTCTGGGACGCGAACATGTGCGTATCCTGGGACGCACCCGCAACTGGTTGCGCTACAACGTGCCCGAGAACTGGGTGCGGCGGGAGTGGCGCAGCCATTACCGGGGCCAGAAGCAGATATGGTTCCTGCTGCGCCTGGTGGGCCGGGATTGCGACGTGAGCCTGCGGGCCAGCGAGCACCCCGAGTTCGATGCCTGGCGTTGGAGCGACTACTGGGAGCCCGCCGAGACCGTGGTGGAGTTCAAGCGGGAGGTCTACCGTGCCGCTCTGAGTGAACTGGAGCGTTTCCTGGGCCAGGATGGGGGGGGCGAAGGCCATGGGCGTTCGCGTCACCCCTATCTGATGGCCGTGCGTGCCCAAGGCTCCGGCCAGGGGCGGGTTTGAACCGAGGATTTTGGCGGCAATCATGAACAGGCATTACAACGTCATTCCCACCGCTCCCCTGCAAAAGGGGGCCACCTTCCACAAGCCTCAGCAGGTCCTGCCGGAGCGGGTTTCCCTGGATGACCCCGTATCCACCGTGATGACGGACTTCAAGGTGGTCACCGCCTACACCATCTTTCCCCTGGAAACCATCGAAGCGGCACGGGAGAAGATGATCCACCGGGGTGTGCGCATGCTCTTGGTGGTGGACGACATGAACCACATCCTGGGCCTCATCACCTCCACCGACCTGACCGGCGAGAAGCCCATGCAGGTGGTGCAGACCCAGGGCATCCGTCATGCCGACGTCATGGTGAAGGACATCATGACTCCCCGGGAGCGCCTTGAGGTGTTGTGCATGGAACACCTGCAAAGTGCCCGGGTGGGCGACGTGGTGGCCACCCTCAAGGCCCACGGCCGCCAGCATGCCCTGGTGGTGGAGCGCACCCTGGACCGGGGCCAGATACTGCGGGGCATGTTCTCCATCTCCCAGATCAACCGGCAGTTGGGCACCCAGGTGGACGTGTTGGGCGTGGCCAGCACCTTCGCGGAACTGGGTGTGGTGCTGGATCGCTGACGATTGCACCATGGCCCTGGTTTCCCACCGTTCCAGCCTGCCCGGACAGCCCGGGCGGTGGGAGGGGGGTGAGCCGTTGTGGAAGCGGGTGCCCAAGCGGGACGGAACGGGGCGGGCCTATGCGGACTTCATGATGCTGGCGCCGGGCCTGAAAGGCCGGTCCGGCCAGGAGATGGCCATGGTTGCCCGGGTCATCCAGGGTGTGCAGGCCCGTTTCGGTGAGGACGTGGCCTTCGCCGACTTCAACCCAGATTGTCCATTAGGACGCGCGAAGATGGCGTGGCGGTTTGCGAGTGGATTCGCGCACGGGGGAGGAGCCAATAGCCGAGTCTATTGGCGACGAGCACGGGGGCGAAGACGCCGCAAAGCGGCCGCCAGGGCGCGCGTAGGCCCGCATGGCCGCCTAATGGACAATCTGGGTTCAATCTGAATCTCAGGGTGTTATGGGTGTCCCTGCAATGTCGGCCTGGCCTCATGTTTCGCGTGGCGGGCGCCTTGCGGGCTCAGGTGCCGGAGCTCAAGCTGGTGGCCCATCATCCCAACCAGGGGAGTTGAACAGAATGAAAAAGTGGTTTGTCCTGCTGGCAGGCGTCATCCTTTCTAGCCAGGCCCCGGCCCAGCAGGCGCCCGGGCCCGGAGTGCCATTGCCCCCTGGTGTGCCTTACGTGCCTTTCTGGGTGGTGCCCGCCCCCACCCCCCCCCGGCCGCCCCGCTTCCTGTTGCCCCAGAGCGTGCCCTTTCCCATGCCCTTCTGGTTCTGGTACGCGCCGGTGCCCGGAACGATGCCTTTGCCTGAAGCCCCTGCCCTGACTGAACAAGCCAAGGTTGAGGCCAAGGCGGAATCCCGTCCCGCCATGGTGCCCGCGCCGGCCCGGCCAGAAATGTCGGTCCCGGTGCCTGCGCCGGCCGCTGTCGAGCCGGTGGCGCGGGCGACCGAAACCCCAGTGCCGGCCATTGCGGAGCGGGTGATCGAGCCTGTGCCCGCGGCGCCTCCTCAACCCGAACAAGAATCCCAGCCGGCAGCCGCGGCCGCCGCCCCGGTGGCGGCCAAGCCCGCCGCCAAGCCGGTAACCATCGTCGTGAAACCGGCTTCCGCCAAGGCCGGTGTTGCCGCCAAGGCCGGCACAGCGAAGAAGCCCGCCGCAATCAGCCCGGACAAGGGCGCTGCCGGTACCGGCCATGACCGCAAGAAAGCCCGCAAGCTGTGCTGGAAGGATGGTCGTCTCGACGTATGCGAGTGACGGTGGGGCCCTACCCGTCCGGGTAGGCGGCAAGCCGGCAATGTCTGAGTAAAATACTCAACCAATGACGGGACGGGCTTGAAATCGCCGGGCATGCCTTCATCTGTCCAGCGTTTGCCCATACCGTCCCCATTTTTCACACTCCAGAGGTAAGACCATGTCCATCTCCGAGCAACAGGTGCAAGACGCCCTGAAATCTCTCATCGATCCCAATACCCAAAAAGACTTCATGGCCACCAAGTCCGTGAAGAACATCAAGGTGGACGCAGACAAAGTGACCCTGGACGTGGTCCTGCCGTATCCCGCCCAGATGGTGGCCGGCGAGATCAAGGCCATGGTGGAGGACAAGATCAGGGCCGCCACCGGCGCCAGCGCCACGGCCAACGTCACCTGGAAGATCGTGGCCCACAGCGTGCAAAAGGGCGTGAAACTCATCCCCGGCGTCAAGAACATCATCGCCGTGGCCTCTGGCAAGGGCGGTGTGGGCAAGTCCACCACCGCCGTAAACCTGGCCCTGGCCCTGGCCGCCGAGGGCGCCAAGGTGGGCATGCTGGACGCCGACATCTACGGCCCTTCCCAACCCACCATGCTGGGCATCCACGGCCGCCCCGAATCGGAAGATGGCCAGAACCTGGAACCCATGGTGGGCCACGGCCTCCAGGCCATGTCCATCGGTTTCCTCATCGACGTGGAGACCCCCATGGTCTGGCGCGGCCCCATGGTGACCCAGGCCCTGGAGCAGCTGCTGAACAACACCAAGTGGAAGGACCTGGACTACCTGGTGGTGGACCTGCCCCCGGGCACCGGCGACATCCAGCTCACCCTGGCCCAGCGGGTGCCGGTCACCGGCGCCGTCATCGTCACCACCCCCCAGGACATCGCCCTCATCGATGCCCGCAAGGGCCTGAAGATGTTCGAGAAGGTGGGCGTGCCCATCCTGGGGGTGGTGGAGAACATGAGCCTGCACATCTGCTCCAACTGCGGCCATGAGGAGCGCATCTTCGGTGAGGGTGGCGGCGAGCGCATGTGCAAGGACTACGGCGTGGAGTTCCTGGGCGGCCTGCCCCTGGACATCCGCATCCGCGAGGAAGCCGACACCGGCAAGCCCACCGTCGTGGCGGAACCGGATTCCCGCATCGCCCAGATCTACCGCCAGATCGCCCGGCGGGTGGCAGTGAAGGTGGGCGACCTGGCCGTGGACCACAGCTCCAAGTTCCCCAGCATCGTCATTCAAAATACGTAAGCAGCATGCGGGAAGCGGTGAGCGGCCAAATACCAGGGGTTCGGGCATAATCCGCCCACCGCCCACCGCCTACCAACATGTCCATCAAATCCGACCAGTGGATCCGTCGCATGGCGGCGGAACACGCCATGATCGAGCCCTTCGAACCGGGTCAGATCAAGCAGTTCAACGGCCAGAAAATCGTTTCTTACGGCACCTCCAGCTACGGCTACGACGTGCGCTGCGCCGACGAATTCAAGCTGTTCACCGACATCAACACCACCATCGTCGACCCCAAGCACTTCGACCCCAACTCCTTCGTGGAGGTGAAGGGCGACTCCTGCATCATCCCGCCCAACTCCTTCGCCCTGGCCCGCACGGTGGAGTACTTCCGCATCCCCCGCAACGTGCTGGTGGTGTGCCTGGGTAAGAGCACCTACGCCCGCTGCGGCATCATCGTCAACGTCACACCCCTGGAGCCCGAGTGGGAAGGGCACGTGACCCTGGAATTCTCCAACACCACGCCCCTGCCGGCCCGCATCTACGCCAACGAGGGGGTGGCCCAGATGCTCTTCTTCCAGAGCGACGAGGTGTGCGAAACCTCTTACCGGGACCGGGGCGGCAAGTACCAGGGCCAGACGGGCGTGACCCTGCCCAAGATTTAAGCACCCCAAGATTTCACAGTAGCAGCCGCGCGGACTTCCTATAATCCGCGCCATCCCTTGCCTTCTCCCCAGGATCTGGCCATGCACTTCCATTTTCCGGTCATCATCATCGACGAGGACTTTCGCTCCGAAAATGCCTCCGGTTTGGGCATTCGCGCCCTGGCCAAGGCCCTGGAGGACGAGCGCATGGAAGTCCTTGGGGTGACCAGCTACGGCGACCTGGCCTCCTTCGCCCAGCAGCAGAGCCGGGCCTCGGCCTTCATCCTGTCGGTGGATGACGAGGAGTTCGCCGGCGAGGAGGCGGAATCCACCATCGCTGAACTGCGGGCCTTCGTGGAGGAGATCCGCTTCCGCAACCGCGACATACCCATTTTCCTGTACGGCGAGACCCGCACCTCCCGCCACATTCCCAACGATGTGCTGCGGGAACTGCATGGCTTCATCCACATGTACGAGGACACGCCGGAGTTCATCGCCCGCAACATCAAGCGCGAAGTGAATGCCTACCTGGACTCCCTGCCGCCCCCCTTCTTCCGGGCCCTGACCCATTACGCCGCCGACGGCTCCTATTCCTGGCATTGCCCCGGCCATTCCGGCGGCGTGGCCTTCCTGAAGAGCCCGGTGGGACAGATGTTCCACCAGTTCTTCGGCGAGAACCTGCTGCGGGCCGACGTGTGCAACGCCGTGGAGGAACTGGGGCAACTGCTGGACCACACGGGGCCGGTGGCGGCCAGCGAGCGCAACGCGGCGCGCATCTTCAACTGCGATCACCTGTTCTTCGTCACCAACGGCACCTCCACCTCCAACAAGATCGTCTGGCACGCCACAGTGGCCCCGGGGGACGTGGTGGTGGTGGATCGCAACTGCCACAAGTCGGTGCTCCACGCCATCATCATGACCGGCGCCATCCCCGTGTTCCTCATGCCCACCCGCAACCATTACGGCATCATCGGCCCCATCCCCAAGGCGGAGTTCGAGTGGGAAAACATCCAGAGAAAGATCGCCGCCCACCCCTTCGTCAAGGACAAAAACGCCAAGCCCCGGGTGCTCACCATCACCCAGTCCACCTACGACGGCATCCTCTACAACGTGGAGGAGATCAAGGCGGAGCTGGACGGGAAGATCGACACCCTGCATTTCGACGAGGCCTGGCTGCCCCATGCCGCATTCCATGATTTCTACGGCGACTACCACGCCATCGGCGCCGACCGGCCCCGCTGCCGGGAATCCATGGTGTTCTCCACCCAGTCCACCCACAAATTGCTGGCGGGGCTGTCCCAGGCCTCCCAGATCCTGGTGCAGGACGCCCAGCAGAACAAGCTGGACCGGGATGTGTTCAACGAGGCTTTCCTCATGCATACCTCCACCTCGCCCCAGTACGCCATCATCGCCTCCTGCGACGTGGCGGCGGCCATGATGGAGGAGCCGGCCGGCACCGCCCTGGTGGAGGAGTCCATCGCCGAGGCCCTGGACTTCCGCCGCGCCATGCGCAAGGTGGGCACGGAGCTGGGCCTGGACTGGTGGTTCAAGGTGTGGGGCCCGGCCGATCTGTCGGAGGAGGGCATCGAGGAGCGGGAGGCCTGGATGCTGAAGGCGGGGGAGGGTTGGCACGGTTTCGGTGACCTGGCCCCGGGCTTCAACCTGCTGGACCCCATCAAGGCCACCATCATCACCCCCGGCCTCAACATGGAGGGGGATTTCGCCGAGGAGATCGGCATCCCCGCCGCCATCGTCACCAAGTACCTGGCGGAACACGGCGTCATCGTGGAGAAGACGGGCCTGTATTCCTTTTTCATCATGTTCACCATCGGCATCACCAAGGGCCGCTGGAACACCATGGTCACCGAGCTGCAGCAGTTCAAGGACGACTACGACCGCAACCAGCCCCTGTGGCGGGTCATGCCCGAGTTCGTGGCCAAGCATCCCCGTTACGAGCGGGTGGGTCTCAAGGACCTGTGCGACCAGATCCACGCCATCTACAAGGCCAACGATGTGGCCCGCCTCACCACGGAGATGTATTTGTCGGAGATGGCTCCGGCGATGAAGCCGGCCGATGCCTTCGCCAAGATGGCCCACAAAGAGATCGAGCGGGTGGAGATCGACCACCTGGAAGGCCGCATCACCGCCATCCTGCTCACCCCCTATCCCCCGGGCATCCCCCTGCTGATCCCCGGCGAGTGCTTCAACGCCACCATCGTGCGCTATCTCCGGTTCACGCGGGAGTTCAATGAACGCTTCCCCGGCTTCGAAACGGACGTGCACGGTCTGGTGAAGGAAAAAGACAACGGCAAGACCCGCTATTACGTGGATTGCGTGGCGTTGACGTGACCTCGAACCCCCCTTCTCCCCCGGGGAGAAGGGCCGGGGATGAGGGAGAGGACGGGGCCTGGTCCTTGCTATCCGACTGATTTGTCAATAGAATCCCGCCCCTCTTCAAGCCCGCTCGGGATTGGCCTGAGCGGGCTTGGTTTTTCCGCCTTGCCACACCTCCAGCGCACGAGGGTGGCCTTAGCCCACAAGGAGTTTCAATGCGTCATTACGAGATCGTTTTCCTCGTCCATCCGGACCAGAGCGAGCAGGTGCCCGCCATGGTCGAACGCTACAAGGCCCAGATCACCGCGCGTAATGGCCGCGTGCACCGCCTGGAAGACTGGGGCCGCCTGCAACTGGCCTACACCATCCAGAAGATGCACAAGGCCCACTACGTGCTGATGAACATCGAGTGCGATCAGGAGACCCTGAACGATCTGGAGCACGGCTTCCGCTTCAACGACGCCATCCTGCGCCACCTGACCCTGGTACGCGACGGCGCCGTCACCGAGCCCTCTCCCATGATGAAGGGCGAGAAGGCCCGCAACCTCCTGGTTGCCCAGGGCCCCGACGCCGTCGAAGTGGCCGCCGGGCAGGCCGCCTGAACCGCTTTGAGCTGACTGCCCGGCTGCTGGAGATGTCCGGGCTGCGCACCACTCCGGCCGGCATCGCCACGCTGCGTCTGAAGGTGGCCCACCAGGGGCCCCAGAGGGAAGCGGGGCGCCAGCGGCAGGTGACCGTGGAGACGGAACTGGTGGCCTTCGGCCCCGTGGCCGAAACCCTGGCCAGACAGGCCAAAGGCCGCGAGCTGAGGTTCACCGGCTTCATGGATCGCAAAGGCGCGCAAAGCAACCAGCTTGAACTACACGTAACCGGATTTGAATCTATTGAGGAGTAATTGACATGGCTTTCATCAAACGCAAGCCCCGTCCCAAGAACCCCAACGGCGGCGCCCTGTTCCGCCGCAAGAAGTTCTGCCGCTTCACCGTGGAAAAGGTGAAAGAGGTGGACTACAAGGATGTGGAAGTCCTCAAGGACTTCATCAACGAGCAGGGCCGGATCATCCCCGCCCGCATCACCGGCACCAAGGCCCGTTACCAGCGCCAGCTCTCCACCGCCATCGAGCGCGCCCGTTTCCTGGCCCTGCTGCCCTACACCGACCAACACAGCAGCTGAGATCAGGAGCGCGACATGGAAATCATCCTGATGGATAAAGTGGCCAATCTGGGCAACCTGGGCGACGTGGTCCGCGTCAAGGACGGCTACGCCCGCAATTTCCTCATTCCCCAGGGCATGGCCAAGCGGGCCAACAAGGCCAACATTGCCGCCTTCCAGGAGCGCAAGGCCGAACTGGAGCGCCAGGCCGCCGAGAAGCTGGCCGCCGCCCAGGCCCGGGCCGAGCAGCTCACCGGCTTCACCGTGACCATCGCCCAGAAGGCCGGCGTGGACGGCCGCCTGTTCGGTTCCGTCACCAATGTGGATATCGCCGAGGCCTTGACCGCCGCCGGCCATGCCGTGGCCAAGGGCGAAGTGCGCATGCCCGAGGGCCCCTTCAAGGCCGTGGGTGAGTACCCGGTGACCCTATCCCTGCACACCGACGTCACCTGCGACATCACCGTGGCGGTGGTGGGCCAGGGCTGATGCCTCTTTCCTCCCCCTTGGAAAGCGCAGAGTAATCCCCCCTTCCCCCCTCGGGGGAGGGGCGGGGGAGAGGGAGCAGGGCCGCGCAAGCGGCCCTTTGTCTTTCCGCTAGAATCCCCTCTCCGTTTCGTTACCCGTCCCATGTCCTCCCTCCTCGACCAGGAACTCACTGCCCTCAGGCTGCCGCCCCATTCCGTGGAGGCCGAGCAGGCCGTGCTGGGCGGGCTGTTGCTGGAAAACAACGCCTGGGAGCGCATCGCCGATCTCATCGGCGAGCAGGATTTCTACCGCGCCGACCACCGCGCCATCTGGCGCCAGATCACCCGCCTGGTGGAAGAGAACAAGCCCGCCGACGTGGTGACCGTGGCCGAGGCCCTGGAGTCCCTGGGCACCCTGGATGAGATCGGCGGCCTGGCCTATCTGGCGGCCCTGGCCCAGAACACCCCCTCCGCCGCCAACATCCGCCGCTACGCCGAGATCGTGCGGGAGCGGTCGGTGCTCAGGAAGCTGGCCGAGGTGGGCACGGGCATCGCCGAATCCGCCTTCAGCCCCGCCGGCCGCTCCGCCGCCCAGATCCTGGACGAGGCCGAGGCCCGGGTGTTCGAGATCAAGGAAGCGGGGGCCAAGTCCACCCAGGGCTTCCAGGAGATGCAGCCCCTGCTCATGGAGGTGGTGACCCGCATCGACGAACTCTACAACCGCGACAACCCCAACGAGGTCACCGGCGTGCCCACGGGCTTCGCTGATCTGGACAGCAAGACCTCGGGCCTGCAACCGGGGGACCTGATCATCGTCGCCGGCCGGCCTTCCATGGGCAAGACCGCCTTCAGCCTGAACATTGCCGAGAACGTGGCTTTGGACACCGACCATTCCGTGGCCGTGTTCAGCATGGAAATGGGCGCCACCCAGCTGGTCATGCGCATGCTGGGCTCCGTGGGCCGCCTGGACCAGCACAAGCTGCGCACCGGCCGCATCTCCGAGGACGACTGGCCCCGTCTCACCCATGCCCTGGGCCGGCTCAACGACGCGCCCATGTATATCGACGAATCCCCGGGCCTCACCGCCATGGAAGTCCGGGCCCGGGCCCGGCGCCTGGCGCGCCAGTGCAAGGACACCAAGAAACCCCTGGGCCTGATCGTCATCGACTACCTGCAGCTCATGTCCGGCACCGGCAGCGGCGAAAACCGGGCCACCGAGATCTCCGACATCTCCCGTTCCCTCAAGGGCCTGGCCAAGGAACTGCATGTGCCGGTCATCGCCCTGTCCCAGCTCAACCGCTCCCTGGAACAGCGGCCCAACAAGCGCCCCGTCATGTCTGACCTGCGGGAATCCGGCGCCATCGAGCAGGACGCGGACGTGATCCTGTTCATCTACCGGGACGAGGTCTACAACCCCGACAGCCAGGACAAGGGCACCGCCGAGATCATCATCGGCAAGCAACGCAACGGCCCCATCGGCACGGTACGGCTCACCTTCCTGGGCGAGTACACCCGGTTCGAGAACTATGCGGCGGGGATGGCCGATGGAGGGTGACCCCAGGCCATGTCCAGACCGCTGATCGCCCGTATCGATACGGCCGCCCTGGGCCATAACCTGGGGGTGGCCCGGGCCGCCGCCCCCCGGTCCAGGGTCCTGGCGGTCATCAAGGCCAATGGCTACGGCCACGGCCTGTTGCGGGTGGCCCGGGCCCTGCGGGGAGCGGACGGCTATGCCGTGCTGTCGCTGGACGAGGCCACCCCGTTGCGGGCCGAAGGCTATACCCACCCCATCGTCCTGCTGGAAGGCTTCTTCAGCCCGGACGAGTTGCCGGAAATCGCCCGCCTGCGCCTGCGCCCCGTCATCCACCGGACCGACCAGGTGGATATCCTGGCCCGCGCCCGCCTGGAGCACCGCCTGGACATCCTGCTCAAGGTGGATACCGGCATGCACCGCCTGGGGCTGGCGCCCAAGCGGGTGCCGGAGACCCTGGCCCGCCTCAGGACACTGGGCCAGGTGGGCCGCATCACCCTCATGACCCACTTCGCCTGCGCCGACGATCCGGCCGTGGGGGTGGCGGCCCAGTTGGAAGTCTTCAAGGCCCTGCGCGCCGGCCTGGGCGAGGAGGGCGGTGTCCCTTCGATCACCCTGGCCAACTCCGCCGCCCTGCTGCGCTACCCGGAAACCCATGGCGACTGGGTGCGTCCCGGCATCCTGCTCTATGGCGCCTCTCCCTTTGCCGACCAGACCGGCGAAGACCTGGGCCTGCTGCCGGCCATGCATCTGGAAAGCCGGCTCATCGCCGTGCAGTCGGTACGCAAGGGAGAAGGGGTGGGCTATGGCCTCACCTTCCGGGCGGAAAGAGCCATGCAAGTAGGCATCGTCGCCTGCGGCTATGCCGACGGCTATCCCCGCCATGCCCCCACCGGCACCCCCGTGCTCGTGGCGGGGCGGCCATCCCGTACCCTGGGCCGGGTATCCATGGACATGCTGTGCGTGGACCTCACCTCCGTGCCCGGCGCCCATGTGGGCAGCCCCGTGCTCCTTTGGGGCGCCGGCCTGCCGGTGGAGCGGGTGGCCGCCGCCGCCGGCACCATCGCCTACGAACTCCTCACCGCCCTCGCCCCCCGGGTGCGGGTGGAAGAAACCTGATCGTCATGCCGGCCCAGGCCGGCGCCCACCAAGCAGAAAGCCCCCCATGTCCGACATCCTCGAAAAAATCCTCGCCACCAAACGGGATGAAGTGGCCGCCGCCCGCCAGGCCCGTCCCCTGGAAGCGGTGCGGGCCGCTGCCCTGGCTGCCCCGCCGCCCCGCGACTTCGTCGGCGCCATTCGCGCCAAGCTTGCCGCCGGCCTGCCCGCCGTCATCGCCGAAATCAAAAAGGCCAGCCCCAGCAAGGGCGTGTTGCGGGCGGACTTCCGCCCGGCCGAGATTGCCGCCAGTTACGAGGCGGGCGGCGCCGCCTGCCTATCCGTCCTCACCGACCGCCAGTTTTTCCAGGGTGACCCCGAATACCTGAAACAGGCCCGCGCCGCCTGCCGGCTGCCGGTGCTGCGCAAAGACTTCATGATCGACCCCTACCAGGTCTACGAGGCCCGCGCCATGGGCGCCGACTGCATTCTGCTGATCGTCGCCGCCTTCAAGCACCTCTCCCCCCGAGGGGGAGGGGAGCAGAACGGGCCCTCGGGGGGAGGGGGGCGCCTAGCGCCGGTGGAAGGCTACGACATCCCCGCCATGCGCGCCCTCGAGGCCCTGGCCCATGAGCTCGGCATGGCCGTGCTGGTGGAATCCCACGACGCGAACGAATTGCGAGCCGCCCTGCAACTGGATACGCCTTTGATAGGCATCAACAACCGCAACCTGCGCACCTTTGAAACCCGCCTGGAAACCACCCTCCACCTACTGCCCATGATCCACCCCTCCCTCGCCCACCCCACCCCCTCAGGGGGAGGGGCCCCCTCCTTCGTCC
>Ga0272446_1001976_pt1:0-22500 | contig 28847 bp, 21 predicted proteins | sample YNPCB0061_FD_194587 | JGI IMG/M metagenome (GOLD analysis project Ga0272446, IMG submission 194587) | Hot spring microbial mat communities from Yellowstone National Park, WY, United States - YNP-CB-006-1 | ecosystem: Environmental > Aquatic > Thermal springs > Hot (42-90C) > Sediment...
CTGGTTGCCTACTGGGAGAGCGTCGGGGTGATCAACTCTCGGCCTGATATTACTGACAGCCAGGAGCACGCCCGCCGGTTGCGCGACCAAGCTGAACACCGTGAGCGGACTTAGGTAGCGAATGTACATTGTCGATACTGATGTCATGATCGATATTCAGCGGGGGTATGCGCCAGCCCTGGCTTGGTTTGCCTCTGTCTCCGCACTGCCAAGCATTCCCGGCTTTGTGGTGATGGAATTGATTCAGGATGGTCAGAACAAGCAGCAGGTGAGGAAAGTTCTACAGCTTGTAGCGCCACTCACCATCATTTGGCCGACTGAAACTGATTGCGCCCGTGCCCTATCTGACTTCACATCGGGTAGGGCTGGAAGCCCCGTACTTCAGTGCGGGGAGGAAAGCTCCTTTAGCAACTTCAGTTGTTTTAGGTTATAATTGTACTGCGGACACCAGAAACGGTTGTTCAAGGCACTGGTAACGGTCGATTGGGGGTGTTGTAAACCACCCCAGAGGCTCGCGGTTGGCTTGCTAACTGCAGGGCTACTAAAAGCTCCCTGCTTTAGCTGGGAGTAGTTTACAGCCTATCATCTGTCTCACAAGGTTGGTCTGATTGATGCTTTGATTGGAGCCTGTGCTGTTGGGCGTAGTGCAACCCTCTGTACTTTCAACGTGAAGCACTACCAAGTCATCTCCGGATTGAGCCTGGAGCAACCCTATAGTCGCTAAAGCCGCCTAACACCTCGTTGGTGCGGACAGTATGGGGGTTATCGGTGGAAGTTCGAGGTTATCTGCCGCCGCACAACTTCACCTTTAGCCTGATTATCCTTGGTAGGGGCGGCGATCGCTCTGCCACAATTGGAAATAATCCCGTCATTGCAGCCTAAGGTTCAATGGCTCCCCTCCTGTCTCTGTGCATGATTGTTAAAAATGAAGCCCACCAGTTACGGCGCTGCTTAACCTCGGTGCAGCCGTGGGTGGACGAAATCATCCTTGTGGATACAGGGTCTGAGGATGACACGGTGGCGATCGCCGGCGAGTTTACTCCCCATGTTTATGCCGTTGAGTGGCAACAGGATTTTGCGGCAGCTCGCAACTATTCTTTACAGTGGGCAACAGGAGAGTGGATTTTTTATATCGATGCCGATGAAGAACTCATTGTTACGGATTCCCACTGGCGATCGCAGCTCCTTGATCAAGGGATTGATTGCTTTAGCGTGTTGCGGCAAGAAGCAGGCACGCACCACAACTGGAGTGACTTTGCCAACGTTCGCTTTGCACGTCGTCAGCCAGGGCTGAGGTTTGTGGGGGCGTTACATGAACAATTGAACACTGCTCAAGGCAAGGTTGGGGCACTCAAAGGGATACATCTGTTGCACCATAACCAGCAAACGCAGGAACAATTTCTCAAAAAAATCCGCGATCGCAATATCCCGATTCTGGAGCAGATGGTAGAGCGGGGCGATCGGCGGCTGATGAACTTGGTGTGCCTAGGGGATCACTATGCCGCCTGTGGCCAAACCGAGCAGTCGCGCGATTGGTACCATCAAGCCCTTGACGCGATCGCCGAGGATATTGAGCAGCAGCGGCTTCCCCAAGAGACCACTTGGCTCCGTCACCTACTGTTTTGGGCAACCTACACAGCATTCGAGGCTAAGGACTACGACACTGCACAGTACTATGCCAGTTATGGCCTCAGGTACTTCAATGCCTACCCGCCACTACTTTATGCGGCAGGTCTGATTGTCTTTGAACTGGGGCTACCACGAGGGGCACTGCCCTACTTTCATCGCTGCTTAGACCTTTTCAGTCGTGGTACCTATGATCGCAGCGAACCCTTTGATCGCCAGTGGATGACGATTCAGCCTGCCTATAGCCTAGGGTTTACCTATATGACCCTCCAAGAACAGGAACGTGCTATTACGTACTTTCAGAAAACCCTTGAGTTTAATCCGCACTATCAACCAGCGCAACAGCACTTGCAGCACCTTCTATCGGCAACGGCACCTTCAGGGTAATGCGTGTGCCTGCTCCCACCGCAGACCGGATCCACATGCGCCCGCCTAAGCGCTTGGTAACAAGAAAAGCTTTGGTAAGACCAAACCCACCTCCCATAGTTCGCCGCTGCTGTACGTTTGAGCCGCGCTGGCCAAAGCCCACGACTTTAGCCAATTCATCGCTGGGAATGCCACAGCCAGTATCCTCAACCACAAATTTAAGGTGATCAGCACACTCTGCTAAACCAGCAATGATTTTCCCCCCAGGATCGGTATATTTGCGGGCATTAGCAATGAGATCCCGCATCACATCTTCAAAAATGTGTGGCATCAATATGACCTTACCATCGGGAGAGGCAATATCAAACACCAAATAGTAGTCTGAAGCTTTTTGGGCGGCGATATTGTGGAGGATACGATAGCGCCCCTTACTATTTTTTTCAATCGCTTGGAAAACCTGCTCAAATTGTTTCTGCAATTCATGGATAGGCATTCTAACCCATTCATCGGGGTTCGCTTCGCGAGAGAGGAGTTGCTGTACGCGAATTTCAACAATGTCAAATACAGAATGGATGTTAGCGATCGCCTCTTTAACGTCGGGTGTGTCTGCAAGGTGGGAATACTGCTGCAGCGCTGCCTCTAAATTGTCGGTTATCGTCTGCCGCAAGGCACTGATTTTCTTAAGGTAGGCCAAAATAGTTGGGCGATCGCTGAGAGCATCGAGAACCTGCTGTAAAAGCTGCAAACTAGGCTGTAACACCTCAAGGTTATCAATCTCCAAGCCCAGAAACTGAATTTCACCCATCAAGATATTGAGCGTGTTCAAAATGCTGTGCATATCAAGCAGCGTTTGCTCTGCCTCAGACAACTCTGGGATATGAGTAATTTCAATTTCAACTGGAGTATGCTGTTCCATAAAGCGTGAACCTAATACTAACGGGATAAAGCCCCGAGGCTAAACATTCATCGGGTGCCCATTAAAGGGGATGAAAGGCTGGCAAGGCTCACGTTCACTTTAGCGTTGCCTAAAGACCAGTCGCTATAATAAGGGCGATCGCGGTGGAACCACTGCCGCTGTGTGGTAACTGTACATGCTCTCATCCGGCTCTCACTACCCGATCTTTGGTCCTGAAATCCGCTGCCCCCACTGCCGACAAGTGATTTCGGCCTTAACGCTGACGGATACTTACCTTTGCCCTCGCCATGGCCCCTTTGAAGCGGATGCAAAAACTCAAGAACTCATGCATCTACAGTCAGGGCGGATTTGGCGACTCTGGGACGGCGAGTGGTATCGCCAACATACTCACCCCGACGGTATTCGCTTTGAAATTCACGATGCCCTCGATCGCCTCTATACCCAAGGCTACCGAGCAACAAAGGTCATTATTGCCCAACGCTACCGCGACCTATTTTGTGCCTACCTCGAACGCAATACCCCTTGGCGTGGCTCCACAGATCCACAAATGCTGCGCCTGTTTGGCCTACCCGTCGAGTTTAGCCCCCCCGCTAACACCGATGAACGCTGGGACGTGATTAACTTTGATCTGGAAAAGGAACCGGGTGCTCCCATCCGTCCTCCCTACTTTCGGATGTTTGACTAGGCCACGCCGCCCAAGCAAGAGAATGGAGTTAGGTGTGTCAGACCCAGAAATGACCCTTGGCGACTGTGGCGAGCACCAATTAATCGAGCGGTTACGGCTCTACTGCGCCCCTTCAATGATTGGAGATGATGCCGCTGTCTTCACGCCGCCCCATGATCAACAGATGGTCTTCAGTACAGATGTACTGGTGGATGGGGTGCATTTTAGCTTGGGGATGGCCAGCCCAGTGGTAACCATGACCCCATTTGATGTGGGGTGGCGTGCCGCCGCTGCCAACCTTTCCGACATCGCCGCCATGGGGGCAACACCGATCGGGATGACCGTGGGTATGGCTGCCCCTAGTCACTGTCCGGTAGCAGTCATCGAGGACATTTATCAAGGACTGGCGGCCTGTTGCCACACCTATGGCACTGCTATTTTCGGAGGGGACACCTGCCGCTCTGGGGTACTCAGCCTAAGCATTAGTATTTTGGGCGCTGCCCCACCAGAGCGACTCATTTACCGCCATACTGCCCGCCCCGGAGATCTAATTCTTGCAACTGGTCTGCACGGTGCTGCCCGCGCTGGCCTCGAATGCTTACTCCAACCAGAATGGGCTGCAACAGTGCCCACAGAACTACGGCAGCTTTGGGTTCACGCCCATCAGCACCCCCAACCGCGTCTAGATGTGGTGCAGTGGCTCTGGCAGCAGTCTCCTGCGCCACGGGTGAGTGGGATGGATAGCAGTGATGGGTTAGCCGATGCGGTGCTGCAAATTTGTGCCGCTAGTGGTGTTGGCGCTATTCTTTCAGCGGAGGCTATTCCCAAGCTGCCCTACCTAGACCCAGAACAAGCCTTAGCTTGGGCACTCTACGGCGGTGAAGATTTTGAACTTGTGCTGTGCCTACCCCCAGCGATCGCCCCGGATCTTTGCGCCATGGCAGGCAACCATGCGGCAATCCTTGGCGAAATTACCGCAACCCCTGAGGTTCTCCTGCAACAGGGCAAGACCTTGCGTCCGCTTCAGCATCAGCACACCTTTCAACACTTTAGCCGCTAATGATCCCCCTAAAATTATGGCGAAAAAGTCAAGGAATATTACAAAAATTCATAAATAGTCGCGGCGATCGCCGCCAAGTGCCCATGAATTTATACATTTCTTAAAAAATAGCTGACCCATCCCCGAATCGTTCTAATCTAAGTTAGCGCGTTAACCAAAAGTAAAGGGAGCCTCTTAGTAACCATGGTTGTCAAAGCAAGTGGTGGAAGCTCGGTTGCCCGCCCGCAACTTTATCAAACTGTCCCCGTTTCAACAATTATTCAAGCAGAGCAGCAGGATCGTTTTTTGAATCGTGGTGAACTAGACGAGCTTGCTGTCTATCTGCGTTCTGGCAGTAAACGGCTGGAAATTGCCACCACCCTCACCCGCAACGCGGATATTATTGTCTCCCGAGCCGCCAACCGCATCTTTGTCGGTGGCTCTCCCATGGCCTTCCTCTCCCGTCCCAGCACTGAAGATACCCCGCAGTTCACCACAGGGGCAACTGGCCAAGCCATTGACATGAAAGAAGCCATGAAACTGGGTACCGCCACCTACGTAGATACCCGCGGCGGTTTCCTAGAAGGGTTACGGTCAGTGTTCAGTGCCTCAGGAGGGGGAGCGCCAGCAGGCTTTAAGCCCATCAACATCGCCCGCTATGGCCCTGAGCGGATGCAAAAATCCCTGCGGGACTTAGATTGGTTTTTGCGGTACACCACCTACGCCATTGTGGCAGGGGATCCAAACATTCTCGCCGTCAATACCCGTGGCCTGCGGGAAATCATTGAAGCAGCTTGCTCCACCGATGCCACCATTGCCGCACTGCAAGAAATGAGCCGTGCTGCTGCCAGCTATTTTGAGAAAGATGCCGAGGGTCGCGCCATTGTCGAGCAATACTTTGACGTGCTGCTGAAGGAATTTATTGCCCCCGCCCCGTCAGATAAACTGCGGCAGCGTACCTCCAGTGACCTACAAGGATTGCAACTACCGCAAATTTACTTCAATGCTGCGGAGCGCCGCCCTAAATTTGTCATGAAACCCGGTCTCTCAGCCTCCGAGAAAACCGAAGTTGTCAAAGCGGCCTATCGGCAAATCTTTGAGCGGGATATTTCCCGTGCCTATGGTCTAGGGATTTCGGATCTAGAGTCGAAGGTGAAAAACGGCTCCATTTCCATGAAGGAATTTGTGCGACGACTGGCAAAGTCTCCGCTATATCGCAAAAACTTCTACGAACCCTACATTAACAGCCGTGCTCTTGAGTTAGCCTTCCGCCATATCCTTGGGCGCGGCCCCTCCAGTCGCGAAGAAGTGCAAAAGTACTTTGCCATTATCTCTAACGGCGGTCTGCCAGCCTTAGTGGATGCCCTAGTGGATTCTCAGGAGTACAGCGACTACTTTGGCGAAGAGACCGTCCCCTACCTGCGGGGCTTGGGGCAAGAAGCCCAAGAATGCCGTAACTGGGGGGCGCAGCAAGACCTATTCAAGTACAGTGCTCCCTTCCGCAAAGTGCCACAATTTATCACCACCTTTGCTGCCCAAGATCAACCCCTGCCCGATCAGCATCCCTACGGCGCAGGCAACGATCCCCTCGAAATTCAGTTTGGAGCCATCTTCCCGAAAGAGAAGAAAAACCCCAACACCCGTCCGCAACCCTTCAACAAAGATACGCGCCGTATTCTCATTAACCGTGGCCCCGGAATTAATAACCAAGTCAGTAACCCAGCTGCCCGTGGGGTTGCCCCCGGTAGCCTAGGCCCAAAAGTCTTCAAACTGGATCAGTTGCCCAGCATCAATGTCCGGATTGGCAAGCGGTCTGTGGCCACCGGTGGCGATAGTGTCAAGTTTGCCGAAAGCTCGACACAGCGGGTTATTCGGGCTGCCTACCTGCAAGTCTTTGGCCGCGATGTTTACGAAGGGCAGCGCCAAAAAGTGGCTGAGATCAAGCTGGAAAACGGTGACATCTCGGTGCGGGAGTTTGTGCGAATTTTAGCCAAGTCTAATCTGTTCCGCAGCCTCTACTGGACCCCGCTGTACGTCACCAAGGCGGTGGAGTACATTCATCGGCGCCTGTTGGGTCGCCCAACCTATGGCCGCCAAGAAATGAACACCTACTTTGATATTGCCTCGAAGAAAGGGTTGTACGGCTTAGTCGATGCGATCCTTGACAGCCTCGAGTACAGCGAAACCTTTGGTGAAGATACGGTTCCCTACGAGCGGTATATTACGCCCCAGGGGTTAGCCTTGCGTTCCTTACGCACGGGCAGTATTGGAGAAACTGGCATTAAACCAGAAAAAGCAGAAACGCCACGCTTTGTCGAGCTAGGGGCTGTAACAGAGCTGCGCACTGAGCCTGCCATTGCGTTCCGTGCCAACCAAGGGGTTAGCAAACAGCGGGAGCAAACCAAGGTCTTTAAGCTAACGCAACTGAACGACAAGCAAAATCTGCAACTGGTGATTCAGGCAGCTTATCGCCAAGTCTTTGAGCGCGATATTGCCCCCTACATTGTCCGTAACGAGTTTACGGCGCTCGAGTCGAAGCTGGGCAATGGCGAAATTACCCTCAAGGAGTTTATTGAAGCCCTAGGCTGCTCCGAGCTGTATCAGAAAGAGTTCTATACCCCCTACCCCAATACAAAGGTGATTGAGCTGGGGACAAAACACTTCTTGGGTCGTGCCCCCTTAGACCAAGCGGAAATTCGCCACTACAACCAAGTTCTGGCCACTCAAGGGTTAAAAGCGTTTGTTCAAGCGCTGGTCAGTAGTGCCGAATACGCCCAAGTGTTTGGGGAAGATACGGTGCCCTATCGTCGCTTCCCGACGCTACCGGCGGCTAATTTCCCGAACACAGAAAAACTCCACAATCAACTCACGAAGCAGAGTGATGCAATTGTGGTGCCTAGCTTTAGCCCAGTGAAGTCGCGCCTTGATAATACCAAGCTGCCCCTCTTAAGCCGGGCGATCGCCGAGCAGGAGGCAAAATCTCGGCAGCCAGATCCCAGCAAACCGCGCTTTGTGGAATTGGGTCGTTCCTTCAGCAATGGGGATGGCCAGTCCGTAGAGGTGGGGGTGGGTACCACTCGTCGTCGGCCTGCGCGTATTTTCCGCATGACGATGGGGGCACCCGCGTCCGAAGTGGAGCAGGTGATCAACGCCATCTACTGCCAAGTGATGGATGTCTTCAGCGGTAAGGTTCCCAGCCAGTTCCGCCGCAGTGACCTCGATAGCCGCCTGCGCAACGGCGAAATTACGGTGCGGGAGTTTGTGCGAACCTTGGCCAGTTCCGAGATCTATCGCAATCGCTTCTATACCCCTTACCCGAATACGAAAGTGATTGAGTTTCTGTTCCGGCATTTGTTGGGACGTGCCCCGGCCACTCAAACCGAAATTCGCCAGTACAACAAGATTTTGGCGGATCAAGGGCTGAAAGCAGCAGTGGAAACGATGGTCAACAGCCCAGAGTACAGCCGCTACTTTGGCGAAGATGTGGTGCCCTACAAGCGGTTCCCAACCATTCCAGCGGGGAACTATATCGGCAGCGTCAAAGCAGATGCGGATCTGGTGAAACAATCGTGGTCTAGTCTCTCACCCTCCTTGGTGGGAAGCCAGTCCACCAATCGCAGCTAGCTCTTTTGCTAGGATTGCTTAGCAATAGTGTTGTTTACGATGCTATAGGGGTGCAGGGATGTTGTTCCTGTCCCCCTATTTTTTGGCATCTTTTTCCCTAGGGGCGAATGTCTAAATAATTTGCACCAAGAAAATATTTTGGAGGAACCAAAGTTCTGTAAGCTCGGATAGGAGACCCCTGAAGGAGCGTCAGGAGGTTGCTTCGTAAGGTTAATTTGTGCATTTAGGAGAGTTGCGTGGATAACGTCATCGGCTTAGAAATTATTGAAGTAGTAGAGCAGGCGGCGATCGCCTCGGCACGCTGGATGGGAAAAGGCGATAAAAACATGGCAGATCAGGTGGCTGTGGATGCCATGCGCAACCGCATGAATCAGATCCACATGCGGGGTCGGATTGTGATTGGCGAAGGGGAGCGAGACGAAGCGCCGATGCTTTATATTGGCGAGGAGGTGGGCATTTGCACCCGCGAAGATGCGGCTCAGTACTGTAACCCCGAAGAGCTATTAGAAATCGATATTGCGGTTGACCCCTGTGAAGGCACCAATCTCTGTGCCTATGGCCAACCCGGATCGATGGCAGTGCTAGCCATTTCGGAAAAAGGCGGGTTGTTTGCTGCCCCTGACTTTTACATGAAAAAGTTGGCAGCCCCTCCTGCGGCCAAAGGCAAAGTTGATATTCGCAAGTCGGCCACAGAAAACCTAAAAATTCTTGCTGAGTGTCTTGATCGTGCCATCGATGAACTGGTGATTGTGGTGATGAAGCGCGATCGCCACAACGACCTGATCAAGGAAATTCGCGAAGCTGGGGCACGGGTGCAACTAATTTCCGATGGAGACGTGTCTGCTGCCCTTTCCTGTGCTTTTTCTGGAACGAATATCCATGCCCTCATGGGAATTGGCGCGGCTCCGGAGGGGGTGATTTCGGCAGCAGCGATGCGAGCCTTGGGAGGACACTTCCAAGGGCAATTGGTCTATGATCCAGCAGTGGTGATGACCAAAGAGTGGGCAGGGCGTACCCGAGAGGGAAACCTAGAGGAACTGAAAAAGGCAGGGATTACGGATCCCGATAAGGTGTACGATGCCCATGAACTCGCCTCCGGGGAAACGGTTCTCTTTGCTGCCTGTGGCATTACCCCCGGGGTTCTGATGAAGGGCGTGCGCTTCTTTAATGGTGGGGCACGTACTCAATCCCTTGTCATCTCTACACAGTCCAAAACCGCTCGCTTTGTTGATACCATCCACATGTTTGACAAGCAGCTGCGATCGCTACAATTGCACTAAACCAACCCAGTACTGATAAACTCCCTCGCTAGAGCCGACAAGTGCCAGAGGGAGTGTTTACCCCCGTTAAGGCAAGGTATTCCTCGTGCCCTTAAACCTTGCAACTCGCATTACCCTTGCTCGCCTGCTCGTGATTCCCGTAATTGTGGCAGTGCTTAGCATTGACCCTAGCTCACAGCATCGCTGGTGGGCAGTGGGCTTGTTTTTGGCGGCAGCACTGACCGACTGGCTAGATGGGTACTTGGCGCGGCGACTCAATCAAGTCACCGATCTGGGTAAGGTATTGGATCCGCTTGTGGATAAGCTGCTCATACTGGTGCCATTATTGCTGTGTATTGAGTGGGGAGAGGTGCCCGCATGGTCGGTGGCACTTATTCTGGTGCGGGAACTGGGCATTGCGAGTTGGCGCATTCACCAATCTCAGATTCAGGGGGCAAGTGTTTGGGGCAAAGCAAAAACCGTGAGCCAGATTCTGGCGGTTACTCTGTTGCTTGCACCCTTACCGGCCCCATGGCACGTGCCCACGATGATGGTTTATGGGGGGGCGATCGCCCTCACCCTAATCTCTGGCTGGACTTACCTGCGTTCGAGCTGAGTGCCAACCCGTCCCGCAATAACCTCCTGGAGTTGTTGCGGATTAATGCGATCCACCCAATAGACTTGGAACGATGGCTGTGCAACTTGATTCACAAAGGTTTGGCTTAAAAAGGGACGTAACTGTTCATTGCGTTGGTTAAATACCCCAAAAAAGGCACCGCCAATACCCTTGACAAACGGTTCTGCTTGGCGCGGATCAGGGCCAATTAAATCATTGGGTACTGGTAAGACCCCAGCCTCACTCACCCCAATCGTCGAAAAGTGGGTTCCCGGCACCAGCATCGCCAAGTATTTGGGGGAAGCGGCCAGCTCTGTAAAGGGCTGCACCTGCTCGATCAGGGGCGGCGCAAAGACATCCTTGCTACTCGAGATAATGAGAGCAGGGACATTGATATTGGCCATGCCACTCGAGCCAATCAACACACTACTCACCGGATTAACGGCAATCACCGATTTCACCCGTGGGTCAGCATAGTTTGTGGGCTGAGAGGGTGCTCCCAAGCTGCGACACTGCAGAGCAGCAGAAATATTAAAGACAAAGAGGTCGTTGGCGATCGCCTGACAGCGTTGCTGAACCGCCGTCCAATCCACCGTCCCCCCTGCGGCGGCCAAGACCGTGAACCCCCCCATCGATTGCCCAAATAGGCCAACATTATTGGTATCAATATTTAGTGTGGGAGTTTGTTGTACCAACGCCGCCACCGCATCGATGCCATACTTCAAGTCAAGAGGGCGCTGCGCCCAATCCTTTGGGAGGTTTTCGTAATCTACAGGAGCACCAGAGAGAAAACTGCCAATTCGCTGTGCATCTGATCCGATATGAGTGACGGCCAGCACCGCAAATCCATGACTCGCTAAGTGCTCTGCCAGATAGGCAAAGGTCAATCGATCCGATGCTAACCCATGGGAAATGACAATTAACGGTGCAGCGGTGGGGGTGCCCGTTGGTACGTAAAGATCAGCGGGAATACCGTTAGCAGAGCGGTTCGGATTCACAAATTGAATCGTCTGTTTCTGCCACTGAAACGGTCCCTTTTGGCTAGGGTTGGGCACATGAGTAGGCAAAGTCACTGGAGGCTGAAGTGCCGCCAACCGCGCGATAAATTCACGTGTCCGGCGCTCCTCATTGATGGCACGGGTAAACGCACCTACAGCCTTTAGCCCCAAATCACCATTGACGTTGACACTCCGCCCCGGAAACGCCTGCAACACTGTCAAAAAATTGATTCCTGAGGAGGACGAGGCGGCTGTTTTCAAGGCTTGACCGAGTGCCTGCCCCCCATTGCGATCATTATCCGTCCGAATGACTTCTCCAATGCGCTGCAAAAAGACCTGACCGATGGGACTATTCACAAACTGGCGAACACTGGTGGCTTCTAGTCGCACACTTTCATTCAGCGCCTCCCGCAGGTGCGCCCCTTGATCACTCGGAAGGAGACGAATGAGAAACGTTAGCTCCGGACTAGCATTGCCAGTTCTAGCAAAGGTAGCAAGATCACTAACATCAATATTAAACGTGCCAAAGGGAGGATACACTAAGCTAATTCTTTCCGCCGTTAAACCAGCCTGTCCCCAGAGGGCAGCAGCTAAACCGACTAATGAAAGCCATTGCCAAGGCCGCCGTGAGAGCTTGGTTTTTACAATCGCCATTCTGAGGACATCCTCACACATTGCTAGGATACTTAGAATACTATAGTTGACTCAGCACACTATCCGCTAATAGGCAAACTGCACGTGGCACATACCCTTGATGCTACCGAGTCAATGACTTAATCACAAATCACAGCACCTGACCGTATGCTAAATTAAACTATTTGTATCATCCAACGTCAGTGACGGCGGATGAGTTCAGTCGCTAGCCTGCCTAATAAATGCGGTAGGATTGAGATAACATCCCAAGTTTGGGATAGCAGGTATAGCATGTGAGTGAATTGCCCCTATTTCGTTTTGCAAAGCCTATTGAAACAAGTTTTAGTCCAGAAGCTGAGATTGTTGTCTTTTCTGGAGATGTTATTGATTGCCTTGCCCAACTTCCAGACAACTCGATCGCTCTCATTGTGACTTCTCCACCGTATAACTTGGGTAAGGAATACGAGAATCGTGTCTCAATTGAACACTACTTACAATCACAAGCTAAGGTTATTACCCAACTTTATCGAGTTCTACGAAATGATGGCAATATTTGCTGGCAGGTAGGCAATTTTATTCAGAATGGTGAAGTTTACCCTCTGGATAGTCTCTATTACCCAATTTTCAAAGAACTTGGGATGAAGTTGCGCAATCGGATTATTTGGAAATTTGGGCACGGATTACATGCATCGAGACGATTTTCAGGTCGTTATGAAACTATTCTCTGGTTTACAAAATCTGACCACTATATCTTTAATCTTGATTCAGTTCGTGTGCCAGCCAAGTACCCTGGCAAACGTCACTTCAAGGGACCACGTAAGGGAGAACCTTCAGGCAATCCTCTAGGGAAAAATCCCTCTGACATTTGGGAAATCATGTTACAAGATTGGGAAGAATTAGTATGGGATATTCCTAATGTAAAATCAAATCATCCTGAAAAGACAATTCACCCCTGCCAATTCCCTATTGAGCTGGTTGAGCGTTGTGTTCTTGCTCTTACAAATGAAAATGATTGGGTTTTTGACCCCTATATGGGCGTAGGTTCATCTCTTATCGCTGCTGTAATGCACAATCGTCGAGCAATAGGGTGCGAGAAAGAGTCAGAATACGTCGAGATAGCCCGCGAACGTCTTTCAGATTATTTTAATGGCACGCTTCGTTACCGTCCTATCGGAAAGCCAGTTCATCAGCCCACAGGCAAGGAAAAAGTGGCTCAAATTCCCGAAGAGTGGCGGGAAACGTCTCAGGTGCGACTTTTAGAAAAACAGGGTGAATACGAATGATCGTCGCCGGAATTGACTCTTTCAACAGGATAAGCCTAAAGATCCTGAAATCCCCTTATGGGTACCTGAAATGCGTATGGAGCTAAGCGGATTCGAACCGCTGACCCCTTCAATGCCATTGAAGTGCTCTACCAACTGAGCTATAGCCCCTGATCAGCAGAAAATTATCATCCCCTACAGCGATAGCATTTGTCAACTGTTTACCAGTTGGATTCGAAAACGATGAACGACTCCCGACACGGAGCTTGCTCTTGAGTAAACACAATTCACGCATACAGTGCGGGGCTTGCCGCCGATTAAGCTAAAGAGCAAGGGCGGGCGATCGCTCCTGCTGTGCCAATTCAAGCACCATCTGCCGTGCCCAGCAATCAGCAGCCAGAATATCCTCTAAGGTAGGGGTGCTGATGTTTTGGTGGTGGTAGCGATCGCAGGTTAGTTCAATGAGGCGGGGAATATCAAGGAATGAAATCGCCTCGGCAATAAATAGAGCCACCGCTTGTTCATTGGCAGCATTCAGTACCGCTGGCATTGCTCCTCCAGCACGACCTGCGGCATAGGCCAGCCCCATACAGGGATATTTATGGTGATCGGGGGTACGAAAGGTAAGGTCTCCCGCTTTGACCAAATCAAGAGCTGACCAATTCGTTGGTAGCCGCTCCGGCCAAGAGAGAGCGTAGAGGAGGGGCAGACGCATATCCGGCCAGCCTAACTGCGCCAACACCGATGTATCCTGTAGCTCAATGAGGGAGTGAATAATACTTTGCGGGTGGATGACAATGTCGATGTTATCGTAGTCCATGCCAAAGAGATAATGAGCCTCGATCACTTCCAGCCCTTTATTCATCAGCGTGGCCGAGTCCACGGTAATTTTCGGCCCCATGGACCAGTTGGGGTGCTTGAGGGCATCCGCCACCGTCACATCAGCGAGTTGCTCCACCGACCAGTCGCGAAAGGCACCACCAGAGGCAGTAAGAATAATTTTGCGTAGTCCCCCCGCAGGTACCCCCTGTAAACACTGAAAAATAGCTGAGTGTTCAGAATCTGCAGGTAGCAGCTTCACACCGTACTCTTGTAACAGTGGCAACACTACAGGCCCACCCGCAATTAAGGTTTCTTTATTGGCAAGGGCAATATCCTTACCGGCCTTAATGGCGGCGATCGTCGGCACCAAACCGGCGCATCCCACAATCCCTGTCACAACCACATCGGCATCGCCATAGGCGGCAACTGCAGCAATACCCGCCTCCCCAGCCACGAGTTCCGGTGTATAGGGCAGATCGCGCAATGCGTCTGCCAACTCTGGCAATTGGTTCGGATCAGCAATACCAACAATTTCAGGTCTAAACTGACGAATTTGCGGGATTAACCGCTCTAGATTCCGACCTGCTGCCAAGCCAACCACGCGGAAGCGATCGGGGTATTGGGCAACAATATCAAGGGTTTGGGTGCCGATAGAGCCAGTGGAGCCGAGCAGATTCAGTGCTTTCACAGTGGTTGGGGTAGGGTCAGTGGACACCTTAATATCTACCGCAGGAGGGGACAGAAGGCAATCGTCCCTTTGCAGGTGACAAGGCTAGAGATAATAGAAAAACTAGCCAAGGGACTACGATGGAGCCAAGTAAGATTCCACCCATCATGGAAATGATGCAAATGGACCTGATCCACACCACCCTGCAACGTCCTACGACGCCTAACAACCTTGATCATGTTGTTGAGGAGTATTTGCGGCAGCAGGGGAGACCACTGCGTTGGGCCATTACTGCCGTCAGCCCCCAAACCCTAACCATTGAAGCTGTGATCCTCAAGGACGGAAGTTGATAAAATCCTTACATATTCAGCTTTACACTTTCCCATGACACGCGCTGGTATCGGCATTCAAACGGCTCAGGCTCGCCCCGGACGGGTCAGCGGCCAGCTTCACGTCTATGATGGTACCGGCAAGGGCAAGTCTCAGGCCGCTCTTGGTGTTGTCCTGCGCTCCATTGGTTTAGGTATTGCCTCCGCGTGGCCAACACGGGTGCTACTTTTGCGCTTTCTTAAAGGCCCCGGTCGTACCTACGCGGAAGATGCTGCCATTGAAGCCCTGCAACGAGGGTTTCCCCATTTGATTGACCAAGTGCGCACCGGTCGCGCTGAGTATTTTAATGCCGAACAAATCACCACGTTCGATCGCCAAGAAGCTCAGCGGGGATGGGATATAGCCAAAGGGGCGATCGCCTCCGGTCTTTACTCAGTCATTGTCCTTGATGAACTGAATCCGGTACTGGATCTCGGCTTATTACCCGTTGACGAAGTCGTGGCAACCCTGCGCCGCAAACCCGATCATCTCGAAATCATTGCCACCGGTCGCGGTGCGCCTCCGGCACTGCTACAAATTGCAGATCTCCACTCAGAAATGCGGCCACTGGTACATCCCACCGCCCACCAGCAGGGGATCGAAGGTATTGAAATTTACACTGGCGAGGGCAAAGGCAAATCCACCAGCGCCCTTGGTAAAGCCCTGCAAGCAATTGGCACAGGCATCAGTCGGGATCAGTCCCATCGAGTGTTAATCCTCCAGTGGCTTAAGGGAGGACGAGGCTATACCGAGGATGCCGCCATTGCTGCCCTCAAAGAAAGCTATCCTCACCTTGTGGATCACCAGCGTTGCGGTCGGGATGCCATCGTCTGGCGCGGGCAGCAACAGGAAATTGACTACATCGAAGCCGAGCGCGGCTGGGAAATTGCACGGGCAGCGATCGCCTCTGGACTCTACAAAACCATTATTCTCGACGAGCTGAATCCCACCGTTGATCTGGAATTACTGCCCGTTGAGTCCATCATTCAAAGCCTGCTTCGCAAACCCCGTACCACTGAAATAATTATTACTGGACGCTGTAAAAATCCCCCCAGCTACTTTGACATCGCTAGTGTCCACTCCGAAATGATTTGCCATAAGCATTATGCCGAAAAAGGGATTGATCTCAAGCGCGGCGTTGATTTCTAAACCTAAAGGCAGACCCGCCCGATGACAGTGTCTCCGGCAGAGAACTGCTCTAAATAGTCCATTAGCACCTTAAACTGGGGACGGTTCAAGCGATAGTACACCCAGCGACCGTCTTGACGAGACAATACTAAATTTGCCTGCCGCAAGGCCCGTAAATGAAACGATAGCTTTGACGGCGAGAGGTTGAGGCGGGCACACAAATCGCACACACACACTTCCTCGTTATGTAAGATTTGAATCACCTCAAGGCGCAGCGGCTCTGCAAGCGCATGAAAACCAAGCTGTATCATGCCATCGGGGCGATCGCAAACCAAATTCGATGACCCTTGCAGCATTACTTCACCGGAGAACAGGGATCATCAACTTGGCACATATTATCAGCACCTGCCTCGCTATTGGATGTTTGTGCTGTATTGACAGGAGTCACGAATTGCGACCGATAAATTGCCTGTCGTAATTGCACCACCGCCTCTTGATACAGCGGATCCGCAGCAGTTGCCCACAGGCGTGGATTACGACTCACCTCTTGGGGCAACGTCACCATGATGTTAGGGGTAATTCCCATACGGTTAATATCAGTACCCTTTGGCGTGTAATAGTGCGCCACCGTCACAGATAACCCCGAGCCATCACTGAGTTGATGAATAGACTGCACAAGAGCCTTACCGTAAGTTTTTGTACCCACCACAATAGCACGACCATTATCCTGCAACGCCCCTGTTAAAATCTCGCTACTGCTTGCCGAACGCTGATCCACCAACACCACCAAGGGCAACGTAGTCAGGGCAGATTGCGTTGCTCGAGCCTGTTCACTATGGCCACTGCGATCCACAGTGCGCACAATCATTCCCTGATCAAGCCACATACGAGCAATATCAATCCCCGCTTGCAGCAACCCCCCCGGATTTCCCCGCAGATCTAGCACAAACCCATTCACCTGTTCTGCTTGTAACTGCCGGATTGCTGCCTGTACTTGATCCGCCGCATGGGAAGTAAACTCACTCAGATAAATATAACCAATCCGTTGATCCCCTTCCTCCTTCACGAGCGATCGCACCGCTGGCAACTCAATTAATGCCCGCATCAACGTCAAGCGAAATGTGCCTCGATTTGGGCGAAATAATTGCAACTCAATCGGCGTACCCACCCGACCACGAATCCGCCGTGATGCTTCTTCAATAGACATTCGCCGTGTTGAGTGGCCATCGATCGCAAGGAGGCGATCGCCCGCCTCAATACCCGCGCGAGTTGCTGGGGAGTTAGCCAGCGGCTCCAAAATAGTTAATTGCTGCGTCTTTTCATCCATCCCCAAGCGAATACCAATCCCTGAAACTTCCCCCGATGTCTGGGTTCGCAAAATCGCAAACTCTTCCGGAGTCATAAACCGCGTATAAGGATCATTCAATCGCTGCAACATCCCCTGAATGGCGCTATAGGCGTGCTCACGAGAGGTATAATGCTGCTCCAACAATTGTTGCCGTACCGCCAACCAATCCAGACGGTTAAACGAACTATCCACATACTCCTGCTGCACAACTTGCCACACCTCATCCACCAATGCCTTAGGACTATCTTTCAAAGCACCGTAACTAGGAAGAGGCACGAAAGCGACTGCCCCAGACACCAAAACCGACGATGCAACAACTGCCCAATAACGCAAACTCAAAACATCAACCTGAGGCATAGCAACACAAACCCTGTGAGGAGAGACAATTAGCATACTAGACCTAGTACACCCATGTTATTGGATGCACTATAGCCCATCTACAATCCCATGCCACCCTCCTATCCAAAAACCGTCCCAACTTAACACTTCTTAAAAAACAATTCCCCATCTAGTCTCTAGGTGGGGAAAAATATTTTGCCTAGCATTGAGCTATTTTTGCAGGAGGCTACCCTCCAACTATCTTCACCGCTGCGATGTTTCACCTCTGAGTTCGGGATGGATCAGCGTGGTTCCACCGCGCCATAAACACTAGGCAAATAGGTTAATAACTTTAGAAAACTTTAGAACCTAGATAATTTAACTGCTAGGCTTCAGCAACAAAACAAGGAATTAAAACTAAATAGTGATTGTCAGTATTATCAGCATTATCAGACACCTGTTGAGTGATGAGGTCAAGCCCTCGGTCTATTAGTACTCCTAGACTTCATCCATTACTGGACTTCCATCGAGAGCCTATTAACGGGTGTTCTACCCGTGACCTTACTGGCTTATGCCATGGGAGCACTCATCTTGAGGTGGGCTTCCCACTTAGATGCTTTCAGCGGTTATCCTCTCCGCACATGGCTACCCTGCGTTTACCGTTGGCACGATAACAGGTACACCAGAGGTGCGTTCCTCCCGGTCCTCTCGTACTAAGGAGGACTCCTCTCAATGCTCCTACGCCTGCACCGGATATGGACCGAACTGTCTCACGCATGTTTATCCCGTATCACTACGAGCATGGACTATATCTTCATCCTGACTCTTGCCATTGACGAATCAGGAGCCGACATTTGATTACTCTGACACACTCAGAGCATCTCAGCTTACACTTAGCGGCTAAACTAAGTCTAGGCTTCAGTCTCTACGGGATCAAGAGTTGTCGTGATCTCAAGTATGCTTCCACTTGGTCGCTGCGAATTGATCTGCGCTTGGAGAAGTTTAACTCACCAAACCGATCAACCTGCCGCGCAAGCCTTAGAAAATGCGCTGGCTCTAGTCGCTTAGAGCTTAGCATTTCCTCTAGAACAGACATGACTAAGTTACATTGCATTTTTTTTAGACGAACATAGGGAGTCAGATTGCTCAATACATTCAACACCATCCGAGATTCAGTAATAGAATACTCAGCAACTCCATCTTTTCTTTCTCGAATAAAACCAGCCCCTAAAATTGACTGAATCCATTCAAGAAATGAGCGATGAACCGTACGTTGAAAGAAGGTCACACTGGCTCGAATTTGATAGCCAAGGACATAATCCTTTCGTCGTACAAGTTGAAGGTTAATACAACCATCTCCATCCAAAAAACCAGCAATGTAGCTATAAGTCTGTACATCTGTCACGAGAACTCCGCTTACCCTCGGTATTGTCTTAGCTAGCGTTCGGAATCTAACTAAGATTCTACCGATTTTAGTCGGTTTGCTGCTCCACATTACTGTGAAGTGACGCAATGATTTACGTTCTGAACCCAGCTCACGTACCGCTTTAATGGGCGAACAGCCCAACCCTTGGGACGTACTACCGCCCCAGGTTGCGATGAGCCGACATCGAGGTGCCAAACCTCCCCGTCGATGTGAACTCTTGGGGGAGATCAGCCTGTTATCCCTAGAGTAACTTTTATCCGTTGAGCGACGGCCCTTCCACGCGGAACCGTCGGATCACTAAGGCCGACTTTCGTCTCTGCTCGACTTGTAGGTCTTGCAGTCAAGCTCCCTTATGCCTTTACACTCTACGGCTGATTTCCGACCAGCCTGAGGGAACCTTTGCGCGCCTCCGTTATCGTTTAGGAGGCGACCGCCCCAGTCAAACTGCCCACCTGAAACTGTTCCCTCGCCGGATAACGGCAGAGAGTTAGAATTCTAGCCTTGCCAGAGTGGTATCTCACCGATGACTCCATATTCCCCGCAAGGAATACTTCGACGTCTCCCACCTATCCTGCGCAAGCAAAGCCCGAACCCAATTCCAAGCTACAGTAAAGCTTCATAGGGTCTTTCTGTCCGGGTGCAGGTAGTCCGCATCTTCACAGACACTTCTATTTCGCCGAGCCTCTCTCCGAGACAGCATCCAGATCGTTACGCCTTTCGTGCGGGTCGGAACTTACCCGACAAGGAATTTCGCTCAGTTGATCTCTACCATTTCTGATAAAGCTGGACTTTACCTTGTGCGACCACGATTCATTTGCGATGCAATGCGTTGGATTTTTAATAGTCCTTCTTCCTTGAGGTGATCTCCTGATTGACACAGGAGCACAACATCCCTAAATTTCAGGAAATCTATCGATTTACTGGTTTTCAAGGAATGCTTTATAAAGAAAGGACAAATACGCTCTGCAAGATGATGGATACTACGCACCCGATAAGCCATGCGATCGCCGTGATTCACCCGAACCACACCGCAATCAAAGTAGGCTTTTAAGGCATAGAGAACCTTTACATCTCGCCGATGCTGAACAACGGTAAACTCAGGTAACACCTGATAACCAATTGCCATCTGACTATGGGGGTTAACTCCAACATGGAAGCACCCCTCACCATCAACAAAACCAACAATCCATTGAACATCTAAATCCATTTGTCGCACCTGAACATCAAGTCTCTGAGGATTCCTAGATACCTCTAGGTCTTTCCTGCGGATTATCCCCATGTCTTTCACGTTTTTACTGAACAGCACAGCAGTGCCCAAAAATAAGCTTTCTCAATTCAAGAAAGACCAGCACCTCGCTGAACGAGTAGTGACAAGCTGTCAGAGGATTTTCCCGCATATGGTTCAGTTTTACTAAGGCTAGCTTTCGTTAACCTTAGGACCGTTATAGTTACGGCCGCCGTTCACCGGGGCTTCAGTCGCTAGCTTCGCTTACGCTAACCAGCTTCCTTAACCTTCCGGCACTGGGCAGGCGTCAGCCCCCATACATCGTCTTACGACTTAGCGGAGACCTGTGTTTTTGGTAAACAGTCGCCTGGATCTCTTCACTGCGGCCACCTCTCGGTGGCACCCCTTCTCCCGAAGTTACGGGGCCATTTTGCCGAGTTCCTTAGAGAGAGTTATCTCGCGCCCCTTGGTATACTCTACCCCCCCACCTGTGTCGGTTTCGGGTACGGGTATCTTGGCTTAGCGTGTTTAGAGCTTTTCTTGGAAGCATGACATCAATCACTTCCCCACCGTAGTGGGTCGTACTCCTGCCTCAGCTCAGAGCGTTTTCACCGCTCCTCAACACCTCGGACAGTTGAACCGGTAACCAACATCCGGCTGATTTAGCCTTCTCCGTCCCTCTGCACAAACCAAGATGAGTACTGGAATATTGACCAGTTGTCCATCGACTACGCCTTTCGGCCTCGCCTTAGGTCCCGACTAACCCTCCGCGGACGAGCCTTCCGGAGGAACCCTTGGGGTTTCGGGGCATTGGATTCTCACCAATGTTTTCGCTACTCAAGCCGACATTCTCACTTCTGCTTCGTCCACACCTGCTCACGCTAGTGCTTCAAACTAATGCAGAACGCTCCCCTACCACTTACGTAGTAAGTCCACAGCTTCGGTACGTCACTTAGTCCCATTCATTTTCGGCGCAGGAACGCTTGACCAGTGAGCTATTACGCACTCTTTTAAGGATGGCTGCTTCTAGGCAAACCTCCTGGTTGTCTATGCATCCCCACCTCCTTTACCACTTAGTGACAATTTAGGGACCTTAGCTGGTGGTCTGGGCTGTTTCCCTTTCGACGATGAAGCTTATCCCCCACCGTCTGACTGGCTGTGTGTACACAGGGTATTCAGAGTTTGACTCGATTTGGTACCGCTCTCGCAGCCCGTACCGAATCAGTGCTTTACCCCCCTGCTATAGTCACAACCGCTATGCCTCAACATATTTCGGGGAGAACCAGCTAGCTCCGGGTTCGATTGGCATTTCACCCCTAACCACAGCTCATCCGCCGATTTTTCAACATCGGTCGGTGCGAACCTCCACTTGGTGTTACCCAAGCTTCATTCTGGCCATGGTTAGATCACCCGGGTTCGGGTCTATAAATACTGACGAACGCCCTTATCAGACTCGCTTTCGCTATGGCTTCGACATTTTCGTCTTAACCTGCCAGTACCTATAAGTCGCCGGCTCATTCTTCAACAGGCACGCCGTTACTCGTTAAATCGAGCTTCGACTGCTTGTAAGCCTACGGTTTCATGTTCTATTTCACTCCCCTTCCGGGGTTCTTTTCACCTTTCCCTCGCGGTACTATGCGCTATCGGTCACACAGGAGTATTTAGCCTTACGAGGTGGTCCTCGCAGATTCATCCGGAATTTCACGTGCTCCGGACTACTCGGGATACAGCTAGGATTGTTAAGCTTTTGACTACAGGACTTTCACCTTCTCTGGTGTAGCATTCCACTACTTCGTCTAGCCGCTCAATTCCATGTTGCTGTCCCACAACCCCAACAAGCAAGCTCGTTGGTTTAGGCTGTTCCCGTTTCGCTCGCCGCTACTCGGGGAATCGAGTTTTCTTTCTTTTCCTCCGGCTACTAAGATGTTTCAGTTCGCCGGGTTGGCTCTCTAACGTTATGGATTGGCGTTAGAGTTACTGGGTTGCCCCATTCGGAAACCTCCGGATCAAAGCTTGTTTCCAGCTCCCCGAAGCATATCGTCGGTATCCACGTCCTTCTTCGCCTCTGTGTGCCTAGGTATCCGCCGTAGGCTCTTTGTAGCTTGACCACATACAACATTGGTGTCTGTGTTGCTAAGCAGAACAATTACATTGCACTACTCAGATAACTACCTGACAAATCACTATTTAGTTT
>Ga0272446_1001976_pt1:25000-28847 | contig 28847 bp, 21 predicted proteins | sample YNPCB0061_FD_194587 | JGI IMG/M metagenome (GOLD analysis project Ga0272446, IMG submission 194587) | Hot spring microbial mat communities from Yellowstone National Park, WY, United States - YNP-CB-006-1 | ecosystem: Environmental > Aquatic > Thermal springs > Hot (42-90C) > Sediment...
CGCACAGTGGGGTAGGTCGGCTGCTGGGGATGCTACAAGGCTGGCAGGAGAAAAGTTGGCTATGGCGCTGGGTGCCTGCAATGGGTGGCTGGCTTGTGGGGTTGGTGTTAGTACTGGCTCCGTTTATGCCGTCGGGGATGATTGGCATGTTGCTGATGGCGGGGGCTGGGTTGTGGTTGTTGTGGACTCTGGCGGGGGAGCGGCAGGGTCGCTGGTCACCGATTCACCTTCTGGTGTTGAGCTATTGGGGGATTGCATTGTTAGCAACGGTGCTGTCACCGGTGCCACGGGCTGCTGTTGTGGGGTTAGGGAAGCTCAGCTTGTACGTGCTGTTTTTTGCTTTGGCAGAGCGGGTGATGCGTGATGAGCGGTGGCGATCGCGCCTGCTGACGGTTTATTTGTTAACGGCTTTAGGGGTGAGTGTCGAAGCTATCCGGCAGTGGCTGTTTGGGGCAGAGCCGCTGGCCACGTGGACGGATCCGGAGTCGGCGTTGGCAAATGTGACCCGGGTGTATAGCTTTTTAGGAAATCCCAACCTGTTGGCAGGATATTTATTGCCCAGTGTGCCTTTGAGTGCGGCGGCGATCGCGGTGTGGCGGGGCACATTACCGAGGGTTCTTGCAGTGGTGATGCTGGGGATGAATACGGCTAGCTTGATATTGACCTTTAGCCGGGGTGGCTGGCTGGGGTTGGCTACCGCCACGATTGTTGGTGTGGGGCTGCTGGGGTTTTGGTATTTACCGCAATTACCCTATCGGTGGCGGCGCTGGGGAGTGCCCCTCCTGCTGGGACTGTTGGTGGCTACTTTGGTGGGGAGTGTGGTGAGTGTACCAGCGTTGCGGGAGCGAGCGGGCAGTATTTTTGCTGCGCGGGGAGACAGTAGCAATAATTTCCGAATTAATGTGTGGATGGGGGTACAGCAAATGATTCAAGCGCGCCCGTGGCTGGGGATTGGCCCCGGGAATGTGGCGTTTAATCAAATTTATCCGCTGTACCAAGTCAATGTACGGTTTACGGCGTTGAGTGCCTACTCGATTTTTTTGGAATTACTGGTGGAAGTGGGCGTGATTGGGTTTGGCGTTTTCCTGTGGTTATTGCTGTTGGTGGGCGATCGCGCTTGGCAATGTTTAGGCCAATTACGTGCTAGGAACAATCCTCAAGGGTTTTGGCTGATGGCAACGGTGGCCACAATGGCGGGAATGCTGACCCATGGCTTGGTGGATACGATATGGTTTCGCCCGGAGGTTGCAACCCTATGGTGGCTAATGGTGGCGATCGTGGTTAGTTTTGTCCCCCAACAGGAAAATGCTGCCTCCTGATACCTCAAGGCAACCGGCCAAGTAAAGGGGGATTTATTTGTACTAAAGATTTTTGAGTTAGTCCTGTTGCCACTCTTGAAGACCTGCCGTAACGGCCGAACCTTGATCGTGCCAGCCACAGTGGGAGCAGTGGCACTGGCCAAGGGCAACATTGGAATGATGGATGGGTTGTCGACATTCGGGACAGCGCCCGGTGAAGTAAGGATGGTGCATTAGCATCCGAATTTGCTCAACAGGGGATAGGTGGCCAATAACTTGTTCGAGTGTGGCCGATTGACCATCGACGTGTGACATCAGGGAATCCAAATAACTGACGAAATTTAAGCGATGAGGTCATCGTGAATTCAGTATGGCGGCGATCGCCCCGATGGGGGAATCGTAAAAATACGGAAAATCCTTGCGCCAACCTGTGGAAAACTCCAAAAAGCCTGTGGAAAAATCTGGGGAAAATCTGGGGAAAACTATAGAAAAACTCTGGAAAATTGTGGAAATCTTTTTATTCTTTTATTAAGCATTTAATCGCCTGTGGAAAACTACCCAATTTTTTCCACAGGTTTTCCACAGGAATGAATAGGCTCAAACCAAGTCAGGGTAAGGGGTTTACTATGTTTTTCCACATTTTCCACAGCCCCTACTACTACTATAAGAATATTTATAAGATCAGTAGTAGTAGAGATCTTAGAGATCTACGATAAAAAGTTCTGAAAAGAGGAAATTAAGCTAGGGAGCACTACACACCCCGGTTCACGGAAAGGGCTGATCAACCCTAAACATCCGTAAATAGCTACCAAAAGGTAAATGGCAGCCAAAGGGTTCTAAAACAGCCAAGAAGCAGGGTGAACCCATAAAGCTAGGGGATTTATCCTTCATGCCCTTTAGGGGGCTTTTAAGGGGATTCTGTGGGGCGCTAAGGGGAGTGTTCTATTGAACGTTTGCCGATACCATAGTCCAAGTACTACCCATCTCTTTCTAGGCTTCCATGACACGCATTGTCACTTTTTTAGGGTCAACCCCAGAGCAGCAAACGGCTCTTGGTCTAGCGGTTGCTCAGTGGTTTGCTGAACATCAGCAACGAACCCTCTTGGCGTTGCCAGCACCGGCAACCACATTGCAGTATTTAATTGGTGATGTATATAAAGAAACTGGGTCTCAAGCGGTATCTGTTGGCGATCGCCTTTGCGTAACACAACTGTTTGCTACTCAAAGCTTGGATATGGCTTGGGATGATCTCAGTCGCCTTGTGGAGTCCTATTTACCGCCGGAGCTGGTCGGCAAGGTCTATGCGGGTGAACTGATGATTTTGCCTGGTATGGATATGCTGTTGACCCTAAATGCCCTACGGGTCTATTACAGCAGTGGCGAGTACGATGTGATTGTTTACGCAGGTGCGAATAGTCGAGATACGTTGCGGTTGATAGGATTGCCTCAAGGACTGGCTTGGTACTATCGCCGGTTTCGCCGATTGTTAGAGCAACTGGATATTAACAAAATTGCGACTGCTATGGGTGGGCCGATCGCCAGCGCCATTATGGCTGCGAACATTGATACCCAAAAAATTAATGAGCGACTTGCCCAAGCCAAGGAATGGGTGGATCGCGGTGTGACGATTGCTTCAGATGGGCAGCGGCTATCGGTATTTTTGCTAACCAGTCCTGCCGCGCTTGAGATTGCCCAGACGCAATGGTTGTGGGGGAGTGCTCAACAGGTGAATGTGCCGATTTCTGAGGTATTTTGTTTGGGAGAGGCAACCCCTGATGTCAATCAAGCCTTTGCACCGTTACGGATTTCAACCCTCCCGACCGACCTTAGAGCTTGGCAGTCCCTTGTACCCAGCTTGCCTGACTTTAACAACCTAGCGAGTGCCCCTGCTCCCCACGAATTTGATGAGGTGCAACAGCAGGTACGTATTTTTCTGCCTGGGTTTCGCAAGGAGCAAGTGAAACTCAGTGAGTTTAGCGGTGAGTTAACGGTCGAGGCAGGAGACCAACGCCGCCACATTGAACTGCCCCCCAGCCTTAAGGGAAAACCTGTGCAGGGCGGAAAGTTTGAAGCACCCTACTTGATTGTGAACCTATCTTGACATACTCCCCATGCCTAAAGGCAGGGGATTCTTGTTCTTGGTTCTACGAGCGCACTTACTTCATCAGGTTTCCCCTCTAAAGCAGCGGTGCATCTCTCCCCAAGCGTTCCCCCTTGCGGAGCAGTTCCCTTATGCCCTAAGGTACTGTTTTGCCATTCCATCCCCAAGATGCTTAGCCCCTTTTTCAAGATATTCAGAGCCGCGTTCTGGTCTCTGTCTAACTCAAACCCGCACTTAGGACAACTATGGGTTCTAGTGGATAGGGTTTTCACGACCCTATGCCCACAGTTACTGCAATCCTGTGTGGTGTACTGCGGCGGTACGCTGACTACTGCCTTATCCCACACCTTCCCGTAGTAGTCCAGCCATTGGGTGAACTGAGACCAACTAGCATCATGGATGGATTTGGCAAGATGATGATTCTTGACTAGGTTCTTCACCTGCAAGT
>Ga0272446_1001977_pt1 | contig 28838 bp, 27 predicted proteins | sample YNPCB0061_FD_194587 | JGI IMG/M metagenome (GOLD analysis project Ga0272446, IMG submission 194587) | Hot spring microbial mat communities from Yellowstone National Park, WY, United States - YNP-CB-006-1 | ecosystem: Environmental > Aquatic > Thermal springs > Hot (42-90C) > Sediment | place...
GGCCCGGTGGTCGATCCCGGCCCGCCGATGTGCGACACCTCGCTGCGCCGCTGTCCGGCGACCGTCAGCTATCCGTCGTCGGGGCGCGAGCGCTCGGTCGAGGTGATCGGCGACTGGGCCGCGGGAGCCTGGATGCGCGGCGTGCCGCTCACGCTCTCGGGGTCGACCTTCACCGGCACGATCGCGGTGCCCTGGTCGAAGCAGGTCCTCTACAAGTTCCACGTCGTCTACACCGACAACACCGAGAAGTGGCTCCCCGACCCGAACAACCCCACCAAGGTCGACGACGGCTATCAGGGGTTCAACTCGGTGCTGGCGCCGACGACGTGCGCGCGCTGGACCTGCGCCTCGACGCAGATCCAGTGCGCCGGCGGCGCGACCGGCGGCTACGACTGGCGCGACGCCACGCTCTACTTCGTCTTCGTCGACCGCTTCCTGAACGGCAAGGCGGCGAACGACGCGCCGCTGTCGGTGAACGGCCTCATGACGCCGGCCAACTGGCAGGGCGGCGACTGGGTTGGCGTCAAGCAGAAAATCGACAGCGGCTACTTCACGTCGCTGGGCGTGACCGCGCTGTGGCTGTCGGTGCCGATGGACTCGAGCGAGTCGGCCGGCATCGGTGACGACGGGCAGCTCTACTCCGGGTACCACGGCTACTGGCCGCGCGACCTCACCAAGCCCGAGCGCCGCCTCGGCAGCGACGTCGAGCTGCAGGCGCTCGTCGACGCCGCGCACCAGAACGGCCTCAAGGTCATCGTCGACTACGCGATGAACCACGTGCACGAGGACTCGCCCATCTACCAGGCGCACAAGAACGACGGCTGGTTCAACCCGCTGCGCCAGGCCAACCAGGACTGCGTCTGCGGCGAGGGCGCGTGCAAGTGGGAGGGGCAGTACGCCAAGACCTGCTGGTTCCGCAGCTATCTCCCCGACTTCAACTTCCTCAACCAGGCGGCGCGCGACTACTCCGTCGGCAACGCGCTCGACTGGATCGTGCGCTTCGGCTTCGACGGCTTCCGCATCGACGCGGTCAAGCACATCGAGACGGTGTGGCTCGAGGATCTGCGCAAGCGCCTCACCAAGGACGTCGAGCCGATGCTCGGCAGCCACGTCTACCTCGTCGGCGAGACCTTCACCGGCGACCGCGATCTCCTGAAGTCGTACGTCGATCCCTGCGGCAAGCTCGACGGGCAGTTCGACTTCCCGCTGCGCGCGACGCTGCTCGAGAAGGTCCTCATGCGGCGCGGGACGATGGGCGACGTCGCGACCTTCATGGACGGCAACGACTCGGTCTACGGCGCGGGCCTCATGTCGACGTTCATCGGCAACCACGACGTGCCGCGCGTGATCCACTACGCGCAGGACGCCGCGCTGTGGGGCGACGTCTGGGCGAACGGCAAGGACAAGGCCTGGACGAACCAGCCCGGCACCGTCGGAGGGTCGTCGGCCTACGAGCGCGTCAGCGTGGCGATGGCCATCCTCATGACCTCGCGCGGGGTGCCGCTCATCTACTACGGCGACGAGGTCGGCATGCCCGGCGCGGGCGATCCCGACAACCGCCGCTTCATGCAGTGGAGCAACTACAGCGCCGGGCAGACGCTGCTCCTCGAGCGGATGAAGAAGCTGGGCGCCATCCGCAAGGCGCACGCGGCGCTGCGCCGCGGGACGCGCGCGACGCTGGGGACGCCGGGGAACGACACCTGGGCCTACGCGATGACCGAGGGCAACGACCGCGTCTACGTGGTGATCAACCGCGGCGACGGCGCGGCCACCGTCGGTGGGCTGCCGTCTGGGTCGCTCAAGGACGAGGTCACCGGCGAGATGCTGACCGGCCCGTCGGTGTCGGTGCCGGCGCGCTCGTACCGCATCCTGGTGCAGTGATCAGAACGTCAGGTCGATGGTGACGCTGCTGCCGCCGAGGGGCGCCTCGACGAGCGAGGCCGCGGCGGAGCCGTGCACCTTCCAGATCGCGACGCCCGCCGTCTCGGGGACCTCGACCTCGAAGCCGGTGATCGAGATCGTGCCCGCGCCCTTCATGTTGTTCGGCTGCTGCGGGTCGTACATCGCGAGGTAGCCCTTGCGGTCCGCCGCCGGGCCGAGCTCGGCGACGAACTGGCCGCCCTTCGAGCAGTCGGTGAGTGCATATTGCGAGACCTGCGGCGGCCCCGGCGGCAGCGCGCAGGTGAAGCCGAGCGTGCCGACCTGCGACGCGTCGGAGACGTCGAACGCGTCGATGTTGCCGATGCGGACCAGCCCGCCGCCGAGCGTCCAGCCGATGTTGCAGTCGGTGATCGCGAGGCTCACGGCGCCGCCGACGGAGCCGCTGCACGATCCGTTGCCTCCGCCGCCGCCGTTGCCCCCGTTGCCCCCGTTGCCCCCGCCTCCGCCGCCGCCGCATCCCCCGACGGCCACCAGCACCGCGACGATGAGTGAACGACCGAGTGTCGTTTCCATACGCCCAACATCGCCATCGTCGGGGAGATCGGCCAGCGAATCGACGTAGAATGCGCCATGCCGATCGCCGCCCTCGTCCTCGGGATCATTGGCACCGCGCTGTCGCTGACGCCCTATCTGTTCTGGGTCGGCATCCCGCTCGCGGCGACGGCGCTGGCGATCGCAGTGGTTGCGCGCCGACGGGGCGCAGCGGCGAAGAGCGACGGGATTGCGCGCGCGGCGCTGATCCTCGGCGCGGTCGGGCTCGCGATCGGCGCAGCCGCTGCGACGACGTGCGCGATCGTGAAGAGCCCCGACAACCTCAAGAAGATGCTGCGCGGGACGCCGGCGATCGAGACGCTCCCCGACGCGCACACCGACGTCGACACCGACGTGTCCACCGACGAGGACGACGTCGATCCGCCGCAGCCGCCGGTGGCGATGGGCGAGGAGATCACCTTCGAGAACGAGTCGTGGACGGTGCTCGCCGCGCGCTCGCTCGGCAAGCGGCTCGTCGACGAGGCGGGCGACGCGATGACCACCGAGGGGCGCTTCATCGAGGTGCGCGTGCGCGTGAGGTCGCTCGGCAGCGAGCCGCACCGCCTCGAGGGCCTCGGCGACCTGCCGCAGATCACCGATCACGACCAGAGCGACTCCGTCGAGCCGATGGAGGACACCGCCCGCTTCCTGCCGCGCGGCAAGAAGTCCGCCGTCGGTGCGCTGCTCCGCCCGAAGCAGCCGCAGGAGCTGACGCTCATCTACGAGGTCCCGGCGACGCTGCAGGACCTCCGCCTCGAGGTCTCGGCGATCGATGGCGCTGGGAGTCGACTCGTCGAGCTCGGCCTCTAGTCGTATATAGTGAGGCGCGTGACGAGCGCCCACGACGACAACCGACGGCACCGGTTCCTCCGCGCCCTGCGCGGGGAGCCGGTCGACACCACCCCCATCTGGATCATGCGCCAGGCGGGGCGGTATCTCCCCGAGTACCGCGCGACGCGCACCAAGGCGCGGGACTTTCTCACGCTGTGCAAGACGCCGGAGCTCGCCTGCGAGGTGACGCTGCAGCCGATCGAGCGGTTGGGCGTCGACGCGGCGATCCTCTTCAGCGACATCCTGGTGACGCTCGAGGCGATGGGGATGAAGCTGACCTTCTCGGAGGGCGAGGGGCCGCGCCTCGAGCCGGTGCGCGACCGCGCCGCCATCGAGGCGCTGCGCGTGCCCGACCCCGACGAGTCGCTCGGCTACGTGATGGACGCGGTGCGCCTCATCCGCCGCGGACTCGACGGGAAGGTGCCGCTCATCGGCTTCGCCGGGGCGCCCTTCACGCTGCTCACCTACGCCGTCGAGGGCAAGACCGGCAAGCAGTTCGCCGAGACCAAGCGGCTCCTCTACACCGCGCCGGACGTCGCGCGATTGCTGCTAGACAAGATCACCGACACCGTCGCGGCGTACCTGGCGGCGCAGATCCGCGCCGGGGCGCAGGCGGTGCAGATCTTCGACTCGTGGGTGGGGCAGCTCGATCGCACCGACTACGCGACGTGGGGGCAGCCGTGGGTGGCGCGCATCGTCGCGGCGCTCCGGCCGCTCGGGGTGCCGATCATCTACTTCGCCAACGACGCGGCGGCGCTGCTCGGGCAGGCGGCCGAGGTCGGCGCCGACGGGCTGGGGATCGACTGGCGCCTGCCGATCGACGAGGCGCGGCGCATCGTCGGCGACGGGATCACGCTGCAGGGGAACCTCGATCCGACGGTGCTGTTCGCGCCGCCGGCGACCATCGAGGCGCGCGCCGCCGACGTGATCCGGCGCGCGGGCGGCAAGCGCCACGTCTTCAACCTGGGGCACGGGATCCTGCCGGAGATCCCGCCCGAGCACGCGATGGCGCTCGTCGAGATCGTGCACCGGCTGGGGAAGCGCGCATGAAGATCGCCGTCGTCGGAGGGGGGGTCGGCGGCCTGACCTGCGCGTTCCGCCTGCGCGAGCGCGGGCACGACGTGGTGGTGCTCGAGCGCGAAGGCGAGGCCGGCGGCAAGGTCCAGACGGAGCGCACGGCGAGCGGCTGGCTCGTCGAGCACGGGCCGGCGGGCGTGCTCGACAACTCGCCGCCGACGCGGGAGCTGTATCGCGATCTCGGGATCGCCGACGCCGTCGTGCAGAGCGACGACGCCGCGCGACGGCGCTTCATCGTGCGCGACGGGCAGATGATGCTGGTGTCGCCGCCCAACCTGCTCGTCGGCAAGCTGATGACCATGCGCGAGCGGCTGCGCGTCGTCGCCGAGCCGTTCGTGCGCGCGCGCCGCGACGACGAAGACGAGACGCTCGAGTCCTTCACCACGCGGCGCCTCGGGGCGTCGGTGGCGTCGCGCTTCGTCGAGCCCATCGCCAGCGGGGTCTACGCGGGAGATTGGTCGCGGCTGTCGGCGGCGAGCGCCTTCCCCAAGCTGGTCGAGCTCGAGCGCGCGCACGGGAGCCTGCTGTTCGGCGGGATCGCCTCGGCGCGGCAGGCGCGGCGCGAGGGCAAGCCGCGGAAGCCCGCGCGCCTGACGTCGCTGCGCGGCGGGATGGGGACGCTGCCGCGGGCGCTGGCGGCCAAGCTCGGCCCGTCGCTGCGCACCGGGGTCGAGGCGAAGGCGCTGCGCGCGCGCGCCGGCGGCGGATTTACGATTGACACGAAAGACGGCCCGCTCGACGTCGACCGCGTGGTGCTGGCGCTGCCGTCGCGGCCGGCGGCGGCGCTGGTCGCGGGGGTGAGCGGCGGCGTCGGGGCGGCGCTGGCCGACGCCTTCGCCGCCATCCCCTACGCGCCGATCGCCGCCATCTGCCTCGGCTTCCCGCGCGCGTCGGTGCGCCACCCGCTCGACGGCTTCGGCTTCCTGTCGCCGCGGCGCGAGGGCGAGCGCGTGCTCGGGGTCCTGTGGATGACGTCGATCTTCCCCGGGCAGGATCGCCAGGCGCCCGACGGGCAGGTGCTCTTGCGGGTGATGCTCGGCGGGCGCACCGACCCCGAGGGGCCGGGGCTCCCCGACGACGTCCTCGTCGGCATCGCGCGGCAGGCGGCGCTCAAGCACGTCGGCGCCGGCGGCGAGCCGTCGTTCACGCACGTCACCCGCTGGAGCGAGGCGATCGCGCAGTACGAGCTCGGGCACGGCCGCCGCGTCGAGGCGATCACCACGCGCGGCGAGCCGGCCGGCCTCTACGCGACGGGCGCGGCGCTGCGCGGCGTCGGAGTGAACGACGTCATCAAGGACGCCGAGGCGATCGCCGCCCGGCTCGCGTAATTTTCGTCTATCGCATAAGGAGCGTCTCCGATGGTCATCCTCTACGGCAACCCCTACTCGCCGAACGCGCGCAAGGTGCACTGGCTCCTCGAGGAGGTGGGCGCGCCCTACCGCTACGAGTCGCTCGACCTGATGGCCGGCCACCAGAAGCGCCCCGAGTACCTCCGGATGAACCCCAACGGGCGCGTGCCGACCATCGACGACGACGGGCTCATCCTGTGGGAGTCGAACGCCATCCTCTGGTACCTCGCCGACAAGTTCGGGCGCGGCAAGGTGGTCCCCGACGACGTGAGGTCGCGCGCGCACGTCGACCAGTGGATGTGGTGGCAGGCGAGCGACCTTCAGCCGACGACCTCGCGGGTGGCGATGATGAAGATCATGGCCGCGCCGGACCGGCCCATCGATCCTGTCAAGCAACAAGAGGCCATCGCCGCGGCGCTGAAGCCGACGCGCATCCTCGAGGAGCACCTGGCCGACGGCGACAAGCAGTTCGTCGTGGGGGACTCCTTCACGATCGCCGACATCTCGCTGGCGGAGGCGGCGGCGAACGGGCGCTGGGGCGGGGTGCCGATGGACGACTTCCCGTCGGTGCGCGCCTGGCTGGCGCGGCTCGGGGATCGGCCCGCGTTCCAGCGCACCCGCCCGCAGCAGCGCGCCTAGCGCCCCCGCCGCCTCGTGAAGGATCGACCCGCGGAACCCTCAGACGGGTTCCACACCTCCCGGCGAGCTTCGCTCGCCGAGAGACTCGCACGGTTCGTGGTGCGGCGCGCCGGGCTGGTGCTCGTGCTGGCGCTCGTCGTCAGCGCGGCGCTGGTGCCGTTCGTGCTGCGCATCCGACTCGACACCGACATCGTCAAGCTGGTGCCCGCCGGGCAGGGCGAGGCGCAGGCGTTCGCGCGGTTCGCGCGCGCCTTCGTCGCCGAGCAGGTGCTCATCGTGCTGGCCGAGGGCGACGATCCGGTGAAGCTGCGCGCGTTCGCCGACGAGCTGGGGGCGCGCCTCTCGAAGGAGCCGACGGTCGCCGAGGCGCGCTGGCGGCTGGGCAAGGGGGCGGCAGATTTCGTCAAGCGACATTTGCTGCAGCTCCTCACCGTCGAGGAGATCGCGGCGCTGGGGCCGCAGCTCGGACCGGAGGCGCTGGCGACGCGGGCGCGGCGGCTGCGTGGGCTCTTGGCGGCGCCCGGCGGGTCGTCGCTGGCGCCGATCCTGACGGCCGATCCGCTGGAGCTGTTGGGCGTGTTGGGGAAGCGGCTCTCGAGCGGGCTGCCCGTCGACACGACGAGCGGCTATTTCCAGAGCGCCGACGGGCGCGCGGTGCTGCTGTACGTGCGGCCGCGCGGGTCGACCTTCGACGTCGAGGCGGACCGCGCGCTGATCGCGCGGACGAGCGCGCTGGCGGTCGAGCTGGGCGCGCGTGTCACCGACGGGAAGTTCAGCGGCGCGCCGGGCGTCATCGAGGTCGGCTACACCGGCGCCTGCGCCTACACGCTGACCTACCGCGACTGGCTGCACACCGACGCGCAGTGGTCGACGCCGCTGTCGGCGATCGCGGTGCTGCTCCTGTTCGGGGTCGTCTTCCGCTCGTTCCGCGTGCTGGTGCTGGTGGCGCTGCCGCTCGGCGTCGGGCTCTTGTGGACGGTGGCGGCGGCGGTGCTGCTGTTCAAGCACGTCAACGCGGTCTCGCTGACCTTCGGGACGGTGTTGTTGTCTATCGGGATTGATTTCCCGATCCAGATCTACAACCGGCTGCGCGAGGAGCTGGCGGGGGACGGCGGCGAGCCGCGGGCGGCGCTCGAGCGGACGGTGGCGGCGCTGGCCTTTCCGTCGCTGCTGGCGACGCTGGGGCCGGCGATCGTCTTCTTCGCCTGCGTGCTGTCCGACTATCGCGGGCTGTCGGAGCTGGGCGTGCTGTCGGGCGTCGGGCTGGTGCTGAACCTGGTGGCGATGCTGACGGTGTTCCCGGCGCTGATGGCGACGCTGCCGGCGTCGTGGTGGGCGAGGCGGCCGACGGGGGTGCAGGCGCAGGCGGCGGCGGGCGAGGCGCGCGGGATGGTGGCGTGGGTCGGGCGGGTGGCGGCGGCGCGGCCGCGGCTGGTGCTCGTCGTCGTCGGGCTGGTCACGCTGGCGGCGCTGCCGGTGGCGTTGCGGGTGCGCTTCGATCAGCGCCTGATCACCATCCACCCGCCGTCGATGCCGCCGGTGCAGACGGAGGCAGAGCTGTCGCGGCGGTTCGGCGAGCGCGAGCGGATGTTGGTGGCGCTCGTCGAGGAGAGCGATCCCGAGCGGGCGCTCGAGCGCGCGGACGCCTGGGCGAAGGCGGGCGAGGGGCTGCGGGCGCGCGGCGTGGTGCGCGGGTTCCAGTCGGTGTCGTCGCTGTTCCCGTCGAAGCGGGCGCAGGCGGAGCGACGCGCGGCGTGGGCCAAGCTCGACCCCGAGCGGGCGGCGCGCGAGCTCGAGGCGGCGCTGGCGGCGGTCGGCTTCGACACCGAGCCGTTCGCGCCGTTCCTGGCGTCGCTGCGGGGCGCGGCGACGGCGCCCGACATCACGCTCGACGAGGCGAAGGGGAGCGACCTGGCGTTCATCGTCGCCAACCACGTGCAGGACGAGCCGGGGCTGCGGCGGGTGGCGACGCTCTTCTTCGCGGCGCCGCCGCCGGCGGGCGAGGGGGCGCGGGCGGCGCTCGTCGAGATCGCGCGCGGCGAGGCGGGGGGCGTGGTGACGGGGTCGCCGGTGCTCGAGGAGGTGCTGCGGGCGATCGTCATCCGCGACACGCGGCTCCTCACGATCGTGTCGACGATCGGGGTCGCGCTGCTCTTGCTGATCGCCTATCGGCGCGGGCGGCCCTGGCTGGCGGTGCTGCTGCCGCTCGTCGTGGCGTGGGTGCTGTTCGGCGCGGCGCTTGCGCTGCTCGACCTGCCGCTCAATCTGTTCAATCTGTTGTGCGTGCCGCTCGTCATCGGCTACGGCATCGACGACCACGTCTTCGTCGTCGCGCGGCACGAGTCCTCGCCGGGCGCGACGCCCGCGCTGACGCTCGCCCGCACCGGCCGCGCCGTCGTCGTGACCTCGCTGGCCACCATCGCCGGCTTCGCCGGCCTCGCCATCGCCCGCTTCGACGGCCTCCGCCTCTTCGGCACCACCGGCGTCCTCGCCGTCTTTTTCTGTCTAGCAGCCGTCTTCCTCGTCCTCCCCGCCCTGCTCGCCCTCCTCTACCGGGGTCACTCTCCTCGGTCGTAACGTCGCGACGCGACGACGAAATCCGGCGTCGATTTGGTTTCCTGTGTTTCCTACCCATCAGAAATGGTCGGAAACATTGGAAACCAAATCGACCGCGAATTCCGTTGGCGGCGCGAGGACTTATGACCTAGGAGAGTGACCCCGTCACTCATAGCGGAGGGCTTCGACGGGGTCGAGGGCGGCGGCGCGGCGGGCGGGGATGACGCCGGAGACGACGCCGACGAAGGCGGAGAAGCCGATGGCGACGGCGACGATCCAGCCGCTCAGCTGGATCGGCAGCGACGGGACGGCGAGGCGCGCGGCGAGGATGATGGCCGCGCCGATGCCGAGGCCGATGAGGCCGCCGAGGAGCGCGATCACGATCGACTCGACGAGGAACTGCAGGAGGATGGTGAGGCGCGTGGCCCCGACGGCGCGCCGCACGCCGATCTCGCGCGTCCGCTCGCGCACCGAGACCAGCATGATGTTGGCGATGCCGATGCCGCCGACGACGAGCGCGATCGAGGCGATCGCCAGCAGCACCATCGTCATCGTCCCCATGATCTTGTTGAAGGTGCCGATGAGGTCGTCCTGCGCGATGATCGTGAAGTCGACGGTGTCGTTGTGGCGACGGCGCAGGATCTCGGTCAGCTCCTCGATGGCCGAGTCGAGGTCGCTGGTGTCGCGCGCGCGCGCGACGATGTTGGTAAATCCGTCTAGCGCAAACAGATCGAGCGCCGCCGTCTCCGGGATGCAGACGAGGTCGTCGAGATCGAACCCCAGCGACGTCCCCTTGTGCTCGAGGAGGCCGATGACGCGGAACTCGGCGTCGGCGATCTTGACCATCTTGCCGAGCGGGTTCTCGTCGCCGAAGAGCTCGTCGACGAGCACGCGGCCGAGCACCACGTAGCGGCGGCGCGCGACCACGTCCTCCTCCTCGAACCAGCGCCCCTGATCGACCTTCAGGTTGCGGATGGCGCCGAACTGCGAGCCGACGCCGAGGGTGAAGGTGTCGCGGCGGCGGTTGCCGTAGCGCACGGTCGCGCCGCCGGAGACGACGCCGGAGACGCCCGCCAGCGACGAGGCGCGGCGAGCGAGCGCCTCGGCGTCCTCGCGCGTCAGCTTGTTCTTCACGCCGAGGAGCGGGCCGGCCGAGATGCCCTTGGTCTCGCGCTTGCCGGGGACGATCTGGATGACGTTCGAGCCGAGCTGCGAGAACTCGTTCTGGAGGTACTGCCGCGCGCCGTCGCCGAGCGCGACGAGGAGGATGATCGCCAGGACGCCGATGACCACGCCGAGCGTCGTCAGGAACGCGCGCAGCTTGGAGGCGCGGATGGTGTCGATGGCGGCGAGCAGCAGCTCGAGCGGGTTCATGGCGTCACCGCCTCGGACTCGACCGTGCCGACGAAGAAGGGCGCGCCCATCGTGCTGATTCCGGCGAAGGTCTCGCCGGTGAAGCGCGCGCGCACCGGGCGGCCGCGGAGGCGTGCCGGCAGCGGCCCGCGCACGACGAACGAGTCGCCGCCGGCCAGCTTGCGGATGTCGGGCAGGACCGGTCCGTCGCAGACGCGCGGTGCCTCGGGCCAGTCGTCGACGGGGACGCCGTCGGCGACGAGCTGCGTCTTCCACGACCGGCAGGCCCCCACCCAGCCGACGAAGTAGCGGCGCCGCGGAGCGCCACGCGCGATGACGTGCTCGACGAGGGCCTCGGCGCCATCGATCCGCACGGTCACCCGCAGCGGCGGCTCGTCGGCGACGGGCGCCAGGTGCTCCGAGCGCACGGTTACTTGCTTGACAGAATAGGTCAGCGTGTAGGCGGGGCGGGCGCGCGTGACGATGCGGACGTTGTTGCTGACGACGGTCGTCGCGTCGCCCGGGCCCAGCGTGCGCACCAGCCACGAGGCGTCCTTGTCGACGGAGGGGCGCGGGCGCGTCGTGGTGAGCGGCGTGGCCGGGCCGGACGGGAGAGACAGGCGAGCGGTGATCGGCGTCGTGCCGGCGCACGAGGTCGAGACGACGACGTCGATCGGGCGGGCGCCGCGGTTGGTGAAGCGCGCGCCGAGGTAGCCGCCCACGTTGACGGGGACGAGCTCGAGCTCGCCGGTGGTGGGCGCGGGCGTGGCGCTCGCGAGATCGGACAGGGAGGCGAGCGCGGCGACGACGAGCGCGAGCGGCGCGGTGATCATCGCGGCACCGTGATCGGGGCGACGGTGTCGACCCGCCCCCAGAAGCGCGGCCACGGGTTGCGGTGACTGACCCACGTCGCGTTGCTCAGCTCGACGGGCGACACGCGGTAGCCGGCGCAGGCGCGCACCTCGTTCGGCCAGCCGGGGACCTCGACGTCGTCGACGACGAGCGCGGTCATCGAGCGCGGACAGGCCCCCTGGAGGAGGAAGGTCTGGCGCTCCGACGACGGCGCCACGACGTGGTCGGCGACGAGCTCGTCCCCGTCGACCCGCAGCGTGAGGACGATCGGCGCGGCCTTGGTCATCCAGCGCGCGCGCACCGGCCCGGTCACGCGGCGCACCCCCGACGGAGAGGGGCGCACGTGCGCGACCTCGTACGCGATCGTCACCGCGTCGCGCCGCAGCCCCTCGGGGGAGAGGGCGTCCGTAGCGATCACCGTCTCCTCGCCTGGCGGCAGGAGAACCCAAAGCAGCTCGTCGCCGGCGCAGGGAGGCCCACGGCGCTCGGTCTTGAGGGGAGTCGCCTTCGGCGGGTCGCTCGAGTCGTCGTAGGCGACGAGCAGCGTCGCCCCGCCGCAGGCGCTCCCGACGGCGACCTCGACCGGCTGCGCGCTCACGTTGGTCAGCCGCGCGAAAACGTGCCCGAGGAGCTCCTCCGCCTCGACGCGCAGCTCAGCGCTGCTGGTGCGCGGCAGCGACGGCGGTGCGACCCCCGCGAGATCGAGCGCGAGCGAGACGACGGCGGCGAGGAGCGGTGCGGCGGCGGCGGGCATTTTCTGTCTATCAGCTCCGGATCGAGACGCGGACCTCGACGCTGGCCTCGCCGGTGAAGAGGTCGGCGCGGCCGCGTGTCTCGGCGGGCGTCACGCGGTAGCGGACCCTGTGGCGGAAGACGCCCTCGCGGTCGTGCCGCGGCAGGCGCACCGTCGTCGTCCAGCTCTCGCCCGGCGCGAGCGTGCGCACCTCGGCCGTCGACCCGACGCAGCTCCGCGGGCGGCGCCCCTCGCGCGCCACCTCGTCGACGGGACCGTCGCAGCGGCCGCCCTTCCAACCGACGACGTAGGCCTGCGACGCGAGGCCGGTGTGGCGGTGGACGATGGTGACCTCGGTGCCGGCGGGGCGCTCGGCCTCGAGGACCAGCGGCGAAAACGCGGCCATCAACGGCCCGCTCATGTCGAGCGGAATCCCGATAGACAACAACGCAAACAGCAACGCGCTCACGCCGCCACCCCCGCCGTCTCGTCGCTGGCCACCATCCCGTCGACGATGCGCACCTGCCGCCGCGTGCGCCGCGCCAGCTCGTTGTCGTGCGTCACCAGCACCACCGTGACACCCTCGCGGTTGAGCTGCTCGAAGAGCTGCACGATCTCCGCCCCCGTCCGCTGATCGAGGTTCCCCGTCGGCTCGTCGGCCAGCAGCAGCGCCGGCTGGTTCACCAGCGCCCGCGCGATGGCCACGCGCTGCCGCTGCCCGCCCGAGAGCTGATCCGGCCGGTGGTCGACGCGGTTCCCCAGCGCCGTCCGCTCGAGCGCCCGCCGCGCCGCCTCCCTCCGACGGGAGCGCCCCACGCCGGAGTAGACCAGCGGCAGGGCGACGTTCTCGAGCGCGGTCATGCGCGGCAGGAGGTTGAACGTCTGGAAGACGAACCCGATCTTGCGGTTGCGCACCTCCGACAGCGCGTCGTCGTCGAGCGACGACACCTCCTCGCCGTCGAGCACGTAGCGCCCGCGCGTCGGCGTGTCGAGGCAGCCGATGATGTTCATCAGCGTCGTCTTGCCCGACCCCGACGGCCCGACGATGGCCACGTACTCGCCGCGCTCGACGATGAGATCGATCCCGCGCAGCGCGTGCACCGTCTCACTCCCGAGCTGGAAGTGGCGCTCGATGCCGGCGAGCGCGATGACCGGCGGCGACGCCATTACGGCGTGACCTCGGTCGTGCGCACCGCCACGCCGTCCTCGAGGCCCTTCACGTTGAGCGACGAGATCACCGTGTCCCCGACGGAGACACCGCCCACGATCTCGCTGCGCTCCCAGTTCTGCACCCCGATCTCGACGGAGCGGACGTGCGCCACCCCGCCCTCGACGAAGAAGACCGTCCGCTTGAGCCCGCGCCCGACGACCGCGCTGGTCGGCAGCGACGGCACGTCGCGCTTCTCGGCGACGGTGATCTCGACGTTGGCCGACATCCCCGGCTTGAGCCCCGCCGCCAGCGCCGCCGGCACGTCCGCCACCTCGACGTCGATCGGCAGGACGCGCGCGCCCTTCAGATCGCGCCGCACCGCCGGCGCCACCTGCGCCACCCGCCCGGCGATCGGCTTCGGCAGCGCGTCGAGCCGCAGCATCGCCGGCTGCCCGATCTTCACCTTGGCCGCGTCCGCCTCGTCGACGGTGGCCTCGACCTTGAGCGAGCGATCGTCGATCAGCTCGAACACCGGCGCCCCGGGCGCGAGCTGCTCGCCGGGATCGGGCAGCACCTCGACGAGGAGCCCGTCGAACGGCGCGGTCAGCTCGGCCTTGCCGCGCGCCACCCGCGCCACCCGCACCGCCGACTCCGCCTGCCCCCGCTGCGCGTCCGCCGCCCGCAGCGCCTCCTCCGCCTCCTTGGCCACCGCCTGCGCGTCCTCGGAGAGCTGCGTCGTCCCCGCGCCGCGCTCGGCCAGCGTCCGCGCCCGCTCCGCCTGCCGCGTCGCCGTCGCCACGCGCGCGCGCACCTGGCCGATGGCCACCTCCTGCGCGCGCAGCGTCGCCACCGCCTGCGCGAGGCGCGCCTCGAGATCGGCGGCGTCGAGCGCCACCACCACCTCGCCGCGCTTCACGCGATCGCCGCGCCGGTGCTTGACGGAAATGACGCGCGCGCCGATCTCGGCCCGCACCGTCGCCCGCAGCGCCGGGCGGACCTCGCCCGCCGTCGACGACGAGACCTCGTCGCGCACGGTGGCGCGCTCGACGCGGATCACCTTGACGGCGAGCGGCTTCGGCTTCAGCGCCCGCGGCAGGAGCGCGAGGCCAGCGACGACCGCCCCGAGCAGCGCCGCGCGCACGATCCAGCGGGTGCGCGTGCCGCGGCGGCGCGACGGCGGAAGCACGCTATCATCAGAGGAGCTGGCCATGAGGATCCCACGTAGGATGCGCCGCCTTCATCGGTTCGTCACCTTGGTTGCGTGCGCCGCCGGGCTCGGTCTGGCCGGCGGCGGAGGGTGTGGCGGCGACGTCAGTCGCTCGGACGCCTGTACCGGGGACGCGTCGCTGTTCATCTCGTGGTCGTTCGGCACCGAGCCGCTGGCCACGGCGTGCGCGGCGCGCGGGGTCGATCACCTGGAGGTCTCCGTCGAGAACTCCTGCGTGGTGACCATCTCGCCGGTGCCCTGCGCGCTCGACCGCTTCCGCTACGACAAGCAGCTCGCGGGGGGGGCGGTGATCGGCGTGGTGGCGCTCGACGCGCGCGGAAATCTGCTGGCGAGCGGGCGGGTGGCGACGACGCTCGGCCCGACCATCCCGTCGACGCCGGTCCCGATCACCTTGCGCTAGACAGATATTCCTCGGCTACTTCCCGAGGAGCTCGATGCGATCGAGGAGCCCGCGGCGCAGCTCGGTCGCGGACTTCACCACCAGCCAGGTCCCGAGGAGCGCGCGCCCCAGCTTCGGGCTCTGCGGCGCCTCGCGGCGCTCGGCGCCGAGCTCGAAGACGATGTGGCCGTCGCCGTCGATCGCCACCACCAGCTCCTCGCCGTCGCGCAGGTCGCGATCGAACAGCGCCACCAGCTCCTCGCTCCACTTCTTCAGCTCGGGCGAGGCCTTCTCGCCGAGGTCCTCGGCCAGCCCCGCCGAGACCACGTCGCGCAGCCGCGCCGACGGGAGCTGCTCCTTCGTCGGGCGCACCACGACCAGCTTGGTGAAGCGCCCCCAGAGGACGAACGCCTGCGCGTGGTCGCTCGCCAGGAGCTTCGCCTTCTGGCGCCCGCCGGCGCGCGCGGCCAGCGCCGGGAAGTGGCGGCGGGCCTCGGCCTCCTCGACGTAGAGCGCCAGCGTGTAGTCGCCGCTGATGGCGCTGCCGAGGAGGAGGTGGCGCTTGCCGTCGACGGTGCGCACGAGCGCGAAGCCCTGCTTGTCGACGGCCGGGGCGGCGTCTGCGGCGGCCGGAGGGGGCGCCCCCGCGAGGACCGAGCCCATCGTGCCGCTGACGAGCGCGCAGGCGAGGAGGATGCGCATCTCTGCCGCGTAACGCGCGCTCGCGCCGACGTCAAGCGCGCTGTGGCGGAGGTCCGCGCGGCGCTGTATCGTCGCGGGCCATGCGCGCCTCCGCCGACGCCATGCCCCGCTTCGCGCGCGTGCGCGGCGACCTCCCCGGTCCGCGATCGCGCGCGCTCGTCGAGCGCGAGGCGGCGCTCCTGGCGCCGGGGACGCAGCGCGTGTCGCAGCTGGCCGGCATCGCCGTCGCGCGCGGCGAGGGCGCGCTCGTCGAGGACGTCGACGGCAACGTGTTCATCGACCTCTTCGCCGGGATGGGCGTGGCCTCGCTCGGGCACGGCCACCCGGCGCTCGTCGAGGCGCTGGCGACGCAGGCGGCGCGCGTCGCGGCGACCAGCTTCACCAGCGAGGCGCGCCTCGCGCTCGTCGAGAACATCGCGCGGGCGACGGCGCTGGCGGGGATGCCGGCGCTTCGCCGCACGCAGCTCTACTCGGGCGGCGCCGAGGCGGTGGAGAGCGCGCTGCGCCTGGCGCGCGCGGCGACGGGGCGCGCGGGCGTCGTCGGCTTCGACGGCGCCTTCCACGGAAAGAGCGCGGGCGTCGCGGGCCTCCTCGGCACTTCGGCGGCGCGCGCGGCCTTCTCCCCGTCGCTGCCGGCGCGCCACGCGCCCTACCCCGACCCGGATCGCCCCGGCTCCCCGTCGCTGGAGGGGGCGCTGTTTGCGCTAGACAAGATCCTCGCCGACGACCCGCCGGCCGCGGTGATCATCGAGCCCATCCAGGGCACCGCCGGCAACGTCATCCCGCCGCGCGGCTTCCTCGCCGCCGTCGCCGAGCGCGCCCGCGCCGCCGGGGCGCTGCTGATCGCCGACGAGATGATCACCGGCTGGGGCCGCGCCGGCGCGCTCTTCGCCTGCGCGCCGGTGGTCCCCGACATCCTCCTCTTCGGCAAGGGCGTCGCGTCGGGGCAGCCGCTGTCGGGGCTGGTCACCACCGACGCGCTCGCCGCCACCGCGCCCTGGTCGCTGCCGTCGATGGCCTCGTCGTCCTACGGCGGCGCGCCGCTCTCCGCCGCCGCCGGCGCCGCGGTCACCGCCGCCATCCTCGACGGCGACCTCGCCGCGCACGCCGCCCGCGTCGGCGAGCTCCTCCTCGGCGAGCTGCGCGCGCGCCTCGCCGGCTCGCCGCTCGTGCGCGCGGTGCGCGGGCGCGGCCTCCTCCTGGCGGTCGATCTCGACGAGACGCGGCTCGACGGCGCCGGCTGCGAGCGCCTCTTCGCCGCCCTCCTCCGCCGCGGGCTCCTCACCACCGCCTACGTGCATCGCGTGCGCATCAACCCGCCGCTCGTCATCACCGCCGACCAGGCGCGCGAGGCGGCGGCGCTCTTCGCCGACGGTGTCGCCGAGGCCGCCGAGGTCGCTGAGGTCGGGGCGCGATGATCGTCCGCGCCGATTCGCCGACCGGAGGCAACCGCGCGCGCCTCGCCGCGTCCTACCTCGCGGGTGACGCGCGTCCCTCCGGCCGCCCGGCGCACCTCAAGCTCGAGCTGACCAATGCCTGCAACCTGCGCTGCCCGCTGTGCCCGCACCCGCGCATGGAGCGCCCGCAGGGGATGATGTCGCCGTCGCTGCTCCAGCGCATCGTCGAGATGGCCGCGCCCGAGCTCGAGTTCGCCTACCTGCACCACCTCGGCGAGTCGCTGCTGCACCCGGCGCTCGGCGAGATGATCGCCATCGCCCGCAGCCGCGGCGCCGCCGCCGGCCTCTCGACGAACGCCACGCTGCTCGACGACGAGCGCGGCGCCGCCATCCTCGACGCCGGGCTCGACCTCCTCGTGATCTCGCTCGACGCCGCCACCGAGCCCACCTACGCCGCGCTCCGCCCCGCGCGCCGCCCGGGCGCCACCTCGCTCGACGGCGTCACCGCGCTGGTCGAGCGATTTCTTGTCAAGCGAGAACGCCGCGGCGAGGGCGCGCGCCGCCCGCTGGTCTCGGTGCAGATGCTGATCACCGAGCGCACCGCGCCCGAGCGCGCCGCCTTCGTCGCGCGCTGGCACCGCCCCGAGCGCGGCGTCGCGGTCATGCTGAAGGAGCCGCGCGACTGGGCCGGCGCCGTGCCGCTCGTCCCGTCGCTGCAGGCGCTGGGGCGCGGCGGCTGCCGCATGCCCTGGACCGAGCTCACCGTGCTGTGGGACGGGCGCGTGGTGCCGTGCGCCAACCACGCCGAGGCGGTCAACGTGCTCGGCGATCTCTCGGTGCAGACGCTCGACGAGATCTGGGACGGGCCGGCGCTGCGTGCGCTGCGCGCCGCGCACGCCGCGGGCGACTCGGCGGCGGTGCCGGTCTGCGCGCGCTGCCCCGGCCACACCCTCGACGACGCCGGCGCGGCCGACTTCGTCGCCGTCGACCAGCTGGCGCAGCGACGGCGCACCTACATCGACGGCGGCACCGGGATCCGCGCGGGGCTGTCATGACCAGCGGAGCGGCGCGACACCGCGCGACAGAAGAGGCGTGTCCTCGCACACCGCGAGCGCGCGGGGTCGCGCGACGCGGAGCGAGACGACCATGAACGGCCTCCGGAGACACCTCCGCAGCTTCAGCCGCGCGACGGTGGTGTCGCTGATCGCCACCTCGAGCGAGCTCGTCCTCCTGCCGCTCCTCGTGCACGTCGCGCGCGTGCGACCGGAGGCGATCGCCTTCTTCGCCGTCCAGGTGGTCGCCACCGTCATCACCTTCGTGCTCAACAAGCGCTGGGCCTTCGACGCGCGCACCGTCGGGCGCACCGAGATCCAGGCGGCCCGCCAGGCGGTCATCTGCGCCGGGAGCTGGGCGCTCAACACCGTGCTGCCGACCTGGGCGACGGCGCGCGGCTTCCCGCCGGTCGCCGCCTTCGTCGTCTCGAACGCCGCCGTCTTCGTCTGCTGGAACTACCCGACCAACCGCTTCTGGGTCTTCCGCGAGACCCTCTGATTTCCGCTTGACGGCAACTACTCCTCCGTCGGTGGCGCCACCCCGAAGCTGGTGTCGAGCGCGCCGCAGAAGTTCGCCTTGCGGATGAGCGCCGGCGGGTCGGCGCGCTCGCGCTCGGCGTAGGAGCGCCGGCCGAGGAAGGCCCTCTGATGGCTCTGCGGCGCGTTCTTCTGCAGCGCCGCCACCGCCTCGCGGAAGGCCTTGCGCGCCGGGTCCGCCGTCGGCTCCGGGGTCATCGCCAGGAGCGCCACGACGTCGTCGAGCACCTGCGTGTCCGCCGGCTTGGACTTCGCCAGCTCGCTCACCGTCGGGACGAGCACCCGATCGCGGAACAGCGCGAGGTCCCCCGCGTCGACCTGGCACCACAGGAGGCGCGAGTGCAGGCGCGCCAGGGCCGGCGCCGCCTCGGTGCGCGGCCGCGTGAGGAGCCGCTTCATCGCGTCGTCGAACGAGCCCTGCGCCTCGCCGTAGACGCTCAGCATGGCGTCGACGATGCGCCCGCGGCACTCGGCGTCGCAGGTCGGCCCGAGGAGGTAGGTGGCGAGCCAGCTCCGCCGCTCGGCGTGCATCTTGTCGAGCTGCGCCGCCTCCGACGAGGCCACCATCTCGCCGGTGCGCGAGGTCATGAGCACGATCGCCGCCACCAGCCGCGCGCCCATCGAGCGCCGCTCGAAGTCGCCGATCGCGTTCCACTGCCGGCGCTCGTAGAGCGACGTGAGGTAGGGCTCGAACAGCCACGCCAACTTGGCGGGCGACTGCTGCACGCGCCGCTCGTCGCCGAGCAGCGTCATCGGGCCGCCGTCGCGCGCCTTGCCGCCGTTGGCGATGGCGTTGCGCTCGTCGTCGAGCTCGTCGGAGATCAGCTCGGCGATGGCCTGCGAGCGATCGGCGAGGAGGTCGTTCTTGCACACCGCCACGTCGCGCGACACCCCATAGCGCTGCAGGCACGTCATCTGGAACGCCTGCAGGAGCTGCTGGTAGCTCTTGTGCTCCGCCGACGCCAGCACGCTGCGCATGTACTCGGCGTTGTCCTTGCCGAGCTCGAGCGCGTAGCTCACCGCCAGCTCGGGATCGAGGATGTTCCCGCGCGTCAGCGACAGGAGCACGCCGAAGCGCTGGTCGGCGGTGTTCGGCCCGTGCGAGGCCAGCACTTGAAGATTCTTGGCGAGGATCTCGGCGCGCTCGATGCGCCAGGAGTTCTCCGCCTGCATGCGCGCGATCTCTTGTTGACTCTCGGCCTGGCGGCGCGCGATTTCTGATTGACGATATTGCCAGATCGACGTGGCGATGAGCCCGGCCATCCCGATGACGAAGCTCGACAGGAAGGCCGAGTAGGTCTGGATGAACCGCCCCAGCTTCGTCGGGGGCGGCCCCTTGTCACCCTTGTCCTTCGCGTCCGCGGCGTCCTTCGTGTCGCTCACGGCGACACGATGACACAGCTACTCGCAGAGCGGAGCCGCGTTGTCGGTGCAGGCGTAGAAGCAGCGCCCGCCGAGGCAGGCGGCGTTCGCCTTGTCGACGGCCGCGCAGGCGTGGCCGCAGGCGCCGCAGTTCGTCGTCGTCGAGAGCGAGGTCTCGCAGCCGTTGGCCGGGTTGCCGTCGCAGTCGGCGTAGCCGGCGGGGCAGCCGCCCTTCTTCACGCACTGGTCTTGCTGGGGATCGCACACGTACCCGGTCGCGCAGCGGACGGCGACGCAGCGGCAGCCCGCCGGCTGATAGCACGGCGGGCAGTCGGGGAGCTGATCGGGGGGACAGAGCGCCGCCTGCGTCTCGCCGACCTCGCCGCCGGTGGGCGGCGCGAGGCACCCTGCCGTCGCCAGCCCGAACATGATCACCACTCCGAGAATCCGAACCGCGTTCGCGATCATCGTCTTCATGTGTCCTCCTCACGCGAAGGAGAGCGCGGATCGGGCCTCCAAGTGGCGCCACACCGCCGTAGGTGCGCGCCACCGCCGCCGTCGGATATGATCGGGTGATGCGTGACCGCGAGCGCGCCTATCCCCGGGACCTGGCGGCGTACGCGCGCGCGCGCTGGCCCGAGGGGGCGCCGCCGCCGCCGCCCGAGGAGCTGATGGCGTCGCTCATCGCGACCGCCTACCACGCCTCGCTGCTCCGCGACGAGGAGCGCGCGGTCAGCTTCCGCCTCCTCCACTGGTCGCCGGAGGCGCTGTCGGCCGACGCCGGCCCACCGACGGGGCTGCACCGCCTGCGCTTCGAGCGCCCCCGCCCCTTCGACGAGAACGAGCTGCGCCGCCTCTCGCCGGCGGCCAAGTTCCACCGCGCGCTCATCGGCGTCGAGGGGTCGAACGGCGACGATCTGCGCATCTGGGGGCTGGCGCAGTCGGGCCCGCGCTGGATGCACGCCGCGCAGGGCGGGCGCACCGTCGACGCGCCGCCGCCCGACGCGCTGATCGTGACCGCCATGCGCCCCGGCCACATCGGCGTCGCCTGCGGCGCGCAGCCGCTCGCCGAGCTGCGCAGCGGCGCCATCGTCGACTTCGGCGTCGACGTCTTCCAGTCGTCGTGGCTGCCCACGCGCTTCGTCGCCATGCGCAACGAGCTCCTCGCCGCGCACGAGGAGCGCCGCGCCCGCGCCGCCGGGGCCGAGGAGGCGCCGTGGGCGACGGTGACGCCGGACATCATCCGCGCGCTCGCGCAGCAGATGATCAAGCGCGTCGTCGCCATCATCCGCGCCGCCCACCACGGCGGCACGATCATCGTCCTCCCCAGCGCGACGGTCCCGTCGGTGACCGGCGGCGATCCGCTGCGCCTCAAGTACACCTTCAGCGACGACGCGGCGCGCCGCCGCTTCCGCGCGCTGCTCCTCGAGGCGCTCACCGTGCCGGCGCGCCTCGGCGGCGCGGCCGGCTACACGCGCGTGACCCGCGACGAGTATCGCGCCTCGACGGAGCCGGTGCTCGCCGAGCTCGACGAGGCGATCTTCGAGGTGGGCCAGCTCATCGCCGCGCTGGCCGACGTCGACGGCGCGGTGGTGCTCACCGACGCCTTCGAGCTCGTCGGCTTCGGCGCCGAGATCGCCGGCCAGCTGCCGGAGGTGCCGACGGTGCTGCGCGCGCTCGACCTCGAGGGCGCGCGGCGCGTGGAGGAGGTCGTCGATCGCGTGGGCACCCGGCACCGCTCGGCCTATCGCCTGTGCGCGCGGCTGCGCGACGCGCTGGCGATCGTGGTGTCGCAAGACGGCAGCGCGCGCTTCGTGACCTGGCACGAGGGCGCCGTCACCTACTGGGATCATGGCGCCCTCGGCGTCGGAGAGGACTGAGAGACGTGCTCTTTCCTTTGGTCGCGGCCTCGGCGGTCGTCCCGTCGCTGCTCCTGGTCTGGTACTTCCACGCGCGCGATCTGAACCGCGAGCCGGCGGCGGTGATCTGGGCGACGTTCGGGCTGGGCGTGGCGATCGTGGTGCCGGTCCTCCTGTGCGCGTGGCCGCTGGCGAGCGTGCTGAAGGGCGTGGCCGATCCGGCGCTGCGCGGAGTCCTCGACGCCATCTTCACCGCGGCCATGCCGGAGGAGGCCTGGAAGCTGGTGGTGGTGGCGGGATTTGCCGCTAGACACAAAGAGTTCGACGAGCCGATGGACGGCATCGTCTATGGGGCGATCGCGTCGCTGGGGTTCGCGACGCTGGAGAACGTGTTGTACGTGGCGGGGGGCGGGCTGGGGATCGCGGTGCTGCGCGCGGTGACGGCGGTGCCGGGGCACGCCTTCATGGGCGCGATCATGGGCTGGTTCGTGGCGCGCGCGCGCTTCGGCGATCCGGCGGAGAGGGCGCGCAACCTGACGCTGGCCTATCTGATCCCCGTCGCGCTGCACGCGGCCTACGACGCGCCGCTGCTCGCGATGAAGGAGAGCGGCAAGCAGGCGTCGCCGCTCGTCGCCGCGTCGGTGCTGATCTCGGTCGCGACGCTGATCTTCGAGTGGGTCTGGACGGTGCGCCTGGTGCGCGCGCTGCGCCGCGAGCAGGTCGCGGTGCGCGCGCAGTCGGTGGCGGTGGAGGTCGCGCAGGTGACGACGGGAACCGCGAGCGCGGCCGTGGCCGTCGCGGTGGTCGAGACGGCGCAGGTGCTCGCGCCGGCCTACCCGCCGCCGCCGGTGAACCCGAAGGCGGGGCCGCTGTCGATCGTGTGGCTGGTGCTGGGGGCGATCCTGGCGACCGTCGGTGGCCTGTTCACGCTGGCGGTGGTGATTGGAATTGCAGTAGACAAGAAACCGCACGAGAACCTCGGCGCGGTGATCGGAGGGACCGTCCTCATCGGCGTCCTCCCGCTCCTCGCGGGAGTCGCCCTCTTCCGCCTCGGCCTCCGCCGCTGGTCCCGCTAACTCCGAAATCGAAGAAACTACGCAACGTATCGGCGTGTTCCCTCGATAACCCTGGTACCATGCTGCTCATGGGTCGCTTTGCCCGAAGTCTATTGATCGTGGTGTCGATTCTCGCGGGCTCGATCACCGTCGAAGCCAAGCCCCCGGAGAATCCCAAATCGGCGCTGGCGCGCCAGCATTACGAGGCGGGATTGGCGGCGTTCAACCTTCGCGATTTCAAGACCGCGATCGCCGAATTCGAGGCGGGATACCGCCTCAAACCCGATCCGGTGTTCTTGTACAACCTGGGCCAAGCGCATCGCCTGGCCGAGTCGCACGAGCAGGCGCTCTATTTCTATCGCGCGTATCTGCGAACCAGCGAGGACACTCCGAACCGGAAAGAGGTCGAGGATCGCATCGCCACGCTGGAGAAGTTGGTGGCCGAGAAGAAAGAGGCGGCGCGTCCTCCCGACCATACGCTCGCACCAAACGATCAGAGACAGCCGGCCGTCGTCGCCACACCTGCCGCACCGGTGACGACGACCGCGCCGGCAGCGGCGCCAGACCGCAAGCCCGTCTACAAGCGCTGGTGGTTATGGACGGCCGTCGGTGTCGGAGCGGCGGCGCTCGCGGTCGGTCTGGGTGTCGGATTGACCGTCGGCCAGCGTTCGAATGCCCCTTCGCTCGGTACCGTCGGTCCCGGTGCGCTCACGGTGGAGTTCTAAATAGGATGCGTTTGGTCGCCGCCACGTTGTCGGTCGTTCTCGTGGGCTGTGGAGCCAGCGACGCCGGGTATGCCGTCGATTTGACCCTCGTCGCGGATACCAATATCAGCACGAGCAATCTCGCGACTCTGCGATTCTCCGTTTCCGGAGTCGAAACCGATTCACGCGAAATTGGAATCGAGGGCAAGTTTTCGTCGCGCGAAGAGACCCTGCGATATAAGCCGGCGCCGACGACGACCGGGGTCCTCGATTTCACCTTCACGCTGGTCGATCGGGAGGGCACGAACGTCGGGTTCGGCGCACAACGTGGCGTCACCGTTCAGCCGGGCACCTACCAGAAGTTCCGCGTCACGTTGACCGGCGACGGCGGCCTCGACCTCGCGACGCCCGGTGACATGAACCGCTGCGGCAACGGGATGGTCGACACCGACGAGACCTGCGATCCGACGAGCCCCGCCGGGTGCCCCACATCGGTCGCCGATTGCGACGACCAGAACGACTGCACGTCCGATTCCCTCTCCGGCTCGGGCTGCCAGGCGACCTGCACCCATACGCCGGCGAACGGCAACAGCGCTTGTCTCGTGCGCTCCGGCGACGCCGGCACGAGCGGTATCTGTCTCAATGGTCAGTGCTGCACCGGCTGCATCAAGAGCGGCCAGTGCAAACCCGGCGATTCGAACGCGCGCGAATGCGGAAACGGCGGCAATGACTGTTTCGATTGCACCATGAACTCCGCCAGCGCCACCTGCAACGGCGGCACCTGCAGCGGCTGCGACGCCACCAGCTGCACCGCCGACGGCCGAACCTGCGGCACCTCCAGCTGCGGCTTCAACTGCGGCGGCTGCCCCGATGCCTGCACTGGCGCCGGCGTCGTCACCAAATACGCCTGCGTCAACAAATCCTGCCAGGCGGCGGCAACTGTGGCCTCTACGCGGCTTGCGCCTCCTCAACGACGTGCGCAGCATCTTGCGTTGGCGACACCGACTGCATTGCCAGTGCGTGGTGCGATCTTGTCAATCATATATGCCGACCGAAGTCCGCTCTCGGTGGCGGATGTTCGGCGGAAGCCACTGGCGATCACGAATGCGCATCCCCGCTTGTTTGCGCGTGGAGGCCTGATGGAATTTCAGGATTCTGCGTCGTTTCGCGGTGTACGCAATGTGCAGCCGCAACCGTCGTTGGCGATTGCAGTGGCTTCATGAATCGATTCGTGGATAAGCGCGGATACTGCCCGACTGGCGACGTTTGCAAACGGGGATGCTACGGCGGACGGAATCAATGCGACGACGGTACGGACAGCGGAGCACGCCGGAGCTGCAGCTCCGGCTACTCATGCGTTCGGCCAAACCCCGGGTATCATTACCTGACTGGATATTGGTGCGACGGCAATACCTGCAACTATCACGGAATGGCGTATTGCTCCGGTGGCCCGAGCGTGGGTTACTGCTCCGATTGCAATGCGACCAATACCGAATGTCTGACCGGTATTGATAACGTCTATGCGTGCCAGCCCTGAGCGGGAGGCACCGACCACCTCAAATCAGAGACCGTTCTGAGGAGTAAAGTCCGTCTGAGCGCGGGGGACGATCTGTCCATCGAACAGCGTCGCAACAACACCGGTGATCGAGGTGAAGCGCTGTCCCGTCACGGGGAAGGTCAACATCCACCCACCGTCGACGGTGACCTGCGTATTGAACAGGAACGTGTACGTCCAAATCACCGGCCCCGGCGTGGTCTCGAACGTGGGTCGGTTCATTGGGAACGGTTTCTGAACAGTGAGCTCTGCAGCCGCTGGCGGATCGAGGGTGATCAGCGTTCCCTCATACATGTTCCATCCCCCACCGGTGTTGTTCACGAAGAGCGTTGGATCCGTGACGACGATGGGGTTGATGGTCTCCCGCGTGCCGGTGAGGACGTCGATGCGGTCGATGTCGAGGCGGTGCTGGGTGACCATCTTGCCCGTCGGCTTGTAGGCGTCGACGGTGCCGTAGACATCGACGTTGTCGCCGAGTTGGACGTTCTTGAGGATGGTGTCGGCGGCGCTCGGCGACGGGCAGTCGCGGGTCGAGCCGTCGAGAGGCGTGAGCATCGGGCCACGCGCGACGAGGAGGATGCCGCACGGCGGGGTCTGGCAGGCCGGATCTTGGACCCACACTTCGCTCTTACAGAAGGGGCGGTCGAGGAACATGGCCACCGGGGTGACGGCGACCATGCGCGAGAGCTTCACGTTGATCCCGTCGCCGTAGTTGACGTCGGTGATCGGGGCGGTGTCGATCTGGTTCGGGGTCGCGTCCTTGTAGGTCTTCATGACCGACATGTCGACACCCGCAAGGTCGCCGCTGTTGGCGCCCAGGTCGCGGATGGCCATGTCGTTGGTGCCGGTGTTGTTGTCGCGGCAGCCCGCCCCGCCTACGACGAGGGCGACGGCCGAAAGCCAAGCCAAGGTGATACGAGAAAACATCTGGGACCTCCTCCAACTGCGCTTGTTAGCCCGAGTACGCGTCCCAGATCAACATGAAGCGCCGTGCATTTTCTGTAACGCAGCATCGGGTCGGACCGGGAGTGGACGCGGCGCGCCTCGATGCGCTATGGAGTGCTGACGACGATGGCCCGCCTGAAGATCCTCTTTCACGACAACTGCTTCGACGGGGCGACCTCGGCGGCGCTCTTCTCGCGCTTCTACCGGGCGCACATCGACCCCAAGGCGGACATCGTCTTCCAGGGGAAGAACCACGGGCAGGGGCACGTCTTCGGGGAGAACGACAGCGACTTCGATGCCGACGTGAACGCGGTCGTCGACTTCCGCTACTCGTCGAGCCCGCGCCTCCACTGGTGGTTCGATCACCACGTCTCGGGCTTCCCCTCGCCCACCGACGAGGCCCGCTTCCGCGCCGAGAAGGCGGCCGGTCGCGCCTCGCACCGGTACTTCGACCCGACGGCGCGCTCCTGCTCGAAGTTCCTCGCCGACCAGCTGGCGCGCGACTACCGGTGGGACACCTCGCCGTACCGCGAGCTCATCCACTGGGCCGACCTCATCGACGGGGCGCAGTTCGAGAGCCCGCGCGCCGCCGTGGAGCTCGCCGAGCCGGCGCTGAGGCTGATGACCTGGGTCGAGAACAACCACGACGGTGGGCTCAAGCTGACGTTCATCGATGATCTCGTCTCCAGGCCGCTCGCCGAGATCGCGGCCGATCGATATGTCACCGCCGCGCTCGAGCCGGTCCTCGCCCGCCACACGCGCTCCGTCGACGTCGTGCGGGCGCGCGCCGCCTACGATCACGGCGTCGTCACCTTCGACGTCTCCGAAGACGGGCTCGACGGCTACAACAAGTTCATCCCCTACTACCTCTTCCCCGAGTGCACCTACGTCGTCGGGGTCTCGCAGACGCCGACCCGCTGCAAGATCTCGGTCGGCTCGAACCCCTGGCGGCCCGAGGCGCGCACCGTCAACATCGCGCACCTCTGCGAGAAGTACGGCGGCGGCGGCCACCCCGTCGTCGGTGCGGTGTCGCTGAAGGCGGGCGAGCTCGTGCGCGCGCGCGAGGTCGCCGCCGAGATCGCCGAGACGCTGCGCCGGGCGGTCGCCGAGAAGGAGGGGCGCTGATGCCCTCCTTCGACGTCGCCAACAAGCTCGAGCTCGCCGAGGTCGACAACGCCATCACGCAGGCGAAGAAGGAGCTCGGCCAGCGCTACGACTTTCGCGGCACCGACACGCAGCTCGATCGGACCAGCGACACCGAGCTGGTGCTGAAGTCGTCGGACAAGGAGCACCTCGAGGCGGCGCGGCGCGTGCTCATGGAGAAGATGGTCAAGCGCGGCGTCAGCGTGCGCGCGCTCGATCCGCAAGAGCCCGAGCCGGCGGCCAAGCAGTCGCTGCGGCAGAAGATCCTGCTCAAGCAGGGGATCTCGACGGAGAAGGGCAAGGAGATCAGCAAGAAGATCCGCGACTCCAAGCTCAAGGTGACGGCGCAGATCCAGGACGAGCAGGTGCGCGTCACCGGCAAGAACAAGGACGATCTCCAGGCGGCCATCCGCCTGCTGCGCGGCGCGCAGGACGAGCTGGAGCTCGACCTCCAGTTCGTCAACTTTCGCGATTGACATAAATGCCGGGCCGGCACGACGGGCGACGGCAGCGCTGCGTCGCCTGTGGCGGCGCGATGGTCGCGGGCGCCTGCCCGCGCTGCGCGCTGTCGCGGGCGGCGGGGTCGGCGCTGCGGCGGGGGGCGGGGGTCGTCGCGCGGCGCGCCCCCGACGGGCGGATCGGCGCGCTGGCCAAGAAGGCGCACGATCTCCTCGAGCACGAGGGGCTGGTGGCGGCGATCCGGCGCGAGGCGCGCAAGCGCGTGCGGCGCGACGCGGCGGAGGTCGCGCGCCGCATCGAGGCCTGGCTGCCGGCGGGCGGGCCGCCGCCGATCGTCATGCTGCCGTCGGTGGACTGGGACATCACGCTGTTCCAGCGGCCGCAGCAGCTGGCGCGCGCGCTGGCGGCGGAGGGGCGGCCGGTCGTCTATTGGCTGCCGAACCAGCTGGCGGGCGCGCGCGGCACCGTCGAGGTGGCCGAGCGCGTGCTGCTCGTCGACGAGCTCGAGGCGATCGCGGCGTTCCTGGCGGCGCGGCGCGACGGCGCGGCGGCGGTGATGGTGTCGTCGACGGCGGGCGAGGAGCCGACGCTCGCGCGAGTGCGGGCGCTGGCGGCGCGGGCGCGCCTCGTCTACGACTTCATCGACGAGACGCACGAGGACGTCTACACGATCTCCGAGGCGATGCGCGCGCGCCACGCCGCGCTCCTCGTCGAGGCGGACCTGGTGGCGGTGACCGCCGATCGCCTGGCCGAGCAGACGCGCGCGGTGCGCCCGGCGGCGCGGCCGCTCGTCGACAGCCCCAACGCCGCCGACGTCGCGCACTTCGCTCGCCCGTCGACGCGCTGGGCCCGGACGCTGCCGCGCGCGCTACGTCGGCTCGGCGAGGGGCGGCACGTCGTCGGGTACTACGGCGCGCTGGCCCGCTGGGTCGACTGGGCGCTCCTCGACGCGCTGGCGGCGGCGCGCCCCGCGCTGGCCATCGTCCTCATCGGCGCCGACTACGACGGCTCGCTGGCGGCGTCGGGCCTCGCCGCGCGCCGCCCGAACGTGCACGTCCTCGGGCCGCGCCGCTACGCCGAGCTGCCGTCGTACCTGGCGCGCTTCGACGTGGCGATGGTGCCCTTCGTGAAGTCGGAGCTCACCGACGCGACGTCGCCGATCAAGCTGTTCGAGTACCTCGCCGCCGAGAAGCCGGTGGTGACGACCGACCTGCGCGAGTGCAAGAAGATCGCCGCCGTGCGCGTGGCGGCGTCGACGGCGGAGTTCGTTCGGCTCGTCGACGAGGCGCTCCTCCGCCGCGACGATCGCGACGAGCGCGCCGCCCGCCGCGCCGCCGCCGACGCGCACAGCTGGGAGCGCCGCGCGCGCGAGCTCGCCGCCGCCATCGACGCCCTCCCGACGACGCGACCGGCATGACCGCGCTCGGCTGGGTCGTCGCCGTCGTCGAG
>Ga0272446_1001978_pt1 | contig 28823 bp, 27 predicted proteins | sample YNPCB0061_FD_194587 | JGI IMG/M metagenome (GOLD analysis project Ga0272446, IMG submission 194587) | Hot spring microbial mat communities from Yellowstone National Park, WY, United States - YNP-CB-006-1 | ecosystem: Environmental > Aquatic > Thermal springs > Hot (42-90C) > Sediment | place...
CGAAGCCGGTGCCCTGCCCCGGCCCGCAATGCGTCACCGGCCGCAGCCGCACCGCGCGCAGGCCGCGCAGCGCCATCTCCGACAGCGCCAGCTCCGCCGCCGCCTTCGCCGCCGCGTAGGGGTTGGCCGGGCGCATCGGCGCCTCCTCGTCCAGCCGGCCGGCGCGGAAGGCAAGCCCGTGCACCTCGGCCGAGGACGCGAACAGGAAGGGCGCATCCGGCGCATGGCGCAGCACCGCCTCGGCCAGCGAGAGCGTGCCGACGAGGTTGCTGCGCCAGGTGGCCGACGGGTCGGCGAAGGCCGCGCGCACATCGGCCCGTGCGGCCAGGTGGAGCACCGCATCCGGCCGCGCCGCGCGCACCGCGGCCTCCGCGGTCGCAGGCTCGTCGAGGTCGAAGGGCACCGCCGCGTCCCAGCCCGGCAGCGCCTCGCCGCGGGTGGCGCCGAGCAGCGTCGCCCCGGGGAACGCGCCCCGCAGCGCGCGCAGCACATGGCCGCCGACGAAGCCGGAGGCGCCGGTGACGAGGATCTGCCCCCTCACCCGCCGGCCATCCGGCGGCGATGACGCTCGAGGTCGGCCTCCACCATCTCGGCCAGCATCTCCTCGAAGCTGATCTCCGGCCGCCAGCCGAGCTTCGTGTTCGCCTTCGTCGGGTCGCCGAGCAGCGCATGCACCTCGGCAGGCCGCAGGAAGGTCGGGTCGGGCCGCACGAACTCCTGGTAGTCCAGCCCGACATGGGCGAAGGCGATGCGGCACATCTCCCGCACGCTGGTGGTGCGGCCGGTGGCCACCACGTAGTCGTCCGGCGTCTCCTGCTGCAGCATCATCCACATCGCGCGCACGTAGTCGGCGGCGTGGCCCCAGTCGCGCGTCGCCTCGAGGTTGCCCATCGGCAGCGTCTCGGCCAGCCCGAGCTTGATGCGCGCGACGCCATCCGTCACCTTGCGGGTGACGAACTCGATGCCGCGCAGCGGGCTCTCGTGGTTGAACAGGATGCCGCTCGACGCGTGCATGCCGAAGGATTCGCGGTAGTTCACCGTGATGTAGTGGGCGTAGCATTTCGCCGCGGCGTAGGGGCTGCGCGGGTAGAAGCGCGTCGTCTCGCTCTGCCGCCGCTCCTGGATCAGCCCGTACATCTCGGACGACGAGGCCTGGTAGAACCGCGCCTCAGGCCGCGCCAGCCGCACCGCCTCGATCACGTTGTGGGCGCCGAGCGCCGTCACCTGGCCGGTCAGCAGCGGCTGCGCCCAGGAGGTCTTCACGAAGGACTGGGCGGCGAGGTTGTACACCTCGTCCGGCTCCGCCTCCTGCAGCGCGCGGATCACCGAGGAAAGGTCGAGGATGTCGCCGTCGATCATCCGCACCCGGCCCGCGATGCCGAGCCAGCGCAGCCGCCCGTCCACCACCTCGGAGGAGGCGGAGCGGCGCAGCAGGCCGAACACCTCGTAGCCCTTGTCGAGCAGGAGCTTCGCCAGATAGGCCCCGTCCTGGCCCGTCACCCCGGTGATCAGCGCGCGCGGCATTCCGTCCCCGACCTGAAGCGTCGCGCCCTCTTACGTCCGCGGCGCGCAGTGCCGCAACCCGCCGCCCGCATTGCCGGCATGCCCGATCCGGCCTGGAGCGGTTTCCACGAGCATCTTCACGCGCACCGCTGTTTCCAGCCCTGTGCGATCTGCTCTAGGTGCCCCCATGCGGATCGGCCTCGACCTCTCGGCGCTGCGCCGGCCCCACACCGGCGTCGCGGTCTATGCCGGGCAGCTCGCCCGGGCGCTGCTGGCGGCGCCCGATGCCGAGGCGGAGTTGCTCGCCTTCGACGGGCTGCGCCTTCTGCCGCTGGCCGAGGCGCTTGGCGCGCGCTGGGCCGGGGGGGACGGGTCCGGGGCGCGGGCGGGCGCCGGGGAGGGGCTGGTCGCCGCCGCGGCGCGCGCCGCGGTCGCCCTGCGGTCGCTGATGCCGCTGGCGCGCGCCGTGCGGGCGGGCGTCTTCGCGGCGGCGCAGCGGCGGATCGACCTGTTCCACTGCCTGATGACGCTGCCGCCCGGCCCGGCGTGGCGGCCAAGCCTGCCGCTGGTCTACGACCTCTCGCCGCTGCGCCACCCGCAGACCCACCCGGCCGCCCGGGTCCGCGCCTTCGAGGCCGCGCTGCCGCGCCTCGCCGCCGCGCCCCTCCTCAACACCATCTCCGCCTTCTCGGCGCGCGAGATCACCGCGCTGCTCGGCGTGCCGGCGGAGCGGATCGCCGTCACGCTGCCGGGCCTGGACCCGTTCTACCGCGCAGGGGACGCGGCGGAGGACGCGGCGGCGCTGGCGGCGCTGGACGTCTCGCCCGGCCGCTTCCTGCTGGCGGTGGCGACGCTGGAACCGCGCAAGAACCTGGCCACGCTGGTCGCCGCCTATGCCGGGCTGCCCCCCGCGCTGCAGGCCGCGGCACCGCTGCTGCTGGTCGGCCAGCCGGGCTGGGGGGATCTGGCCTTCCCGGCCGAGGCGGAGCGGCTGATCGCCGCCGGCCGGCTGCGCCTGACGGGCTATCTGCCCAGGGCGTCGCTGCGCGCTCTCTACCGCGCCGCCGCGCTGTTCCTCTACCCCTCGATCTACGAAGGCTTCGGCCTGCCGCCCGCCGAAGCGCTGGCCTGCGGCGCGCCGGTCGCCATCAGCGCCGGCACGGCGATGGAGGAGGCGGTGGGCGAGGCCGGGCAGCGCCTGCCCGCACGCGACATCGGCGCCTGGCGCGCGGCGATGGCCGCGGCGATCGAGTCGCCCGAGCGTTCGCCCGAGGCGGTGGCGGCCCGCCAGGCGGCGGTGGCGCCGCTGGACTGGGCGCGGACGGCCGCCGCCACCCTCGCGCTCTATCGCCGGGTGCTCGGGTGAACCGCGCGCCGGACGGCCCGCGCCGCCGCCCGGCTGACGCCGCGCCGCCCGTCGGCTAGACATCCGGCAGATGCTCCGCCTTGTCCTTCCGCTGCTTGGCCTGCTGGCCGCGGTCCCCGCCGCCGCCCCCTCGGCGGCGACCGCGCCGGGCGCCGGCTGCCCCGCGGCCGAGATCCCGGCGCTGTCGCTGCCCGCGCTCGCCGCGCGGGTACAGGCGGCGCAGCCGGTGCGCATCGTCGCGCTCGGCTCCTCCTCGACCGCCGGCGCCGGCGCCTCCGCGCCCGAGCGGACCTACCCTCACCGGCTGCAGGCGGAACTCGCGCGGCACTGGCCGGGCGTGCCGGTGGAAGTGCTGAACCGCGGCATCGGCGGCGAGGATGTGATCGAGATGCTCGGCCGGCTCGAGCGGGACGTGCTGCTCGCCCGCCCGGCGCTGGTGGTCTGGCAGCTCGGGGTCAACGCCGCGCTGCGGCGGCAGGACATCGCCGAGTTCCGCCTGCGGCTGGACGAGGGGCTGGCGCGGATGCGCGCGGCCGGCGCCGAAGTGGTGCTGATGGACAGCCAGCGCGGCCCCTGGATGCGCCGCGCGCCCGACCATCAGGCCTTCGACCGGGCGCTCGCCGAGGCCGCCGCCGCCCGCGAGGGGGTCGAGCTGTTCTCCCGCGCGCGGCTGATGGATGGCTGGGCCACCCGCGGCGCCGATCCGGAGGCGATGCTGGTCGGCGACGGGCTGCACCACAACGACCGCGGCTATGCCTGCCTGGCCGAGGCGCTGGCCCGCGCCATCCGCGACGGAACCGGGGAACCCCGATGAGCCTGCCCTGCCTGACCGACAGCGCCGACGCCCTGCCGCTGACGGGCGTCGCGCCCGATGCCCTGCCCGCGCTGCTCGACACGCTGCCCGCGCCGCAGGCGGGGTTCCTCCGCGCCAGCGGCTTCGCCGCCAAGGAGGGGGAGATCGCCCTGCTCCCCGGGGGGGCCGGGCTCTCCGGGGCGCTGCTCGGGCTCGGCGGCGCCGGTGCCTCGCCCTGGCCCTGGGGCGCCGCGCCCTATGGCCTGCCCGCCGGCACCGCCTGGCGCATCGCCGCGGCGCCCGACCCGTCGGCGGCGCTGCTCGGCTTCGCCCTCGGGGCCTATCGCTTCACCCGCTACAAGGCGGCGTCCCGCGCCCCGGCGCGGCTGGTCCAGCCACCCGGCAGCGAGCGCGCCGCGATCGAGGCGGAAGCGATCTGCCGCGCGCGCGACCTGATCAACACGCCTGCCGCCGATCTCGGCCCGGCGGAGCTCTCCGCCGCCGTCCGGGCGCTGGCCGAGGCGCACGGCGCGGCGTTCGAGGAGATCGCGGGCGAGGCGCTGGCCGAGGGCTTCCCGGCGGTGCAGGCGGTCGGCGGCGGCAGCCCGCGCGCCCCGCGTGTCGCCGTGCTGCGGTGGGAGGGCGATGCGCAGGGCCCGCTGGTCGCGCTCTGCGGCAAGGGCGTGTGCTTCGACACCGGCGGCCTCGACCTCAAGCCCTCCTCCGCCATGCTGCGGATGAAGAAGGACATGGGCGGGGCGGCGGTGATGCTCGCGCTGGCCGAGGTGGTGATGCGCCGCCGCCTGCCGCTCAGGCTGCTGCTGCTGCTGGGCGCGGTGGAGAATGCCGTGTCCGGCGCCGCCATGCGGCCGCTCGACGTGCTGCGGACACGGGCAGGCGTGACGGTCGAGATCGGCAACACCGATGCGGAGGGCCGACTGGTGCTCGCCGACCTGCTGACCTTCGCCGGCGAGCACGCCCCCGCCCTGGTGCTGGACGCCGCGACGCTGACGGGCGCGGCGCGTGTGGCCCTCGGCCCCGACCTGCCGGCGCTGTTCGCGAGCGACGACAGGCTGGCCGAGACGCTGCTCGCCGCCGGCCGCGCGGCGCAGGATCCGCTCTGGCGCCTGCCGCTGCATGAGGGCTACGCCTCCTGGCTCGACAGCCCAGTGGCGGCGACGAACAACGTCTCGTCGAAGCCGATGGCGGGCGCCATCGTCGCCGCGCTGTTCCTCAGGCGCTTCGCGCCGGCCGGCGTACCCTGGGCGCATCTCGACGTCTATTGCTGGAACGATTCCACCCGCCCGGGCCGCCCGGAAGGCGGGGAGGCGCAAGCGATGCGCGCCTTGCATGGCGGGATCGAAAACTGGCTGGCTGGCCGTGCAACGACCGCTTGAGTAACGACGCTGTCATGACCATTTGACGGTGCAGATCGCCGGAGCGGGCGGCCTGCCCGACCGGCGCGGCCGTGCCCGACACGGCCCACCACGAAAGGACGACACCCATGCCGGTGACGACGAGCCCAGACGCCCTGATCAGCATCTTCCGCGACACCATCGTGGCGCTGGTGCGCCGCGACGGGGCGGATCTCTCCGCCCGCCAGCTCGGCGTGCTGCTGACCGTCTATCTGACCGAGGGGCCGCACACGGTTCGCGGCCTTGCGGCCGCGCTGAACGTGTCGAAGCCGGCGATCACCCGCGCCCTCGACCGCCTCGGCGAACTCGACCTCGCCCGCCGCAAGACCGACCCGGCGGACCGCCGCTCGGTGCTGGTGCAGCGCACGGTGAAGGGCGCAGCCTTCCTGCGGGAGATCCGCACGGTGATGACCGAGAGCGAGGCCGGGCTTCGCCAGGCGGCAGCCGTCGAGGCGGCGAACGGCGAGGCGGAGCACCGCGCGGCGAGCTGACGTGGCGCGGACGGCCGCGCGCGCTGCGGGCCGGCGGCCGGGGGCGCCCGCCTCAATAGCCCGCCACCGGGTCCACGAGGTTGAGGATCGGCGCGCCCGCGCGGGCGCGCCGGATGTTCTCGACCACCTGCGGCGCGACGCTCTCGGGAATGGTGACGCTGGCCGCATGCGGCGTCAGCACCACCCTGGGATGCGTCCAGAGCGGGCTGTCGGCGGGCAGCGGCTCCGGCTCCGTCACGTCCAGCGCGGCGCCGGCGAGATGGCCCGAGTCGAGCGCCGCCAGCAGGTCGTGCTGCACCACATGGCCGCCGCGCGCGGCGTTCAGCAGGAAGGCGCCGCGCGGCAGCAGCGAGAACGCGCGCCAGTCGAGGATGCCGCGCGTCGCCGGCGTCAGCGGCAGCAGGCAGACCAGGATGTCGCTCGTGCGCAGCAGCGCCGCGAACCCCTCCGGCCCGTGATGGCAGGCGATGCCGGGCAGCGACTTCGGCCGGCGCGACCAGCCGGCGACCGGGAAGCCGAGCGCCGCGAGCTTCGCCGCCGCATCGGCGCCGAGCGCGCCGAGCCCCAGGATGCCGATGCGCCGCCGCGCCGTGTCGGGGGCCGGCAGCTCGTGCCAGAGCCGGGCCGCCTGCTGGGCGCGATACTCCGGATCCTGCCGGTGGAAGCGCAGCACGTTCAGCAGCACCCATTCGCTCATCGCCTGCGTCAGCCGCGTGTCCACCAGCCGCGCCACCGGCACGCCGGGCGGCGGCCCGGGCGGGGCGAGCAGGTGGTCCACGCCGGCGCCCATCGAGACGATCAGCTTCAGCTTCGGGTAGCGGCGCAGCTCGGCGAGGTCGTGGCCGGTCCACATCACCACCGCCTCGATCTCCGCCGGATCCCCGGCGAAGGGGTGGCGGTGCAGCACGAGCGACGGATCGAGCGCGGCGAGCGCTGCTTCCCACTCCGCGATCGCCGCGGCTCTGGTCGAGAGCAGGATTGCCATCAGCCCTCCTCGGCCTCGGTCGCTTCCGGGAAGCCCGAGCCGGGCAGGCAGCGCACGAAATGGCGCCAGGAATCCTGGCGGGTGGCGACGCGCTCCTCCCCGTCCGGCAGCTTGGCGTAGAGGCTGAGCACGCCCTTGCCCCACAGCGCGTCGAAGCGGCGCATGTCCGCCAAGGCGTAGAGCGCCGTGCGCTCGTACACCGCATCGCGCACCCTGGGCTGCACCTTGCCGATCCACCACCAGCAGCCGAGGGCGAGGATCGCGGCGCCGAGATACCAGTGCACGAGCGCCGAGCCGGCGAAGGAGCCGCCGAGCACCAGGGCGGCGGGCAGAATGTTCTCGGTCGCGTTGTACACCGGCGAGCCCGGGCTGTTCATCCGCCGGATATGCACGCCGAGCCGCACCTGCCGCGCGTCTATCGCTTCGCGCAGCGCCTGCAGCTCGTCGCGTTCCGGCATCGCCACGTCGTTCATGCCGGTTCCCCCGCCAGGTCGAAGGCGGCGCGCATCAGCGCGCGCGTGTAGGGGTGCGAGGGGTTCGCCGTCACCGTCTCGGCGTCTCCCTCCTCCACCGCGCGGCCGTCCTTCAGCACGAGGATGCGGTGGGCCATCGCGCGCACCACGCGCAGGTCGTGGCTGATGAACAGGTAGGCGAGCCGGTGCTTCGCCTGCAACGCGCGCAGCAGTTCCACCACCTGCGCCTGCACCGAGACGTCGAGCGCGCTGGTCGGCTCGTCCAGCACGACGAGCCTCGGCGTCAGCACCAGCGCCCGCGCGATGGCGATGCGCTGCCGCTGGCCGCCGGAGAACTCGTGCGGGTAGCGCGACGCCATCGCGGGGTCGAGCCCGACCTCGGAGAGCGCGCTGGCGACCAGCGCTGCGCGCTCCGCGGCAGGCAGGCGCGGGCGATGCACGGCAAGGCCCTCGGCGACGATCTCGCCAACGCTCATCCGCGGGCTGAGCGAGCCGTAGGGGTCCTGGAACACGATCTGCATCTGGCTGCGCAGGGGCCGCAGCTCGCCGCGCGACAGGCCCTGGATGTCGCGGCCCTGGAAGCGGATCGCGCCGGTCGAGCCTTCGAGGCGCAGCATCGCAAGCCCGATCGTGGTCTTGCCGGAGCCGGATTCGCCGACGAGGCCGAGCGTCTCGCCCTCGCGGATGGCGATGTCCACCCCGTCCACCGCCTTGATGTGGCCGACCATGCGGCGAAGGATCCCGCGCCGGATCGGGAAATGCACCTTGAGGCCGCGCGCCTCGACGATGACGGGCGCATCCGGCGGAACCGGCGCCGGACGGCCGCGCGGCTCGGTATCCAGCAGCATGCGCGTGTAGGGGTGCGCGGGGGCGGCGAACACCTGTGCGACGGGGCCTTCCTCCACCGCCTCGCCGTCCTTCATCACCAGCACGCGGTCGGCGTGGCGCCTCACGATCTGCAGGTCGTGGGTGATCAGCAGCAGCGCCATGCCGAGCTCGCGCTTGAGCCGCGCGAGCAGCTCCAGGATCTGCGCCTGGATGGTCACGTCGAGCGCGGTGGTCGGCTCGTCGGCGATCAGGAGCTTCGGGTCGTTGGCGAGCGCCGCCGCGATCATCACCCGCTGCCGCTGCCCGCCCGAGAGCTGGTGCGGATAGGCGCCGAGCCGTTCCTCCGCGTTCGGGATGCCGGCGCGATGGAGGCATTCGACCACCCGCGCACGCAGCGCCTGGCCTGTCAGCGGGCGGTGCAGGGTGATCGCCTCGGCCACCTGCTTGCCCACCGTGTGGAGCGGATTGAGGCTGGTCATCGGCTCCTGGAACACCATGCCGGCGACGCCGCCGCGCAGCCGCATCAGCTCCGCTTCCGGCGCCTCCAGCACCGGCACGCCATCCAGCGTGATGCGACCCTTCGGATTGCTGCCGGCATTCGGCAGCAGCCTGAGGCAGGACAGCGCGGAGACCGACTTGCCGGAGCCGGATTCGCCGACGATCGCCAGCGTCTCGCCGCGGTCGAGGTCGAAGGAGAGGTTGCGCACCACCTCCCGCCCGCCGAAGGCGACCGAGAGGTCGCGCACCGAGAGCAGCGTCATCGCGCGCCGCCCGGCAGCTTGCGCGGGTCGAAGGCGTCGCGCACCGCCTCCCCTATGAAGATCAGCAGCGTCAGCATGCCGCCGAGCACGAAGAAGGCGGTGAGCCCGAGCCAGGGCGCCTGCAGGTTGTTGCGCCCCTGCGCCACGAGTTCGCCGAGCGAGGGCGAGCCCGGCGGCAGGCCGAAGCCAAGGAAGTCGAGGCTGGCCAGCACCGTCACGCTGCCAGACAGGATGAAGGGCAGGAAGGTCAGCGTCGCCACCATCGCGTTCGGCAGGATGTGCCGCGCCATCACCCGCGCGTCCGACACGCCGAGCGCCTTTGCCGCCCGCACATAGTCGAGGTTGCGGCCGCGCAGGAACTCGGCGCGCACCACGCCGGTCAGCCCCATCCAGGAGAACAGCAGCAGGAAGACGAGCAGCGTCAGGAAGGAGGGCTCTATCACGCTGGCCAGGATGATCAGCAGGTAGAGCTGCGGCATGCCGGACCAGATCTCGATGAAGCGCTGGAACAGCAGGTCGGTGAGCCCCCCGTAGTAGCCCTGCACCGCGCCGGCGGCGATGCCGATCGCCGAGGAGACGAAGGTGAGGGTGAAACCGAACAGCACCGAGATGCGGAAGCCGTAGATCACCCGCGCCAGCACGTCGCGCCCCTGGTCGTCGGTGCCGAGCCAGTTGCGCGCGGAGGGCGGCATCAGCACGGTGCGGCCCTCGCCGCGGACGATGGTGTCGTGGCGGTAGGGGATCGGCGGCCACACGGCCCAGCCGCGCTCGGCCACCACCTGGCGCAGCTCGGGCTCGCTCCATTCGGCGGCGGTCGGCAGGCCGCCCTCCCACACCTCGTCCTCGGCGTATTCGACGAGGACGGGGAAGAACCAGCGGCCATCCACCTGCGCCACGATCGGGCGGTCGTTCGCCACCACCTCCGCGAACAGGCAGACGACGAACAGCACGCCGAAGATCCACAGCGACAGGAAGCCGCGCCGGTTGGCGCGGAAATTGGCGAGGCGCCGGCGGGTGATCGGCGAGAGCGTCATGCGGCGGAGAGGGTGAAGCGCAGCGTCCGCCGCGGCGCCGCGGCGATGCCGGCGCGCAGCGCCTCGGCGCTGTCGAAGCGGCCGGGCAGCACGATGGTCTCGGTTTCCAAGGCGAGGGAGGGCGCCGCGAAGGGCCAGGGGTCGAGCGTCGCGGCGAAGGGGCCGCTGCGCGCGAGCGTGCCGGCAAGCGGCCGCGCCGGGTCGAGCGCGTTGCCGCAGTCCATACGCTCCTTCCCCCAGCACAGCGCCAGCGCCACCGCGTCCACGAGCGCCAGTCTCGCGCTGTTCGGCGCGACCTCCTCTTCCGTCACGCCGAGCCGCGCCATGATCTCCGCGCCCCAGGCCGGCTCGCGCGCAAGATAGCCTTGCATCGCGGCGATGCTCTCGGCGCCCGGACGCATCCGGTCGGCCAGCATGCCGATGCGGTAGACATGCGCACCGTGGCGCAGCACCAGCAAGCCCGCCCAGAGCCCCCAGTTGGCGAGCGCGAGCCGCACCCCGGCCTCCCACATCGGCACATGGTCGGCGCCGGAGAAGCCGTTGAACGGAACGGGCAGGCCGGTCGCGGCATCGAAGGGGGGGTCGGCCTCCACGGCCATCCAGCCGCAATCATGCTGGGCGGCGGCGGTGCACACCGCCTCGAACGGCTCCGGCCGCTCCGCCAGCGCGCGCATCAGCTGTCCTGCGATCAGCGCATGCGCCGGCTGCGGGGTGGCGATGACGGTGCCGTCGGGCTGCGGCCACAGGATCATCGGCGGGCCTCGAAGTCTATCCGCGGGTCCACCAGCGTGTAGGTGAAGTCGGAGACGATCTGCATCACGAGCCCGATCAGCGTGAAGATGTAGAGCGTGCCGAACATGACGGTGTAGTCCCGCCGGATCGCCGCCTCGAAGCCGAGCAGCCCGAGGCCGTCCAGCGAGAACACGATCTCGATCAGCAGTGCGCCGGTGAAGAAGATGCCGATGAAGGCGCCCGGGAAGCCGGCGATGATGATCAGCATCGCGTTGCGGAACACATGCCCGTACAGCACCCGGTGTTCGGAGGCGCCCTTGGCCCGCGCCGTCAGGGTGTATTGCTTGCCGATCTCGTCGAGGAAGGAGTTCTTCGTCAGCATCGTCAGCCCGGCGAAGCCGCCGATGACGAGCGCCAGCGTCGGCAGCGCCATGTGCCACAGGTAGTCCACCGCCCGCCAGAGGAACGGCCACTCCGCCGAGCCGGAGGAGGCCAGCCCCCGCAGCGGGAACCATTGCAGGAACGACCCGCCGGCGAACAGCACGATCAGCAGGATGGCGAACAGGAAGCCCGGGATGGCGTAGCCGATCAGCACGATGCCGGAGGTGACCACGTCGAACCGGCTGCCGTCCTTCACCGCCTTGCGGATGCCGAGCGGGATGGAGACCAGATAGATGATCAGCGTGGACCACAGCCCGAGGCTGATCGAGACCGGCATCTTCTCGAGGATCAGCTCGACCACGCGGCGGCCCTGGAACAGGCTCTCGCCGAAGTCGAAGGTGAGGTAGCCGACCAGCATGTTCATGAGCCGCTCGTGCCAGGGCTTGTCGAAGCCGAAGGCGCGCTCGATCTCGGCGACGATGGCCGGATCCAGCCCGCGCGCGCCGCGATAGGTGCCGGCCGGCCCCTCGCCGCCGCCCGTCTGCAGGCCGCCGCGGATCTCGCCCTGGCCCTCGCCGGTCAGCCGCCCGAGGGTCTGCGCGCCTTCGCCACGCAGCTCGGCGAGCGCCTGCTCCACCGGGCCCCCGGGCGCGAACTGCACGACGGCGAAGTTGATCAGGATGATGCCGAACAGCGTCGGCACCACCAGCAGCAGCCGGCGGAGGAGATAGGCGCCCACCGCCTCAGCCGGCGCGGCGGGCTTCGGCCAGGGCGCGTTCGCGCTCCGGGTCCACCCACCAGCCTTCGAGGCCGAGGCCGAAGCGCGGCGGGCGCGGCGGGCGGCCGAACTTGTCCCACCAGGCGATCTGGAAGCTGCGGATGTGCCATTGCGGGATCACGAAGTCGTTGTGCAGCAGCACGCGGTCCAGCGCGCGGGTGCGGGCCACCAGGGAGGCGCGGTTCGGCGCGTTGATCACCAGCTCCACCAGTTCGTCCAGCACCGGGTCGCAGAAGCCCGCGACGTTCCGGCTGCCGTTCTGCCGCGCCTTCTCGCAGGTGAAGAAGTCGCGCTGCTCGTTGCCGGGGGAGAGCGACTGCGGGATGGTGTCCACCGTCATGTCGTAATCGAAGTTGTCGAGCCGCACCTGGTACTGCGCCGGATCCACGGTCCGCACCCGCGCCTCGATGCCGACGCGCTGCAGCCACTGCACATAGGGCAGGGCCACGCGCTCGAAGGAGGCGCCGTTCAGCAGGATCTCGAAGGTGAAGGGCTGGTTCTGCGCGTTGACCAGGCGGCGGTTGCGCACCGTCCACCCCGCCTCGCGCAGCAGCTCAAGCGCGCGGCGCGCGCCGTCGCGGTTGCTGCCCGAGCCGTCCGTCACCGGCAGGCTGTAGGGGGTCGTGAACACGCTCTCCGGAATGCGGCCGCGGAAGCGTTCCAGCACCGCGAGCTCCTCGCCCTCCGGCAGCCCGGTCGCGGCGAACTCGGAGTTGGAGTAGAACGAGGTCGTGCGCGTGTAGGTGCCGAAGAACAGGTTGGCGTTCATCCACTCGAAGTCGAACATCTCGATCAGCGCGCGCCGCACCCGCCGGTCCTGGAACAGCGGCCGGCGCAGGTTGACGACGAAGGCCTGCATCCCGGTCGGCAGCTGGTGCGGGATGGTTTCGAGGCGCACGAGGCCCCGCCTGCGCGCCGGGAAGTCGTAGCCGGTGGCCCAGTCGCGCGCGATGTTCTCGGTGCGCCAGTCGATCTGCCCGGCGCGGAACGCCTCGAACGCCACCGACGTGTCGCGGAAATATTCGTAGCGGTAGCGGTCGAAATTGTAGAGGCCGCGCCGCGTACCGAGGTTGCGCGCCCAGTAGTCCGGCACCCGCTCGTACACCACCGTGCGGTTCTGCTCGAACCGCGCGATGCGGTAGGGGCCGGAGCCGAGCGGCGGCTCGGCGATCGGCCGCGTGAAGTCGCGCCCCTCCCACCAGTGTTTCGGCAGGATGCTCATCTGGCCGAGGATCTGCGCCAGTTCCCGGTTCTCGGCGCTGCGGAAGCGGAACACCACGCGCCGCGGGCCTTCCGCCACCGCCTCCGTCACGTCGGCCCAGTAGGCGCGGTAGAACGGGCGGCCCTCCCTGCGCAGCGTGTCGAAGGTCCACACCACGTCCTCGGCGGTGACGGGGCGGCCGTCGTGCCAACGCGCCTCCTCGCGCAGCTCGAAGGCGACGGAGCGGCGGTCGCCGGCGATTTCGATGGTGTGGGCGAGGTGGCCGTACTCGGTGGAAGCCTCATCGAGGTTGGAGGCGATCAGCGGGTCGTAGATCAGCCCGACGCCGACGGCCGAGGTGCCGCGCAGGATGAAGGGGTTGAAGCTGTCGAAGCTGCCGAGCGCGGTCAGCGCGATCTCGCCGCCCTTCGGCGCATCGGGGTTCACCCAGGGGAAGTGGCTGAAGTCGCGCGGCAGGGAGGGCGCATCCAGCAGCGACAGCGCGTGGGTGCGGATCGTCTCGCCGGGCGGCGGCACCGCGGCGCGCGGCGCGCCCGGGAGCGTGACGAGCGGAAGGGCGAGGCCGGAGGCCAGCAGATCACGACGGCGCATGGCCGGGAGGATGGGGGTTCCGAAGGCCCGGGGCAACCTATCCGACGCCGCCGCATCCGGCCGCCCCGCCAACCCCGGACGCGGCGGCGAAACGCGGGCCGACGCCGCCGCATCCGGCCGCCCAGCCAACCCCGGACGCGGCGGCGAAACGCGGGCCGACGCCGCCGCATCCGGCCGCCCCGCCAACCCCGGACGCGGCGGCGAAACGCGGGCCGACGCCGCCGCATCCGGCCGCCCAGCCAACCCCGGACGCGGCGGCGGGACGAGGGCCGACGCCGCCGTTCCCGGCCGCCCCGCCAACCCCGGACGCGGCGGCGAAACGAGGGCCGACGCCGCCGTTCCCGGCCGCCCCGCCAACCCCGGACGCGGCGGCGGGGCCGCCCCTACCCCAGCAGCCGCCCGATCACCTGCGCCGTGTAGTCCACCACCGGGATCACCCGCCCGTAGTTGATCCGCGTCGGCCCGATCACCCCGATGGCGCCGACGATCTTCTCCCGCCCGTTGCGGAACGGCGCCACGATCATGGACAGCCCGGCGCTGTCGAACACGCCGGATTCCGCGCCGATGAAGATCTGCACCCCCTCGCCCCGCTGCGCGAGATCGAGCAGCCGCAGCATCGTCTCCTGCGCCTCCAGCCGGTCGAACAGGCGCTGGATCTCGGCGATGCGGGCGGCCTCCGCCACGTTCTCCAGCAGCTTCGACTGGCCGCGGATGATGAGCGACCCGCCGCCGGCGCCGGACCAGGTGCCGAGCCCCGCCTCCACCACCTGCGTCGTCAGCGCATCCAGCGCGGTGCGGTTGGCGGCGATCTCGGCTTCCACCGTGTCGCGCGCCTCGGTCAGGGTGCGGCCGTTCAGCCGCGCGTTCAGGTAGTTCGTCGCCTGCGCCAGCGCGCCCGCGGGCAGGCCGGGCGGCACCTCGATCACCCGGTTCTCCACCTGGCCGAACTGGTCCACCAGTACCACCAGGGCCCGGCCGGGCCCGAGGCCGATGAACTCGATGTGGCGGATCGCCCCATCCGATTTCGGCGCCACCACCAGCCCCGCGGCGCCGGCCAGCCCCGACAGCATCTGCCCGGCCTCGGCCAGCGTCTCCTGGAAGGAGCGGCCGGTGGCGGCGCAGCGGGCGGCGATCGCCTCGCGCTCCTCCTCCGTCAGGTCGCCGAACTCGAGCAGGCCGTCCACGAACAGGCGCAGGCCGCGCTCCGTCGGCAGCCGCCCGGCCGAAGTGTGCGGGGCGTAGAGCAGCCCGGCCTCCTCCAGATCCGCCATGGCGTTGCGGATGGTGGCGGGCGACAGGGACACCGGCAGCCGGCGCGACAGCGTGCGGGAGCCGACGGGCTCCCCCGTCTCGACATAGAGTTCCACGATCTGCCGGAGGATGGCGGCGCTGCGGCTGTCGAGGCCGCCCGGCCGCGCCGCCTCGCCCCCGGCGGGCTTCAGGTCGGGGCGCATTCGCGGGCCCTTCGGCATCTGGCGGAAAGGGTAGGAAGCGGCCCCCGCGGCGTCAACGGCCGCAGGATCGCCCTGCCGCCGCCCTGCCATCGCCCGGATCGGCCGGCCCCATGCCGGCATGGACCACGGAGCGCAGATGACCCGTCCCCTCTGGCCGCTGGCGCTGGCCCTCTGGCTTGGCGCGAACCCTGCGATGACGCAGCCGGTCGCGCCCGGCTGCGGCGGCCGCGGGGTGGCCCCGCATCGGGCGGGGCAGGACGGCGCTGCCCGGGCGGCCCGCGCCGCGGCGCAGCGCGCCATGCCGGCCGGGATGAGCCCCGGGGAGCGCGCGGCCCTCCGCGCCGAAGGGCCGGAGCGGCGCGCCGCCCGCAAGACACGCCTCGCCGCGCGCTGCGGCGGGGCCGATCCGCGGACGCCGAAGGGTTGAACCGTGAAGCGCGCGGCCGAGGGGTGGCGGCAGCCTCGCCGAGGATGCCGCCCCGGTGGAGCCGCCCGCGCCTCAGCGGCGCCAGTCCTGCCGGGCGTCGCGTCGCGCCTCGGCACGCTCGGCCAGGAAGGCGCGGCGGTCGGTGCGCAGCTCGCGCCGGTCGGCCCGAGCGTCCTGCCCGAAGGCCTGCCGGTCCTCCCGGCGGTCGGCGCGGAAGGCCTGGCGGTCGCCGTCGAAGCCGCGGAGGTCCGCGCGGCGGTCCTGGCGGAACTCCTGGCGCGAGTCGCGCCGGTCGAGGCGGTGGTCGCGCCGGTCGCCGCGCCAGTCGCGGAGATCGGCGCGGCGGTCCTGGCGGAACTCCTGCCAAGCGTCGCGCCGGTCGCCGGCGGAGGCGGGGCTGGCCAGCAAAGGCAAGGCGGCCAGCGCCAGGGCGAGGAGGGCTGCGCGTCTCATGGCGGTCGGTCTCCCGTGTCGCGCGGCCAGGGATGCGGCGGCGCGTGCGTCCATCACGCCATGGCCCTGTGGCGGCGCGGTGTCGGCGCCGATGACCAAACGTATCGAAGGGTGACGGCGCCGGTTGAAGCGGGCGCGGCGACGCGCGAGAAGGGCGCATGTCGCTCCGCCCCTCCGGCCGCCCGGCCGACGCCCTTCGCCCCGTCCGCATCGAGACGGGCTTCGCCCGCCACGCCGAGGGCTCCTGCCTGATCCGCATCGGCTTCACCGAGGTGCTGTGCGCCGCGAGCGTCGAGGCCAAGGTGCCGCCCTTCCTGCGCAATTCCGGCCAGGGCTGGGTGACGGCGGAATACGGCATGCTCCCCCGCGCCACCCACAGCCGCGGCGAGCGCGAGGCGGCGCGCGGCCGCCAGTCCGGCCGCACGCAGGAGATCCAGCGGCTGATCGGCCGCAGCCTCCGCGCCGTGACCGACCGCGGCGCCATGGGCGAGATGACGGTGACGCTGGACTGCGACGTGCTCAACGCCGATGGCGGCACCCGCTGCGCCGCCATCACCGGCGCCTGGGTCGCGTTGCATCTGGCCTTCGAGCACTGCCGGAAGATGAACATCCTGTCGCGCAACCCGCTGACCGACCAGGTGGCGGCGGTCTCGGCCGGGCTGTTCGACGGTGCCCGCGTGCTCGACCTCGACTACGCCGAGGACAGCGAGGCGGAGGCGGATGCCAACTTCGTGCTGACGGCCAGGGGCGGCATCGTCGAAGTGCAGGCGACGGCCGAGAAGCACGCCTTCTCGGGCGAGGATTTCGAGGCGCTGCTGGCGCTCGCCCGCGCCGGCACGCAGAGGCTGTTCGCCGCCCAGCGCGAGGCGGTCGGGCTGTGACGCGGCGGATCGAGCCCGGCGCGCGCATCTGCCTCGCCTCTCACAATGCCGGGAAGCTGCGGGAGATCGCGTCGCTGCTGGCGCCGCACGGGCTGTCGGTGGTCAGCGCCGGCGAGCTCGGCCTGCCGGAACCGGCGGAGACGGAGGAGAGTTTCCTCGGCAATGCGACGATCAAGGCGCTGGCGGCGGCGCGCGGGGCGGGCCTGCCGGCGCTGGCGGATGACAGCGGCTTCTCCATCGCCTCGCTTGGCGGCGCGCCCGGCGTGCACACCGCCGACTGGGCGACGCAGCCCGACGGCAGCCGGGACTACCTGGCGGCGATGACGAAGGCGATGCAGGCGGCAGCCGAGTTCGAGGACCGGACCGCCTGGTTCACCTGCGCCCTCGTGCTCGGCTGGCCGGACGGGCATGTCGAAGCCTTCGAGGGCGTGGTGCGCGGCCATTGGGTATGGCCGCCGCGCGGACAGAACGGCTTCGGCTTCGACCCGATGTTCGTGCCGGAGGGCAGCGACGAGACCTTCGGCGAGATGGACCCTGCGCGCAAACACGCCATCAGCCACCGGGCGATGGCGTTCCGCAAGCTCATGGCGGCGTTGCCGCCGGCGCGGGAGCCTTGAGCCCGCGCGCGACCAGCGCCCCCCACGCCTCCTCCGGCGTATCCGCATAGGCGAACAGGCCGAGATCGGCCGCATCCACCATCCCCTCCTCGACCAGCGCGGCGAAATCCACCACCCGCGTCCAGAACGCCCGCCCGTAGAGCAGGATCGGCACGCGCTTCGACTTGTGGGTCTGGACCAGGGTCAGCAGCTCGAACAGCTCATCGAGCGTGCCGAAGCCGCCCGGAAACACCACCAGCGCCGCCGCCCGCATGGCGAAGTGCATCTTGCGCATGGCGAAGTAGTGGAAGCGGAAGGTCAGCGCCGGGGTCGAGTAGCGGTTCGGCGCCTGCTCGTGCGGCAGGGTGATGTTGAAGCCGATGGAGGGTGCGCCTGCCTCCGCCGCGCCGCGGTTCGCCGCCTCCATGATGCCGGGGCCGCCGCCGGTCGCGATCACGTTCTCCCGCGCGTGGCCCTCGCCGTCCAGCGCGCCACCCCTGAGCGAGGCGATTCGCGCGAAGGCCCGCGCCTGCTGGTACATCTCGGCCTGCCGCGCCAGCCGCGCGGCGTGCGCGTGTTCCGCCTCGCTCCGCGCGGCCTCGGCGGCGGCGGCGGCGCGCTCCGGCGAAGCGGTGCGGGCGGAGCCGAACACCACGATGGTGGAGCGCACGCCCCAGTCGCGCAGCGCAAGTTCCGCCTTGGCGTATTCCATGCCGAAGCGGAAGGCGCGCATCTCGTCGCGGCGCAGGAAGACGGGATCATCCACCGCCAGGCGGTAGGAGGGGGAGCGGGTCTGCTCGGTCTCGGTCATGCGGTGGTCCATGCCGCCTTGTGCGCCGGCGGCGTGGCGGCGGCCAGTCCCCTTCAGGACAGGGCGACGGCGGCCACCACCCCGCCGGTCAGCCGCAGCAGGGCCTCGGCGTCGGTGCGGAATACATGCAGGGGCGAGCCGGCGGCGGCCCAGAGCGGATCCAGCGCGAACAGCCCCTCGTCCAGCACCGCGAGCGGCGGCGTCAGATGGCCCACGGGGGCGACGCCGCCGATCGCGAAGCCGGTCACCTCCCGCACCCAGCGCCCCTCGGCCCGGGTGACCGGCCGGCCGAACACGGCGGACAGCCGCGCCTCGTCCACTCGCACGGCGCCGGAGGCCAGCACCAGCACCGGCCTCTCGCCCGCGCGGAACACCAGCGACTTGGCGATCTGCGCGACCGTGCAGCCGATCGCGGCGGCGGCATCCGCCGCGCTTCGCGTGCTGGCCGGGAACTCGGCGATGCTGTCCGGATGGCCGGCCGCCAGCAGCGCCGCCCGCACCCGTTCGACAGACGATCCGCTCACGCCCATATCCCCCCGGTGACCGAAGAGCCCCTCGCCCTCTACATCCACTGGCCGTTCTGCGCCGCCAAGTGCCCCTACTGCGACTTCAACTCGCATGTGCGCGAGCGGGTGGACCGCGGCCGCTTCGCCCGCGCGCTGATGGCCGAGATGGAGCACGAGGCGGCGCGCGCCGGGCGGCGGCGGCTTGCCAGCATCTTCTTCGGCGGCGGCACGCCTTCGCTGATGGACCCGGACGACGTGGCGGCGCTGGTCGCCCGCGCGCGGGCGCTGTTCGACGCCGACACGGCGATCGAGATCACCCTCGAAGCCAACCCGACCAGCGTTGAGCGCGGGCGGCTCGCGGCGTTCCGCGAGGCGGGGGTGAACCGCGTCAGCCTCGGCGTGCAGGCGCTGGAGGAGGAGGCGCTGCGCTTCCTCGGCCGCCGGCACGGCGTGGCCGAGGCGGTGGCGGCGCTGGAGACGGCGCGCGACCTGTTCCCGCGCATCTCCTTCGACCTGATCTACGCGCGGCCGGGCCAGACCGAGGCCGCATGGCGGGCGGAACTGCGGCAGGCGCTGGCGCTCGTCGCCGACCACCTGTCGCTCTACCAGCTCACCATCGAGGAGGGCACGCGCTTCGCGACGCTGCATGCCCGCGGCGCCTTCGCCCTGCCCGAGGCGGACGACGCCGCCCGGCTGTACGACGCGACGGCCGAGGAGGCGGCGCGGCACGGGCTGGTTGCCTACGAGGTCTCCAACTACGCCCTCCCCGGCGCGGAAAGCCGGCACAACCTCGCCTATTGGCGCTACGGCGACTACCTTGGCCTCGGCCCCGGGGCGCACCAGCGGATGCTGCGGGCGGAGGGCATGGAGGCACTGCGACGGCACCGGGGCCCAGAGGAATGGCTCGCCCGCGTCGAGCGCGACGGCCACGGCACGAGCGGCACCGAATGGCTGACGCCGGAGGAACGCGGGCGCGAGGCGCTGCTGATGGGCCTGCGCCTTGCCGAAGGCGTGGACCCGCAACGCATCGAGGCCCGCAGCGGCCTGCCCTTCGCGGCGCTGCTCGACGCCGGGACACTCGCCCGCGCGCTGGAGGAGGGCTACCTCGCCTGGACCGGCGGACGGCTGGCGGCGACGGCAGAGGGCCGCCTCAGGCTGGATGCGCTGCTGCCGGCGCTGCTGGCGTGACACGCCGCCAGAACCACCGCTTCGCCGCCTCGTTCGCCGCGACATAGGCGGCGACGAGCGCGAGGATCGCCAGCGTCTCCCACGGGCCGAGCGGCACGAAGCCGAACAGCGCCGACCCCGCGCCGAGATGGGGCAGCGCGAAGGCCGCCGCCGCCGCCGCCACGCTGCTCGCGAGCAAGAGCCGCGCCGGCCGGCTCCGCCAGGCCGGGCGGGCGGTGCGCAGCACCAGCACCACCGCGACCTCGGTCCACACCGACAGCAGGAACCAGCCGGTCTGGAAGACCTGCTCGCCGGCCGCCACCACCCACAGCAGCAGGGCGAAGGCCAGCAGGTCGAAGGCCGAGGAGAGCAGCCCGAACACCAGCATGAAGCGCCGCACCTCGGCCACGTCCCAGCGCTGCGGCCGCTCGCCGTGTTCCGCGTCCACCGCGTCGGCGGCCACCGCCATCATCGGCAGCTCGGAGAGGAAGTTGTTGAGCAGGATCTGCTTCGGCAGCAGCGGCAGGAAGGGCAACAGCGGCGCCGCGACCGCCATGCTGACCATGTTGCCGAAATTGGCGCTGACGGTGATGCGGATGTACTTCAGCGTGTTGGCGAAGGTGCGTCGCCCTTCCTCCACCCCCTGCCGCAGCACGTCGAGATCCGGGCCCAGCAGCACGATGTCGGCGCTCTGCCGCGCCACGTCCACCGCGCCCTCCACCGAGATGCCGACATCGGCGGCATGCAGCGCCGGGGCGTCGTTGATGCCGTCGCCGAGATAGCCGACGCTGAGCCCGGCGCGCTGCAGCGCCAGCACGATCCGCTGCTTCTGCTGCGGGTCGATCTCGACGAACAGGTCGGTGCGCGGCGCGGCGTGCCACAGCGCCTCGTCGCGCATCTCGGCGATCTCGGCGCCCGTCAGCATCGCCCGCGCATCGAGCCCGACGGCGCGCGCGACATGCGCCGCGACGTGGCGGTTGTCGCCGGTGACCATCTTCACGGTGATGCCGCGCGCCGCCAGCGCGGCGATCGCCGCCGCCGCATCCCGCTTCGGCGGGTCGCGGAACAGCAGGAAGCCGGTGAAGGTGAGCCCGGCTTCGTCAGCGGGCGCATAGCGCGGCCGCGCCGGCACCATCCGCTCGGCCAGCGCGAGCACGCGGAAGCCCTCCTCGCCGGCGGCGCGGAACCGCTCGGCGAGCGCCCCGCGCCATGCCGCGTCGAGCGGCTCGGCGCCGCCACCGGCGGCGACGAAGGCGCAGGTCTCCAGCACCTCGGCGAAGGCGCCCTTGACGATCAGGCGGTGCACGCCGGGGTCGGATTCCTCCTCGACCACGATGGTCAGGCACCGGCGCTGGAAGTCGTAGGGGATCTCGTCCACCTTGCGCACGCCCTCGGCGGAGAGGCCCGCCGCCTCGCCCATCGCCACCAGCGCGGCATCGAGGGGGTTCTCGATCCCCGTCTCCAGCGCGGCGTTGAGGAAGGCGAGCCGCCGCGCCTCCTCCGACGCCGCACCATCCGGCGCCAGCACGGCCGCGACCTCGACTCGCCCCTCGGTCAGGGTGCCGGTCTTGTCGGTGCAGAGCACCTGCATGCCGCCCAGATCCTCGATCGCCGGCAACCGCCGCACCAGCACACCGCGCCCGGCCAGCGCCCGCGCACCGGCCGAGAGGGTGACGCTGACGACCGCCGGCAGCAGCTCGGGCGACAGGCCGACCGCGAGCGCCACCGCGAACAGCACGGAATCCGGCAAGGGGCGCCCGAGCGCCTGGTTCACCGCGACGACGAACAGCACCATCACCACCATCACCCGCAGCAGCATGGCGCCGAAGCCGCAGACGCCGCGGGCGAAGTCGGTCTCGGGCGGCGCCTCGGCCAGCCGGGCGGCGAGCGCGCCAAAGGCGGTGGCCTCGCCGGTCGCCACCACCAGCACCCGCGCGGTGCCGCTGCGCACGGAACTGCCGGCGAACACCGCGTTGCTGCGCGCGGCGGGCGGCGCGTCGGCGGGCACCACGCCGGGCTGCTTCTCGACGGGCAGCGATTCCCCGGTCAGCGCCGCCTCGCTCACCAGGAAGTCGCGCGCCTCCAGCACCAGCCCGTCGGCCGGCACCAGGTTGCCGGCGGCGAGCAGCAGCACGTCGCCGGGGACGAGCGCCTCGGCGGGAATCTCGACAGGCGCGCCGTCGCGCAGCGCGCGCACCCGCAATGCCAGCCGCTGCCGCAGCGCCTCCACCGCCCGCGCCGCGCGCGCCTCCTGCCAGAAGCCGGCGAGCGCGCTGCCGGCCACGACCGCCAGGATGATCGCCGCATCCACCCATTCCGCCAGCACCGCCGACAGCACCGCGCCGGCAACCAGGATCAGCACCAGCGGGCTTTCCACCTGCCGCAGCAGCAGCCGCGCCAGCGACGGCCCGTCCTCCGCCGCGATGCGGTTCGGCCCGTGGCGGGCGAGGCGCTCAGCCGCCGCCGCCGCGGAGAGGCCGCCCGCCGCGGCGCCCAGCGCCGACAGCGCGGCCTCCACGGGGCGGCTCCAGAACGGCGGGTCGGCGAGCGGCTGCGGCATGACAGGCCGAGAGCGTGGCGCAACGCGCGCCGCCGCGCCACCGCGCGAACGGCGTTTCGGGCGCGCCATGCTTTCGCCGTGCCTCCGCCGCGGCGGCCCGCGCCAGAGCCGATCGCTCATCGCCGGAACCGGCGATCTGTGTGAAGATCCTCCCCGCAGCGCGCCGGGGCGGTTCCCGGCCATCCGGAACCCGCTCAAGCTTCGCGCGGAGACAACCCGCCATGCCCGTCCGTCTCGCCTGCACCGCCCTGCTCGCCGTCCTCGCCGTCGGCCCCGCCGCCGCGGACCGGATCACCGCCACGGTCGAACTCGCCTACCGCGAGCGCATCGCCCTGCCGCCGAACGCCACCGCCGAGGCGGTGCTGCGCGTCGCGGGGCGGGAGATCGCGCGCGCCGCCGCGACCGGCGGCCAGGTGCCCATCCGCCTGCAGATGACGGTGCCGGAGGCGGAGATCGCCGGCGGCGTCGAGGCGGTGCTGGAAGGCCGCATCCGCGTCTCCGGCTGGCGCGGCTGGCGCGGCGAGCGGAGCGTGCGCCTCGTTCCCGGCCAGGCGCAGCCCGATCTCGGCACGCTGCTGCTGGCGCGCGACAGCGCCGAGGCCGCCGGCCTCTACCGCGCCAGCGGCAACGAGCCGGCCTGGATCCTGACCATCGAGGGGCACCGCGCGGTGCTCTCCCTCGGCTTCGAGCGGCGGGAGATCGCCGTGACACTGGGCCCTGCCGAGGAGGCCCCGGACGGGTTGCGGCGCCTCTCGGCCCCTGGGCAGACGCCGCTGCGGCTGACGATCGCCCCCGGACCCTGCCGCGACAGCATGAGCGGCGTCGCCTTTCCCGACCGCGTGACGGTGGAGGCGGAGGGGACGACCTTCTCCGGCTGCGGCGGCACCCTCGCGTCGCGCCTGACCGGCCCGGGCTGGACCATCATCGAGATCGCCGGCCGGCCGGCCGCCGGCCGCGCGCCGGTGACGCTGCGCTTCGAGGAGAGCGGCCGCAGCGGCGGCCAGGGCCCGTGCAACCTGTATGGCGGCGAATGGCGGCTGGAGGGCGAGCGGCTGGTGTTCGGCCGCATGCGCTCGACCATGATGGCCTGCCCGGAGCCGGAGATGGCGCAGGAGCAGGCGCTCCACCGGCTGCTGCAGTCGGTCAGCGCCTGGCGCATCGGCGAACAGGGCGAACTGGTGATCGAGGGCGAGGGCGGCGCGCTGGTGGCCCGCCGTTGAGCGTCAGGCCGCCTTCTCCCAGCCGCGCGCGGTCTGCTTCCAGTAGGTCAGCTCATGCCCCGCCGCCTTCGCCGCGGCCCAGCGGCGGCGCGCGGCGGCGACGGCCTGCTCGTCGCCGCCGTCGAACAGGTCGAACACCCGGTCGAAGGCATCGAGCGCCGCGCTCTCGGCCCCGTCCAGCAGGAACAGGAAGCGCGCGCCATTCGGCGCCGCGCCGTCCTCGGTGGTCAGCCAGATCGGCTGCAATTCCGCATGGCCGGAGGCGGGCGTGCCGTGCGGCAGCCAGTCCGGATCGCCGCACACCCAGAGCGCCGAGTCGAGCGCCGCGATGCGCTCCGCCTCCGGCGACAGCACCATCGCCCGCCCGCCTTCCGCCAGCACGCGGCCGAGCAGCTTCGGCAGCGCCGCCTCCGCCCCCGTGCGCGTCAGGTGGTAGAAGCCGATGCGCGCCATCGCCCTACAGCCGGTGCGGGTCTTCGAAATGCTGCGCCACCAGCCGGTCGAGCAGACGCACGCCGAAGCCGGACGGCATGCCCTTGGCGCCGAGCGGCCCGCCGCGCGCGAGGCTCTCGACGCCCGCGATGTCGAGGTGCCCCCACGGCACGCTGCCCGCGAACTCGCGCAGGAAGGCCGCGGCGTGGCAGGCATCCGGCAGGAAGCGCCCGCCCCAGCCCTCGCCCTTGCCCGCCGGCAGGCAGTGGCGCAGGTCGGCGATGTCGGAATCGAGGTCGCGGCGGTGCCGCTCGCCGATCGGCAGCGGCCAGAGCCGTTCCCCCGTCGCCTCGCCGGCCGCCGCCAACGCCGCCATCAGCGGCGGATCCGAGCCGAACAGCCCGGCGCGATGATGCCCGAGCGCGACGACGACCGAACCCGTCAGCGTCGCCAGCGTCACCATCGCCGCCGGCCGAAGCCTGCGCGCATGGGCCAGCGCGTCCGCCAGCACGAGGCGGCCTTCCGCGTCGGTGTCCACCACCTCGACGCTCCGCCCGTCCAGCATCCTGAGCACGTCGCCCGGGCGGTAGGACGCGGCCCCGAGCGCGTTCTCCGCGATCGCCAGCACCGCGGCCGCGGGCGCCGGCGAGCGGCGCCGCGCCAGCGCCAGCATCGCGCCCGCCGCCGCCGCGGCGCCCGCCATGTCGGCGCGCATCTCCTCCATGCCCTTCGCCGGCTTCACGCAGAGACCGCCGGTGTCGAAGGTGATGCCCTTGGCCACGAACGCCACCGGATCGGCGGCGATGGTCCCGCGCCAGAGCAGCGTCACGAGATACGGCCCGCTTTCCGCCGCGCCGCCGACCGCGCACAACCCTCCCGCGCCCATGCGCGCGAGGCGCTTCGGCCCGATCACCTGGACATCGAGATCGGCCTCCTCGAGCGCCGCCAGACGGTCGGCGAAGGCGCGCGGCGTCAGCACATTGCCCGGCGCCACCACGAGATCGCGGGCGAAGCGGACGCCCTCGGCCACGGCTTCCGCCGCCTCCATCGCGGGGCGGGCCGCGTCCTCGTCGTCGCACAGCACATCGAGCCGCTTCGGCGGCGAGGGCAACGGCTCCGCGCGCGGCAGCGACGGCGCCCAGGCGGCGATCAGCGCGCCCTCGGCCAGCCGCGCCGCCTCCTCCGGGCCGAAGCCGCGCGCGTCCAGCACCACGCGCTCCGGTGCCGCGCGGTCGGCGGGCCACAACGCGCGCAGGCCGGCGGCGCCCGCTCGCAGCAGCGCTGCGCCCGAGCCGTCGCCGCAGCCCACCAGCACCGCATCGCGCGGCAGGAACAGCCGCAGCGCCTCGTCCTTCGCCGCATCGAACGCCGCCGCCGCGACCGCGTCCGCGAACCCTGCCGGAACCGCACCGCGCACGGGGACGATCACCGGGCGACCCGCCGGCGCCTCCCCCGCGCGCAGGCGCAGCTTCATCCCTCGTAATGCTCGGCGACGAGGCGATCGAGAAGGCGCACGCCGAAGGCGGTGGCACCCTTCGGCACCGTCGCGTGGTCCTTCGTCGTCCACGCCGTGCCGGCGATGTCGAGATGCGCCCAGGGCACCGCCTTGTCGGTGCCGCGGTCCCTGACGAAGCGCTGCAGGAACTGCGCCGCGGTGATCGCGCCGCCGTCGCGCCCGCCGACGTTCTTCATGTCGGCGATGTCGGACTTGATCTTCTTGTCGTATTCCTCGCCGAGCGGCATGCGCCAGCACGCCTCGCCCACCGCGTCGCCCGCCGCGGCGATCTGCTGCGCCAGTTCGTCGTTGTTGCTGAACAGGCCGGCGTGCTCGTGGCCGAGCGCGATGATGATGGCGCCCGTCAGGGTGGCAAGGTCCACCATGAAGCGGGGGCTGAACTTCTCCTGCGCGTAGTGCATCACGTCCGCCAGCACGAGGCGGCCTTCGGCGTCGGTGTTGATGACTTCCACCGTCTGGCCCGACGCCGTCTTCACCACGTCGCCCGGCCGCTGCGCGGTGCCGGAGGGCATGTTCTCGACCAGGCCGAGCAGCCCGACCGCGTCCACCTTCGCCTTCCGCCCGGCGAGTGCGGCCATCAGCCCGGCGACGGTGCCGGCGCCGGCCATGTCCCACTTCATGTCCTCCATGCCGCCCGCGGGCTTGATGGAGATGCCGCCGGTGTCGAAGGTGACGCCCTTGCCGATGAAGCAGACCGGCTTGGCATCCTTCTTCTTCGCCCCTTCCCAGCGCAGCACGACCAGGCGCGGCTCGTTGGCCGAACCCTGCGCGACACCGAGCATCGCGCCGAAGCCGAGCTTCTTCAGCTCCTTCGGCCCCAGGATCTCGACGGCGACGCCGAGCGCCTCGAGCCGCCTGCAGCGCTCGGCGAACTCGGCGGGCGTCAGCACATTCGGCGGCTCGCTCACCAGTTCGCGGGTGAGGAACACGCCGTCCGCCACCGCCTTCTTCGGCGCGAAGGCGGCCTTCGCCTTGGCGGCGTCGTCGGTCAGCACCGGCAGGGCCTTGAGCTTCGGCTTGTCCTCCGGCTTCTCGGTGGTGCGATACTTGTCGAAGCGCCAGTGGCGCAGGGCCGCGCCGAGCGCGACCTCCGCCGCCGCCTCCGCGCCCCCGGCGAAGCGCGCGTCCAGCACCGCCTTCGCCTCCTTCGCCAGCGCCGCCGCGGCCGCGCCGCCCGCCGCCTCGCGCCCCTTGGCGTCCAGCGCCGCGCGCTTGCCGAGGCCGATGGCGACCAGCTTCGCGAGCCCGCCGCCCGGGGCCAGCAGCGTCGCAGTCTGCCCCTTCTTGCCGGTGAAGGAGGCCGCCTCCAGGCCGCGCGTCACGGCGCCGCCCGTCGCCTCGTCCCAGGGGCCGAGCGCGCCCGGCACGTCCTCCTCGGCCAGCAGCAGCGCCACCGCGCCGGAGGAGGGAAGGGAGGGCCTGGCGAAACTGATGTCGAGCATTGTTCTTCCGATACCGAAACGTGACGGCCTGCGCCGATGACAGCACGATATCACCGCGCCCGCGCGCGACCACAAGGCCGCCCGGCCCGCCGGCTGGTTCGCTGCGCCCCGCGCCCGGTGTCGGCCGGGCCCGAACTGCGCTACGACGCCCGCCCATGCAGGATTCCGACCTTCTCGACCTCGCCGCGCGCCTGGCCCGACAGGCGGGCCTCGCCATCATGGGCATCCGCGCCGCGGGCTTCGCGGTGGGCCGCAAGACCGACCGCAGCCCCGTCACCGCCGCCGACCACGCGGCCGAGGCGCTGATCGTGGAAGGCCTGCGCGCCGCCACCCCGGGCATCCCGGTGATCGCCGAGGAGGAGGTGGAGGCCGGCTGCGCCCCCGCGCCGGGCGCGCTGTTCTGGTGCGTGGACCCGCTCGACGGCACCCGCGACTTCGCGGCCGGGCGCGAGCATTTCGCCGTCAACATCGGCCTGGTGCGCGACGGCCGGCCGGTGCTGGGGGCCGTCGGCGTGCCCTTCACGGGCGAGGTGTTCGGCGGCATCGCCGGCGCCGGCGCCTGGAAGGAGGACACGGCGGGCCGCCGCCCGATCGCCGTCCGCCCGCCGCCGCCCGAGGGGCTGACGGTGATGGTCAGCTACCACCATGGCGACGACCCGCGCCTCGCCCGCTTCCTGGCCGATGTGCCGGTGCGCGAGATCATCCGCATCGGCAGCGCCGAGAAGGTGTGCCGCATCGCGGAGGGCGCGGCCGACCTCTACCCGCGCTTCGGCACCACGATGGAATGGGACACCGCGGCGCCGGAGGCGCTGCTGGTCGCGGCCGGCGGCAGCGTCACGCGCCTGGACGGCACGCCCCTGCCCTACGGCAAGCCCGGCTTCCGCAACGAGGCCTTCATCGCCCGCGGCGGCCGATGACCGAGCGCCTGACACCGGACGACCTGCCGCGCGCCGCGGCGCTGCTGCGGCAGGGCGCGCTGGTCGCCGTCCCGACCGAGACGGTCTATGGCCTAGGCGCGGATGCGACCAACGGCCAGGCCGTGGCGGCGGTGTTCGCCGCCAAGGGCCGGCCTTCCTTCAACCCGCTGATCTGCCACTACCCGGATGCCGAGGCCGCGTGGCGCGACGTGGTGCCGGATGCGCGGGCCGAACGCCTCGCCGCCCGCTTCTGGCCGGGGCCGCTGACGCTCGTGCTGCCGCGCCGCGCGGCGTGCCGCGTGGAGCTGCTGGCCGGCGCGGGGCTGGACACGCTGGCGGTGCGGGTGCCCGCGCATCCCCTGGCGCTGGCGCTGCTCTGCGCGGTCGGGCGGCCGGTGGCGGCGCCGTCCGCCAACCGCTCCGGCCAGGTGTCGCCGACCACGGCCGCGCATGTGCTGGAGGGGCTCTCGGGGCGGATCGCCGCGGTGCTGGACGGCGGCGCTTGCGCCGTCGGGCTGGAAAGCACCGTGCTGGACCTGTCGGGCGGCGGGGCCGCGCTGCTGCGCCCCGGCGGCGTGACGGCGGAGGCGATCGAGGCCGAGATCGGGCCGATCGGCCGCGCGCTGGACCCGGGCGCGGCGCCGGTGAGCCTGCGCTCCCCCGGGATGCTGCTGTCGCACTACGCGCCGGAGTTGCCGCTGCGGCTCGCGGCGCGGGAGGCCGCGCCGGACGAGGCGCTGCTGGCCTTCGGGCCGGACGCGCCCGCGGCGCCGCTGGTGTGGAACCTGTCGGAGCGCGGCGATCTGGCGGAGGCCGCGGCGCGGCTGTTCGCCGGCCTGCGCTGGCTGGATGCCGAGGGCCGCGCGCGGGGCCTTGCCCGCATCGCCGCGATGCCGGTGCCGGAGCGCGGCCTTGGCGTTGCGATCAACGACCGGCTGCGGCGGGCGGCGGCGCCGCGCGGCTAGCCCGGATATCTCACCAGAGGTGGTTGCATCGGGGCTCCGAGTCGGCGAAAGTTCTTGTGTGACAAAGACTTACCGCGACGCGGAGGAGGTCCCCGATGGCGACAGAGTGTAGCCCGGCGCGGT
>Ga0272446_1001979_pt1 | contig 28817 bp, 25 predicted proteins | sample YNPCB0061_FD_194587 | JGI IMG/M metagenome (GOLD analysis project Ga0272446, IMG submission 194587) | Hot spring microbial mat communities from Yellowstone National Park, WY, United States - YNP-CB-006-1 | ecosystem: Environmental > Aquatic > Thermal springs > Hot (42-90C) > Sediment | place...
GTCCTCATCCGCTGCCTCCGCCCGGCACCGTCCGTCGGCGCCTGAACCCGAGTTCAGTCGGATTTCAAGATCCCGTCAGGGTACGCTCCGGCGGATAGGTACGAGCGCGCGGATGCAGTCACCGTCCGCGTCGCCCGCGCGGCCGGCCTCCGCCGCGACGAGCGCCTTCAGCGCCGAGCCGCGGACGATGGGGACGTTCGCGTACCCGTGCTGACGGAGCAGCTCCTCCACCTCGAGCGCGACGAGGTCGACGAGCTCGGGGTCGGCGACGTCGGTCTTGTTGATGAAGACCACGACGTGGGCGACGCCCACCTGGCGCGCGAGGAGGATGTGCTCGCGCGTCTGCTGCTCGGCGCCCTGCGTCCCGTCGACGAGGAGGATGGCCGCGTCCATCTGCGACGCGCCGGTGATCATGTTCTTCACGTAGTCCGCGTGGCCGGGGCAGTCGACGTGCGCGTAGTGCCGCGTCGCCGACTCGTACTCGACGTGCGCGAGGTTGATGGTGATGCCGCGCGCGCGCTCCTCGGGGGCGCGATCGATCTCGTCGAACGCGAGGCCGCGACCGCCGTGCGCCGCCGCCATCACCTTCGTGAGGGCCGCGGTGAGCGTGGTCTTGCCGTGGTCGACGTGGCCGATCGTCCCGACGTTGAGGTGCAGCTTGCCCATCCTGTCCGTTCTCCTTTCGTTCCACTCGCGGTGGAAAAACAAAAACCCCCTCGCGGCACGCGCCGGAGGGGGTCTTTGAATCGACGACGTTCGTTTGAAGCGTCGTCAGGTTCCCGCGCGCGCGTGTGACTGCACCGACGGCGACGACGACGAAGCGTCGGCCGACGGCGACAGTGACGAAACACGCGCGAAGAACCACATGGGAATCGCGCGAATATGGGAATGAATCGCGGTTTGTCAACGGACGCGGGCGCGGTACAACGGAAGAGGCATGGGGGCAGGCAACGAAGACGACCTGTGGCGGGCGGCGCCGCGCGACTTCACCAAGGTGCGCGACGCGCTGGTCGCGGCGCTGGCGGACGACCCGAAGCGCAAGGCCGCGGTGAAGGCGCTGCGACGGCCGCCGCCGCACGTGTGGGCGTGGAACCGGCTGATGATCGACCTCGACGACGCGGCGGGCGAGGCGATGGCGGCGGTCGACGAGGTCGCCGGGCTGCTCGCCGACGAGGGGCGCGACGCCGAGGCGCTGGCGCGGGCGACGGTGCGGCTGCGCCAGGCGGCGAGCGCGCTCGGGCGGCGCGCGGCGCAGGTGGCGGCGGAGGACGGGGTGGGCTGGGCGATCGCGCAGGAGCGCGCGCTGGCGGCGCTCGTCGAGGCGCTGCCGTGGGACGAGGCGGCGCGCGAGGCGGCGCGGCGCGGGCGGCTGCCGGACGCGCCGCCGCCGGTCGATCCCCTCGAGGCGATGCGCGTGCTGGCGTCGGGCGAGCGACCGGCGCCGAAGGCGGCGCCGACCGACGAGCCGCCGAAGCCGGCGCGCGCGCGCAAGAAGCTCGACGACGCCGAGCGCGCGGCGCGGGCCGCGGCCGCCGAGCGCGCGGCGCACGAGCGCGCGCTCGCCGACGCGGAGCGGGCGCACACCGCGGCGGCCTCGGCGCTGGCGACGGCGCGCGCCGAGCTCGATCGCGCCGAGCTGGAGGTCGCGCGCGCGCAGGCCGCGCTCGACCTGGCGCAGCGCCGCGCCGACGAGGCGCTGGCCGAAGAGCGCCGCCGCTCCACCGCGCTCGACGAGGCGCGCGCGCGGCTCACCTCGCACTGACCGACGCTCGCGCCCGAGGGAGCGGGCCCCAGCGCAAACAGTCGTTTGCGTCGATCTTCCCGGTCCCCATTTGACGCAATGCGGACACTCACGTCGCATGCGTCCCAGTGATTGGCCGGCCCCAGGCCCGATTGACCTCACGATCCACGACCGGCCACACCGCTCGTCGACGACGGAGTGGTGGTACCTCAACACGCACGTCGAGACGGCCGACGGGCGGCCGCTGTCGCTGTTCGCGGCCTTCTTCCGCATCATCCGCGCGCACGATCCGGCGACCGGCGCCGTCGAGTACGCGCACTCCTGCACCTGGGCGATCACCGATCCGCGCGACCGGCGCTACCTGCCCGAGTCGCGCGTCGACGCGCGCGCGCCGGAGATGGGCCTCGAGCGCATCCAGAAGGGGCACGGCGCGAAGGACCCGCGCCTCAACCGCGCGATGATCGAGCTCCTCGAGCGCGGCCGGACGCCCGAGCCCGATCGCGTCTTCGACGGCGACGTCGAGGTGGCGATGGATCGCCTGGCGCTCGACTTCGCCGGCGCGCGCCTCGACAAGCGCGACGACGGGAGCTACCGCCTGCGCCTGCACTGCGAGCGCACGGGCGCGGGCTGCGACCTCGTCTTCCACCCCGAGCGCGCGCCGGTGCGCCACGGCGACGACGGCGTCGTGAAGGGGCACGGCGGCGAGGACATGTTCTACTACTTCATCCCGCGCTGCCGCGTCGACGGCACGGTGATGCTCGACGGCGAGCCGCGAGCCATCGCGCGCGGGCAGGGCTGGTACGATCACGAGTTCGGCGCCCCGCCAGAGGAAGAGCCGAGCGCGGATACGGAGCCGTCTGCGGCGGAGGTTGCGCGAGGCTCGGGGGTCCGGGGGCGAAGCCCCCGTCATATCGACATCGCCTGGAACTGGGTGGCCGTCCAGCTCGACGGCGGCGGCGAGCTCTCCGCCTACCAGCTGGTGCGCGCCGACGACGGCGTGCCGCTGCACGACTGGGCGATCTCGATTGACGAAAAAGGCGCGCGGCGCGCGCTGACCTCGTTCACGCTGACGCCGCTGCGCTCGTTCCGCTCGACGCGGACCTTCTACGACTACCCGGTGGCCTGGCGGCTGGAGGTGCCGGGCGCGGGGCTCGATCTCACCGTCGAGGCGGAGCTCGACGATCAGGAGTTCATCACCTGCATCTCGAAGCCGGCCTTCTGGGAGGGGCGCTGCCGCATCACGGGCACGCGCCACGGGGCGCCGGTCTCGGGCGTCGCCTTCGTCGAGCGCAGCGGCTTCCAGCCGGTGAAGACGCTCGACGACTTCTTCTCCGCCGTCGGGGAGGAGGTGCAGGCGTCGGTGGCGCGGCTGCTACCGGACGCGCCGACGCACGACGAGGCGCGCGGCCTGATCGCCGCCGACGATCGCGAGCAGTACCTCCGCGGCGTCGACCTTTCGCAGCTGGCGCGCGCGCTGTGGAAGCCGATCCGCGACTACACCGATCGCGGCGGAAAGTCCTGGCGCAGCTACGCGGCGCTCGCCTGCTGCGACGTGGTGCGCGGCGACTCGCGGAAGTTCGTGAAGTGGTTGGCGGTGCCCGAGCTCCTGCACGTGGGGTCGCTGATCGTCGACGACGTACAGGACCGCTCGACGGTGCGGCGCGGCGGCCCGACGGCGCACGTGGTGTACGGCGATCCGATCGCCATCAACTCGGGGACGGCGGCCTACTTCATCGCGCAGCGGCTGCTGGTGTCCGAGGAGCTGTCGGCGGAGACCAAGCTGCGCCTCTACGACCTCTACTTCGAGGCGATGCGCGCCGGGCACGCCGGGCAGGCGCTCGACCTCGACAGCTTCGCGTCGCTGATGCCCGACGTCGTCGAGCGCGGCGACGCGGCGCTGCTCGAGGAGCGCGTGCTGGCGGTGCACCGGCTGAAGACGGCGGCGCCGGCGGCGGCGCTGGCGCGCATGGGCGCGGTGGCGGGCGGCGGGAGCGACGCGCAGGTCGAGGCGGTCGGCGGCTTCTTCGAGGCGCTGGGGCTGGCGTTCCAGATCGTCGACGACGTGCTCAACCTGCGCGGCTTCAAGGGCGGGCTCAAGTCGCGCGGCGAGGACATCGCCAACGGCGCGATCACCATCCCGGTGGCCAAGGCGATGGGCCTCCTGCCGCGCGAGCAGCGACGGGCGCTGTGGCGGACCATCGCGTCGAAGCCGAAGGACGTGACGGTGATCGCGGCCACCGTCGAGGCGCTGGAGGTGTGCGGCGCGATCGAGGCGGCGGCCAAGCAGGCGCGCGCGCTCGTCGAGGAGGCGTGGTGGCGCGCCGATCCGGTGCTGCCCGACTGCGTGCCGAAGGTGATGCTGCGCGCGTTCGGCTGGTACGTGCTGGAGCGCCACTACTGAGCTCGCTCCAGGCATGGCTGGCGCGGCCGCGCGCGCTGGCGGTCGTCGCGCTGGTCGCGGTGCTGCTGGCCGCGCCGTCGGTGACCACCGGCTTCGTCGCCGACGACGACGCCCAGCAGCTGATCGTGCGCGGCGACGGCGCGGCGCTCGGGCTGCCGGCGTCGCGCGCCGATCTGTTCACCTTCGTCTCGGGCGATCCGGCGCGCACGCAGCGGCTCGTCGACTCGGGGATGCTGCCGTGGTCGACGGACCTCACGGCGCGCCTCGCCTTCTTCCGGCCGCTCACGTCGCTCACGCACGTCGCCGACGCGCTCGTGGCGCCGGGGTCGGCGGTCGTCGCGCACCTCCACACGCTCGTGTGGTTCGCGCTGGCGCTCCTGGCTGTGGGCTGGGTGTACCGCGTGCTCCTCGGGCCGGGGCTGGTCTCGGGGCTGGCTTTTTTGCTGTACGCAATCGACGACGCGCACGGGCCGGCGGTCGGCTGGATCGCCAACCGCAACGCGCTGGTGGCGCTGGCGCTCGGGCTGCCGTCGCTGGCGCTGCACCATCGCTGGCGGCGCGACGGCGCGCGCTGGGCCGCGATCGCCGCGCCGGTCGCGCTCGGCCTCGGGCTCCTCGCGGGCGAGGCGGGGGTGGGCGCGCTCGGGTACCTCGCGGCGTACGCGCTCCACGTCGAGCGCGGGCCGGCGCGCGCGCGCGCGGCGACGCTGATCCCGGCGGGGCTCGTCGTCGTCGCGTGGCTGGTGGCGCACCACGCGCTGGGGTACGGCGCCTCGGGGTCGGGCGTCTATCTCGATCCGGTGCGCGAGCCGGGGGAGTTCGCCGCCGCCGTCGCGGGGCGGCTGCCGTTCCTGCTCGCCGGGCAGCTCGCGGGGCTGTGGAGCGACTTCGCCGAGCTCTACTTCCACCTCTCGCCGTGGCTGTGGGGCGCGATGCTGGTGCTCTCGGTGGCGGCGGTGGCGGGCGTGGTGGCGTTGGCGCGGCCGGTGGTCGCGCGCGGCGCAGCGACGGCGCCGATGGCGCGGATGTTCGCGACGGGGATGGTGCTGGCGGCGGTGCCGGTGTGCGCGACCTTCCCCGCCGATCGCCTGCTCACCTGCGTCGGGGTCGGCGGGATGGCGCTGGTCGCGCTCCTCCTCACCGACGGCACGCGGCCGCGGACGCGCGCGGTGCGGCTCGGCGTCGGCGCGCTGGTGACGGTCCACCTCCTCCTCGCGCCGCCGCTCGCGCTCTTGCGGTCGCGCTCGATGGCGACGGTGGATCGCCCGCTCGCGCGCGCCAGCGAGACGCTCGCCCGGGCGGTGCCCGACCTCGACGGCGCGACGGTGGCGCTCCTGACGACGCCGAGCGACGCGTTCGGCGCCTACCTCCAGTATCGGCGCGCCGCCCGTCGCGAGCCGCGCCCCGCGCACCTCGTCGCGCTCTACGCCGGCGGCGCCCCCGTCGCCATCACGCGCGTCGACGCGCGCACGCTCGTGGTGCGGCCGGAGCGCGGCTTCATGGAGTCGATCTCCGAGCGCATGGTGCGCAGCCCGCACCGCTGGCCGCGCGTCGGCGAGCGGCTCGCCTCGGCGACGATGACGGTCGAGATCACGGCCGCGCTCTCCGACGGCCGCCCCGCGGAGGCGCGCTTCGTCTTCGCGCGCCCGCTCGAGGAGCTGCGCTGGGCGCGCTGGAGCGACGAGGGATACGTCCCCGCGGCGCCGCCGCCCGTCGGCGAGACGCTCGCGCTGCCGGCGGTCGACCTCGTGCGCGCGCTGTTCCCGCGCGATCGCTGACGAGCTGCGCTATCGTGGAGCGATGAGGCTCCCCGCCCCTCGCCCCCGCCTATCGGCGCAAGGAAGGGCGAGGCTCGTCGCCGTCGCGCTCCTCGGGTTCGCCGTCGCTGGCTGCACGCGCACGCGCCCGACGCCGCCCTCCTCCGCCGCCGTCGATCCCGCGCCTCCCGCCGCCGCGCGCCCGACGCCGGAGTCGATCAAGCGCGACGTCGAGGGCGCGCAGCAGAAGCACGACGAGGCCATCGACAAGGCCTTCGACAACGCCGGCAAGTAGGCGCGGATTTACGAGTAGACAATTTCCGGCCACAGGCGGTCGACGATCTCGCGCTGCGGGGCCTCGCGGCGCCAGTAGTCGGAGCCGAGCTCGATGCGGTAGCTCTCGTCGACCATCGCCTGCAGGCGCGCCTCGAGCGCGGCGACGACGGCGGGATCCTCGATGACGAGGTTGGCCTCGCGCTCCCAGTAGCTGGCGGTGACGTCGAGGTTCGCCGAGCCGATGCTGGCCACCTCGCCGTCGGCGGTGATCACCTTGGCGTGGACGTAGGGGCGCACCCGCCCGCCGCGGCAGACCACCAGGCGCGACGGCGGCGGCGAGAACTCGCGCACCTCGACGCCGGCGCGCACCAGCGGCTCGAAGCGGCGCTTGGACATGTACTCGAAGAGCTCGCGGTAGAGCGGGCCCTTGAGGAAGGTCCCGTCGCCGCGGCGGGTGAGCGCGCTGCCGGTGAGGAGCACGACGCGCACGCCGCGCGAGCGCGCCCGTCGGAGCGCATCGGCGATGGCCAGCGTGACCGGGAAGTCGTTGGCGAGGTAGAGGTGCGTGCGCGCGGCGTCGATGATCGCCTCGTAGGCGACGAGGCCGCTGGCGTCGTTGACGCCGTCGTGCAGGACCAGCCGCGCGCGCGACGCGCCGGCGGCCGGGACCGGCGCCGCGACGGTGGCGCTCGGGGGCGGCGCGCCGCGGCCGCGGGTCCAGGCGGCGGCGAAGGCGCGCTCCACCTCGGCGACGATCGGGCCGCGCACCTCGACGTGCGCGTCGAGCCAGGGGATGCGCTCGTGCGGCGTGGCGTCGTGGACCGGCACCTCGTCGAAGCCGGTGTAGTACTCGTCGGCGGCGTTGCGGCCGCTCACGAAGGCGCGCTCCCCGTCGACGATGACCAGCTTGCGGTGCTCGCGCTGCTTGAGCCGCACGCGGTCGACGTGCTCGTAGCTGTCGATGGGGTCGAAGGCCGCCAGCGCGATGTTGGGCTCGGAGGCGAGGCCGCGCAGCACCGGGTTCTGCATCCCCATCACCTGCTCGCCCGAGTAGAGCGCGTCGACGAGGAGCCGCACCTCGACGCCGGCGCGCGCCCGCTCGATGAGGCGCACCGCGAGGTGCTCGGTGAAGAGCCCCGGCTTCACGATGTAGAACTGGAGGTGAATCGAGCGGCGCGCCCCCTCGAGCGCGGCCAGCACCGCGTCGCGCGCCGCGTGGTTGTCGAGCTCGACCCGGCAGGAATTTCCGTCTAGCGCGATCGTGCGCGTCGCCTGATCGAGGCGGAACGAGAGGCGCGAGGCGGCGCCGTCGCGCGCGGCGACGAAGCGGGCGGCGCGGGCGCGCAGCTCGTCGACGGCGCCCTCGTCGTTGGTCAGCGCGGCGAGCGCCTCGGGGCCGACGCCCGCGACCTCTTCGGACGCGGGCAGCCCGGCCGTCGCCGCGTCGCCCCAGGCGAGCAGCACGAGCGGCACGCCGGCCGCGCGCAGCCGCCGGAGCGTGGTCGTGCGCACCATCGCGCGCACGTCGACGCCGAGCGGATCGAACTCCAGCGCGCTGCGCGGGTGCGCCAGGATCGCGGCGTCGCGGAGCCCGTGCGCCTTCAGCGCGGCGCGGATGGCGGCGGTGCGGTCCTCGTCGACGAAGTCGACCCAGGAGCAGACGATCCCGCGCGTGGCGAGGCGGCGCAGCGCGGTGAGCACCCAGGGGAGGGGCGGCGGCTCGCGCTGCGGCGCCGCCGGATCGCCGAGGAGGAGGCGCGCGTCGATGGCCGCCACCGGCGCGTCGGCGACGACCTCGAGCCGCGTCGCGCGCTGCGGGTCGCGCCCGCCCAGCACCACCCCCGCCGGCCCGAGGACCTCGTACTCGACGACGTGGCAGCCGGCGACCTCGGCGCGGAACGGCAGCGCCGCCGCCTCGACGCCGCCGAGCTCGGCCTCGCCGACCGCCTGCCCGTTGACAAAAAATCGCACGCGCTCGGCCACCCAGCGCAACGGCGCGTCGAGGCGCGCGCCCAGCGCCACCGTCTCGCCGACGCCGACCACCTGATCGCGCCCCGCGCGCGAGAGGAAGCGCGCGAGGTCGGCGGCGCCGCGCCAGCGATCGAGCGCCTGCCCGACGGCCGCCACCGACTGCTCGAACGTGCTCGGCACCGCCGCGCCGCCGTCGTCGTGCTCGCCGCCCGCCGGGGCACCACCGGCATGCTCCTCGCCCGCTGGCGCGCCACGCTGCCGCAGCACCCCCGCCAGCGCCTCCCCGATCCGCGCCAACCACTCCTGCGAGCGACCCACTGCGTTGACTCTAGCGCGGTGTCGCCGATGATGGACAGATGGCAACCCGCGCGGCGAAGCTCGGTCGAGAGCGTCAACGACAGGCGGCGGCAGCGGCGGCAGCGGCGAAGCCGATCCCGCCCGAGCTCCTCGCCGAGGTCCAGCGCGTGCTCGCCATCTTCGAGGGCTTCTACGACCTCGTCCCCGACGAGGACGCGCTGGCGATCGATCCCAACGACTTCGACGTCGACCCGAGCCCCTTCTACGAGGCGCTGAAGAGCGCGTTCGCGCTCGAGCCCGCCCCGCCGGACGCCGCGTTCGACGGTCTCGGCGGCACGCGCGACCGCGCCATCCACGCGATCGCCGCGCGCTGGCGCCGGCCGTAGCGACGGGGTCACCGCGGCGAGCGCACCGCGGCGACGAGGTGGCGCTCCGCCGCGTCGAGGTGCGCCGCCGCCGTCGCCGAGAGCGGCTCGCCGAGCTCGAAGCGCTCGCCCCGGATCGCCAGCACCCACGCCTCGGGCGGCTCGCCGGCGATCTGGCGGTGCACGTCGAGCAGCGCCGCGGGGCTGACCGCGTGGGTCGAGACGCTCCCGTCGGCGCGCGGGAGCACCCGGTCGAAGCGGAACGGCGGCTCGGCGCGCACGCTCGCGTCGACGAAGATGACCCGCTCCCGTCCGGTCAGGTCGAGGGCGTGCTCGATCTGCAGCTGGAAGTCCGTCTGCAGCTCCAGCTCACCCGCCGCGACCTGCGCGGCGCAGGCGCGCTCCACTCGCTCGAGCAGCATCGGCCCCAGCGCGTCGTCTCCGCGCGACGGGTTGCCGATCGCCAGGATCAGCACCGGCGGGCGCGCCGTCATCAGACGCGCTCGGGATCGCGCTGCAGGCGCTGGATCAGGGTCTCGTCGCTCGCACGAACGAGGTCGACCCGCAGCGGCATCTTGCCGAGCGCGTGCGTCGCGCACGACAGGCACGGGTCGTAGGCGCGGATCGCCACCTCGATGCGGTTGAGCAGCCCCTCGGTCGGCTCGCGCCCGTCGAGGTACTGGCGCGCCACCTCGCGGATCGCCTCGTTCATCGCCATGTTGTTGTGCGTCGTCGAGACGATGAGGTTGCACATCGTCACGAGGTCGTCGTCGCCCACCTCGTAGTGGTGGATGAGCGTCCCGCGCGGCGCCTCGATGATGCCCACGCCCGACGACGCCCGCGGGCCCGTCGCCGTCAGCGGCCCTGCGAGGAGGTCCGGATCGTCGAGGAGCGCGCGGATCACCTCGGCGGCGTGGAGCAGCTCGATCATCCGCGCGCGGTGGTAGGCGAGCGGCGCGTGGATGATGCCCCCGGCGCCGGCCAGCCAGGCCTGCCGCGCCTCCTCGGCGAGCGGCGTCCCGATGGCGTCGCAGTTCTGCAGGCGCGCCAGCGGGCCGACCTTGTACCAGCCGGCGAGCGGCCCCAGCTCCTTCAGGAACGGGAACTTCATGTAGCTCCACGAGCGCACGTTCTCGCGGAGGAGCGTGAGGTAGTCGGACGGCGCCACCCCGTCGTGGAGGATGGCGCCGTCGGCGTCGCGCACGCGCAGGAGGCCGTCGTAGAGGTCGAGCTTGCCGTCCCTGCCGACGAGCGAGAGGAGGTTCGAGCGCACCGTCCCGAACGAGCGGTAGGTCGCCTCGTCCTTCGCCTGCAGCGCGGCGACGAGCTCCACCCCCGCCTGCGCCCAGGCCAGCACGTCGGGGAGCGCGCGCTTCAGCTCGTCGCGCTCGTCGGGCGAGAGGTGCTTGTTCACCCCGCCCGGGACCGAGCCGGTCCCGTGGACGCGCTTGCCGGCCGTCACGCGGATGACCTCCTGCCCGAACTTGCGCAGGAGCACGCCCTGTCGCGCGATGTCGGGGTGCGCCGCCAGCAGCCCGACGACGTTCCGCTGCGCCGGCGCGCTGTCGAACCCGAAGAGGAGATCGGGCGAGGCGAGGTGGAAGAAGTGCAGCGCGTGCGACTGGAGGATCTGCCCGTGGTGCATCAACCGGCGCAGCTTCTCGGCGGTCGGCGGGATCGCGCGTGCGCCCGCCACCCCGTCGAGCGCCTTCGACGCCGCGAGGTGGTGGCTCACCGGGCAGATGCCGCAGAGCCGCTGCACCATGACGGGGACTTCCCAATAGGGGCGCCCCTGGATGAAGCGCTCGAAGCCGCGGAACTCGACGATGTGGAAGCGGACCTGCTGCACCGTCCCCGCGTCGTCCATCAAGATGGTGACCTTGCCGTGCCCCTCGACGCGCGTGACGGGCTCGATGGCGATCCGGCGGAGCCCCTCGGGGTGCGGGGCGGTCTCGAGCGGCATGTTCGGAGAGCTCATGAAGTGCCTCAGTCGTAGGTGATGAGCCCGTGCCCGAGCTGCGGCGTCCGCCCGGCGATCAGGTCATTCAGGAAGGCCCAGATCGCGTCCGCCGACGGCGGGCACCCGGGGAGGAAGTAGTCGATCTTCACCACGTCGTGGAGCGGGTGCACGCGATCGAGCGGCAGCGGCAGCTCGACGTTGTTGGGGATGAAGCCGCGCTCGACGTCGGGGCTGGACAGGTAGACCGACTGCAGGCAGTCGCGCACGTCGAGGTGGTTGCGCTGCGCGGGCAGGCCGCCGTTGACCGCGCAGGCGCCCATCGCCACCAGCACCTTGCACTTCTGCCGGAACAGCCGGAGGACGTGCACGTTGTCGGCGTTGCAGAGGCCGCCCTCGATGATGCCGAGGTCGCACTCGCCCGGGTGCTTGAGATCGGTGAGCGGCGAGGCGTCGAGCTCGATCTTGTCGAGGAGCGGGATCAGCCGCTCGTCGATGTCGAGGAGCGACATGTGGCAGCCGAAGCAGCCCGCCAGCGACGTGGTGGCGACCTTCAGCTTGCGAGGGGGGAGCGCGCTCATCGCTCGTCCTCCAGCACGCGCTTCGAGATCGGCTGGGCGTCGTAGGTCCGCTCGCCGATCGGCACGGCGAAGCCGCGCCGCTTGCGCAAGATGGCGCCCACCGGACAGACGTCGACGGCGCGATCGTCTTTCGTCAGCGTCGTGTCGCCGAGCCGGCCCGACTCGGCGCTCACGACGAGGTGCTTCGTGATCCCGCGCCCCGACAGCGCGAAGACGTGCTTGCCGTCGACGCGCGCGCTGGCGCGGACGCACAGCTCGCAGAGGATGCAGCGGTTGAGATCGAGGAGGACGTCGGGGTGAGAGGCGTCGACGCGGCGGGTGGGGAAGAGCGGGTTGTACTCTCCGTTGGTGACGCCGAGCTCGTAGCCCACCGCCTGCAGCGTGCAGTCGCCGCTCTTTTCGCACGAGGGGCAGAAGTGGTTGCCCTCGGTGAACAGGAACTGCACCAGCTCCCGGCGCATCTCCTTGAGCTCGGGCGTCGCCGACTCGACGTGGTCGCCCTCGTGCGCCGGCGTGGTGCAGCTCGCTGCCGGCCGACCATTCACCTTCACGGTGCAGACGCGGCAGCTGCCGTGCGGCTCGTAGTCGCGGTGCGAGCACAGCGTCGGGATGTAGGTCCCAGCGGCGAGCGCCGCCTCGAGCACGGTCTGCCCCGGCTCGAACGAGATCTCGTGATCGTCGAGGGTGAAGGTCGGCATGTCCTAGGGCCTCTCCCGGAAGTGCGCGCCCTCGTCGTCGCGCGCGGTGACCTCGCGCGCCGGCGCCAGCGCCTCGTCGAGATCGAACGCGGGCCGCGCCTCGAGCGGGCCGATGCGGTCGTCGATCGCGGGGCGGAACTTCTCGAGGAGGTCCCGCACCGGGTTGGTCGCCGTGGTCCCCAGGCCGCAGTGGCTGGCCAGCTTCACCGTGCGGGTGAGGCGCACGAGGTCCTTCACGTCCTTGCGCGAGGCCTTCCCGGCGGCGATGCGGCCCATCAGCTGGCTCTGCAGCGTGGTCCCCACGCGGCATGGCGTGCAGAAGCCGCAGCTCTCGTGCGCGAAGAAGCGCGCGAAGTTCGCCACCACGCCGAGGATGTCGCGCGAGCGATCGAACACCATGATCGCGCCCGCCGACGGGACGTCCTCGTAGGCGATCCGCCGATCGAGCTCGTTGGCCGCCAGCAGGGTCCCCGACGGGCCGCCCACCTGGACGGCCTGCGTGTCGCGCGCCCCCGCCTCCTCGAGCACCCGGCGCACGCTCACGCCGTGCGGGAGCTCGTACACCCCGGGCCGCTCGACGTCGCCCGACACCGACAGGAGCTTGGTGCCGGTCGAGCGCTCGGTCCCGACGGCGCGGAACCAGTCGCCGCCGTGGACGGCGATGAGCGCCGCCGCCGCCAGCGTCTCGACGTTGTTCACCAGCGTCGGCTGCTGCAGATAGCCGTGCGTCACCGGATAGGGGACGCGCTTGCGCGGGATGCCGCGCTTGCCCTCGAGCGACTCGATGAGCGCCGACTCCTCGCCGCAGACGTAGGCGCCGGCCCCGAGGTGCAGCTCGAGGTCGACGCCGATCGCCGGCCCCAGCAGCCCCGCGGCGCGCCGCGCGGTCAGGTTGGCGAGCAGCGGCTCGACGAGGAACGGGTACTCGCCGCGCAGATAGAGGAAGCCGCGCTGCGCGCCCACCGCCATCGCCGCGACGGTCATCCCGTCGAGCACGAGGTCGGCGTGGTGGGCGAGGAGCTCGCGATCCTTGAAGGTCCCCGGCTCGCCCTCGTCGGCGTTGCAGACGACGAAGCGGGTGGGCCCCGGCGTCGCGGCGCACGCGCTCCACTTGATCCCGGTGCTGAAGCCGGCGCCGCCGCGGCCGCGCAGGCCCGACCTCGTGATCTCGGCGCGCGTCCCCTCGGCGCCGCGCGCCTGGGCGGCGCGGACGCCGTCGCCCGCGGCGAAGGGCGTCGCGAGCAGGAGATCCCGCCGATGGATGTGGCTGTGGATCGTGAACAGGTTCGTCGGCCAGCTCGACACCGGCGATCCGCCGCGGATGAGCGCGGTGATCGCGCCGATCCGCTCGGGGGTGAGTCGCGGGATCGCGAACCCGTTCACCAACAGCGCGGGCCCCTGATCGCAGAGGCCGGTGCAGGAGGTGAGCTCGATGCTGACGAGGCCGTCGCGGCTCACCTCGCCGAGCTCGACGCGAAACGAGTCGAGCATCCGCCGGACGAGCGCGCGGCTGTCCTTCAGCTCGTCGATGATGTCGTCGGAGAACAGCACGCGGTATCTCCCGCGCGGCTCGGTGCCGAGGAAGCTGTAGAAGCCCGCGACGCCCTCCACCTGACCGCGCGGGAGGCCGAGCAGCTCGGCGACGCGCGTGACCGTCGGCGGCGAGACGTAGCCCTCCTCGGCCACGACGTCGCGGAGGATCTGCACGAGGCGGGTCCGGTCTTGGTGATGGGAGGCGATGATCGCGCGGAGCGAGTCGAGATCCACGCGCCACGGCCACTACAATGGGTGTGCCACCTTCGAGCACCGTGGACATCGCGCCGACGACGCGAGCCGGACGACGAATCTGCGCAAACCTGTCCGTTCGGAGCAGGACTTGCGGCGAGCTCGGCGCGCCACGAGTGGCGCTGGGGGGCCGTCGAGCTGGCCGGGAACTGGTGGCTCCTCTCAGAATCGAACTGAGAACCTTACGCGTATGAAGCGTCTGCTCTAACCAGTTGAGCTAAGGAGCCGGGAAGCGCGGAAACTGGTAGCACCGCGCACCGGGCTCGTCAAGGCGGGAATCACGCGGGCCGCGCTGCGGTTGTCTCCGATGGATGACGACGAGGGAGGTCCACGGATGACGGAGTCGAGGGGCAACGATCGGGTGCTGTTCGCGGCGGCGGCCGTCGGGCTGTTCGCGATGGCGGGGGTGTTCGGGTGGCGCGAGCTCGGCCTCGGGTGGCAGCCGGTCGTGCTGGCGATGGCGGTGGTGGCCGGAGCGCTGGCGGTGCTGGGGCGCGGGCTCGTCGGTGGCGCGGGGTCGTGGGTGCTGCTGGCGACGACCGTGGTCGGCGCGGCGGGGTACGTGGCGACGCGCAGCGACGAGCTCCTCGCGGGGTTGGTCGCGGCGGCGATCGCCAGCGGCGCGGCGGCGACGGCGCGGGCGCAGCGGCCGGACGGTGCGCGCGGCGAGACGGGTGAGCGGCGCGCGCTCTGGGCCAGCGTCGTCGTCGGGGCGCTGGCGGCGTCGTGGGCGCTCTACTTCCGCCTCTTCACCATCGGCTTCGCCGAGGAGACGGTGGCGCGGCGGCTGGTGCTGACGTTGGGTTGGCTGGCGGCGGGCGTGGTGACGGTGGTGCTCGCCCGCGACGGGGCGGGCGAGCGGCGCGGCGTGCGCGAGGCGGGGTACGTCTTCGTGCTGGCGGCGATCGCGAAGGTGGTCGCCTACGACACGACGCACCTCCACGGCGCGCTGCGGATCGCGGCGCTGGCCGGGTCGGGGACGCTGCTCGCCGTCGGTGCGGCGCTGGTCGGGCGGGCGCGGCGCCCGTCGAGCGCGGTGGAGCGCGCCTGATGCGGGCGGCGGCGCGGCGCGCGCTGGTGGTCGTCGGCGGCGCCCTGCTCCTCGGCGCCGTCGGGGTCGCGCTCGGCGTCGGCGGGCCGGGGTCGCGCGCGTCGGGGCGCGGGCCGCGCTGCTGGATCGCCGCCGAGGAGGCCGACGCGCCCGCGGGGTGGCGGCGGGTGGCGCTGCCGTCGGGGGCTCCGGCGCTGGCCGCGCCGCTGGGCGTGCCGCAGTTCCGCAGCGACGAGGAAGCCGTCGTCTGGACGAGCGAGCGCGGCGGCGTCGCCGGCGAGCGGCGCGCGCTCGGTCGGGCGCGCTTCGTCGTCGAGGTCCCGCGCGAGGCGCGCCACGCGGCGCTGCGCTTCCGGGCGCCGCTCGACGGGGCGCGGCTGGAGGTCCGCGACGACGACGGCGAGGTCATTTCCGATAGACGGATATCGGGCGCGGAGGCGCGCGTCGACTGGGAGGGGGCGGCGCGGCGGCTGGAGGTCACCGTGCACCACCACCTCCGGGCGGCGCCGCGCCTCGCCGGCGTGCGGCTCGGCGTCGACGGGCGGCCGGCTTCGCTTCTGGGCGCGGGCGATGCCTTCCGCCTGCCGGGGTCGCTCTACTACCGCCACGCGGGCGGCGCCCCCGTCGAGCTGTGCGACGAGCCGGGCCGCGCGCTGGAGGTCGCGGCCGGCGACCTCACGGGCCCCGTCGTCGCGCGACCGCTCTCCCCCGCTCCGTCGAACCCCTTCGCCGAGCTGCGCCGCCGAATTATCCGTTGACGACAAATCGCGGGCGGCGCCCGGCGAGCACGTCGGCGATCGACTGCGCCGCGGTCTCCGCCATGCGCACCCGCGCCGCCGTCGTCGCCGAGCCGAGGTGCGGCAGCACGAGCGCCCGCGGGTGATCGCGCAGCGCCGCCGGGATGCGCGGCTCCTCCTCGAAGACGTCGAGCCCGACCGCGCCCAGCGGTCCGCGCTCGAGCGCCTCGACGAGCGCCGCCTCGTCGACGATCGGCCCGCGCGCGGTGTTGACCAGGATCGCGCCCCGCTTCATCGACGCCAGCTCGCGCGCGCCGACGAGGTGGCGGGTGGTCGGGTCGAGGCGGCAGGTGATGGCGACGACGTCGGCGGTGGCCATCAGCTCGGCGAGCGGCAGGCGCGCCCCCGGCGCGTCGGCCTGCGCGCGCGGGCCGGCCCAGACCACCTCCATCCCGAACGCCGCCGCGCGCCGCGCCACCGCGCGCCCGATGCGCCCCATCCCGAGGACGCCGAGGCGTGCGCCGTCGAGCTCGAGCCCGAGGAGCTGCTCGGGCTCCCAGCCGCGCCACTCCCCCGACGACGCCAGCGCCAGCCCCTCGCGGAGGCGGCGCGCCGCCCCGAGGACGAGCGCCATCGTGAGGTCGGCGGTCGACTCGGTGAGGACCGGCGTGTTGGTGACGACGACGCCGCGGCGTGCGCAGGCGGCGAGGTCGATGTTGTCGTACCCGACGGCGAAGTTGCCGACGACGCGCAGGCGCGGCGCGCGCAGAAGGAGCGCCTCGTCGACGCGGACCGAGAGCAGCGGCAGGAGCCCCTCGGCGTCGACGAGCGCGGCGAGGAGCGCCTCGCCCACGATCACCGGCTCGTCGCGCGCCGGCATGAGGACCTCGTGCGGACGAAGCAGCTCACGCACGCGCCCCGGGAGCGGGGCGTTGACGACGACGCGGGCCATGGGGACTTGTTGTCTAGCGGGAAGGCGCGGCGAGGAGCGCGCGGGCGCGGGCGGTGAGCGCGGCGGCGTCGTGCGCCGAGCCGAGCTCCCAGTCCTTCTCGGAGACGTAGCGGCGCGTGCCGCGCGAGGCGCCCTGCACGTCGAGGCAGAAGGTGAAGCGCCCCTCGTCGCAGCGCCAGGCGCGGTACGAGACGCGCTCGCTCTCGCGCGACTGCGGGTAGCTCATCACGATCTTGCCGTCGCCCTTGTCCTCGTGGCGGAAGAGCTCGAACTCGCCCTTCCAGGCCGACGTCTTCTGGAAGATGCCGATCGGCTCGTCGCGGATGGCGGCGAAGATCTGGATGGTGTCGGTGTCGCTCTTCGGCAGGTGGTCGACCCACAGCCGGTCGAAGAAGATGGCGTTGCCGCGGTCGGCGACGTCGGCGCGCTGGTCGCGGTGGTACCAGCGCCAGAGGAGGTAGGCCGCGAGGATCAACAGCAACAGGAGCAGCAGCTTCTTCACGGGGTCACCTCCACCAGGCACCGGTCGATCGGATGGGAAAGCTTATCACCGGACGACGAGATCGGCCGCCCCGCGGATGTTCGCCTTCCAGGGGACGTCGAGGAACGCGTACACGCGCCAGCGCAGCGACGGGGCGCCGCTGCCCGCGACGGCGCGCACGAAGCGCGCCACGTCGCCCAGCACCCCGTCGGGGAGCTCGACCGTCGCCGGCGCCGCCGGGAGCGGCAGGTGGAGGTCGTAGCCCTCGTCGAGGTAGAGGCGCTTGCCGTCGAGCTGCTGCTCGAACTTGTGCACGGTGGTGGTCTCGGTGGAGCGCGACCGACCGCCGCGCCCGTCGGAGACGAGCACCTGGCGCTCGGAGGTCGCCTCCACGCCGACGACGAGGCGCGCCGCCTCGGTCTTGCGCGCGAGCTTCAGCAGCACGCGCCCGTGCACGGTCTCGCCCCAGCGCGCCGCCGGGTTCACGAGGAGGACCTCGACCGAGCCCACCCCCACGCCGACGACGGACCCCAGCTTCTCGAAGAACGACGGCTCGCTCATCAGACGGGGATACGGCGCCCGCTAGACGCCGCTAGACGGCCTTCCCGGTGTAGTGTAGGGTCCGCCGCGAAGCGTCAACCGACCCATGAAGTGCCCAGCTTGCGAGACCCCGAACCGCCCCGGCGCGACGCAGTGCAAGCGCTGCGGAGGTGTGCTGCCGCGCTCCTGCGCCGGCTGCGGGACGCCCATCCCCGACGGAGTCGAGCTGTGCATCAACTGCCGCACCGAGCGCGTGCCGGCGGCGCTGGGGGCCGAGCTGGCCGATCTCGAGGACGCGCTCGACCCCGACGATCTCGAGGAGGTCGGCGAGGAGGAGGCGCACACCTCGGGCTACCCGATCGCCCCGCGCTTCGTCGGGCGCAAGCCGCTCCTCGATCGGCTGCAGCGGATCCTCGAGGAGACGGCGTCGCGCACCGAGGCGCGCTTCGTCGCCGTGACCGGGCCGCCCGGCGTCGGCAAGACGCGCCTCGCGCGCGAGCTGACGACGCGGGTGGCGACGGCGCGCGCCGAGGGGGCCTCGCGCATCCTGTGGGCGGCGGCGGGCGCCGTCGGTGGGCCGGGCGCGCCGCCCTACGCCGCCTTCCAGCGCCTGTTCCGCGAACGCTTCGGCATCGGCGACGAGGAGCCGACCGGCACGGCGCGCGAGAAGGTGCGCGCCGCCGTCGCCGAGCTGGTCCCGGAGTCGCGCCGCCTCGAGGTGACGCACCTCCTCGCGCAGTTCCTCGACGTGCCCTACAGCGACAGCCCGGTCGTCGAGCCGCTCGCCGAGACGCCGACGCAGCTCGAGGCGCGCACCTTCCTCGCCATCAAGCGCTTCCTCGCCGCCGACGCGGCGAAGCGGCCGCTGACCATCGTGCTCGACGACATCGAGCGCGCCTCGCCGGAGACGGTGAACCTGGTTCACTTCCTGGCCGCGGGGCTGGCGTCGTCGCCGATCGCCCTCGTCGTCATCGGGCGGCCGAGCCTGTTCGAGGCGCACCCGACGTTCGGCGAGGGGGACGTGGTGCTCGAGCGCGTCGAGCTCGGGCCGCTCGACGAGAACGAGAGCGAGGAGCTGTTCCGCGAGCTGATGCGGCCCGCGGGGGAGCCGCCGCCCGACCTCGTGCGCTACGCGCGGCAGCGGCTCGCCGGGGCGCCCCGTGCGCTCCTCGAGCTCGTGCGCCTCTTGCTCGAAGTGGGCGTGATCACCGAGGCGCCGTCGCAGCCCGCGCCCGCGGCGAAGGCGGCCGCCGGCGGCGCGGCGCCCAAGCGTTACGAGCTCGATCGCCTGCGCCTCCGCACGACGCAGCTCCCCGACTCGCTCGAGGGGATCCTCGCCGAGCGCGTCCGCGTGATGGAGGCGGGCGAGCGCGACCTCCTCGAGAAGGCGGCGGCCTGCGGTGAGGTCTTCTGGCTCGACGCGCTGGTGGCCCTGGTGCGCGCCGGCGCGGTGCTACCCGTCGACGGGCGCGGCGACGCCGACGGCCCGACGCTGGGCGAGATCGCGGCGGCCGGCGATCGCACGCGGCACGAGGTCGAGGCGGCGCTGAGGCTGTTGGCCAAGCGCGGGCTCCTCGTCGAGCAGCCGCACTCGACCATCCCCGGCGAGACCGAGTTCCGCTTCGCCTACCCGCCCTGGTGGGACGTCATCTACGACGGCCTCGACGTCGACGCGCGCCGCCGCTACCACCGGCTCATCGCGCAGTGGCTCGAGCTGCGGCCCGACGGGCGCGGCGAGGAGGCGCAGGAGGAGATCGCGCGCCACCTCGAGCGCGCCGGCGACGGCGACGGGGCGGCGCAGCGCTACCGTCGGGCGGCGGACGCGACGCGCGCGCACTTCTTCAACGACAAGGCGACGCGCCTCTACGCGCAGGCGCTCGAGTGCCTGTCGCCGGGCGAGCTGGCGACGCGCATCCTGCTCTGGCACGATCTCGGCTCGGTCTATCAGCTGAAGGGCGCGCACGACGACGCGCTGCAGGCGTTCGAGCGCATGCTGCGACTCGCCTGGGTGGTGGCGTCGCGGACGAAGGCGGCGGTGGCCTTCAACAAGATGGGCCGCATCTACCGCCAGAAGGGCGAGCTGTCGATCGCCCTCGAGTACCTCGAGCGCGGGCGCGAGCTGTTCGAGCAGGCGGGCGACGTGCGCGGCGTGGCCGGGTCGCTCGACGACGTCGGGCAGGTCCTGTGGATGCTGTCGCGCTACGACGAGGCGCTCGATCGCTCGGCGGCGGCGCTGGAGACGCGGCGGCGGCTCGGCGACAAGCGGTCGATCGCGACGTCGCTCCTCAACATCGGCCACATCGAGCGGCACCGCGGGCTCTTCGACGAGGCCGAGGCCTGCTACCGCGAGGCGCTCGAGCTGCGCACGACGCTGAACGACCGCGCCGGGATCGCGCAGGTGAAGAACGGCCTCGGGGTGCTGGCGTTCCAGCGCGGCGACACCGAGCGCGCCAAGGCCGAGTGGGAGTCGGCGCTCGAGCTGACCGAGCGCATCGGGGCGACGCCGCTCTCGGCGGCGCTGCTCAACCACCTCGGCGAGGCGGCGCGCGCGCTCGGGCACCGCTCCGAGGCGCGCACGCGGTTCGAGGCGGCCGAGGCGCTGGCGCGCGATCTCGACGATCGGCGGCTCACCTCGGAGGCGCTCAGGAACCTGGGGCTCCTCGATCTCGCCGACGGCGATCAGGGGCGCGCGCTCGAGCGCTGCCGGCTGGCGCACGACATCGCCGAGGCGGCGGGCATCCGCGTCGACGTGGGGCGGGCGCTGCTGGCGCTCGGCGAGGTACACGCGACGACGCTGTTCTCCGACGCGGCCAACGCCGCCGAGGTGGCCGAGGACTACTTCCGGCGCGGCATCGAGCTCTTCCGCGAGATCGGCAACGACGCCGAGCTGGCGCTGGGGCTCGAGCGCTACGGCAAGCACCTCATCGAGCGCGGCGACGTCGACGAGGGGCGCGCGCTCCTCGGCGAGGCGCAGGAGATCTACACGCGCCTCGGGATGAAGCCGGACGTCCTCCGCCGCGTCATCGGCGATTTGTTGTAAAGCGACTATTTCTTCGAGGCGCGGCGCTCGAGGTGGCCGAGCGCCTTCTGCGCGAGGTCGCGCATCTCCTGGCTCTCGTGGCCGGTGGCGACGAGCTCCAGCCAGGCCTTCGCCTCGTCGCCGCCGATGCGCGACATGGCGTCGATCACCTTGGGGAGCTCGCGCACGTCGCGGAAGCGGACGCTCTCGGTGATCGGGCGCACCGCGCGCGGGTCGCCGATGGTGGCGAGCGCGCCGAGCGCGCGATCGCGCAGGCCGTTGTCGTCGGACTTGAGGTGCACGAGGAGCGCCGGCACCGCCTCGCGAGCGCGGCGCTCGCCGGCCAGGCGGATGGCCTCGTCGCGCAGCGCCTCGTCGCCGCCGCCGATGGCCGCGACCAGCGCGGCGTCGTCGCCGATGGCCAGGCGGACGCGCGCGCCGAGCTGCTTCATGAGGTCCTCGGTGAGGCGCGCGGCGAGATCGGTCAGCGTCTTGCCGCTGGCGCCGGGCTCGATGGTGCGCTCGGCGACGGCGGTGTCCTCGAAGCGCAGCGCGCCAAGCGGCGCGTCGATCGGCTCGAGGCGCGCGTCGACGGCGGCGCGCTGCGACGGGCCCTGCGCGCCGGCGGAGACGTCGAGCCGCAGGCGGTAGCGACGCGCGGCCGCGGGCGGCGTGCCTCCGTCGGGGCGCGTGGCGTCCAGCATGCCCGAGGCGGCGGCGAGCGCGCGGGCGGCGCGGGCCGAGACCACGGCCGCGTCGATGGCCGACCCAGGTGCCGCGCCCGGCTCGGCGCCGCGATCGCGCAGGCGCACGTCGTCGAGCACCGCGGGGCCGCGCGGCGCCGGGGCCTCGACGGTGGGCGTCTCCGGCGACGGCATCGTCGGGGGAGCCTCCTTGCGCTTGCAGCCAGCGAGCGCGAGCGCGCCGGCGAGCACCAGGGCGCCGCGAGAGAGCGAGGGGGTCACCCGCCTAGCTTAGCGCGGACCGCGCGCGCGAGCGCCCGTCCGAGCGCGATCGCCTGCGTGGCGCGCGGCGGGACGCGGCGGCCGACCTCGCCGACGACGCCGAGCACGTCGCCCGCGCGGCAGAGGCCCACGCCCGCCCCGGGCGCGTCGCCGGCGTGCACGAAGAGCGGCCCGAGCCGCGCGACCAGCCGATGGACGATGGGCTCGCCCGGCGTCTCCAGCAGCACCACGTCGCCGACGCGCGGGCGGCCGGCGCGCGCCAGCACCTCCGCGCCCAGCGCCAGCGTCGGCGCCATCGACGCGCCGGCCACGCGCACCCGCACCGCCTCGCCGCGCGCCAGGCGGCGGCGCACCTCGGCGGCGGCCGCGCTGCCGCTGCTCATCGCGCGCTATAACCGCTTGACAAGAATCAAGAGGTCGTCGCCCGCCTTGTAGAAGTCGGGGAGCGTCGCCACCACCGGGTAGCCGATGCAATCGTAGAAGCGGCACGCCTCGCCGTACCCGTCGGAGAGCGAGGTCTCGACGCGCACCAGGCGCCCGCCGAGCGCGCGCAGCTCGGCCTCCATGGCGACGACCAGCGCGCGCGCCACCCCGCGCCCGCGCCGCTCGGGATCGGTGACGATCCAGTAGAGGTCGAAGGTCCCGTCGGTCATCGGCGTCGGGCCGTAGCAGACGTAGCCGGAGACGGCGCCGTCGGGCCCCTCGGCGACGAGCACGCGGTAGTCGCCGCCCGGGTGGGCCAGCGCGCCGTCGACGAGCTCGAGCGCGACCGCCAGCTCGTCGGGGGTGAAGAGGCCGTCGCGCGCGACCAGGCGCGCGATGGCGGGGCGATCGCCGGCGGCGAGGGCGCGGACGTGGGTCGGCGCGAGATCGGGCGCGGGCGGCGGTGGCGCCGCGGGGCGCAGGTCAGGACGCGGAGCGGACGGGGGCGGGACCGACATGGGAGAGGCCTCTTCCGACGGCGCGGCGGAGCGCGCTGTCGACGATGGCGCCGATGAGCGCGGTGTGGCTCAGGCCGGCGAAGGAGGCGGCGCGCGACACGCCCGCGCCGTCCGAGAGATCGCAGTTGGGATTGACGTCTATCACAAAAGGCGCGAGCGTCCCGGCCTCCAGCCGGACGTCGACGCGCCCGTAGTCGCGGAGCCCGAGGGCGCGGAAGGCGGCGCGCGCCACCTCCTCGACGCGGGCGCGCGCCTCGTCGGGCAGCACGGCGCGCACGCTGGGGGTGGCGCGGTACTCGACGGAGTCGGGCTCCCACTTGGCGGCGTAGGTGACGATGCGCGGGAACTCGGGCGGCATCGTCGAGAAGTCGACCTCGTGCATGGGCAGCGCGCGGAGCTCGTCGCCGTCGCCGATGAGCGAGACGTAGACCTCGCGCCCCTCGACGTACTCCTCGACGAGCACCGGCTGGCGGAGCACGGCGGCGAGCGCGCGCGCCCGCGGCAGGACCGACGCCGGGTCGCGCACCACCGCGTCGCGGGTGACGCCGACGGAGGCGTCCTCGCGCGTGGGCTTGACGATGACCGGCAGGCGCAGGGAGGCGAGCGCGGCCGGCGCGGGGCCGTCGGCGTCGACGACGACGACCGAGGCCGGCACCGGGACGCCGGCGGCGCGGAGGAGCTCCTTGGCGACCTCCTTGCGCAGCGCGAGCCCGAGCGCGATGGGGCCCGAGCCGGTGTAGGGGACGCCGAGCGCGTCGAGCAGCGAGGGGACGACGATCTCGTTGCGGCTGTCCCCGGCGAGCGACTCGCAGAGGTTGAAGACGAGGTCGGGCGGGCGGCGGCCGAGGCGCGCGGCCAGCGACGAGAGGCCCGCGGCGAGGCCGCCCGGGCGCACCTCCTCGACGGGGAGGAACTCGACGGCGTAGTCGAGCGCGCGCAGCGCGGCGGCGACGTCACGCGCGGCGCCGAGGATGTCGGCGCGCGAGGCGTGGGCCGGATCGTCGGTGGCGTCCGGTGGGGCGTCCGCGGCGGCGTGAAAGTCGGTGTTGTGGACGACCGCGATCCGCGGCGCGCGACGCCCCCTCTGATGCCCCATCCAGCTGCGTCCCCGGCTACACCGAACCGGTGGTGGACGCCCGAGTCATCTTACGGAGGGCGACCCGAAACGCAACGCGGATGCGTCGGCGTCGGCGCGGAGCGCGAGCGGGCGACCGAGCGCGGCGGCGAAGGCGGCGGCGAAGCGCGGGGCGACGTCGGCGACGGAGAGCGAGCGGCCGGTGAGCGCGGCGAGCGAGGTCGGGCGGACGTCGGCGAGGCCGCAGGGGACGATCAGGCCGAAGGCGGCGAGATCGACGGCGACGTTGAGGGCGAGGCCGTGGGTGGCGACGCGGCGGTGGACGTGGACGCCGATGGCGGCGAGCTTGTCGTCGCCGACGAAGACGCCGGTCGGCTCGCGGCGGAAGCGCGCCTCGACGCCGGCGTCGGCGGCGACGGCGATGGCGGCGGCGGCCAGCGCCTCGACGTGGGCGACGACGCCACGGGCGAGGCGCACCACCGGGTAGGCGACGAGCTGGCCCGGGCCGTGGTAGGTGACGTCGCCGCCGCGCGACGACGCGGCGACGGTGACGCCGAGGGCCGCCAGGCGCGCTGGTGAGGCGAGGAGGTGGCGGCGGTCGGCGCGGCGCCCGAGCGTGACCACCGGCGGGTGCTCGAGGAGGAGCAGCGCCTCGTCGGCCGGGCCGCCGCCGTCGGCGAGGAGTCGGTCGCGCACCGCCTCCTGGAGGGCGGTCGCCTCGTCGTAGGCGACGCGGCCCAGCCAGTAGGCGGCGAGCGGCGCGGCGGCGGTCACGATTTTCTGCTGGACGATTACTGCGACGGGCCCGAGCCGCCGTTGCCGCCGTCGCTCCCCGCGCCCTCGGTGAGCTCGTGGAAGAGCTCGAGGTCGAGGTAGTCGACCGGCAGGCTGAGGCGGCGGACGCCGAGGCCGTGCTTCACCATGAGGCCGGCCAGCGTCTGGCCGTCGTAGGCGGTGACCCCGGGCGAGACCTTCAGCTCGGCGGTGCCGTCGGCGGCGGGGCGGCCGGCGGCGAAGAGGAGCCCCTCGTCGAAGCCGCGGATCTGCAGGCCCGCGCGCAGCTCACCGACGGCGCGGCGGCTGATCTCCTGCTCGCCGGCGCGCATCGCCACGAGGACCTTCACCTGCCCGACGCCGGTCGAGCGCACGCCGCCGTAGTAGGCGACGCCGTCGGTGCGGCGGACGAGCTCGACCCGCTCGACGCCCATCTTGTCGAGGAGGGCGCGCCCGAGCGCCTCGAACGCCGCCGGCGCGAGGCGCAGGAGGCGACGGCGGATGGCGGCGCGGGTGGCGTCGCGGACGCGGCCGGCGCGATCGGCGAGCTCGCGCTCGAGCGGGAGCAGCTCGGGCTCGAGGCGCTTCTCGGCGAGCGCGAAGACGCCGCCACCGAGGTTGAGGAAGCGGTGGCGGAGGCCCTCGACGTGGCGCTCGCGCTCGTCGCGGATGAGCGCTGCGCGGACCTGGCGCGCGATCTCGTTCGCGCCGCCGCGCTCGTCGACGAGCTTGCGGCGGACGACCTCCTCGGCGATGGCCGAGACGTGCAGCGGGCGCCCCTCGGCCCCGCGGAGCGCCTCGACGACGGCCTCGAGCATCGGCGTGAGGCGCGGGCCGCCCGGCTTGGGCAGGGTCACCTGGGCGAGCTGGCCGCTGCCGCTCGTCGCCGACGCGGAGGCGGCCACGGCCACGCTGCTCGCGGGCGCGGCGCCGCCAACGGCAACCGGCGCGGGCGCGGACCCGCCCGACGGCGGACGCGCGGGCGCAGGCCCCGACGGGCGCTGCTGCTGCTGGCCGCCATGCTGCGGGCTGCGATGGCGATCGCGATCGCGGTCGCCGCCGCCCTTCGCCTCGCGATCGCGGTCACCGCCGCCCTTCGCCTCGCGATCGCGGTCACGCTCCCGATCGCCACGACGCCGGCGGTCCCGGTCACGCCGCCCACCGCCGCCATAGTGGTGCACGCGATCGTCGCCCACGCGGAAGCCCGGCGTGGCGCGCATCACCGCACGATCCTCGTCGCTGCGGGTCGCCTCTTCGGTGCCCGCGGTCGGCGCCAGGAGCGGTCCGCTCGGCAGATCGAGCTCGTCGTCGTAGGGCCCCTCGTCCTCGAGTTCGTCGTCGCCCTCGTCGCCCTCGTCGCCCTCGTCGCCCTCCTCGCCTTCGCCCTCGTCGGCGGCGGCGCCAGGCTCGGCGATCTCGTCCTCGGCGGCGGCGGCGGCGGCCTCGTCGGCGCCGCCCTCGTCGGCGCTCGGCTCGTCGACGACCGGCTCTTCGACCGACGGCTCGTCGACGGCGAGCTCGGCGGCGGCCGCCGCCAGCGCCTCGGAGGCCACGCGATCCACGTCCGCTTCGCCGGCGACGCCCGTCGCCCCCTCGACGGGCGCGGACGCGTCGACCAGCGTCGGCGGCTCGGCGTCGCCCGCCTGCCCAGCGGGACGATCGCCACGACGGCGCCCGCGCCCACCGCGACGGCTGCGACGACGCCCGCGGCGTTCGCCGTTGCCCCCCTCCGACGCTGCGCCCGCCTCGGCCGGCGCCTCGCCCTCGTCACCGTCACCCTCTTCGGCCGCCGCCTCGGCGCCGGCGGGTTCCCCCTCCGACGACGGCGGCGCCAGGTCGGCGGTCGCGGGCGCCTCGGCCGCGGCGCTCGGCGCGACGCCGAGGGGCAGCTCGCCCTGCGGCGACTTCTCGCCCTCGTCGGCGCCCTCGGCGTCCTCCGCCCCGCCGCCCGCGGCGTCGGTCGCCACCGCGCCCTCGCGGTTCGCGCCCCCACGCCCACGGCGACGACGGCGTCGCCGCTTGCGGTCGCCCGGCGCCCCGCCCTCGGCCTTCTCGCCGCCGGCTCCCGTCGCCCCCGCGCCCTCGCCACCCTCGGCTGCCGGCGCCTCCTTCGGCGTCGCCGGCGGATAGGGCCGCGGCGGATAGGCGCGCAGGCCGAACAGCTCCGACCCGAGCTGGATGATCTCGGAGCGGTGCGCGTCCTTCTCGAGGTGCGCCGCCAGGCGCTCGCTCATCGTCCCCTCGGGATCACGCCCCACCACCGACAGCAAATTCAGCTTCACCGCGAGCTCGGCCAGCCGCTTCGTTTGCAGCGGCTTGCCCTCGCGCTTCAGCACCTCGATCGCGGCCTCGAGAAAAGTCATTGGATTTTAGGTGACTGGTCTAGCGCTCGGGCAGACGGGAAGTCAAGGAACGACGCCGAGATCGCACCACCGCGCGCGCCCCGGTCAAAAAGTTGCGACGGCGATCCGACGCCGGTAGTCGTGGGAGACACAACCCGCGTGTCAGCCCCGACGCGCGCGCCCCGTCAGCACAGGCCGGGCGCGGGCGTCTCCAACGGCACGGAGCTTGGAATGCGACGGCGATCGGCAAGGCCACGGCACCTCGAGATCCCCGAGATCGACATGGAGCGCACCACCATGCCCATCCACGCCTACCGTCGCATTGGAGTCCTCATGGGCGGCCTCTCGTCGGAGCGCGAGCTGTCGCTGCGCACCGGCGAGGCCGTCTACGCGGCGCTCGTCGAGCGCGGGCTCGACGCGGTGAAGATCTTCGTCGATCGCGACCTCGACCTCGCGCTGCGCGCCGAGCGCGTCGACGTCGCCTTCCTGGCGCTGCACGGGCGCTACGGCGAGGACGGCTGCGTCCAGGGTCTCCTCGAGCTGCTCGGCATCCCCTACACCGGCTCGTCGGTGCTGTCGTCGGCGCTGGCGATGGACAAGCTCAAGGCCAAGGAGCTCTTCCGTCAGCACAATCTCCCGACGCCGCCCTACTACGTGCACCGCCGCGGCGAAGGCTCCGCGCGGGAGCAGCACGGCACCTTCGGCTTCCCCGCCGTCGTGAAGCCGCGCGCCGAGGGCAGCTCGCTCGGCGTGCAGAAGGTCGAGGACGAGGAGGAGCTGGAGGCCGCCATCGACGAGGCGCTGCGCTTCGATGACGACGTGCTCGTCGAGCGCTACGTCTCGGGGACCGAGGTCCACGTGGCGCTCCTCGGCGATCGCGTGCTCGGCGCCATCGAGGTCGCGCCGCCGGCGGGGACCATCTTCGACTGGTCGACGCGCCGCGGCCTCGGGCCGCTCGCGCTCATCGCGCCGCCGCGGCTGTCGCCCGAGCGGATGCGCGGCGTGGTGACGCTCGCCGAGCGGGCGGCCGAGGCCCTCGAGGCCTCCGGCCTCGTCGAGATCGACGTCCTCGTATCGGAGCGCGGCAACGAGTTCCTGCTCGAGGTCGACACCCAGCCGTCGCTGGCGCCCGAGGGGCTGGCGCCGAAGATCGCGCACGCCGCCGGGCTCGACTTCAACGGGCTCGTCGAGGCGATGCTCTCGGAGGCGCGCCTCCACGCCGGCGGGCGCGCCGGGCTGAGCCGCGTGCGCCGCGCCCACGAGGCCGGCCGCCTCGGCGAGACGGCGGGGCGCGGGATGCGCCCGCTCGCCACCGAGCCGCACTAGAGGTGGCCATGCCGGGGGGCTGGCGCGATTGGATCCTCGGGGCGACGGCGGTCGGCGCCGGGGCCCTCGCGTCGCCGCTCGCCTGGTCGACGGCGCACGCCGATCTCGCCGGACCGCTGGCGGTAGCCCTCGAGCGCGCCCTCGGGCAGCCGCCGGGGTCGGTGCACGTCGGCGCGGCCTGGCTCGCCTGGCCGGGGTCGCTCGTCGTCGAGGAGATCCGCGTCGGATCGGCGCGCCTCGGGCGGGCGGAGATCGACGTCGCGCCGCGCGACGCGATCGCCGCGGCGCTCGAGGGCAAGCGGCCGCGCCCACGACGGGTCCGGCTCGTCGACGCGGCGCTCGGCGAGCGCGCCTCCGCGGGCGAGCTCGAGCTCCTCCGCCCCGACGGCGCGCCGGCGCGCCTCGTGGTCCGCCGGGTGACCGCGCGCGTCGGCGCCCAGGCGCTGGCGCTCTCCGCGCACGACGTGGCCGTCGATTTTTCGCTGGACGGGAAACTGGGCGCGCCCACGCGCGTGGCCTTCACCGGCGCGGGCGTGCGCCGCACCGACGGCGGGGCGGCGGCCAGCATCGGGGATCTCGCCGGCACCGCGCGTCGCGAGGGCGATCACTTCACGCTGCGCGCGGCGCGGCCCGGCCTGGTGGTGAGCGGCGAGCTCGACGGCGACGGCGCCCCGCGCGCGCTCCGCGCCGAGCTGGAGGCGCTGCCGCTCGGCGGCCTCGGCGCCATCGCCGGCCCGTCGGGCGTCGAGCTCGCGCGCGCCACTGCCAGCGGCACGGTCGCCCTG
>Ga0272446_1001980_pt1 | contig 28794 bp, 34 predicted proteins | sample YNPCB0061_FD_194587 | JGI IMG/M metagenome (GOLD analysis project Ga0272446, IMG submission 194587) | Hot spring microbial mat communities from Yellowstone National Park, WY, United States - YNP-CB-006-1 | ecosystem: Environmental > Aquatic > Thermal springs > Hot (42-90C) > Sediment | place...
CTTCACCGTTAGTCTGTTAGCTACAAACTCGCTAATTTCGAGAAAACTATCTGAGTCAGGCGTGATCTGCTAAGTTAGAGAGAGTTATCTACTTTGCTGTCAAATTATGCGCTCAAATGTTGATCGTCAGAAAATCGAACAACTTATGGAAGCACTAGGTAAAGAAGCTTGTGGTTCAGGCTGTATTTACTTTACAGGCGGTGCTAGTGCTTTACTCATTGGTTGGCGTAGTTCTACTGTGGATATAGATATTCGTCTAGATCCAGAACCGTCAGGAATTTTTCAAGCGATCGCCAAGCTTAAACAAGAATTGAACATCAATATTGAACTCGCCTCTCCACAAGACTTCTTGCCGCCTCTTCCAGGATGGCGTGATAGAAGCGTATTCATTGGCAAACGAGGTCAAGTTTTGTTTTATCACTATGATTTTACAGCCCAATCTCTTTCTAAACTATCTAGAGGATTTGACCGCGACATTAAAGATGTTGAAGCCATGTACGAAAAGAAATTATTCTCACTACGTGACCTGCAGAATTGCTTTGAGGCGATCGCACCCGAACTAATTAGATTTCCCTCTATTAACCCTGATATACTTAGAAACAGAGTTAAGAAATTCATCGAACGTTGTGAAGAGAAAGGGTTAGAGGAACGATAATGAATCTCAATGATTTACCAGGAGCCGAAATAATATTACCTGGATTAAGTGATCTTGATCGTGGTAAGTCCAACACAATCGGGGCATTACTAATTGCGATCGCAGCAACGCGCTTAACCGAAGCAGGTTTAGATATTCAAAAATATCATCTATCTCCAGAGCCAGAGCTAACTCTGTATGCTTTTCTCCAAGACGAACGAGAGGATGCTTACCCTTACTATAATGCTTTACTGAATCGCCTGAATAGCTTTTGCAATGCACTTGAACTCACTTATAAGTCTAGTTTATAAGTCTAGTCCGTCTAACACTGCATTGGAGCCGACCTTTCAAAAGCGATCTGTAAAATTTAAAGCTAAAAGTTAAAGCTTGACTTAAAGCTTGACTGAGGCGGCTCAACTAGACCGTTACCCAGCTCACGCCAGCTTGGAGGTCATTCCGTGCGTCAACGCTCCTCAGTGTAGGGTACCATCTATGTGGCTAAAAATTGTCCTCATCGTCGTTCTTGCGGTGGCTGTCATTTTCGTAGTGGCCGTGGCCTATGCTGCCTTCCGCTGGGAAGCGGGCACTCGGGAACTGCGGGCACACCTTGAAGCGGCGCGCGTCCCGATCCGCGAGCAGGTCGTCGATTTCCGCGAACTCGAGGGTCTTCCTGCACCAGTACAGCGCTTCTTCCGCAATGTGCTGAAGGACGGGCAGCTGATGGTTGCAGGCGTAAGCGTGCGGCACAGCGGCACGTTCAACATGGGCGAGACGACGAACCAGTGGAAGTCGTTTACCTCGAACCAGCGGGTAGTCACCCAGCGGCCGGGCTTCGACTGGGACGGCCGAGTCACCATGATGCCGGGTCTACAGGTGCGGGTACACGACGCATACGTGGCCGGCGAGGGCATCCTGAACGCCAGCCTGCTCGGGCTATTTTCATTGGTCAACCTGCGTGGCACCGGCGATGTGGCCGAGGGCGAACTGATGCGGTTCTTCGCTGAGGCAGCATGGTATCCGACAGCTCTGCTGCCCAGCCAGGGCGTGCGGTGGGAAGCAGTGGACGATCGCTCCGCTCGCGGCACCCTCACCGAAGGCACCATCGCCGTCAAAATGCTTTTTACCTTCAACGAGCAGGGGCTGATCGACACCGTGCGTGCAGACGTGCGCGGACGCACGGTGGGCGGGAGAGTCGTCCCGACGCCTTGGCACGGTCGCTTTTGGAACTATGGCGAGCGTAGCGGCATGCTGGTGCCGCTCGATGGCGAGGTGGCATGGCTGCTGCCCGAGGGCGCAAAGCCCTACTGGCGCGGTCGCATCACTAAGATCATCTACGACTTCGCGCAGTGATTGAGGATCAGGGTCAACAGGTCTATCCAACAACCGGTTGCAGCGGACGGTTCGCTGCGCGGCCCGCCGCTGAACCGGAGCGTTATGTTGCCAGCGCCAGAGCTGTGCTTAGCTTATTCAGGGTTATTGGTGAAGGGGCGCTGGGGTCGGTGGGTAGTAGAGGCTATCTTTACAGAAATTTACAGAAAATATGCCAGTTTCATTCAGGAAAGGGAAGAGAGAGGGATAAGTAGCAATAAAATTCATCAAAAAAGAGAGCATGATGCCAAGCTCTAATCTTTTTCAGAGCGGCAAAGAGCGCCACATCTCTCGTAAACTGCGATCGCAGATTTGGTAGTTAGGTTCATACTGCGCTACTAACTGCCAGAAGGCTGGGCTGTGGTTTAGGTGAATGGTGTGGCACAGTTCGTGGACAAATACATAGCGCAGGGCGGAGGGGGTCAGAAAAATTAGTTTGTAGTTGAGGCTGATGTCTTTGTTGGGAGAACAGCTTGCCCAGGTGGTCTTTTGCGATCGCACGGTGATTTTGCGATAAGGCAGATTGATCTGTACACTGACTTGGCGCAACAGTTGGGGCAGAGTTTTTTTCGCCTTCCAGATTAACCAGTATTCTAGCTGTTGCAGATCAGGGACGACGATTTGCCGTCCATCCTCCTCCCTAAGCCTGCTCTCGGGATGATAGGTAATCTGCCACACTTCCCCTAATGCCAATAGCTGTAGTTCCTGTGGTAACGGTTTGGGCTGAAGGGGATAATTAGCTATTTTCTGCCTGATCCATTGTTCGTGTTCAGCAATTAAGGCAGGTACAGCACCTAAGTTAAAATTGCGCGGTACTACCACCTCTAAGCCTCTGCTGGGGCTGATCACTAATCTAACCCGTTGTGCCTTGGAACTAACCCTAATGCGGTAGGTTAAGTCCTTGATTGAGTTTGCCACTGCGAAATCCTGTGGAGTCTAGTTCGGTCTCGGCAAAACCATAACTGCGCAATACGGCGGTCAGGGTGGGCAAATCAATTAGCTGGAGAAATTCGGTAATGCGGGGGGCGGGGACTTCAATGGTAGCGCGATCGCCCCGAGACCGCACCCGTAAATCTCCCTGCCAGCCTTGGGCACGGATGTACGCCTCTGCCTTGCCCACTCGCTCTAGCTTATCCTTGGTGATCGGCTCTCCATAGGGAAAGCGGGAACTGAGGCAGGGTTGGGCAGGTTTGTCCCACCAATACAAACCCAGCGCTCTGGCAATCTGCCGCACTTCTAACTTGGTGATCCCCAGTTCCGCAAGTGGCGATCGCACACCAAATTCTCTGCTAGCAATGATCCCAGGGCGATAGTCCTGCAAGTCGTCGGCATTCACGCCATCCAGCACCACTGCTTGGGGAAAGCTCTGAGCGATGGCTTGCAGTTTGCGGTGCAGTTCGGACTTACAAAAATAACAGCGATTTACGGGGTTGCTAGCATAGTTGACATCCGCTAGCTCCTCGGTAATCACAAGGCGGTGGGGGATGCCAATAAATTGGGCTTGGCTGATGGCTTGGGCTAACTCATGGGGTGGCAGGGCGGGGGACTGGGCGGTGACTGCTAAGGCTTGGGTGGGGCAAGCGTCATAGCTCACCTTAGCTACTAGGGAACTGTCAATGCCCCCTGAGTAGGCGACAATTACCTGCATTCCCTGAAACTGCTGGAAGTATTGCTGTAGCTGTTGAATTCTGTCCTGCATTGTTTAGCGATCGCGCTGGATGACAAAATCCGCCAAAGCCTGTAGCGGCACTGCCTGCGCTCCATACTTAGCTAGTTTAGCCTTTGCCTCGGCAACCAAAGCCTGTGCCTTTTGCTGGGATGCTTCAATGCCCCACAGTTTGGGATAGGTCACCTTGTCATCTCGCGTGTCCTTGCCTGCGGTTTTGCCTAACTGCTCGGTGGTAGCAGTGAGGTCGAGGATGTCGTCCACAATCTGAAATGCTAACCCAATGTTTTCCGCATAAACGCCTAAATCTGCCACATCCTCAGCACCACCCAATACCGCCCCACTCAACACACAGGCTTTGAGCAATGCCCCAGTTTTGTGGGTGTGGATGTAGTGCAGAATACTCTCTTCTACATCAGCCCTGCCCGCCATCGCCAAATCCACCACTTGACCGCCCACTAAGCCATGGTGGGAAGCGGCATGGGCGACGATCTGGATTACCCGCACTAGGCGATCGCTGGGTACGCCCCTAGTATGGGCAATGCATTCAAAGGCATAAGCCAACAGTCCATCCCCTGCCAAAATTGCCATCGCCTCGCCAAACACCTTGTGATTGGTGGGTTTGCCACGGCGAAAGTCGTCATTGTCCATAGCAGGCAGATCGTCGTGGATCAAAGACATGGTGTGGATCATCTCCAAAGCACAGGCGGTAGGCAGTGCTATTGCCAGTTCGCCACCTACCATCTCGCACGCCGCTAGGCAGAGTATGGGACGCAAACGCTTGCCCCCCGCTAGTAGGGAATAACGCATTGCCTCATAGATTTGTTCAGGGAAACTCACCGTCAGGGCATCGGAGAGCGCCTGCTCCACCACTACTTGGCGATCGCGCAGATAATCTGCCAAAGAGAAATCATTCATGCCAATCAGCCTACCACAATCAGTATGTAAGCAGGGACAAGGGAAATTGCAACATTATCTTTACAAAACCTGTGGTCTCCCTCTAAGGCAAGATGGGGAATGTTAGTATAACTGAAAAAAGTAACTTTAGGAGAATTGTTTTGAGTTTACGCGTTGCTGTAGTTGGTGGTGGACCTGCGGGTTCCTGCTGTGCCGAAACCCTTGCCAAGGCTGGGATTGAGACCTATCTGTTTGAGCGCAAGCTAGACAATGCCAAGCCCTGTGGGGGAGCGATCCCGCTGTGTATGGTGTCCGAGTTTGACCTGCCCCCGCAAATTATTGACCGCCGAGTGCGCCAGATGAAGATGATTTCTCCCAGTAATCGCGAGGTGGACATCAAACTAGACAACCCAGCGGAATATATTGGCATGTGTCGCCGTGAGGTGCTGGACAGTTTTCTGCGCAATCGGGCTAAGGACTTGGGGGCGGTGCTGATCAATGGCAGGGTCATCGGCATTGACATCCCCCCCGATCATCGCACTAGTAAGCAACCCTACACCATCCACTACACTGATTTTTCTGGCGGTAATGTGCAGGGAGTACGGCGCAGTTTAGAAGTGGATGTAATTGTAGGTGCAGACGGCGCTAACTCAGTGGTGGCAGAGCAGATGGGTGCGGGGAGCTACAACTATGCGATCGCCTTTCAGGAGCGCATTCGCATCCCCGACGACAAAATGCAATACTACCAAGACCTAGCCGAGATGTATGTAGGCAGTGATGTCTCTCCCGATTTTTATGCGTGGGTGTTTCCCAAATATGACCATGTGGCGGTAGGCACAGGAACCATGCACGCCAACCAAAGGCAAATAAAGCAACTGCAAGCGGGGATCAGAGCTAGAGCCGAAGAGCGCATTGCTGGCGGTCAAGTGATCAAAATTGAGGCACACCCCATCCCCGAACACCCCCGCCCCCGTCGAGTGATTGGCAGAATTGCTCTAGTGGGGGATGCCGCAGGCTATGTGACCAAGTCCAGCGGTGAGGGCATTTATTTTGCCGCCAAGTCGGGCAGGATGTGCGCTGAGGCGATCGCTGAATTTTCCCAGAACGGACAGCGCATTCCCAGTGAGGCGGACTTGAAGGTGTATCTCCAGCGCTGGGATAAAAAGTACGGCTTGACCTACACCGTGCTGGATATTCTGCAGAGGGTGTTCTATAGCTCCGATGCCACCCGCGAGGCATTTGTGGAGATGTGCGATGACAAGGATGTGCAAAAGCTCACCTTTGACAGCTACCTCTACAAAACCGTAGTGCCTGCCAATCCCCTTGTGCAGTTGAAAATTACAGCCAAAACCATCGGGAGCCTACTGCGGGGTAATGCCCTTGTTCCCTAGCGCTTCATCGCCCGTGCCATCTCCCGTTGATCCTCCCGCTTGCGGATGTCCTCCCGCTTGTCGTGCAATTTCTTGGGACGCACTAGGGCGATCGCCACCTTGATCCAGCCTTTTTCTGAGTAGAGACGCAGAGGTACAAGGGTCAGTCCCTTCTGGCTGACACTACCACTGAGCTTGCGGATTTCGCTCTTGTGCATTAGCAGTTTGCGGGTGCGCCGCGGCTCGTGGTTGAAATACTTCCCTGTGGTGCGGTGCGGCGCTACATACATATTGAGCAAAACTATTTCGCCATTGCGCACCAAAGCATAGGCATCTTGCAGGTTTGCTTGCCCTGCTTTAATAGACTTAACCTCTGTGCCAAATAATTCCAGCCCAGCTTCATAAGTTTCTAAAATTTCATAGTTGAAGCGGGCTTGGCGATTTTCACAAAACACTTGGCGATCGCTAGCCATTTAACTGTTCCACAAATTGCCACCGTGGCGTACGGCGAAAAACTTCCTGCAACTTAATCGCCATGCGCTGACAGTGGTTTTGATTTTGCAATTGTAGCTCCCCGTTTTTGGTAACGCAGGTCAGCTTGACCTTGTCGTTTTGCATATCTGATTTGTGGATTAACACTTCTACCTTGACCAGTTGATTAAAGGAGGATTCACCAATAGGCTCCTGTGCCATGACATAATCCTCGGATTTGTAAGTAATCCTCAGATTGCAGTCCTCCAAAACTTGCGCCACTATGTCTTGCAGGCAATCTGTACTGGCTTTGATCAAGTAATAGTAAGCGTACCTCGCCATAGGCAGGGTCTGATGATGTAGTCGAGGGCAATGCCAGTTTAACCCAGCCTGTCAATAATCGGCAGTGAGCTAATATGCCTGTTTCTTACTTGTGCTTAACAGGAATAGGCACAGGCTGGGGTATGGGCTGGTTTCTGCCCAAGAGGGCTTCCGCAATCCGATCAAAAATTTCACCTAACTTCTTAAGCACTTTTTTAATGAGCCTCACAGCAACTGACTCCGTAAACAAATTTAATAATTTCAATTTATCATAACAAATCTTCTCCTTAAATGGTCTAGTGCTGAGCAGACACTCACCTTCCTGATCCAATTTCTACCGCGAGAGGGATTAAAGCGGTGCTCCCATACCTCACATTGCCCTTGAGGATCACCGAGACCAATATAGACCAGCCCCACTGGCTTATTGGGCGTTGCTCCCCCTGGACCAGCAATCCCCGTAATACTGAGGCTCCAATGGGACTTGAGCAGGCGTTGTGCGCCAAGAGCCATCTGCTCAGCCACCGCCGCACTGACCGCCCCATACTCCTGCAACGCCTCAGGGGATACTCCTAAAACCTCCGTTTTCACTTGGTTGCTGTAACTGACAATTCCCCCCATAAAATATGCGGAACTGCCTGCGGTTTCGGTAATCATCTCCCCCAGTAGTCCGCCCGTGCAGGATTCGGCGATCGCTAGGGTTTCGCCTCTCTGCTTCAGTAAATCGCCAACCACGCTGGCAAGGGTGTCGTTATCGGCACCATAACAATCCGCCCCCGTCAGTGCCCGAATTTCCTGCTCCACTGGGGCGATGATCTCTTGAGCTTCCGCTATGCTATTTGCCCGTGCCGTGATGCGTAGGCGTGCCTGACCATAGTTGGCGTAGGGGGCAACGGTGGGATTTTGCAGATCGAAAAAAGGTGCAACTTTTTCGGCAAGGGCAGATTCAGGAATGCCCCAATACAGCAGGACTCTGGAGTGAAAAGTCTGCCGACTCCAGCCATGCTGAATCAGATAGGGAACGCTGACCTGTTGCCACATGGCATAAAGTTCGCTGGGCACCCCAGGAAAGGTCATAATCAACAGGTTGTCATAGACTTGCCAGATCATGCCGGGGGCAGAGCCTACGGGGTTATTGAGAATTTCTGCTCCCACAGGAAGCAATGCCTGCTTGCGATTGTTCGCAGTGATCGGTCGCCCTGTCTCAGCATACATGGCTTGGATTTTGTGCCAGATGTCGGGGCGTTCCTCGAGGGGGGTATGGAAAAAATTGGCGATCGCCTCGGTGGTCAGATCATCAGGGGTAGGTCCCAGCCCCCCAGTGGTGATAATTAAATTTGCCCGACTGCAAGCAATGGCGAGGGCTTTGTGGATGCGCTCTTGATTGTCTCCTACAACCGTTTGGTAGTGGTGCGGAATCCCCAGCCTTGCCAACTCCTGCGCCAAATACTGGGCATTAGTATTGACAATCTCCCCCAACAACAACTCTGTGCCAATACAAATAATCTCTGCGCTAGTTTCGCCCTGCTTCATAAAGCTCCAGTGTCAGGCTATGTCCCAAGTTTTTGGCGGCGGCATGCAGAACAGTGCGAATGGTCTGAATGGTTTTTCCGCCCTTGCCAAATACTTTACCCCGATCCGTTGGCGTGACCGCCACTCTCAGCCACACCCTAGCGCCATTGACCTCAGCATGCACCCTCAAGGAGTCAGAGCGTTCCAGCAAGGGCTGCATCAAAAACCTAATTAACTCCACATATGTTTGCGATTGCGGGCGAGGAGAAGTGTCAAGCATCAGGCAGATTTACTGGCAGACTTGGCAGGTTTAGGGGGCAAGCTGGAGCGGTCGATAGCAGGCAAAATTTGCGCTTTTTCTAAAATGCGGCGCACCGTATCCGTCGGCTGAGCGCCATGTTGCAGTTGGTTCTGGATGGCTGGCACATCGAGACGGGTTTCATGGGTGCGGGGGTTGTAGATACCTAGCTCAGCAAGGGGTGCGCCGTCTCTCCTAGTAGTGGCGTGCATGGCGACAATGCGATAGCTGGGATTGCGCTTCTTGCCAAATCGTTTCAGACGAAGTTTAACCATTGTTTAACAATTAGATATTACTGATGAAGTATTGCTGGCTTTTGGGCTCATCTAGTATAGCTTAGGCTAGCGATGGCGGGCAATCTCTGCCAAAAACTTTTGCTGATAGGCTAAAAAACGGCTGTGCCACTCACGAAAACGCCGCTCACCATCACGCACAAGCATTTGGCGGTAAGTTTCCGATGGGATATATTTGCTTGCCATATAATTCAGTGATTAACTTTACTGTCTTGCCCATTCAATTATTGCATACTGAAAACAAGCTCCTTGAAATTATCATGTCCATTAAGTTTGCCACTCCTGCCCAATCTGCCTGCTACTCCAAAGTTGAGGCATGGCTGAATGAGTTGTATCCCATTGTCCGCCAGCCCTTTGCCACCTTACCCGTTTTTTCTATTCCTCTGGGATCGGCGATCGCCATGGTGGAGGTAATGGCATGGGGCGAGGAAGAAACCATTATAGCCACCTCTTCCTTTGTGGTCACTGAGGTGGACATGACCCCCGACTTGATGCACTTCTTGTTGAGCGAAAATGCCCAGTCCGATTTTGGCGTATTCAGCATTGATGATTTTGGCAATATCCGCCTGCACAGCACCATTGTTGGCTCCACCTGCGATCGGCAAAAGCTAAAAAATGCCGTCACTGCTGTCCTTGCCGCCGCCGATAATTATGACGATCAAATAGTCGCCCTATGGGGGGGCAAGCGGGCTTTGGATCGCATGGCATCAAAATCGACATACAGCCAAACAAACAGCTAAAAGAGTTGAAAAGTTGTGCCCCTCATCCAGTAAGATATAAAAATTGTCCTACTGAATACATCGCAACTGCACAACATCAATGAGTGATACCCTAAGCAAAGTTCAAGAAATCGTTGCCGAAAAGCTCGGCAAAAAAATCGAGGAAATCAAACCAGAAGCCAATTTCCAAAACGATCTAGGAGCCGACTCACTAGATACAGTTGAGCTAGTAATGTCTCTGGAAGAGAAATTTGACATTGAAATACCCGATGAAGATGCTGAAGGTATTCATACTGTGGCTGATGCGGTCAGATATATTGATAGCAAGAAATCTGCATAGGGCATGACTGACTCGCAGAAGTTACAGCGTGTGGTGGTAACTGGTCTAGGGGCAGTTACTCCCATTGGTAATGACCTAGATACCTACTGGCAGGCATTGCAAGCAGGGAAAAGCGGCATTGCTGGCATTACGCATTTTGATCCCAGTGACTTCGAGTGCCAGATTGCAGGTGAGGTGAAAAATTTCGACCCGTTTCTCTATCTCGACCGCAAGGAGGGCAGACGCATGGATTTGTTTGCCCAGTATGCCGTGTGTGCTAGCGTGCAAGCGGTATCTCACTCTGGCTTGCAAATTACCGACCTCAATGCTCACCAAGTGGGGGTCTTGCTGGGTACTGGGATTGGCGGGCTAAAAGTGATGGAAGACCAGCACGAAATTCTGCGTACCAAGGGGGCGAGCCGCTGTAGTCCGTTTATGATCCCCATGATGATCGGGAACATGGCGGCGGGGTTGACGGCGATCCAAATCGGCGCAAAGGGTCCCAACTGCTGTACGGTAACAGCCTGTGCCGCTGGCTCTAATGCCATCGGTGATGCTTTTCGCCTGATCCAGCATGGTTACGCTGAGGTGATGGTGTGCGGTGGCACGGAAGCGGCGATTACGCCGTTGGGCATTGCGGGTTTTGTGGCTTGTAAAGCGATGACTAAGCGTAATGATGCACCGCAGTTAGCCTCTCGTCCTTTTGATCGAGACCGTGATGGTTTTGTTATGGGTGAAGGGGCAGGGATTTTGGTGCTGGAGAGTTTGGAACACGCCCTCAGTCGTGGCGCAAACATCTATGCGGAAATTATTGGCTATGCTATGACCTGTGATGCTTACCACATTACTTCACCGCCACCAGACCACGCAGGGGCGGCACGGGCGATGTCCTTGGCTCTGAAAGATGCCCAGATTACTCCCGATCAGGTGGACTACATCAATGCTCATGGAACCAGTACCCCAGTGAACGACAGTGCGGAAACTAAGGCGATCAAAACGGTGTTTGGAGATCACGCCTACAAGTTGTTGGTCAGTTCCACTAAGTCCATGACGGGGCACTTGCTGGGTGGTTCGGGTGGCATTGAGGCAGTGGCTACGGTCATGGCGATCGCCCATGATTGCGCACCACCCACCATCAACCTCATTAACCCCGATCCTGAGTGCGACTTAGACTATGTGCCTAACCACGCCCGCCATACCCCCATCGCCATTGCTATTTCCAATTCCTTTGGCTTTGGCGGACACAATGTCACCCTAGTTTTCCGCAAGTTCAGCGCCTAGGAGGAGTGGAGGTACTGCTGAGCAAACCAAAAAATATCAACAAAAAACTAATGGCAAAACTGGCAAGCATTCCATAAAAAGCCATATTGGCTGATCCCCTTGCCTCTTTTGCTACCTGCTCCTCTGATTTGGTGGAAATTATGTACTTGTACTTGGAATTGGTGGGCTTGCTGATTAACACCATCCCCGAGCTATCACTCACCGCCCCCAACACAAAAACACGGCGACCCACAGGAATTACTGATTCGCTGTATCTGTAACCTGTGGTGTGCTCCTCGCTACTACTGCTGACGACATAAGAAGATTCCTCTGAGCTGGAGGATGAGCTTTGGTAGCTACTTTCGGACTGCGGGGAGCTATAGCCACCATCGTCATAGGAAGAATCTCGGTAGTCCCCGCCGCCCCCAGACTGGGAGGAGCCGTAACCACCTTCACCATTAGGGTAATTGCTGTGAGCCATAACCACCTTCTCCGTAAGAGGATTGTCGATAACCATAGGCACGCCGCCGTGAGCCGCTGCCCTCTGGCTCGAATTTATTGAGGATTTCTAGGGGTTGTATCTCGGCTCCATCGGGATCAATCGCAATTGCTCCCGTTTCGTCCCTCACTTCAAAAGGCACCTTGTGCACTTGATTGGAGATAGTTTCTGAATTGCGAGTCACATTCGTGGTGGTGTGTCCATCGCTGTAGGTGAGGGTTTCAATCTCTTCATATTCCCGCACCACGGAGGAGGAATAATAGACACAGGGTTCTTGCTTAAGTGGTGAGGCCAGGGGGTGATCACATTGCACTGTGCCGCTGATCTTGACATAATCTTTCCACTGCCCAGTACCTGCCACTTCAGCTACCCCTTCAAATAGATTCACCAAGTTGCCAGCCTTGGCGGGGGTGGCTGTCTTGATACTTTGAAACTTTGCCAAGTTGTGGCGATAGACAAAAAATAGAATGATCCCAACTATCGCCGAAGTAGCCCCACCAATGTAAAAACCCATGATTAACTCCTATGGTTCAAAACCCTCTAGTTCTGGGACATCTGCTACTAAATGCACACCTTGAATGTAGAGCGATCGCCCATATTTGCCTACATTCTCAAGGCGTAGCTTGCCCCCTTGCTTTTTAGCTTGGACAGCCATGTCAATCGCCGCCCCCACACCGCGACTCACAATCTTGGTAACCCCTTCAAAATCAAGTATGATGGTCGGGTGCTTGCGGTCAATGAAGGGTTGCACGGTTTGGCGAAAGTAGGGGACAGTGGTAACACTGAGCGCACCATTCAGCTTAAAGGTAACCTGATCCCCGTCGCTGTGCTCGGTGATTTTTAGTTCATCTTGAAGAAACGAAGAGTGAGTCATGATTGGTGTTGAGTTAAGGACTAAAACTGGATTTAGAGGTTTACATTATTGTCTGGTATGTGAGATATGGGATTAGGCTTGGGATACAGCGGGCTGGAGATACTTGCACATGCGAATTGTAGTTCCTGCTGGACTGGAGTCTATCTCCAACTTATCAACTAAAGCCTTGATCATGTGTAATCCAAATCCGCCACTGCCACCTCCTACTTGTTGCATTAATTCAAAATCGGGTGCTGGGACATCCTCAGGGTTAAAGCCAGCTCCCTTATCGCGCACCTCTAGCATCAACGCATCGTGAGTAGCATAAACCACTATTTCCACATCCGCATCATTGTTAGTGTACATTATAGCGTTGACACACGCCTCAGTTAAGGCTTGGACAATATCCTGCGTCTTATCGGGGGCAAAGCCCATTTTCCCTGCAAGCACTTCAATAGCGGCGATCGGTATATCTTCAATCCCCTCTACAGGAGGAATAGATATTTGTAGCTTCAGGGATTTATCACCCATCTTGATTATACAAATCTCCTCAAAAAGGTGCTCAAAGGGAAAACTCTAGCTAATCCTACCATAGTCCCGCCAATAAGCATACATATCCGCAGTTTTGCTGATGAATACCGACTACCAACTAGAGCTACTGCTAAACACTTCGCGCACGGACAGGTCGCAACTGCGCCAAATTTGCCCATCTAGGGCAGTCTGCTCGATGACGCTGGCTAGTCTTAGGGTTTTTAGGGCTTGCGCCCCACCCACTGAAGGCTGAGCGCCACTGCGGACACAGGCAACAAAATGTTCTAGTTCGGCGTGGAGCGGCTCGATGTTGCTGGTATAGACTTTTTCGATCAGTCCGTCTTGGCGGTATAAGATTTGACCATAGTCAGTCATGGTGTTGGCAGTGGTTTGGCGGTGTACCAGAATTTCGTTATTCAGGAAGTCGGACTCGGTGAGGGAATTTTTGCAGTGGGCAACGATGCGCCGCAGTTTGCGATGGGTCACTTTGCTGGCGGTGAGGGTGGCAATTACGCCGTTGTCAAAGGCGATCGCCGCTGTTACATAGTCCAAGTAGCCAGAATCGGCGGATACGCGATTGCCATGGGCGGTGAGTTTTTCGACTGAGGCAGGGACAAGCTCCAGTAGCAGATCGATGTCGTGGATCATCAAGTCAAACACCACAGAGACATCATTGGCGCGCTGGGAATAGGGACTCATGCGGTGCGCCTCAATGGCGAGCAAGGTTTCCCCCTTGAGCACTTTGACGAGTTCTAGGTAGGCGGGGTTGAAGCGCTCAATGTGCCCCACTTGCAGGATACGATTGCATTCGGCGGCAGTATTTACTAGGGATTCAGCTTCGGCAACTGTGGCAGAGATGGGCTTTTCGATCAGGACATGAATTCCCGCCTTGAGACAAACCATACCCACTTCGTAGTGCAGTCGGGTGGGCACAGCAATACATACTGCATCTACCAGTGCCAGCAGGTCTTGGTAGTTTTCAAAAAATTTGACCCGATGCTTGCTCGCAGTATCCAAGCCCCGATCAATGTTTGTATCAGCAACCCCAACCAACTCCACATCCTTGAGCAGGCTCAACACTCGGGCATGGTGCTGTCCCATATTCCCAACACCAATTACTCCTACGCGAATTGGCTCTGGTTGCATGCGGTGGTGATTCATATCCTCACACAGGCTTGTCTGTGAGCATCGTAGCATAAAGAAAGATGCTAATATCCTGTAAATTATGTCGACTGTGCCATCTTCTGCGTTCCCTTGGACAAGAATTGTCAGTGCGGTGATCGCTATTCCCACTGCACTGTTGGTTATTGGTTTGGGGGGCTGGGCGTTTGCGATTAGTTTTGCTGTTTTGATTGCCATCGGGCAGTTAGAATATTTTGGCTTGGTTAAGTCCAAGGGGATCAATCCTGCGGCAAAAACTACCATAGCAGTCAGTCAGGCATTGGTTTTAGTGTGCTTGCTCAAGGTAGAGTGGGCGGATGCGGTTGTGCCCATCGCTGGTACTTTTATCTGCTTCTATTTGCTGTTTCAGCCCAAATTGGCTTCCATCGCTGATATTTCTGCTTCTATTCTCGGTTTATTTTATGGCGGCTATTTGCCTAGCTATTGGGTGCGGTTGCGGGGGCTAGGAAGCGGTAACAATTATCAACTCGACTGGCATCTACTTCACTTGAATATCAGTCAGGGCTTGATCTATGTGCTGATGGCTTTTAGTTGTATTTGGGCTTCTGATATAGGGGCTTATGTGATTGGTAAGACTTTTGGTAAAACTCGCCTCTCGGCAATTAGTCCCAAAAAGACGGTAGAGGGGGCGGTGTTTGGTTTGGCTTCCTGTGTGGCAGTAGCATTATTTTGGGCGCATTATCTAGATTGGCACTGGTGGCGGCTCACTGGTGGTTTTTTGGGAGTTTTGATCGGGGTGGCTAGCCTCTTGGGGGATTTGACAGAGTCGATGATGAAGCGGGATGCGGGGGTGAAGGATTCGGGGCAATTTTTGCCAGGGCATGGCGGCTTGTTGGATCGGGCGGATAGTTATGTGTTTACTGCTCCTCTTGTCTATTACTTTGTTACTTTAGTTCTGCCGTTAGTACCATGACTACAAGCATTTGGCAAGAGAGCATTGATTTACTTTTGCAGGGAGAGGAGGCGGAGGCTCAACTGTGTTGGCTGGCTTTACTGCAAGAGGGGGCGAAGGAGGAGGATTTAATTGCTGAATTGGATCGGTCGGCTGTGCAGGCGGCGATCGCTGAAAATTGGCAGAATGCGTGGCTACTGCGGCGACACTTGGCAGAATTTGCCCCTCAAAATTTGCCCAATGCTTTGCAGTTGTTGATCGCCAGTATCAAGATGGGGGGCGATCGCCAAGAAATAGATGATATTTTGTGCCACTGCGCTAACTTGCTTCAAGAGTTGGGTGAACACCCTGCAATTGATTTGGATATAAATATCTTGGAAACAGCAGTTCAGCTATCAGCAAGTTTGTTGTCAGCCAATCCTTTAGCTAATCAGCCTGTTCTACAGTTTCGTTCTGCCTGTATTCCCTACTATCGGCAAGTGGTGGCACAACAGCCTGATAATTTAAGTCTAAGAATTAGTTTGGCTAATCTGTTAGCGCCGCAGTTGCGGTTTGTTAGGTTAAATGATTGTGATCGGGTTAAAGAGGCGATCGCCCATTTGGAAATAGCTTTACCGCAGTATCCTCAATTAGCGGTGGGTTTGGCTTATCTACACAATATCATTGGCAATTATGCTCAAGGGGAACAGTATGCCAGACAGGCGATCGCTATTGATCGCTTTAATGGGGTGGTGAATAGTTTTAATTCTCGCAGTTTGGCAGAGGCGTTATTAGGGCAGAAGAAATATATTGCCGATCCCCAATGCCCCATTGACTTTACCCCACTGGTTGCAGACATAGAGATAGATATACAGCTACCCCCATTGGTGGGCACTCTGCCTACTGGTGCGGGATATTCAGCGCTGGTATTACTTAGTGCTGATAAAATCTATTTGGAAAAATATGCGATCGCGCAAGCCCTGAGCATCAGTCAGACCAATCCACAGTTAGCAATACATTTTCATATCATTGATCCTGATAGTTACACTTTTGAGCTATTAACTGAATTAGTTAGTAAAATTTCCTTTACTTTCACCTATGAATATATCAAACTATCTAACTTTCCTCTAAAACATATGCCCATATGGCAAAAGGTTTACTACTGCTGTTGTCGCTTCGTTAGGGCAGAGGAAATATCATGCCAACTATCCTGCCCATTGATTATTGCCGACGCTGATTGCCTTTGGCAAAATAGCATTGCAGAACTATTAGACCAAGATTTGGCTGTTGCTTTAGTAGATTTTGGTGTAGGCTTCCCGCTGTATGATAGATACGGTGCGTCATTTGTTCTATTCAAGCATACTTGTCCTGATGCAAAGCTATTCATGGACAAGTTAAAGTCTCTAATACTTACTAATATCAACTATAACCCCGTGTGGATGATTGACCAATTTGGTCTGTATGCTGTAGCAGAAATCCTAGAAAAGATAAATCCCGATGCTAAATTGTGCAGGTTATCTACAAGGTTTGCATCCACTGATTGGTTAGAATCCGACTTGATCTGGAATGCCTTAAATAATTTGAAACATGAGAATAATAAGTTTACTAGCCAAAGAGATAGCCTACTGGTCAGTTTGGGAGTTCACAGCGGAAGGGGAAGCTTTAATCAATATAACCTACTGACCAATGCCAAGTATGGCATGATGCTCTACAATCGCCATGATTTGTATATTGGTAAATCACTAAGTGTATTCGGTACATGGGCAGAGCAGGAGATCGAGTTATTAAAACAATTCCTAGTACAGGGGGCTGTAGTAATTGATGTAGGGGCAAATATTGGATCGCATACACTGGCTTTTTGTCGCATTGTAGGAGAAAAGGGGAAGGTTTATAGTTTTGAACCCCAGCGGTTAATTTATCAAACCCTAGTGGGCAATATCGCTCTTAATAGCATTACCAATGCCTATTGCTATTGTCAGGCAGTGGGTAAAGAAATGGGTACAGTTCATATTCCTGTACTGGATGTGAATGCTCCCTATAATTTTGGTGCTGTGTCTTTGGTGGGTTCTTCTTTGCTTAAGAAAACTGAAGCTACAGACTATGAAGTAGTGCCTTTGGTTACGCTGGATAGCATTGATCTGCCAGCTTGCCATCTAATTAAGGCAGATGTCGAGGGGATGGAAATAGATGTGGTTTTGGGCGCTCAGGAAACTATCAAAAAGTATCAGCCCATTCTCTTTTTAGAATGCCATGATGATGATCATCGTCAGCCACTAATAGAGTTGTGCACTGCTTTGGGCTATAAAACTGCCATATATGATTACGGCGACCCTAATTTGTTGGCTATTCCTGCAAGTTCTCCCTATGCAGATGCTATTTAAGCTAAAAACTGGACGGCGTAAGTTTTACCCTCACGCCCTACCCCTCTCTTAAAGAGCGAGGGGAACTAATTTTCTTGCAATAGAGGGGCTTTTTACTCTTTTTCCACTCTTAAATTGAGAGCTTTGCCCTCACCCCCTACCCCTCTCCCAAAGGGCGAGGGGAGCTAAGGAACTGAGCGGAATTCCTGTGTAATTTGCTCTAGAATTGCTTGCGCCCCTTGTTGCTTTAATTTGCGGGCGAGTTCCTGCCCGATCGCCTCAGGCTGAGCTATATCTCCTGTTAGTTGATCTTTGATTAAAGTTTTGCCGTCAAGAGTGGCAACTAAACCTGAGAGGGTGAGGCTGGTTTCGCTAACTTGGGAACTAACACCGATGGGCACTTGACAGCCGCCCTCTAGCTCCCTCAGAAAGGCGCGTTCTGCTAAGCAACGCTGTTGGGTGGGATAGTGAATTAAGCCAGAGAGCAAATCGATAACTTCTTGATCACTGCTCCGACACTCAATGCCCAAAGCACCCTGTCCTACCGCATGGAGGGAAATTTCAGGGGGGATGATCTGCTGGATGCGATCGCCCATGTTCAGCCTTTGTAAGCCTGCTACCGCCAAAATCAAAGCGTCGTATTCTCCATCATCTAACTTACGCAGTCTGGTGTGCAAATTACCCCTGACATCCTTGAAAGTGAGGTGGGGAAAGTGGTGGCGCAGTTGGGCGAGGCGGCGCAGGGAAGAAGTACCCACCACTGCGCCTTCGGGTAAGGTGTGCAGTTGTTTATCCTGATGCTTGGCATTGACTACAAGGGCATCGGCGGGGTTCTCCCGTTCGGTGATTGCCGCTAACATCAACCCATCGGGGAGCTTGGTGGGCAGGTCTTTGAGAGAATGCACTGCTAGGTCAGTAGTTCCCGCTAGCATTGCCAACTCTAGTTCTTTGGTAAATAGACCCTTATCGCCAATTTTGGCAAGAGCTACATCCAAGATATTGTCCCCTTGGGTGGTCATGGTTGCTATGCTGAAGGTGCGCTCAGGGTGCAGTTTTTGCAATTCTGCCTGTACCCAATAGGTCTGGACTAGGGCAAGCTGACTTTTGCGGGAGCCGATGACTATACTTCGCATTATCTATTCCGTTTATGCCGTAATCGCTAATTATGCCATTTCTAGGCTGACAAAATTGTAGGGGGCAGTAAAATCGTTGTAGCGAATGCGATAGCGCTTGGCAAAAAATTCATCCAGTGCCTGCACTTTTTGGGCAAATTCGGGTTCTTTGTCCCAGTCAATCAAAAAGGCGGCATTGAATAGCATATTGTCGGTGAGCAGTTCCCCCTCGACATACTCATGACACAAGGGCTGTAACTGCTCTAGGAAAGTGTTGATAATCAACTGCTGGCGTTGCTCTAGGGCATTTTCTAATTCCTGACCAATGGCGATCGCCTCATCCATAGTGAGAATTTTGCCAGCGAGAGCTTCCCGCTTGCGTTTTAGGGCTTCGTCTTGCTCTAGGATAAAGTTCAATTCCTCCACGGTCTGCCAAAAAATTTTGACCCCCACTTCCCGTTTGCCCACTAATTTCGCGAGCAGTTTGTCCAGAGTGCTGGCATGGGGCGTAATTAACTGCTGATCTACGGTGTCCCAGTCCTCGACTACCAAACCAAAGCGCAAGGGCAGGGGCACAGCAGTGTGCACAGGAATCGCCCGCATTAAAGTTTCCAACACTGTCTCATGGGTGAGCAGGTTGGCACGGCTGGCAAGATAGCGTTCCTCAGTGGTGGGGCTGTAGGCGATGAGATATTTGGCTAAGGGATACAACAGCACCTCGGCAGAGGCCATGCCCTTAACTACTATCTGTTCCGCATAAGGGGCACTGTAGTCGGGCAGAATGGCGTAGAGATATAAACTCACAAACAAGTCCTAGCTAAAAAACAGCTATAAACTTATGGTAAGGCTTCTGGGTTGATTTTTTCGCTTAAATATACTTAAAATACTCTATAAAGGTTAAAATTTAGCTAATAGTTGTAGATATTGGGGAATACAATAACAGCACTTGGTTAACCAGTTTGTAAAGAAAGATTTCTCGCCCAAAAAATATGTTCATAACAAACTCTGTCCAAGCATAAAACAAAAATAAAATAATTAGTTAGTATGCAACTATTAGTTTGGCTGTTGCGTCTGTAATTTCAATCAGTATTCACCACAGGGAACTATGCAACGATTAAAACAATTAAGCCAAATTTTGATACTTAGCTTGGGGCTGGGTGTGATGGCTAGGGTGGAAACGGCTCAAGCTAAAGAGGTATGCCGTTTGTTGGAAGCGGTGGGTGGTGGCACTGAGGTAACTAAAACCGTTTCGCCTGGCGGTACTTTATTTACTGGCGACAACTGGAATACGGACTTTGTTGTGCCTACGGATCGCTTTTATGATCGCTTTGAAGTAAGGGTTGTGCCGCAAAATGATGCTAATTACAGCATGAACTTTTATCTCAAATATCCCAATAACACCGCCGATAAATTTTTTAGTCGTGAGGCTACCCCAATGCAACGCAATCAGCCTGTGATTGCCAAGGCTAATCCCCGCGCTCGCACAGAACAACCATTTCAAGTGAATGTGTTTGTGGGCGGCACAGAGGCGATCGGTACGGTTTATACTGCTACTGTACTTGCTTGTTTTAATGATTAACAGGTGGCGATGACTCAGCCCACTATTCTCTTGGTCGATGATGAACCTAATCTGCGTAATGCGGTCAAAGCCTATCTGGAGGATAGCGATTTTGTGGTGCTGACTGCCAGTAATGCCCAAGAGGCATGGCAGATATTGCAAAAGTCCACCCCAGACTTGGTGATCTCAGATATTATGATGCCCCAAGTGAATGGCTATGAGTTTTTGCAGAAACTGCGCCAAGACCCGCGTTTTGCCAATTTGCCAGTGATTTTTTTGACGGCGCGGGGCATGACTAGCGATCGCATTGCGGGCTATAAGGCGGGCTGTGATGCCTATTTGCCCAAACCTTTTGACCCTGATGAGTTAGTGGCGATCGCCGAAAATTTGATCAGTCGCCGCTCTCCCCATCTCAATATGCCTGAAGACCAACAGCAGTATGGGGACTTGGCGGGGCAGATTGCTGAGATTAAGGCTCTCCTGAAACAGCGATCAGCTCTCCAGCCTACCCCACCGCCGATCCACATTGAGTTCACCCCTCGCGAAAAAAGTGTGTTGGAGTTGGTGGTTGCTGGTCTGATGAACAAAGAAATTGCCAAGCAACAGGGGACAACTATCCGCAATGTAGAAAAATATGTGAGTCGCCTGTTTACCAAAACTGGCACGAGTAGCCGCACTGAATTAGTGCGCTATGCCTTGCAGTATGGCTTGGTGGAAATTTAGAAGAAATTTACTAAATCTCTAACTCAAGGGGTAGAAATATCCCTTGCCCCACTATCATTGATCTATATGCCATAGCTAAGATTTTGCTGACCTCCATGCAATTTACCGTTACTCAACTGCTCGAAAATTTTACTGAAGATAAACTCGTTACCGCCAAAGCCATTGAAAAAAAACTGGGCATCGAAGAAAAACCCCAAGAAGTCAGGCATCTCCAAGTTGCCCTAGATGCCTTAGAGAAGGCTGGTATCCTTGAAAAGGACAAGGGACGCTATCGCCGTGTGCCCGAAGAAGGCTTGATTGAGGGACGATTGCGTTGCTCTAGCAAGGGTTTTTGTTTTGCCATTCAAGAGGGGGAAGGCACTGAGGACATCTACATCCATGAATCCCGCCTCAGTGGGGCATGGAATGGCGATCGCGTGTTGGTGAGAGTTACCAAAGATGGGGTGCGCCGCCGTAGCCCTGAAGGGGAAGTGCGCTTGATTTTGGAGCGGGCAACGCCTACCCTGTTGGCTAAGGTAAAAGCCCAAGACACAGCGGATGGTCTCAGCTATCGCGGTATCCCCTTGGATGATCGGCTGTTGTTTGAGGTGGAGCTTGTACCCAGTGAGGAAGTGCCCGATCTGGCGATCGCCAATGAGCATCTTGCCCATGTGCAGATTACCCGCTACCCCTTGGGCAGTCATCCCCCCATAGGCAAAATTCTGCAAATTCTCGGGGAAACTGCGGAAACCACCAATGACATCGACCTCATCTGTTGTAAATATAACCTGCCGCGCCGCTTTGGTGTTAAGGAGATGTCTGAAGCGGCAGGTTTGCCCCGCAGTGTGCGCAAGGCTGACCTGAAGCACCGCCTCGACCTGCGGGAACTGCTGACCCTGCGCATTGGCAATGCCCCTGCTTTGTCCCTGCGCCAGACAGAAACGGGTTGGGAGTTGGGGGTACACATCCCCGATGTGTCAGCCTATGTCAGCCCTGAGTCGTTAATGTTTAGTACGGCACAGAAGCGGGGGCGCACTTTTTATCTGGGGGAAACCTTGCTTCCCATGTTGCCTGAAATTGGGGTGCTTAGCCAGCCCGAGCATTTGACCATGTCGGTTTTGATCCAACTGGATCAGCATGGTAATGTACTGAGCTATGAAATCCACCCCTCGGCGATCGCTGTCACCGCCAGCCTGAGTTATCGCCGTGCCCAGTATTGCCTCGATCAGGGTTTAACTGAGGCAGAAGCGGTGGAGCTAGATGATGATGCCATCAATCAAAAAATTGATCCTGAGGTCTATAGCTTGCTGGTCAATCTCAATCAGGTGGGCACTTTGCTAGATCAGCATCAGACCTGCATTTGCCTGTCTCACCAAGAACCCCTAGAACCCGACGATGGTGTGTGGGGCATTCCTGTTTTGCCCCAAGGGGTGGCGATCGCCAAAGTGGTCAGCGATATTTGCCTGCTGACCAACCGCCTGATCGCCGAGCATTTGCAAGCCTTACAGTTACCCCTGCCCTATGTGGTACAGTCCGCCCCCGATGCCAACAAACTGGCAGACTGGATCAAACTCTTGAGCACGATTGCGGGGGTGGAAGAGGGGGAAGCTGTCCTCCAGAACTGGCAAACTCATCTCAGCAAACTACCACCCGCCACCCAAGACATTCTCATCTATTTGCTGTGGAAACTGTGGCGCTTGGGCGAATATAGCACCACCCCAGGTCTGCACTATGGGGCTGGCAGAAGTGCCTACACCCATGCCGTTCTGCCCCAGCATCGCTACAGTGATTTTTTGGTGCAGTGTCTTCTGCACTTAGTATTTGAGGCAGGGCGTGATCGCCGCACCAGTCGTAGCAAAGATGGTGTGAACCTGCATAGCTCTACTTGTCACGGGCAGGTGAATTGGAGCGTGCTCCAACCCGAAACCGAGAAGCAATGGCTGGAGACTTTGACCACCGCCCTACCCATCCTCAATCAACAAAATGCCCTGCACTTTCGCGCCATCAATGACCTAGAAGGACTACGCAAAGCCGCTACCATGCGATCGCTAGTGGGGCAAAATTTCTACGGTCTGATTACGGGAGTGCAGTCCTACGGCTTCTTTGTGCAGTTAGAGCAGTTCTTGGTAGAAGGTTTAGTCCATGTCAGTTCCCTCAAAGATGACTGGTATGAGTTCCCCCCCACCAACGGCAAGGGCAAGCCCAAGAGCAACAATATCCTAGTGGGCAGACGCAGTGGCAGACAGTATGGTTTGGGCGATCGCGTGGAAGTGCAAATCAGAGGTGTGGACTACTATCGTCAGCAGATCGACCTCAGCACAGTGGTCAGTCCTGAAACTGCCCTGAATGACCCCGACAATCCCGACAACGGATTAGCCCAACCAACCCCAGACATATCTCCCAACTTAGATGAGGGCTAGAACGCAATTAGTCCAACTACTCAACCGCCTGCAACCACCCGCCGAAGCGGTACTGCTAGTCTTGGCGATCGCTGTGGGGCTAATTACAGGTACAGGGGTATTGCTCCTACGCAAACTGATCCTACTAGCGCAAGAACTCTATTGGCACGACCTCGGCTCTCGCCTCAACGCTTGGCATCCCCTTGCCCCCGCCCTTATCCCAGTAATTGGCGCAGGGGTAGTCAGTTTGCTAGTGCGGCAGATTGCCAAACCACAATCAGCCCAAGCCAAACGGGTCGCCGCCATCTCCCAGCAATTGGGACAGTTGCCCTACCACCAAATGCCCCTGAAAACCACCGCCGCCGCCCTCTCTTTGGGTGCAGGGGCATCTTTAGGACCAGAGGGTCCCAGTGTGGAGTTGGGGCGCAATGTCGGGTCGTTTTTTGGACAGGTGCTGAGTTTTTCCAGCGAACGCACCCGTCTGTTGGTGGGAGCAGGGGGAGCCGCAGGCTTATCAGCGGGCTTCAATGCCCCGATCGCTGGCGTGTTTTTCGCCCTAGAAGTTTTACTGCGGGATGCCTTAGGCAAATCCCAACTCAGTCTCAATGCCGACATCAGCGTCGTGGTAATCGCCTCAGTGGTGTCCGCCCTGATTGCCCAACTGGGGTTGGGAGCCGAACCCGCCTTTCATCTGCCCGTGTACGATGTGCGTAGCCCGTGGGAATTGCCCCTGTATATGGTGCTGGGTGCGCTCGCCTCTTTGGTAGCACTTGCCCTGAGCCGCAGTCTCAAGCTGACCCACCACCTAGTGGAAGCCATCCCTGCCCCGCCATGGATTAAACTCCTTGGCGGCGGCGCTATCCTCGGACTGACCTCCCAGTTCCTGCCCGAAGCCATCGGCATTGGCTACGAAACCATCGAGTCCCTTCTGCAAAACTCCCCCTTCTCCGTATCCCTGCTGGTGTTGATTTTAGGCGCTAAACTGCTCCTCACCCCCCTCAGCCTTGCCAGCGGCTTTGTAGGCGGCATTTTTGCCCCTGCCCTGTTCTTGGGAGCGGTGTTGGGGAGCCTCTACGGCAAACTGATCCCCCATCTCCTTCCCACTGCCGATCCGCCTGCCTACGCTCTGGTGGGCATGGCGGCGGTGCTGGCAGGCACAGTGCGCGCCCCCTTGACAGCGGTGCTCCTGCTGTTTGAGATGACCCGCGACTATCGTATAGTTCTGCCCCTGATGGCGGCGGTGGGACTGTGTTCTTGGCTAACTGCCCAGATTCAACTGCCCCAAAGTCGGGTGTTTAACTTGGGTTTGCAGTTCAACGACAGCCCCGAAAACCTAGAAGTTTTGGCACAGATCAGGGTGGCGGATGTGATGACCCTCAACCCGCCTACGGTGCAGCATACCCAGTCCTTGCTGAGAGCGACACAGATTATGACCAGCGGGTATCACCACAGCGTAGTTGTCGTGGATCAGCACAACTGCTTGACAGGGATTCTCACCAATCAAGATGTGAAACGCATTTTGGCAAATCCGCAGTGGAGCGATCGCCTAGAACAACTCAAAGTAGCTGATGCCTGCACCTCGGAAGTTTTGCACACCTACGCCGACGAATCAGTAGTCGATGCCCTAAAACGCATGGCAGTCAGGGACTTGCGCCAACTCCCTGTAGTGGATCGCCATCTGCAAAAACGGGTGGTTGCCATCGTGGACAAAGTGGCGATCGCCACCGCCTACGAAAGCGCCCTCACCAAGTCCGCAATCTCTGAACAAATTAAAATACCCCTAGAAAAAAACGCCCCGACAGGTGATAATTACCCTAGAGCAGATAACTCCCCCCATCAGAACGCAGTTGTCCTTAACTCTGTTGAGCTTTGAGGATGACAGATTAGCAAATATATGCGATAAACTAGGTTAGCCTGCGTCATGCCTGCAAAATACAAGCGAGCTTGCTATGAGTGAATCACCTGAAGCCCAACTTCTGATCGAGTTTTCTGCCAGTAATGGTTACGAACCCCATGTTCAGGGCGTTAAAGTCAATTATCTTTATGAGCAAATCACCAACCTCACTGCCCTTGTGCAACAGCTGGCTCCCAATCCTCAGCTTGCTAGCGATAACAACCTAGTGCTGGATGAAGTAACTGTCAGTATCAAAATCAATCCTAATGGACAGGTGATTTTACCCACCGATGCCATTACTTTGCGCTATCGCCCCCCATTCCAACTGCCACCCCAGCCCAGCACCGCAGGACTCAGTGTCAATAAGCTCCAGCAGCTGCTCAACGAACAAAAATGGCAAGAAGCCAATCTGGAAACTTGGAATATCCTGTGTCGTGCCCTCAATAAACCCGAAGGACTACCCCTGACCACCAGCGACATCCAGCAGTTACCCTGCCAAACCCTGCAAATTATTGACCAACTTTGGAAAAAAGCCAGTCATGGCAAATTTGGTTTTGGCATCCAACGGCGGCGACGCAAAGCCCAGACAGAAGCTAACTAGAAATCAACCAGTAAAAAGTCATGGATCAAGAGAAGCAACGGCAGATTACCATCTACTTCATTGAAGAGGCAAAGGAGCATTTAGACACTATTGAGCGTGGTCTGTTAAACTTAAACTCCCTGCTGACAGACCCCGAATCAGTCAACGAAGTGTTTCGTGCCGCTCACTCCATCAAGGGCGGAGCCGCCATGCTGGGTTACACCAGTATTCAGAGCCTAGCCCACAACTTTGAGGACAATTTCAAGATATTTCGTGAGCACCAAGACCTCCAAGTTGATCAGCAGTTGCAAACCTACTTTTTAGAAGGCTTTGATAAGCTAAAAGACCTGATTTCCCAACTGGAAAGCCCCGAGGGTCTGAGTCGAGATATGGCAGATAGTATTGTGCGCGAGTCAGCCCCCGTATTTGAGCAAATCAAGCGACACTTGAACTCTTTGGCGGGGGTCAAGACGGAAACAGTGCCCACGCCCAAGCCGCAAGCTGTGGTTCCCCCTCCCCAAACCACGCTTGTTGCTTCAGTTGCCAAGCCGCCTGTGGTAACTGCATCGGTTCCAGCCAGCGATCGCTCCCTAGTTGCCGCCTTTCAGGTGGAAGTCCCCGCCAAACTGCGGGATATGTTGCAGTGTTTCAAGCAACCCGATACCCCCAAAAATCGGGACAGTTTGCAAGCGCTTTGCGATCAACTCAAGGCAATCGGTGATCGCTTTGGCTTACCCCAGTGGGCAGACCTATTGCAAGCCATGCGTGCCGTACTGGGCAGACCAGACTTACAGTTTCGCCTGCTTGCCCCCTTGGCAATTCGCGAGATCAAGCAAGCTCAAGAGCTGGTATTGGCAGGGCGCGCCAATGCCATTCAGATTTCCCCCCAGATCAGAGAAGTAATGCCTGCGGGCTTCTTGGTTGGCGAAGAACTGCGCCTCCAGCAGTGGCAAACATTTGTGGAACAGATGGGTTGGTTACAGCCTGAAGCGGTGCAATATGACCTGAATGCCCCTGATGGACATCTACCTGCCCCTATTTGGTTTGAGCCATGGCAGGACAACGACCTTGCCAATATGCGATCGCTCTACGAAACCTTTTTACAAAAACTAGGTGATTGCGAAATTGGCTAGATTTATGTTAGACTAGAAAAGCTCAAAATTTCTGTGGCTAAGTATCGTGACAAAGCTCAAAACTCGTAAATCTGCCGCCAAACGCTTCCGCATGACTGGAAGTGGTAAGGTAATGCGCCGCCGTGCTGGCAAAAATCACCTGCTTCAGCACAAACCCAGCGATCGCAAAAATAGCCTCAGCAAAATCACAATCGTCGACGAAAGTGATGCCGACAATGTCCATGCCATGATGCCCTACGCTTAACAACTATGACTAGAGTAAAAAGGGGCAATGTCGCCCGCAAACGCCGCAAAAAAGTCCTGAAACTTGCTAAGGGTTTCATGGGATCGCACTCCAAACTATTCCGCAATGCCAATCAACAGGTGATGAAGGCACTACGCTATGCCTATGCTGATCGCCGCAAAAAGAAGCGGGACTTTCGCCGACTGTGGATTGCCCGCATCAATGCCGCTGTCAGAGCGCAAGGCTTGAGCTACAGCCAATTCATGGGACTGCTCAAACATACCGACATTCAACTCAATCGCAAGATGCTGTCTCAGTTGGCAATCCTCGATCCTGCTGTCTTTGAGAGGATTGTAGATATGGCTAAGGCGGTGCAAAAGTAATTCCAGAGCCTATTTTTACAATACTTTACAAATAGGATATACTGGGAAAAGCTTGGGTCGCTAACTCAACGGTAGAGTACTCGGCTTTTAACCGATTAGTTCCGGGTTCGAATCCCGGGCGACCCACTTAAACGCTCATCCTTGTGCTACTTATAGCATCTAGCTTCCATGCCGTATCAATGCCTCCTCAGCATAAATCCCTCTATCGAGATGAGCAAGGAAAACCCGCAAAAGTCAGTTCGCTGTTATGTGCTGTACATGGGGTAAAGCTAGAAAAACAGAAGACATCACCTTGCCCCAATTCAGCCCAGCTAACCTCAATCAAAAATTTGCTGTAAGGGGCAGACAAACTGTGGCAGTAAAGGAGAAGTCAAAGAGTCAGTGGCATAGAGGGTCATCTGCAATTTGAGAACGCCATTCTCACGGCGATAAACTTCTATTTGTTGAGTTCTCCAATCAGCGATCCAGTATTCCAGCACGCCACGACTGGAGTAGAGTTTGAGCTTCACTTCCCGATCCCTGCGTTCATTCTCTTTCCCCGCTGATAATACTTCAATCACTAATTCTGGTGCGCCGAGTAAATGCCCTGCTTGATCAATCAGAGAGTTATATCTAGCCTTACTCACCCAGACCACATCGGGAATTACATCATCATTGTCGCCAAAAATTACCCCCGCGCCAATCACCGCATAGCCCAAACCAGTGGATTTTGACCAAGTTTGTAGGGCATAGTGCAAATTGCCACAAGTTTTCTGGTGTTGCCAATGGGGCGCTCTAGTCACAAACAGTTCTCCATCAATGATTTCATAGCGTTTACCGTCCTCTGGCAAAAGTGCTAAATCAGCACTTGTCCAGCGCAGACTGGTTTCTGATTTATTGGGCTGAATTTGTACCATATTGCTCCTTTAGCAATCCATTATGAAATTTACAACTTTGTCAATCAAAAATCTGGGCAAGAGGACAGGAAAAATCTGGCAGTAAAGGAGAGGTCAGAGAATCAGTGGCATAGAGGGTCATCTGCAATTTGAGAACGCCATTCTCACGGCGATAAACTTCTATTTGTTGAGTTCTCCAATCGCCGATCCAGTATTCCAGCACGCCGCGACTGGAGTAGAGCTTGAGCTTCACTTCCCGATCCCTGCGTTCATTCTCTTTCCCCGCTGATAATACTTCAATCACTAATTCTGGCGCACCGAGTAAATGCCCTGCCTGATCAATCAGAGAATTATATCTAGCCTTACTCACCCAGACCACATCGGGAATTACATCATCATTGTCGCCAAAAATTACCCCCGCGCCAATCACCGCATAGCCCAAGCCACATGATATAGACCACATATCCAAAACAGTAAACAATCTGCCGCAAACTTTTTGGTGTTGCCAATGGGG